>Ga0335075_10003441_pt1 | contig 25110 bp, 24 predicted proteins | sample Lox_Sample_24_FD_206723 | JGI IMG/M metagenome (GOLD analysis project Ga0335075, IMG submission 206723) | Soil microbial communities from Loxahatchee National Wildlife Refuge, Florida, United States - Lox_Sample_2.4 | ecosystem: Environmental > Terrestrial > Soil > Wetlands | place: USA...
GGCCGAGGCAAAGACCCAGTTCGCCGTCATCTTCGGCGAGCGGTTCATCATCTGATGACAGGCACCGTCTCGCGCACAAAATTACCGACAGTCCCCGCCGAAGTGAAAGTCCGCTCGCTTCCTTCTATCCGTCCAGCGGCTTCCGGCCCATCTCCTGTGGCGAATGTCTGGTTTTGACCCATCGCTTTCCCGAATCGGACCAGCAGAAAGCCTGCCTGAGCAGCCTCGCCGCTCACGACTCAAATCGGCGATGGTCCGGCCCAGTGGGCGATCCCGGAAGCGGACGCTCAGTGCCATTCCACCTCGGCAGCATCCTACTCGGCCCCAATCCGGACGCCTTTCTCCGCGGCGGAGCGCTTCATCAGCAGCGCAGCGAACACGAGTAACACCGTAACAACGGCCAGCACCCAGAATACCTCGAAGTAGGCGAGTGCCGATGCCTGTAGCCAGCGAAGGTTCGCGAGTGACTGCAAAGCCAGTTGCTTCGCGACGACCGGATTGCTGGTCTGATACAGCAACGGGCCGGTAGCCTTGTCAAGGAAGGAACCCGCCGCTTGGTTGAGTGGATCGAGCCATTCGCCCAGCTGCAAGTTGTGAAACTGGTCGCGGCGCTGCTGCATCGTCTGGGTCAGCGAGGTCCCACACTGCCGCCCTCGTTGCGCACGAGGCTCAACAGGCCGACTGCGCGTCCCGCGCGAAGGCTGCGGAACCTCCTCCCGATCCGCTTGATGGCTCAATTCGAAACCGCTAATGTAAGGAATGGCTTGCGGGCAGATTTGTTGTCGCGAATCGCGACATAAGACAACGATGCCAGGGGGTGCTTGCTCCCAGGTGACGATCAGATATGCGCATAGACTATGACGCTTAATGGCTACGCGGCGTCGCATAGGAGTGTCCGCAAGCCCAACTCCTAAGAAAAGTCCCTAGCCGTGTCCAAGTTGCAGACGCTTCGCGACGCGAAGAAGCTTGAGGATGTGGCCAAGATGCTCGGATTCACGCCGAGCGGCCTATCATTCGTTCTATACAAGCTCCCCGACTCGAAGAAATACACTTTGTTCGAGGTTCCTAAGCGGGGCGGCGGCAAGCGTCAGATAAAGGCGCCGGAGGCTAGCCTGTCGCTCCTGCAGCGGCGGTTGGCGACGCTTCTGACGGGATGCCTCGAGGAGCTGAAGAAGGCAAAACCGCCGCGCCGGCCGTTGGCCCATGGGTTCGAGAAGGGTCGTTCGATCATAACCAACGCGCAGCTGCACAAACGCCGCCGCTACGTGTTCAACCTCGACCTGGCCGATTTCTTCCCGTCGATCAATTTCGGCCGGGTCCGCGGATTTTTCCTGAAGGACAAGAGCTTCGAATTGAAGCCGCCAGTCGCCACGGTGCTGGCCCAGATCGCATGCTTTGAGAATGAGCTTCCGCAGGGCAGCCCCTGCTCACCGGTCATTTCGAACCTGATCGGCCATGTGCTGGATGGCCGTCTTGCTCGCTTCGCGAAAACCCACAAATGCACCTATTCCCGGTATGCGGACGACATCACTTTCTCGACCAGCCGCAAAGAGTTCCCGCCGGAGATCGCGGTTCCTACGGCTGGGGCCGCTTGGCAAGTGAGCGATGAGCTTCGTGCGCGAATCAAGGACGCCGGTTTCAAGATCAACGACAAGAAAACACGGATGCAGTTCCGTGGCTCTCGGCAGGTCACGACCGGCCTGATGGTCAACGAGAAGGTTAACATCCGTCAGGAATACCTTCGCGCCGCGCGTCACATGTGCAAGGCGCTGTTCACGACCGGTAGCTATTACCGGATGGTGCCCGCTACCCTTGCCGGAGGCGCAATCGGAGATCCGCCGGTTAAGGAGGTGATCACCAGCCTGAATCCCCTTGGCGGCACCCTCGCGCATATCTACCAGGTCAAGAATACCGCCGATCTACGCAACGACGATATGAAGAAGGCGAAGCCGACTGCGACGCGGTCGCTTTATTTTCGGTTCCTGTTTTACAAAAACTTCGTCGCGCACACGATGCCGCTCATCGTGCCGGAGGGAAAAACCGATTCGGTCTATCTGCGTGCCGCCATCCAATACCTGACAGTGTATCACCCGCGCCTTGGCGAGATTGTCGGCGGCAAGCTAGAAACCAAGATCAGGTTTATGAACTTTTCCGTGACCGTGCATGATGTGATGCAGCTCGGTCATGGGACGAGCGAGCAGATATGCCTCATCAGGGATTACGAGAAACACTTGCGAGCCTACTCGCATGCGCCGCTGGCGCAACCCGTGATCGTGCTATTCGACAACGACGACGGCGCAAAGAGCCTGTTCGGACACGCCAGAAACAAGGGCCATCCGGAGATTGGCCTCGATTCGACCGAGGCATTCTACTACCTAGGCTACAATCTCTATCTGGTGAAAACGCCGGAGCCGGGCTCGGGAAAGAAAAGCTGCATCGAGGATCTATTTCCGCCGACCCTGCTCAAGACGCCCATCGATGGCAAAACCTTCGATCCCAACAAGGAACACGACGAAGCTGGGAAATACGGCAAGGTCGTATTTGCGAAGCGGGTCGTGATTCCGAATGCGGCCGCGATCGACTTTTCAGGGTTTGCCCCGTTGCTCGACCGCATCGTAGCCGTACTCGATCACCATGCATCACTGAAAATGGTACCCCCTGCGCCACCTTCAGCCGCTGCCGCAGCAGGCTCATAAGCCGGAGCATATTGCGCGCCGCAAATTGCCGCGCCTTGCGGGTGCCGGACAATCGCCAAGCCGACGGCGACGCCAAGTGCCATGGCGAGCGCGACTACTCACGCTCAACCTGCGGCTTTCGTCACCAATCCAGGGATGCCGAGCCTGGCCATCTCGAGCAACCCGTGCTCGATTTCTACAAGGTTGTCGCCGTCGGACACCTCGGAGCCGGCCATCCGCCTCGGATTCGGCCAATGCCCTGCCTTGCGCTCGACGTCCGGTTACAGTGGCATCCAGGCCCGGCAGGGGACGAGCCGCTCCCCACCCGTGCCGTAGCCGGCAACTTGTGGCTGCTCCCTCCCCCGACGGCGAGAAGCGGACCCTCTCCATGGCCAATCCGGCCAGGAGGAGGACAACATGGGACTTTTCGGAGTTCGACCCGGCGATTCGGGAGAAACGGCCGTGGAACGCCGGACGCATGGTCGGCGCAAAACGCGCGCTCAAGCCGCAGCAGGTCTGGGCGATCCGGTTCTGGCTCGACCGAGAGCGGCGTCTTCGCGACCGGGCGCTTTTTTTCTGGCTATCGACAGCAAGCTGCGCGGCTGCGACGTTGTGAAAATCCGGATCAGTGAACTCGTCAGCGGCGGCCGAGTGAGAACCAGAGCCACGGTCACGCAGCAGAAGACTGGCCGGCCGGTCCAGTTCGAGTTGCTGGAGGCGGCTCGGTCCAGCCTCGAGGCTTGGCTTGAACGTCGCGGAGGTGCCCTCGACGACTACGCTTTTCCGAGTCGCACCAACCATGAGAAGCACATCGGCACCCGGCAGTATGCCATGCTGGTGGACGAGTGGGTGTCCGCGATCGGATTGCGGAGGGAGGACTACGGGGCGCATTCGCTACGCCGGACCAAGGCGTCGATCATCTACAAGGCCACCGGCAACTTGCGGGCGGTGCAGTTGCTCCTGGGTCACACCAAGATCGAGAGCACGGTGCGCTATCTTGGGGTGGACGTCGAGGACGTGCTTACCGTTGCCGAGCATACTGAGGTATGAAGTCGGGCCGCCTGCGGGTGATTACCGATTACCTGCAGGCCGCACCCGACCCAACTTGACCGCCAGTGCGCCCGCCGGACGGTCCTAACAGCAGACATTGGTCCTGGCTGCTTAGCACCATCAGTTGCCCTACCCCCTACTCCACTAAGGCGATGCTGGCATTCGGGGTAGCCCGCCGACTATCGTCGCACCGTACGCCTCAATTGAACGTCTACACCGGTCATACGTACCCGCCATTCGCACAGCTGTTCACTGGTGCCAAACTCAGCCGCAATGGCAGCAATCGTTTTGCCACGCCGCCGCCGACCAATGAGAACGTCCCGTGGTAGCAACATCGCGGCGGCTAACCAATCTGCCTCTGCTTCGGCATCCTCCGAATAATCACTGAGAAGTAGCAAGCTGGTGGGAGACACGTCGACCCGCGCAGGTACGTGCTTGAGGATGACATGGGCGAGTTCGTGCATCAAAGTGCTCGCCTGACGGCCCCGGCTATGACTCGGGTTGACGATGATCGCGGTGACGCCACCTTCTCTTAGCGTCATCCCAGACCAACTTTCACTGTCGGTTACGAGCAGGCGCGACCTGCAATCAGCCGACACGTCGATCGCGTCGAAGTTCAGGACAACAACGCCGATGTGTTGGGCATAGAGCCAGGGATCGAGCGGCGCCGCCGGCGCCAGACCCAGGTCTTGGCGTGCCTGGGCGCTTAGGCGCTCTGCTTGAGCCTTGAAACCATGCCGCACATTATTGGTCTATCAGTTGGCTGCGAGCCCGAATCGCCCTTTGTGCCGCTAAGATGAGCTCGCCCAGCGCGACCGCCGTTTCTGATGCAACAGTCTTCTTCTTGCGGAAATGGACCACGGCCTGGGGCGCTTGCTGATCTGCTTCGCTCAGGCCCAGGAATTCACGGGGATCACGGTCCAGCCATCGGCAGATCTTGGCGAAGGTCTCCAGGTCGGGCATGTGCCCATTTTCGATCCGAGAGAGGGTAGCGGAGCTGACGCCGACCTCGGCGGCCGCTGCGCGTACGCCGCGGCCGCCGCGCTTAGTGGCGATCAGGCGGCCTAGCTCTTCGATGGGTAAGGGCATCTAACCTCAAGTGCTGAAGTCGCCCCTTGCGCGGAGCTTGGGAACGGTCTAGGCTGTCTCACGTGTAAGACGAATCGTCCTAGACACGGGACGTCTCGTCAGCAAGACAGCGAATCACGGCGCGATAGCAGCGTCAAGTGGAGACTGAGATGGCTGAAACGCATACGCACGGGGAGCGCAAGGAGCGGCCGCTGGAACGGGCTGTCGAGCGTCTGGAGCGGGCGGAGGCGGCCCTCGGGCCCATCCACGCCGAGGAAGCTCGCGCCGAGCATGAGATCGAGGAGGCAGTCGAAGAGATCGAACGGGTCGAAGAGGCCGAGCGCCACCAGTTTACGATCATCGTGAACGGACGGCCTAAGGTGGTGGCCCACAAGAAGCAGTCCTATCGGGACATCGCTCGACTGGCCTATCCCAACGCTGACTTCAGCAAGTATCTCTACACCATCACCTACTTCAACGGCGAAGGCGGCCGTGAAGGCGATCTGGTGGAGGGTGAGATCGTCAAGGTAAAGGACGAAATGGTGTTCAATGTCCGACGCTCTGATAAGTCGTAGCCCTGACCTGAAACGGCTGGACGATGAGGGGTTCGAGCTCGAGATTCGGGCCGGACACATTCTGGTCCACGCCGTACCCTACGTGAAGGGTGACGGGACCTTGGCACGGGGCACCCTGGTCCGCGCATTGAACCTCACCCCGTCGGGAGAGACAACCGTTGCGCCGTCGAATCATACGATTTACTTTAGCGGCGATACGCCTTGTCATAGGGACGGCTCTCCCCTCGACTCGATCATCCACAGCAGCAACCATCGCGATCTTGGCAGTGGGATCGAGGTCGATCACTTTTTTTCGTCAAAGCCTGAGGGAACCGGCCGCTACGACAACTTCTACGACATGATTGTTGCCTATGAAGGGCATCTGGGACGGCCGGCACGGTCTCACGATCCCTCCGCGAATGCCCGGACCGGCCGAAAGCTGTCATCAGCGGGCGAAGCCAGCCCGTTCCAATACCCCGATACTGCGTCTGCGCGGTATGGAATTGGCGCCGTTACCAGCAAACTAGCGGTCGCCAAGATAGCAATCATCGGCCTCGGCGGCACCGGGAGTTACGTGCTTGATCTCATCTCAAAGACTCCCGTTCGAGAGATTCACCTCTACGATGGCGACCAATTGCTGAACCACAATGTGTTTCGCGCTCCAGGCGCACCCGAATCCGAATCGACCGAGGATTTCCCCCGCAAAGTCGACTACTTCAGCCGCATCTACGCACGGACGCACGGGGGGATCGTGCCACATAATGTGCGCGTTACGGCCGACAACGTTGAAGAACTACGGGGCTTTGACTTCGTCTTCGTCTGCGTCGACAAAGGCAGTGTGCGACGGATCATCGCTGCGGGCCTGCACCAGCTGGGCGTACCCTTTATCGATACAGGTATCGGTGTGGGCCTGGAGGGAAATCAACTCGACGGCTGCACCCGTGTGTCGTTTGTTCCGGCCAACGCCGATTGGGCGATGGTCGAGCGATTCCTTCCCTTCGGCGATGACAATGAAGACGACGAAGACGTTTACAACAAGGGCATACAGATCGCCGACCTGAACGCCCTGAACGCGACCCTTGCGGTGCTTCGGTGGAAACGATCGATTGGCTTCTATCGCGATCTGCGCCGTGAGTTGAACTCGGCATACATGGTTGAAGGCAATATGTTGAGCAACAGGACACCGGATGCCGAAGGTATCTGACCTGCGGGCGGAATTCGTCGAGACCATGCCGGACACCCTCGAAGACGGCGTGATCTACATTTCTGAGAAATACAAAGTTGCCCTGCACAACTGCTGTTGCGGATGTGGTGAAGAGGTCTCGACACCGATTGGCCCGACTGAATATTCGATTGCGATGGTCGATGGCCGCGCGACGGTAAAGCCCTCCATCGGAAACCACGATTTTCCATGCCGGTCTCATTATGTTATCAAAAGAGGCTCAGTTGTTTGGGCAGGCGCCATGTCACGTCGAGCCATCAAGGCCGGCCGAGCGCATGACCGATACCTCAAACGTGGAAAGACGCGGTTTGGCATCGCTGCGATCATGGGCTGGATCAAAGCGCTCCTGGCCAAACTCTTCGGGTAAGCACGAAGTGAGGCCACGGCCACTGACAGGTCGCAAACGGCAGATATTGGAAGTTTACGATCGAAAGCCGACAGACAGCCTTCCACCATAAGCCGAAATTCAAACTCAGGCACTACCCTCCGGCCGGCCAGCTTCCGGGCAGCGCTGCCCGGCAGCGGACGATTGCCGCATGCCCCGACCGGCCGGCACCACGGAAACTCTTTTGCAACCCCCGCAGCGAACAACGGCCCACGATCGCTCGGCATCGCCGGCCGGCAGCACCGATTGACATGCCGGATCCGATCCGATACCTTGCAGCAAGCGCTTGCAGTATCCTGCAGGAATGCGCAGAAACATTACAACGAAGGAGGGGAAACGATCATGAAGCGTCAGTGGAGCATCGTCGCGGCTGCAGCGTTCGCCGCCGCCCTCGTGCTGCCGTTGCTCAATCAGGCCGCGTTCGCACAGACGAAATTCAAGATCTACCTGAGCCTGAGCTACAGCGGCAATGTCTGGCAGGCCGCCGCTGCCAACGATATCAAGGCCCTGGCGAAAACCCCGCCCTATGACAAGCTCGTCGAGCTGAAGGAAATCATCGCGGGCACCAATCCACAGGCCCAGATTTCCGACTATCAGAGCATGATCGCCAACGGTGCCAATGCCATCATCAGCTTTCCGGTATCGCCCACGGCGTTGAATCGCGTCATCGAGCGCGGCTGCCATCAGGGCGTCGTCTTCTTCATGTACGACGCCACGGTCACCGCCCCCTGCGCCTATAACGTGAGCTACATCACCTCGGGCTTCGGCGAGAATACCGCCCAGTACCTCGTCAATCTTCTTGGCGGCAAGGGCAACGTCATGATCAACCGGGGCGTGCCTGGAAACACGGTGGATACCCGCCACTACGACGGCATGATGGCGGTCTTCAACAAATACCCCGGCATCAAGATCGTCGATACCTACTATGGCTACTGGGACGACGCGCGGAGCCGCGGAGCCACCGCCCAAGCCCTCGCCGCCCATCCGAACGTTGACGGAATCGCCTCCCAGTTGGGCGAGTACGGCGTGTTCGAAGCGGCCTTGGCGGCCAATCCGGACAAGCTTCCGTTCATCACCGGCGAGGATACGAACGGCATCCGGTTGGCGTTTGCCGATCCGAAATATCAGAAAGCAGGCTTGAAGGGGGTCTCGTCAGGATCGCCGCCGGCATCGGCCGGATACGCATTCAAGCTGATGATGGAATTGCTGCAGCACAAGATCAAGCTTGCCAGCCATAACGTCGAGTTCCCGCTGCCGTGGGTTCCCTGGGACGAGGTAAAAATCTGCCCCGGCGCGGCGCAGGTGAACGGGTGCAACACGTTCAAGCCGGGCGTCGTGCCTCCGACCTGGACGGATGCCGCAACCGGCTACCCGCATCTGCTGCCGGAGCTCGACCTGCACGCCGCACGTACCGGCCAACCGGTGCCGGGGCAGCACATTCATCCGCTGCCGCCGATCGGCGAATACGGGGTGAAATACGCCCCGAACCAGGCAGGAATCAACTGCCAGGCCGGCACCAAGGGCTGCGGAACACCCGTCTACACCGTCTACAAGGTGAAGCCTATTCCGGTTCCTGCAGCAAATTGACCGATTGCCGCCCCGCCGCTGCCGGCTGGGCCGGCGGCGGCGGCTTCGTGGTCGGGCTCGGGGCGGGCCGATCGGCGTCGCTGCCTTGGCAGCGGACGCTCCCTATGGCCCCGCCGCCGGCTCCGCTCCCGAATGCCGCGGCACGGGAAACGACAAGCCCCGCGATATGATCAGGATATGATTATGATAAGGAGTTGTGCCTTTCCGCAATGAAACCCGAAGCACCGCCTTGCCGGCCGGCACGAGCGCGTCGATGCCCGCGTTGCATATGGTCGAGGCCAACCGCTCTCGCCCGAACGGGCTCGCCCGGCCGGGCAATCCCGCTCAGCCGACCCGTGTCGCGCATGGCGTTTGAAATCTCTTGGAGGGACCATGAAGCAGATCATCAAACCCGGCTTCGATGCGGAGAAAGCCGGCGAGGTTGATAAATCGGTGCAGGAAACGGTCGCGGCTGCTCTCGAAGACGTGAGAAAGCGCGGGGAAAAAGCCATTCGCGAACTCTCGCTCAAGCTCGACAAGTGGAACCCTGAGAGCTTCCGCCTCACCCGGCAGCAGGTTGACGAATGCATCGCGAGCCTCCCGAAAGAGACCGTCGCCGACATCGAGTTTGCGCAGGCCCAGGTTCGCCGGTTTGCCGAGGCGCAGCGGGCGTGCCTCAGGGATCTCGACATTGAAACGGAGCCGGGCGTGCATCTCGGGCACAGGAACATCCCTCTCGACAGCGTCGGATGCTACGTCCCCGGCGGCCGCTACCCCATGGTGGCCTCGGCGCATATGAGCGTGGTGACAGCGAAAGTCGCCGGTGTCAGGCGCATCATTGCCTGTACGCCGCCGACCAACGGAAAGGCGCATCCCGCGACCATCGCCGCAATGGCGCTCGGCGGAGCACAGGAAATCTATCTTCTGGGCGGCATCCAGGCCATGGCGGCGATGGCCTTCGGCATGGCATCCATGGAACCGATAGACATGCTGGTGGGGCCGGGCAATTCCTACGTCGCGGAAGCAAAGCGCCAGTTGTTTGGGCGTGTCGGCATCGACCTGCTCGCCGGGCCAACCGAGATTCTCGTGGTCGCCGATGATTCCGCCGATGCCGAAATGGTTGTCACCGACCTCCTCGGCCAGGCAGAGCATGGCCCGACATCACCGGCGATCCTGCTGACGACCTCGGCCAAGCTCGCGGATGCGGTGCCGGCAGAAGTCGAGCGCCAGCTCGCATTCCTCCCGACCGCCGCGGTGGCGCGGCAGGCCTGGACAGACTACGGGCAGATCATCCTCGTCGCTACCCGCGACGAGCTGGTTGCCGAAGCCGACGCGATCGCCGCGGAGCATGTCGAGATCCTGACGGAGCAGCCGCGTTTTTTCCTCGAGCGGATGAAAAACTACGGCTCGATGTTCATCGGGCCCGAAACGAACGTCGCGTACGGGGACAAGGTGATCGGCACCAATCATACCCTGCCGACCAAAAAGGCGGCACGCTATACCGGCGGTCTCTGGGTTGGAAAATTCATCAAGACCGTTACCTATCAGCAGTGCGAGCCATGGGCCAGCGCCCGGATCGGCGAATACTGTTCCCGCCTTTGCGCGATCGAGAATTTCGCGGCTCACAAGGCGCAGGCGGATCTCCGCGTGCGTCGCTACGCCGGAGCAAACGCCTGATGCCCGCCGCAGCCCTGCGGCAGCGGAACCGGCAGGGGCCGCGTCTCCGCGATCGCATCCTGGCCGGACGGAGCGGCTTGGCACGCTGCTGATGGCGAGAGCAGCACATTCGCCGAGAGCGCGCCGGCCTGCATCAAAGCACGAGAGCGGAGTCATGCCGAACAGGCGGAGAGGAACGCAAAGACGGCCCACGCGAACGCGGGCAACGGCGATGGACGTGGCCAAAGCGGCGGGCGTATCAACCGCTACGGTCTCGCGCGCGATGCAGCGCGACGGCGTCGTCTCGCCGGCAACCCGCGAAAAGGTTCTGGAAATTGCCGCCTCGCTTCGCTATCGCCCCAACAACCTCGCGCGCGGGCTCGCCAGGCGGCAAAACAGCCTGATCGGCGTCGTCGTGGGGGACATCACGAACCCGTTCTATCCCGAGGTGATCGAGCGCTTGACGAAGCGTCTGACGAACGCCGGGCTGCATACCATGCTCGTCAATATGGTCGACGGCGTCGATATCGAGGAAACGCTCTCGCCTCTGCTCGCCTATCAGGTCAAGGCAACGGTGTTCGTTGCTGCGCCCTATACCTCCGATGCCTGCGAGATCTGCCGTTCGCACGACATCCCGTGCTTCCTCCTGAACCGCTATGTCCGTCGCCGGGACATCACCAGCGTCACCTGCGACAACCTCGCCGGCGGCCGGCTGGTCGCCGAGCTTCTGCTCAACGCCGGACACCGGAAACTCGCCTACATCTCAGGCCGGCCGGACACTTCGACGAACCGCGACCGCGCCAAGGGGTTTTCGGATGCCCTGAGAGATCGCGGCCATCCGCCCTGCATCATCGAGCCGGGCGGCGCCTACAGCTATGAAGCGGGATACAAAGCGGCGCTCAGGCTGATACCGGCGCAACACGAAATCGATGCCGTGTTTTGTGCAAACGACATCGTCGCGTTGGGCGCGCTCGACGCGCTCCGCCATGCGCTGGGCATGAAAGTGCCGAACGACATCTCTGTCATCGGATTTGACGATATCGCGGCCGCCTCATGGCCCGCCTACGACCTGACGACAATCAGGCAGCCGCTCGAACGCATGATCGATGTTCTCGTTTCCGCAATCTTGCGCGGCGACGCCGCGGACAGCGACAAGAAGCCGGGCTTGGTCGCAATCCCGGGAGAGCTCGTCGCACGTTCCTCGGCGCGCTTGAGCGAGCGTCCGGCCGCTTCATCGCACCCGCTCCGCACCACCGGGGCCGGGATCGACCGGCTGGCAACGCAAAGATGATATCCGGAAACGGTTCCGGCAACCGGCAGGGGCAGCCAGCATGAGTGGATCAGGAGCTATCGAACCGCTGAGCGAGGAGCTCCTGCGCTACGGCATCGAAATGGCGCCCGTCTATCGCCGCCTCCGTCGGCTCGTCGGCCAGCTCGGCGGCATCGCCATCCTCGCCCAGGCCGGCCAATCGGCACCCTGGCCGGATCACCCGGCGCTGGCGGCGGCAGGGGAAGCGCTCCGCGAGGCAGAGGAGACGATCCGGCGCGCTTCGGTGCCGGCGGAACAGCACGCATCCCATGCGCATTTGCGGCGCTCTGCCGCCGATCTGGCGTGGGTCGTCAGCCGCCTGCGCAAGCCCGCCATCGCCGAGGCGCACGACCGCACCTGGCCAGGGACAGTCGCGATCGCGCTGGATCGCGCCTACCGCGCGCTGAAGTGGGCGTCCAACGAAGCGCTTGGATTTTCGCTCGTCGATGCACGCCAGTCATGCTGCTGTTCGGCGCACGCCCCTGCCGGAACACATCACCCTCCCGCTTGATTGGAGAACGGGGGAAAAGGAGGAACCGCCATGGCGGACTATTCAATCTGGGTCCTGGAGTACGCCCGCGTCCCGAACTACCACCTGAGCGGCATCATTTACGGTGCGCATAATCAGGGCTACCGCAAGCTCCCTTACTGTTACGCCCTGATCAAGGGCAACGGCCACGTCGCAATGGTCGATGTCGGATACAATCACCGGGAATATGGCGAGGTGCTGGCGAAGCGCTTCAACGTGGAGGGATGGCAATCGCCAAGGCACGTCCTCGGCAAATGCGGCGTCCGGCCGGAGGACGTCGACACGGTGTTCGTGACGCACAGCCATTTCGACCATTTCGGCAACGTCGAAGACTTCCCGAACGCGAAATTCTATATCCAGGAGCGGGAGATATCGAAATTCGTCTGGGCCATGTCGCTGCCCGAAAGAATGCACTGGATGATGACCGCGGTGGACCCGGGAGACATCCTGCGCGCCGTCAACCTCGCGAAAGAAGGCAGGCTCGTCTGCGTCGAAGGGGATCTCCCCGATGTCCTTCCCGGAGTAGATCTCCACGCCGCCTACGATACCCACACCTTCGGCTCGATGTACGTCACCGTCCGCAACGACGGCAAAGCCCGATCCGAGGATGTTTGGGTGCTTGCCGGTGATCTCGTCTACGTCTACGAAAATCTCGAAGGGGACGGAAGCGCCGTTGACGTCGACAAGCTCTATATTCCCGTCGGCCTGGCGGTCGGCAGCCAGGCCAATCTCGTTCTGACGACCGAGCAGATCATGAAGCAGGTCGGCTATGATAAGAAGCGCGTGATCCCGGTGCATGAGGAGCGTCTCAAAGACGAGTTTCCCTCCAGCATCGATGCCAAGGGGCTTCGCCTGACCGAGATCTGCCTGGGGAAGGATCAGGTCTCGAGCGTCGCGGCCTGATCCGAGAAGCTCCCTCGACCGGCGGGGAAGACATGCCTTCCGAGCCATTCGACCTGGCAGGCAAAACCGCCATCGTCACCGGCGCATCGAGAGGCATCGGCCGGGCGATCGCCGAGGCTTTCGCCCGCGCCGGCGGGGACGTCGCGCTCCTGGCGCGCGAGAGCGCCGAGTTGCGCGAAGTGGCAGAGGTGATCCGCGCGACCGGGCACCAGGCTTACGTCGAGGCCTGTGACGTGACCGATATCGGCGCCGTTCAGGCCGCGGTCTCCCGGCTCCCGGTCCCGGACATTCTGGTCAATAATGCGGGGATCAACATACCGCAGCAGTTCCTCGATGTCGACGCAGCAACCTTCGACCGGATCTTTTCCGTCAACATCAGGGCAGCCTTCTTCGTCGCCCAAGCCGTTGCAAGGCGCATGCGTCAAGCCGGGAGGCAAGGAGCGATCGTCAATGTCACATCGCAGGCCGGCCACGTGGGCCTCATTCGCCGGACTGTCTACTGCGCCAGCAAGCATGCGCTGGAAGGGCTGACCAAGGCGATGGCCATCGAACTGGCACCCGATATCCGCGTGAATGCCGTGGCGCCGACATTCGTCGAAACGCCGATGACAAAGCCTTTCCTGGAGGAGCCGGCATTCAAGGCCTATGTCGACTCGAACCTGCTGGTCGAGGCGGTTGGAACGACCGCGGATGTCGCCGCTGCCGTCCTCTATGTCGCATCGCCCGCCGCGCGCTTGATGACCGGCAGCAGCCTGCTGATCGACGGCGGATGGACCGCGCATTGAAGCATGATCATGTCCGTAACGAAGTCGCGCAAAGCGCGTCGGTGACGCATGGATGAGGTTCTCCACATAAGCAATCTCGCCAAGGCGTTCGGTGCGACGCAGGCGCTCCAGGGCGTCTCGTTCGAGATCGCGCCCGGCGAAGCGCGGGCTCTGCTCGGCGAGAACGGCGCAGGCAAGTCAACCTGCGTGAAGATACTGAACGGCCTCGTGCGGCCCGACTCCGGAACGATCCGGTTGAGCGGCCGGGACTACCGGCCGGCCGGACTTTCGGACGCGCAAAAGGCCGGCGTCTCCACCGCCTTCCAGGAACTGAGCCTGCTTCCCGACTTGAGCATCGCCATCAACCTCGCGATGCCGGATCTCCCGACGAACGGGCTCAACCTCGTTCGCTTCGACGAAGTCAGGCGCCGTGCCGCGGCAACGCTCGCAAGCTACCAGATCTTCGATATCGATCCGGCTTCGCTGGTCAGTTCGCTCACCTTGTCCGATAAGCAGAGACTGGAAATCATCCGCGCCCTCTCGAGAAAACCGACGCTCCTCGTTCTCGACGAGCCGACCGCGGCATTGACCGATGTGGCTTGGCTCTATGACCAGATCCGGGCGCTGAAGGCCGAAGGAAGGGCGGTCCTTTTCATCACCCACCGGTTGAAGGAGGCCCGGGATCTCTGCGAATGCGCCACCGTCCTGCGCAACGGCGAAGTCGCGGGGACCGTGGATCTCGCCGGCACCTCCGACAGCGAGTTGTTCCGGCTCATGATCGGCCGTTCCATGGGCACGGCATTCCCGGACCGCCCGGACAAGACCGCGCCCGCCGCCCGGGATAAGCCGGAAGAGCTCGTCCTCTCGGTCGAGGGCCTGAAAAGCGGAGCCTTCGGCCCGGCCAGTTTTTCCCTCCGCCGCGGCGAGATCGTCGGCGTGGCCGCCCTGGAGGGACAAGGCCAGAGGATTCTCTTCAATGCCTTGGCTGGCATCGCGCGAATCACGGCCGGCCAGGTGCGAATCGGCGGCAAGCCCGTGAAGCTGAGATCGCCCGCCGTGGCGAAGCAGCTCGGAATCAGCTTCGTCCCCGAGGAGCGGAAGGAGGAGGGTCTTTTCTTCGGCCTGCTGACGCGCGCGAACGTCTCGATATCGAACATCGGTCGGGTCGGCCGCTTTGGCCTGGTCGGGCGCAAGACCGAAATCAAGCAGATCTCGGGCGTCTCCGAAGCGGTCGATCTCGCCTCGCGTTATCACGATCTTCCTGTCGATGCCCTTTCCGGCGGCAACCAGCAGAAGGCGCTGATCGCACGCACCCTCTTTGCCAACGCCAGGTGCCTCTTGATGTTTGATCCCACCCGGGGCGTGGACGTCGGAACGAAGCAGGCGATCTATTCCGTCATTCAGAGAGCGGCAAGCGACGGAATGAGCATCCTTCTCTATTCGACGGAACTCCGGGAACTCACCGCGCTTTCCGACCGATGCATCGTGATCTACGGCAATCGCATCGTCGATGAGTGCCCCGCGGAGTCCCTGAAAGAGGAAGAGCTGCTGGAAAGAATGCACGATGCGCACGCCGGGCGTGCGAGCAAGGAGCTTGAAGGTGGTCGGGAGCAGCGCGTTAACTCTCTATAGCCGCAGCCCGTCTTCGGTCAGCATCACCCTCTACATTGTGATGTTCGTCGTCTACGCGCTGGCACAGGGCCACTTCGTGACGACGCCCTATGGGCTCTCCGTCCTCCTCAACAACAGCATCTCGCTCGCTGTCGGCGCGGCCTCGCTCACCTTTGTCGTCATCACCGGCGGATTCGATCTCTCGCTGGCCGGAACGGTCGCACTGACCAACACGATCATCTCCGTGGCCGGATTCAACGGTGTCGGCGGCGCGATCGAAGCTCTCCTCGTTGTCTGCGTCGTCGGCGCGATCGTCGGCGCCGTCAACGGCATCCTCGTCGCCTATGGCAGATTGCAGTCGATTGCCGTCACCCTTGGCACCATGATCATGACCTCGGGTATTGCACTCTTCATGCTCAATGCTCCCGGCGGAAGTGTTCCGGACTCGATTGCCTACGGTCTGACCGGCCTGCTCGGTCCCGTGCCGGTTGCGGTCATCATCCTGGTTGTCTTTACCGCCGCTGCCGCCGTACTGCTGAACTATACGCGCTTCGGCATAGGCCTCTTCGCGATCGGACAGGATCGCGCCGCCGCCCGCGCATCGGGGGTGAACGTCGAATGGACGGAATTCCGCGCCTACCTCACCGCCGGCATCGTGGCAGGCCTCAGCGGCTATCTGGTGAGCGCCGAAACCGGCACCGGCGATCCGCGGTTCGACGCGTCGTTCCTGCTGCTCGCTTTCGCGGCCGTCGCTATCGGCGGGACCTCGTTTCGCGGCGGGCGGGGCACCGTGGTCGGCAGCGTCGTCGGTGCCGGGCTGCTCGAGCTCATTCAGAAAACTCTCTTCGCCGTCGGGGTTGCGTCCTTTTTCACCGGTATGTTCGAAGGCGCGCTGATGATCCTCGCAGTACTGGTAGGCTCGCTCGGTTCGCTGATGGCCGCGCGGCGGAGTGCCGTGTCGTGAAATTTTTCCCCTCTTCGGCATGAGGCTCGCCCCGGTCATGCGCAGAGTTCCATCATGAGCAGAGTCGCGCGATGAGCAGAATTCTCGCCCACAGGGCGGTGCTCGGCGTTTTCGCCCTGACCGTCGCGCTCTTTGTCCTGTCCGGATTTATCGCGCCTGCGCTTTTGAGCGGACCGAGCCTCAGGACAGTCGCGCTTCTGAGTTCCTTCGTGATCATCGCCTCGCTTGGCCAAGGCATCGTCATCCTGTCCGGCGGCTTGGACCTTTCGATCGGCTCGGTGATTACGCTCGGCGGCGTCCTGCTCGGAGCATGGGTGCCGCAGTCGAACGTGGGCCTCTGGTGGGCCGTTCCCGTGATCCTCGCGATCGGCACCGCCTTCGGTGCCTTCAACGGGTTCGGCGTGACAATCCTGCGCATTCCGGCATTCGTGATGACGCTCGCGACCGGGATCATCGTCCAGAGCGCGGTCCTCGAATATACCAATGGCGCGCCCCAGGCCACCGCAGCCCCGCAGCTGATCGCCGACCTCACCGACTCCAAATGGTGGGGCCTTCCGATCATTATTTATCTGGTCCTCGCATTCATCGTCATCGGATCGCTGGTCCAGGATATGAGCAGCTACGGACGGCTGGTACACGCGATCGGCGCGAATCCCAAGGCGGGTGTCGTCGCCGGACTCCGTTCGAACTGGGTCACCATAGGATGCTACGCGATCAGCGGGTTCTGCGCTTCGCTCTGCGGGATCGTTCTGCTCGGATTTGTCGGCGCGCCGATCCTCTCGATGGGAGATCCGTACACGATAGAAAGCATCGCTGCCGTGGTTGTCGGCGGTTCGTCGATCCTCGGCGGGGTGGGAACATTTGCGGGAACGGTCGGTGGCGCCTTGTTCCTCGGTGTGCTCTCGAACGACATGACGGCAATCGGCATGAAGGCAGCTTGGCGAACTCTGATCCAGGGCGCCATCATCGTCTTGGCGCTGATCGTCTTTCGGTCCCTCCAGGCCGAGCGCAATAGGGGCCGCGCGGGCGGTCCCATGGCCGGAGCGAAGGAACGCCTGCTGGGCGCGAGAAAGCCTGCCGAGTGAGCGCGGGATCCGGCCGCGCAAATTGCGCAACCGGCGCATCCGCCGAGGTCAAGCAAAAAGGGGAAAAGCGTGGTCGACCAGGAAACCAGTCGTGCGGATCGTGCCACCGGAGTGATCGGGACCGGACTGATGGGTTCCGGCATAGCCGCGTTGATATGCGCAGCGGGACTGGAGGTACACGTATTCGACATCGACCGGACCAGGCTTTCGCAACTCTTGCCCCAGGTCGAGTCCGTTGTCCGCGACCTTGAGGAATACGGACTCGCCGAGAGCGGCGCGGCCGCCCGCGTGAAGCAGCGCCTCATTGTCGCACAAGGTCTGGAAGATTTCCGCGAATGCAACTTCGTGATCGAAGCGGTGGTCGAAAATACCGAGGTCAAGCGGGATCTGTACGCTGCGCTTGAGAAGATCATCCCGCCGGGGACGATCATCGCCAGCAATACGTCGAATATCGTCCCCTCGAAGCTTGTCCCGGGTATGAAAAATCCCGAGCGCTTCATCGTCGCCCATTTCTGGAACCCGCCCTATGCGGTTCCCCTCGTAGAGGTCGTGCCCGCCGCCGAGACGGCCCAAAGCACGATCGAGCGCACGGTGGCCTGGGTGAAGAGAATCGGTAACGAGCCGGTGGTGCTGAAAAAAGAGGTCACCGGCTTCATCGGCAACAGGCTTCAATATGCCCTGCTCCGCGAGGCCCTTTGGCTCGCCCAGCAAGGCATCGCGAGCCCGGAGGAAATCGACCATGTGATGACGCTCTCGCTCGGTCGCCGCTACGCCGTTGTCGGACCGTTCGGAACTGCGGATTTAGGCGGCCTCGACACGTTTCTGACGATCTCGCAGCAACTGATGCCGGATCTCGTCTCCGACCTCGCTCCCCTGGAGGTGATGAAAAAGGCCGTAGCCAGCGGTCACGTCGGTGTCCGGGCAGGGAGGGGCCTCCTCGATTGGCCGGAGGAGCGCTCGGCAGCGATCCTGGCGCGCAGGAAAGAGGAGCTGCTGCGCCGCCGCTACCAGGAAACCAAAGGCCGAGCCTCGTAATCCTCGGCCGGACCGTACTCGATCGAGCGCTCTCCGCGGGCCGCCAACCAGGCTCCAGGCTCAGCTTCCCACCCGCTCGCCCGCCGAGGTCTCGTCCTTCTCGGGATCGAAATAGGCCCGCGCCGCCCCCGCAAGCGTCAGTCCGACCTCCTTGATCCGCGCATCGGGCACGATCGCCAGCTTCGTGTAGCGCGGATGGTGATGCTCCTTCACCGGGTCGTTGCTTGCCCGATTGTAGCAGCAGAGCAGCACGTTGCGCGGCCGTTCGGAGAGGTTCGCCGCCGAGGCGTGCAGCGTGTTGGCATGAAAGAACACCGCATCGCCCGCTGCCAGCTCCGCGTAAACATGCTCGAGCCGGCCGAGCAGCGCCTCCACCCGTTCCATGTCGGCCCCCGTCTGCCCGCCGACCCGCCCGTGCTCGATCCGCCCGCAGAGATGGCTGCCGCGCAGGAATTGCAGGCACCCGTTCTCCCGCGTCGCCGGGTCGATGGCGATCGCAACGCTCAGCATGTCCGGAAAGAGACACCCGTTATGGTACCAATAGCCGTAATCCTGGTGCCAGTCCCAGGCGCCGCCGGCGCGCGGCCGCTTCATCGTGAGCTTGGAGTGATAGTGATAGACCTCGCCGCCGAGCAGCCGCGTCGCCCCGCCGGCCAGCCGCTCCGAGCGCGCGACCATGCCAAAGAGGTCGTCTCCGGGATGGTTCCAGAGCGCGAGCTCGGTCGAGCCGCCGGCGCTGTCCTTGAGCCGAACCGCGTTGGCACGGATCGTATCGTCCTCGGCGATCGCGCGCTGCAACAGCGCCACCTCCTCTGCATCGAACAGGCCGCGCTTGAAGAGATAGCCGTCGCGCCCGAACTCGGCCGCGTCGTCATCGGTAATCGACGCCCCGCGCATGAAAAATCTCCCTTGCAGGTTTCGCCTCTGTCCGCTCAGGCACCGGCGCGCGCCAGCGCACCATCCAGGAACGCCTTGGCGCGCGGGATGTCGGCCTCCTCGAGGTGCTCGATGATGATCGGAATGTTGGGGTGGTGGCGGCCGAGGCGCCGGAGATAGAGCTCGTAGTCGAGCACGCCGAGCCCGGGCGCGGGCAGCTCGATCGCGCCCGCCCCGCGGAAGCTGTGCGCCGGCGAGGCGTCGATTGCCGCATGTTTCTCCGCCCTGTCGGTGGCACGCTTGACGTCCTTGGCATGGGCCACCAGCACCTTCCCGTCGAGTGCGTCGAAGATCCGGTTCAGCGTGCCTGCCATGTCGCCGATGTTCTCGCCGTCGAAGTAGTTGGTCGGATCCATCAAAAGCCCGAGGTGCGGGCTCGCGATCTCGGCAAAGAGCCGCAGCGTCTCTTCAACCGAGCCGATCACATTGTTCACGTATGTCTCGACCAGGAACACGCCGTCCGCTTGCCGCGCCGTCTCTACCAGCGCGCCGATGGTATCGCGTGCCTCTTCGTAGCCGGCTGCCGAGTGGTTCCGCGGATGATCGACCCAGTCGCTTTCGGGATGGAAGGTCCCGGTCTCGGAGATGACGTAAGGGCTGCCGAATTCGCGCGCGTGGCGGATGATCGCCTTGAGCCGGTCGAGCAGCCGCCGCCGCGTTTCCCCATCCGGGTGAACGATGTTCGTGTAGCCCGAGATCGCCGCAACCGGGAGATCGTGCGCGCGCAGGCTCTCGCGGATCCGCCGGCCGAGCGCCGGCCCGATCGCCTCCGTCGCGGTGTCGAGGTCGCGGAAGTCGAGGTCGAGCTGCACCGCGTTGAAGCCGAGGCGCCGGATCCGCGCCGCCGTTTCCTCGAGCCCATAGGGAAAATAGCCGGTGAAAATCCCGACCTGCATCATGCGCGCTGCTCCGTGATTTCCGCGGGCGCAACCGGTCGTCCGCGCTCCACGGACCGGTAGGCGGCTTCAACCAGCGCCATCGTCGCGAGATTGTCCGCCCCCGAAATCGCCGGCTTCGTGCCGGTCGCGACCGCGTATTGCAGTTGCTCCATCGTTCCCGCGAAAGCCTGCGGGAACCACCGCGTGGTCCACGCGCTCTCGATCCAGGCGCCGCCGGTCGCCGCCGCGGCATAGGCGAAACGGCTCGGGCTGCCCTCTGGATAATCGGGCCACCCGATCGTCCCGCTCGCCAGCCCGTCCGTCCCCTCCACCCGCCAGGTGATCGACTGCCGCGCCAGCCCCTTCGGCCCCGCCCACACATCCTCGAGCGTCAGCGCAATCAGTCCGCCCGGAAAGCGCAGCGTCGAGGCGGCGATGCCGTCCCGATGCGCGAACCGCGTGCCCGGATCGGGTCGCGCAACGGTATGAATGTCGAGCGGCTCGCCGAACAGGAAACGCAGGATGTCGAGATGATGGATGCTCATGTTGAGCAGCGTGAGCCGCTCATAGCCGGCGAGATAGCCCTGCCAATGCGGCACCGCACGCATCTCGATCGTCGCCAGCACCGGCTTGCCGAGATGCCCCGCATCGAGCACCTGGCGAAGCGCGCGCATTGCCTGATCGTAGCGCATGTTCTGGTTGACCGCGAGCACCTTCCCCGAAGCTTCCGCCTCCTCCACCAGCGCCCGCGCCGCGGCGTAGGTGGTTGCCAGCGGCTTCTGCGCCAGGATGCCGCGGATATGCTTCTGGCCGAGCGCCGCGCGGATCAGCGCCGGCTGGCAATCCGGCGGGAACGCAAGGTCGAGAATCTCGATCGCAGGATCGGCGATCAGCGCCGCCGGCGTCTCGTGCACCACCGGCACCGACCACCGCGCCGCCGCCGCTGCCGCCCGTGCCGGCGTGCGCGAGGCGATGGCCGCCACTCGGAAGCCCGCCTCGGCATAGGCGGCGAGCTGCACGTCGGCCATGATGAAGCCCGCCCCGATCGCCCCGATCGCGAACCGCCGCTCGCGGATCGGCGCATCGGGCACGAGGACGAGCCGCTCACCCACGCCCGGCCACCGCCCGCGCCAGAGGCGCTCTCGTTTCGCTCAAGATACGATAGGCGAACCCCGCCATCTTCATCCCGTTACCCGAACAACACCGGTGGCCGATGAAGGAGCACGCGCCGGCAGAACGCAAGAGGGTGCCGGGAGCCTGTGCCGGCTTTCCGGGAAACTCGGCACCGGTTCGATTTGTCGGGCTTCAGTCTGTCCGCGCCACGACCCGCTCGAGCGAAGCGACGAACCGCTGCCACCCGCCCTTGGCGCCCTGATAGTACTGCGGCTGATCCGGCCGGAAGCCCGAATGCTGCATAGAGAGGCGCGTCCCCGTGCTCGTGGGCACGAGAGTCCAGGTGACGACACTCCTGAGATCATGGGCATCCCACGTGTAGGAGAGCCTTTTGTTCGGCTCGACCGCCAGCACCCGGCATTCGACGCTCCCCCAATCCGCGCGCAGAGTGAAACGGTGGTCCACGACAGGCTTGAAGTCATTCTGCATGAGCCACTCCTCGATCAGGTGCGGCTCGGTGAGCGCGCGCCAGATCTTCTCCGGCGGAGCGGCTAGCTCGCGTTCGACAACGACGGACAGCGCTTCGGTCGAGGTGTCGTTCATTGGTCCATCCTTTTCAGCAGGTCTTCGAGCTGTTCGAACCGGCGTTGCCAGAACCCGGCCATCCGGCTCGTCCAGTCGATCACGGGAACGAGCGCGCCGAGTTGCGCGCTGTAATGGGTTTGCCGTCCTTTGTGCCGGTTGCGTACCAGCCCGGCCTGCTTCAGGAGCCGAAGATGCTTCGAGACGGCCGGCTGCGAGACCCCGGCCCGGGCGGTCAGGGCCGCCACGGTCAGCTCTCCTTCCCGGCACAGCCGCTCGAAGATCGCCCGCCGCGTCGGATCGGCCAGTGATCGGAAAAGAATGTCGTGCGGGTCCGGCACAATCAATAACCCGTCGGCTATTAAGCCTATCCATAACCGTTCGGATATATAAGTCAAGCAGAAATTCGGTGGCTTGCTTTTCCCGCCGTTCAACCGGCCGCTGTTTCGTCGCTGTTCCGCGCGGCGCTGGCCCGCTCTTTATTCCAGGGATCAAGCGGTATTTTGCCGTCCTGTCCCCGCTGCTTCGCCGCTGTTCTCCGCTTCCCTCCCGGTTTCTCTTGCTCCAATGGGCGATCGTCCCGCACAATGATTTGCTGCCGGACGTTTCATCCGGGCGAGGCACGCCACCGGGACGAAACCATGGCGAAACACCATGGCGCTTGCCGACATGCGCTCGCTCTCGCCGATCGCCGCTGCGCATTTCATTACGTCAACGTTATGCGCGCGATCCGGCTGCATCAGGGAGCGCTCGGCGCCGATCGCTCGATTGAAACCCCGGCGGACCGGCGCTAGGCTGAGACCGACGGCAAAACAAGTGGCGCGTCTCGCGCCGATGGGAGGAGGCAACAGATGTTGAAAAAGCGTACTCTTCTTGGCTCGACGGTGCTGCTGGCAGCGGCCGCGCCGTTCGCCGCCGCGATCGCGGCGCCGGAGCACCAGGTCTTCTACTGGATCTCGCATGGTTCGCCGGCCGACCCGGTCTGGACCTATTTCCTGCAAGGCGCCGAGACGTGGGCCCACGATACCGGAAAAACCGTCAAGACATCGTTCCACAGCGGCGACGTGCCCTCGCAGCAGGAAGCCGTGCGCGAAGCCATCGCCGCCAAGGCGAGCGGTATCGTCACCACCAGCCCCGATCCCGGCAGCATGGTCAAGCTCGCCGCGCAGGCGAAAGCCGCGGGAATCCCCATCATCAACTTCAATACGCCCGACCCGGCCGCGCCTTTCGATGCCTATGTCGGCGGCAACAACGTTGAGTTCGGCCACAACTGGGCGCAGTACCTCGTCGATCATCACCTGGTAAAGAAAGGCGATTTCGTGTGGCTGCCGGTGGAAGTGCTCGGCGCCACCTACGGCGTCCAGGAGGAGCAAGGAATCGCCACCGTCCTCAAGCCATTGGGCGCCACCTGGGAGGTCACCGGAAACACCCTCGATCAGGCCACGGTGATCAGCCGGATGGTCGAATATCTCATCGCCCACCGCAAGAAGATCAACGCCGTCATCGGCCTCGGCGATCTCGTCATGGGCAGCATCAAGCGTGTCTTCGACCAGGCGGGCGTGGCCAAGGGATCGATCCCGGTCGTCGGCTGGGGCGACACCCTCTATACGGTCGACGAAGTGCTCGAGGGCTATGTCAATGCCGGCCAGTGGCAGGCGCCGCAGGCAACCAGCTACATGGCGCTCTCGATGGCGGCGATGGAAGCCAGCGGCATTCCTTCCGGCTTCAACATCATCACCGGCCAGCTCTACGACGCCAGCACCGCCGCGCCGTACAAGAAGCTCCTTTCCGCCAAGCCGTAGCCTGGTGGAGTCGTCTCGCTTTCGCCGGCTGGGTTCGCGGCAGGCCGGCTTCAAAACGGCCGGGAGCCGGCCTGCCGCCGCCCTCCCCGCGCCGGCCCGCCGCGCGGCGATTCTGCAGCTTTTGACGAAGCCCGAGTTCGGCCCCTTCGTGCTGCTGCTGCTCGAGCTCATCGGCTTCGACAGCCTCCAGCCGCTCTATCTTTCTCCCATCAATATCAGCAACATCCTCGACTTCGCGGTGGAGCTGGGGCTGATCGCCCTACCGACCACGCTCTTGATGACGGCGGGTGAATTCGATCTCTCCGTCGGCTCCGTTTTCGGCTTTTCCGCCGTCCTGATGTGGACCTTGTTCAACAGCGGCGTGACCTCGATGGGTGTCGCATTTTGCGCAGCCCTTCTCGTCGCCGCCGGCATCGGCCTCGTCAACGGCTGGTTCGTGACCCGGCTTCGCATCTCCTCCTTCCTGGTCACTCTCGGCACGCTTCTGGTGGTCCGGGGCGCCGCCCTCTATCTGACCCAAGGCTTCCCCCAGCGCACCTGGAGCGCCGGCAACTCGCCGCTCACCGCCGTCCTCGTGGGCGAGTTCCGGCTGGGACAGTTCCATGTCTACATGTCCCTGTTCTGGTTCATCGCCGCGGCGATCTGCCTGCATTACGTGCTGACCCGGACCAAGGCCGGCAACTGGATCCAGGCCTCCGGCGGCAATGCCGGCGCGGCGCGCGCCCGCGGCGTCAATGTCGCGCGCACCAAGACCGCCCTCTTCATGCTCACTGCGGTGATGTCCGGCCTTGCCGGCATCATCAGCTCGATCCGCACTTCGGCAGCCAACCCAAACAGCGGCACCGGCTACGAGCTCGAAGTGATCGCCATGGTGGTGATCGGCGGCACCTCGCTGATGGGCGGACGCGGCACGATCATCGGCACGGTGCTCGGCATCTTCATCCTCCGCACCGTGCACAGCGGCCTGGTGATGGTCGGAGTCCCAGGCCTCGCCTACGAGATTTTCGTGGGCGCGATCATTCTCGTCATGGTTGCGCTGCAGGCCAGGCTCGACCGCCGGCACCGGCTGGAGAGCTGAAGCGATGGCCGAGGAATTGGTCAGGATGCAGCGGATCAGCAAATACTACGGCGGCGTGCGCGCCTTGCGGGAGGTGGATTTCGTCGTCCACGACCACGAAATCGTCGGCCTTTTGGGCGATAACGGTGCCGGGAAATCAACACTCATTAAGATCCTGTCCGGCGCCGTGCTGGCGAGCAGCGGCGAGATCTTCGTGCATGGCCGGAAGGTGGAGATGCTGAGCGCGAGCGACGCCATCGCCCACGGAATCGAGACCATCTACCAGGATTCCGCGCTCGTCACCGAGCTTTCCATCGCCCGCAACATCTTTCTCGGCCGTGAGCCGCTCGTCGGTCCGCGGCTTCT
>Ga0335075_10003442_pt1 | contig 25108 bp, 20 predicted proteins | sample Lox_Sample_24_FD_206723 | JGI IMG/M metagenome (GOLD analysis project Ga0335075, IMG submission 206723) | Soil microbial communities from Loxahatchee National Wildlife Refuge, Florida, United States - Lox_Sample_2.4 | ecosystem: Environmental > Terrestrial > Soil > Wetlands | place: USA...
AGGCATCCGTTAACACGGAGAAAGCGTGATTGCCGATCATGCAGACCCGATGGCCGGGGCTGGTCCATTCGGGCAAACGTCCGCTCTGATTGTAGACGTTGATAATGCTCTGCATGATTTGGGCGCTGATTTCCGGATACAAAATATTGTAAAGAGGATGAGCGGACCGGAAGGTGTCCCAATAGCCGGTATCCGTATAAAGATATCCCTGATGGACCTTTCCGTCGTACGGGCTGAAGTAAACCGGCTGGTTGTCCGCGTTCGTTTCAAAGAACCGGTGCGGCCAGAGGATAGCGTGGTAAAGAGAAGTATAAAACGTCTGCCGCTGGTCGTGCATGCCGCCTTCAATTTGTGCGCGGCCGAGGTAGTCGTTCCAGGCGGCTTCGGCGCGATGGCGGATCGTGTCAAAATCCGCGTTGCCGATTTCAGATTTGAGATTCAATTCCGCCTGCTCAGGGCTGATGAAAGAGGAAGCGACTTTGCAGGTGATAACGTTGCGCTGGATCAGGGCGAATTGTGAAAAGGACCATTTGCTGCGCGTGTGGAACTTCAAAAATGCGCCCACGTGGCGGCCTTCCAGTTTGGTGGCGCCATACTGGATTTTATCGTCCGACCAGACTCCATAACCAGAAATCGGCTGGTCGAACTGGATGACGAAATAATTTCCGAAATTGTCCGGAGTGCCGCCCCGGTTGTTGCGGGCGATCCCAATAATTTTTCTTTCGGAGGGAATGATTTGGACCGAACAAATCTTTTCGCTCTTGAAAACGTCGAGCACTACATAGGAACTGTCGCCTGGTTTGTCAAAAGTGAACCGGAAGCGCGCGCCGCGAAGGGTGGGCGTGACTTCGGCGGTGGTGTCCCATCGGTCCATGTGGACACTATAATAACTCGGCTGGGCGGTTTCCTCGTCATGCTGAAACGTCGAAACGCGATCTTTTTCGGTCACAGCCAGTTTCCCGGCGACGGGCATCAATGAAAAATTGGCGTAGTCGCCAATCCAGGGGCTGGGCTGGTGGGTTTGGCGGATGCCGTAAATGGTGTTATGCGCGTATTGATAATAGAACGAATCGTTTTGCGGCTCGGTATAGGGCGCCCAGACATTCATCGGAAAGGGCAGGGCGATGGCGGGGTATTGATTGCCGTGGGAAAAACTGTATTGGGAGTCGGTGCCCTGGAGGGGATTGGCGAGCGAAAAGAGGGGGGTATCGTCTGCAGCGCAGGAAAGGGCCGTCAATGTCAGAATCCAGAATACAAAGTTTTTCATAAATCAAACCGCGGAATTCGCGAGATTGTGCCTTGATTTTCAAGGTGAATCCAACATTTTTTTCTAATCCTCTCGGTTCACATCCTCGGCAGCTTTCAAAAATCATTTCCGGCCATTCCCCGCTCTTTGATATGCTGACCCGATACCGATGAAGCATTGGATTTTACTGTTGGTGGTTGTTTTGGCTTTGGAAACCGCGGGGTGCGGTAGCTTTGTGGCGCATTCGATTGCGCGTTCGCCGAACCGGTATCCTTCGTGGTTTTCGTCGGAAGCGCCGGTGATGCTGGCCTTTAATCCGAAGCTGCTGACGAATTTTTTGGAGCATTCGGTGGAAGTGGGGCCGCCGCCGGCGCGATTGTGTTATCGGATCATCGACCCGGCCGATTACGACTTTAAAGTGTCATCCACGAACTGGATGGACAAGGATACAAAGGAATATGAGTTTCATTTTCATGCGACGGTGCCGGGCCGGGCGAATGCGTGGACGGCGTCGCCGCGCGGAACGGTCTTTCTGCTGCACGGCTATGGCGAAGCGCAATTTTCGATGCTGCCGTGGGCGTTTCTGCTGGCGCAAGACGGATGGCGATGTGTGCTGGTGGACTTGCGGGGGCATGGTGATTCGACGGGAAAACGGATTTATTTCACCGTACGCGAGACGAACGACATGAACCAGTTGATGGCTCAACTGGCGCAGGACAAGGAACTGAAACCACCGCTGGCGATGATGGGCGAATCGTATGGGGCGGTGCTCGCATTGCGGATGAAGACGGTGGACCCGCGGATAGGTCCGGTCGTTGCCATCGCACCCTTTGCCACTCTTTCCAACGCGGTTTTGAATATACGAGAACAATATTGCGCCTGGGTGCCGAAGTGGATGGTCAAGGCGGGCGTCAGGAAACTGCCGTCGCTGCTCAATATTCCTGCCAGTGAGTTCAACACCACGACCGTGCTGCGGCGAAAGCCGGTGAAAGCCTTGTTTGTGGCCGGCGCCGACGACAAAATTGCGCCCGTGGCTGAGGTGAAAGAAGTGAAAGCGCTTGCAGCCCCGGGGAGTGAATTTATTGTTGTGCCAGGGGCGACGCATGAGGCGCTAACTTATTATTTCAAGGATTTACTTCCGGTCGTGCTGCCGTGGCTGGATGGCGCCAATTAAAAAGGAAAAGTTCCCGAACAGGCGACATTCTCGCTCGGTGGCGATGGGCGCTCGGATACATTTTCCGCTGGAGAATGCCGCGACACGTCCCTATTTTTCCGGATGCGAATTTACAAAGCAGGCATTGCAATAGCGCTGGCGGCAATTTTCTTCGTTTGTGGTACCCGGGCGGACGGCATCGACGACTTGATAACGAGCCAGATGCAGGCGCATCACGTGGCGGGCGTGGCTTGCGCGGTTTTGCGTGATGGCCGGGTGGTGAAAACGTTTTACGGCGGTTATGCCAATCTTGAATGGAACGCGCCGGTGGGACCGGACACAGTTTTTGAAATTGGTTCCATCTCCAAGCAATTTGCCGCAGCTTCGATTCTGTTGCTGGAACAGGAAGGGAAACTCTCCGTGGATGATGACATCAGCAAGTATCTCACGAACACGCCGCCGGCGTGGGCAAACGTTAAGATACGGCATCTGTTGTCGCATACGTCAGGCATTCATAGTTACGATGACATGGATGGATTTGAACTGCGGCAGCATCTTACGCAGGCGCAATTTATCAAACGATTGGCGGGGCATCCGATGGACTTTCAGCCGGGCGATAAATGGGCTTATTGCAATGCCGGGTACAATCTCGCCGGTTACATCGTGGAAAACGTGAGCGGCGAAGATTATTTGTCTTTTCTCAAGGAGCACATTTTTGTGCCGCTTGGCATGACAAACAGCGCTTTTCGCGATTCGGTGAATGTGATTCCGCATCGGGCGGCTGGTTACGTGTATGATCACGGGAAGTATTACAATCGGGATTATGATATCACTGACCTGTTTTCGGCAGGCGCCATCGTTTCCACGGTTTCTGATTTGGCGAAATGGGACGAATCGTTGCTTGGCGACCCACTCCTGAATAAATCGTCCATGCAACTCTGGTGGACGCCCGCGCGGCTGAATGATGGGCGGCCGGCGCCGGTTTCGCACGACGGCGCGCGGACTTATGGTTTTGGGTGGTTCCTGGAGACGGTCGACGGCCATAAAAATATCGGACACGGAGGTGTCACCAGCGGTTTTTCCGCGGCGAACGAATTGTATCCGGACGACCATCTGGCCATCATTGTGTTATCCAATACGGATGAGGGCGGATTTGCCGGGCAATTGGCGGGGAAGATTGCGCATATTTGTTTTCAGAAACCGTGAGTTCGAGGATTTGGATAACGATGAGGACGAGAATGATTATTAAGGCAAGATGAATGAATTTCTAACAGTGTTGACAGCCGTGCTGCCTGTCTTCGGCATCATGGGCGTTGGATTTTGGCTGCGGCGGCGCGGATGGCTGACAGCGGATGCGGACCAAAGTTTGATGCGGTTGACGATCAATTTGCTCCTGCCATCGTTGATTTTTGATTCGGTGCTGAACAACGCGGCATTGCGGCGTCCGGAAAATTTGCTGCTTCCGCCATTGTTTGGTTACGGCATGGTGGTGGTCGGCACGGGCGTGGCGCGGTGGTTTACCGGCCTGGCGCGTCTGGAGACAAAACCCGAACAGAGGACCTTTACGCTAGTGGCAGGGCTGCAAAATTATTCCTATCTGACCATTCCCTTGTGCCTGTCCTTGTTTGGCTCCGGCACTATGGGAGTTTTATTTGTCCACAACGTGGGAACAGATATGGCCATGTGGACACTGGGCGTCGCTGTGCTGAGCGGACACGGTATTGGCGGTGGTTGGAAACGAATTGTGAACGCGCCGCTGATTGCCCTGGTATTGGCGCTCATATTGAATTTCCTTGGCTGGTGCATCCCCCCGCCGGCGTCTCTCGCGATTGTCGGCAATATTTTCCTGACGGGCATTCATTGGTTCGGACAGAGCGCGATTCCGATGGCGCTGATTTTGATTGGCGCGATTGTGGCGGACCATTTCGATGAGGCGCGCGGTGGAAATGCATCGCGAGTTGTGCTGGCGTCGGCAGTCGTGAGACTTGGCGTGATGCCGATTTTGTTTTTATTGGCGGTGAAATTTTTCCCCTGCTCGATGGATTTGAAACGGGTGCTGGTCCTGCAAGGGGCAATGCCGTCCGCCACGTTTCCGATCGTGCTGGCCAGGCATTATGGCGGAGATGCCCGGGTCGCCGTCCAGATCGTTCTGGGCACGTCGTTGCTGGGCATTATCACGATTCCGCTGTGGGTACGGCTCGGACTACACTTTTTGAATTAAAAAGGAAGTCCTTGCAGACGGCCACCAGGAAAGAGTTCTCGGTTTTGGGCTTGTGACTGGAGACGGTTGAAAGCGCAAAAAATCAACTGACTGAAATAAATTTCAAACAGCCGGCGCGCAGTTGCTGGAAAACTTTCTGAAGATTGGCCCCTGCAGCTTAGTTGCCGGCGGGAGCGTTTGTGCTGGTGGTGCTGGTGCTGTCGCCGTCATCGGCTTTCTTTTTATGGGCGCCAAAATGCACGGCCGTGGCATGGAGGTCGCCGTCCTCGTTGGTCCGGTAATAGCCGCTGACCTTTTCCCCGAGGACGCCATCGGCCAATGTGGCCGGTTCGCCGTTTGAGGTAATTTTAGTCTTGGAAGTGATGTCAAATGTCTGGCTGCCAACGGTCAGTGTCATGGCGTTCGTATCCAGATTGTCCACGGTGCCGTGGAAGCGTGCGCCGTGTTTATGTTTATGGGGTGTGGCCGGCGCCGTCGCGGTATCCGTGGCGTTGGTGCCTGCATCTTGCGCACTCAAGAAAAGGGGAACAGCGATGCCGGCGGCGATTAATCCGATTAATGCAATTTTAGCAGTGTGTTTTCTCATAAGGTTTTCAACGTATCAACGAAATATGAGACGTTGGAGGGCAGGCATTGGTTTCGCTAAAATCATTGGGGGCTGCCAGGCGCTACAGCCGCTGCATCGTTGGGCTTCAAAGGCTTAGCTACAGCCTGCGCGTTTGCTCCTCGATTTTCACGAGGTCGGCATGGATTTTTGATAAGCGCGAGCAAACCAGCCATGGAAAAATCAACCACATAACGACCATGATGAGTGCAATGATTCCCACGACGGCTATGGCAGCTAGGCCAGAGGCGCCTGCGCCGCCGGTCACGATCTGTTTGATGGTCGCGCCGGATTTAACGAGACTAAAAACGATGATTGCGGGGACAAGCGCGATGAGAAGCATCAGGAGAAGGATGATGGCGGGACCCGCGTTAACAGTTTTGGCCGACGACAGTTTCGACCATTTTTCGATGGATATGGTGATGGCCGTGGCGAAGCCGCAGTGGGGGCAGCGTACGTTTTGTCCGATGATTTGAGTTGCGGTCCGGTTTTGCTCCGTAAAGTCAGCAGCGTCAAATGCGATGCTGCCCCTGCAATTCTTACACGCGCATTTTACGATCATACAGGATCTCCTTTCCAGCAGCACTTGCTCAAGGTGCCATAACATTCTTACGTCAAATACTGTCGCAATGCCAGTTAAATCTCCTCGTGGGCGCCGGGCCCGGGATTTGAAAATGAAACATTGAACTCCGAACTCGGAACGACGACTTGCCAACGTGCCGAACTTCCCGGAGAATCATCCGGGTAATCGGACTCTCATCCAAAGAAAGGAGAAATATGAGCGCATCGAAATCTGAATCGGCAAAAAAGCCGGCACATAAAATTGTATCACGCGAAGAATGGCTTGCAGCGCGAAAGGAACTGCTGGTGGCGGAGAAAGAATTGACGCGGCGAAGCGATGAAATCGCGCGTCGGCGGACAGAACTGCCCTGGGTGCGAATCAACAAGGAGTATCGGTTCGAGACGGATGAGGGCCCGGCGTCTCTGGCGGACCTATTCCGCGGACGGTCGCAGATACTGATGTATCATTTCATGTTCGGGCCTGATTATTCTGCGGGTTGCCCGGCGTGTTCGACAATTGCCGACGGTTTCAATGGGTTCGCGGTTCACCTGGCCAACCATGACGTGATGCTTTGGGCGGTCTCGCGCGCGCCATTTGCGAAGTTGCAGGCATATAAGCGGCGGATGGGATGGAGCTTTCCGTGGGCGTCGTCCTTTAACAGCGACTTTAACATGGATTTCAATGTTCAGTTTACTGCGGAACAACAGCGCGAGGGCGGTGTGGAATATAATTACCGGCGCGAGCCGCCGTCAGTCGCTGACCGCGCGCTCGAGGGAAAGCAGAGCGGCCAGTGGCAGGAGGAGAGTGGGGGACCCGTCGCCGACATTGCGGCGCGATGCGGGACTGACGCCGCGACGTATGTTCGTGAACGGCCGGGCATGAGCGCGTTTGGGCTGGAGGATGGAGCCGTTTATCACACGTACTCCGCCTATTCACGCGGGTTGGATGGACTCTGGGGAATGTACCAGTGGCTCGACCGCGCGCCGAAGGGGCGGAACGAGGAGTCATTATGGTTCCAGCGCAAGGACGAATACGGCGCCGGTTCGAAAAAAGACGGGTGTTGCTAGACCCTTTATATGCTCACCTTGACCGGTAGTTTGAGCCGTATATCGTCCGAAGCCGCGCCGATGAGCAATTCATATTTCCCGGGCTCGATGACATATTCCTTCTTTGTCGTGTCCCAATAACGGAACTGTTTCGCCGGGATATCGAGCGTCACCGTTGTTGTGTCGCCTTGTGTGATATGAACGCGTTCAAAGCCGCACAACGCCAGTTTTGGCTGGGGCTCATCTGAATGGAGATGGCGGAAATAAACCTGTGCCACTTCATCTCCGTCACGTGGCCCGGTGTTCTTCACCATAAAAGAAAGATGAATGGCGCCATCCGGGTCAACGGTCGTGCTGGCGAGTTTGGCGTGCGAATATTTGAACTTCGTGTAGCTCAACCCGTGGCCAAAGGCAAACACCGGTTTTCCTTTGAAGTACCGGTACGTGCGGTTGTCCATCGAGTAGTTTTGAAAATCCGGCAAATCCGCCGTGGACGCATAAAAAGTGAGTGGCAGTCGCGCGGCCGGATTGACATCGCCAAATAAGACCTCGGCCACCGCTTTCCCGCCTTCTTCACCCGGATACCACGCCTGGACAATTGCCGGAAGATGCGCCGCTTCCCACGGCATGGCAATCGCGCTGCCGCTGCAATTCACCTCCACCACCGGCTTGCCGGTTGCATAAAGCGCCTTCAGCAATTCTTCCTGTACAGGCGGGAGTTCGATGCGCGTTCTGTCCCCGCCCAGGAAGCCCTGGTACTTGACGTCATGCTCCTCGCATTCGAGGGTCGAATCCAGGCCGCCGACGTATATCACCAAATCCGCTGCCTTTGCCGCAGCGAGGGCTTTCGCCGTCATTTCCGGTGTTGGCTCATTCGAATTGTCATTTGAAATTGCCAGCGGGCAGCCACGAACATAAGTCACTTCAATGCCAGGGCCCGCGACGTCCCTGATGCCCTCCAAAATCGTGACCGGCTCAGAAGAGGTGCCATTGTAATTGCCATAGAGCATTGCGGCCGCGTTGGCATTTGGCCCAATTACTGCAATGTGTCTAATGCTTGCGCGATTTAACGGCAGCAGTCCGCGATTTTTCAGCAAAACAATGGATTCCTCTGCGACCTTGAGCGCGAGCGCCCGATGCTCCGGGGTGTCGTTTTGATCAATGCCGATATTCGACCACGGAACATCCGCAGGTGGATCAAACAGCCCCAACTTGAACCGCGCCGCCAGGGTCCTGGTCAGGGCGCCGTCGATTTCCGCTTCTGTCAGAAGGTTTTCTTTGAGCATCTGGCCCAATACAGCGAAATCGCGCCGCTCGTAAGCGCCGTTCACAATGCTGCCCGAAAACAAATTGCAGCCGGCTTTCACTGCCGCCGCGGCCGCTTCCTGGGCCGTCGGCACGTATTGGTGATAACGCCAAATGTTCTCAATCGCCCCGCCATCGGAAACCACAAAACCGTCGAAACCCCATTTATCCCGCAAAATGTCGGTCAGGAGCAGAGGATTGGCGCAGTCTGGCGTGCCATTGATTGCGTTGTACGATCCCATGATTGAGCCCACATGGCCTTGCTGCACCGCTGCCTGAAATGCCACGAGATAAGTGTCATAGAGGTCCTGTTCCGGCGGTTTGGCATTAAAGCTCCTGCGCAATGGTTCCGGCCCGCTATGAGCGGCGAAGTGTTTGGCGCAGGCAATGGTCTTCATGTATTTGGGATCGTCTCCCTGCATCCCACGGATAAAGGCAATTGCCATTTGAGATGTCAAAAATGGATCTTCGCCAAACGTTTCCTGGCCGCGGCCCCAGCGCGGGTCGCGAACGATGTTGATATTTGGCGCGTAAAAGCTGAGGCCGTGATGGATAATCGTATTGCCGTGATGATGAGCCGCATAATTGTTGAATATGGCCCGCCCTTCCGTAGCCGCCGCATCCGCTTCCGTATGAATCAACGCCGGGTCCCAGGTCGCTGCCATGCCAATCACCTGTGGAAAGACCGTCGCAACGCCCGCATCGGCCACGCCGTGCGCGCATTCGTTCCGATAACTGTAGGCTGGAATGCCCAATCGCGGCAGCGCCGGGGCATCGGCCATCAACTGCGATGCCTTTTCAGCCAATGACATGCGGCTGATTAAGTCCTGCACCCGCGCGTCCACCGTCGCCGACGGGTCTTTCCAGACCACGGGTCCGGGAGCATCATCCGGCACCTTAAGCGCCGCCGGGTCCTGTTCCCCAATGATCGCCACGGCGTTGATCGCCGCAAGATCGCGAGGCGCGCCCGCGCACACTTGCGGCAGCAAATAACCCAAAGCCAACAACCCAATCACCGAGTTTAAACGACGTTTCATTTTCATTTTTGAAAGCACAAACTGGTTTTTTCAAATGGAACTAATTTCTAATAAATAAAAAGTAGGATTCTCTTTTGCAAGCATTTTTCACAATATCAGTATTGTGGCAATTAAGACGGATGGCAACGCCGGGAGGTTGCAAGGTAAATGCAACCTTTAGCCGGGAATATTGCCGATTCGTTTTTTCATTCCCTGTATCCGCCTTTTCAGGCAATATTTTGTTTTAGGTATGGGAAAGCGACGCGAAGCGCGGGAACGCGCGGTGCAATTTTTGTTTCAGCACGACCTGAATCCGCCCGGGGATTTGGAACGGGCACTGGACGAATTTTGGGAAAATCAGCGCGCCGCGGCGATCGCCGACGAGCGCGGCGGCGCTCATTGGGGCCAGCCGGTGGACCTGCCCCCGCCCACGGCTGAAGAATCCGAAACGCGGCTCTTTGCCGACCCACTGATCCGCGGCGTCCTCGAGCGCCGCGAAATAATTGACGAGAAAATAAAATGCCACGCCAAAAATTGGGAATTCCATCGCATCGCTGCCGTTGACCGCAATGTCATGCGCCTGGCCATCTATGAAATGTTTTATCGCAACGATATTCCTCCCGTTGTGAGCATCAATGAAGCCGTGGACATCGCAAAGAAATTTTCAACCCAGGACAGCGGAAAATTTGTAAACGGAATCCTGGACAAGATCCGCGGCGAAGTCCTCCGCCCGGGCAAAAACATGAAATGAAATTCGCCGACCTCCATCTGCACACGAATTTTTCCGACGGGACATGGACGCCGGAAGAACTGGTGTTGCAGGCGCAAAAAAGCGGTCTTTCGTGCATCGCGGTGACTGACCACGACACCGTCGAAGGCTGTGAACGGGCCGCCGCCGCGTGTGCCGCCGTTAAAATGGAATTCATTCCGGGCGCCGAATTGACTGCCGAGCATGAGGACACCGAGTTGCATGTCCTGGGCTATTACCTGGACATCCACAACGAAAAATTGCTCGCCGAAATCGCCAGGTTTCAAGTCGTTCGCCAGAACCGCATTTACGAAATGGTCGCCCGCATCAACGATCTGGGCGTGCCGTTGAAAGCCGAATCGGTCTTCGCGCTGGCCAATTGCAAATCACCCGGGCGTCCGCACGTTGCCCGGGCCATGGTCAAGGATGGCCATGTGAAAAATCTCGACGAAGCATTCGAGCGATTTTTAAAAAAAGGCCGCCCTGCCTGGGTTCCAAAGTCCAAAATTTCCGCGCTCGACGCCATCGAACTGGTTCACCAGGCTGGCGGCGTGGCGGTAATGGCCCATCCCGGCCTGAACCGGACCGACAGCGTCATTCCCGCGCTGGTCGCGGCCGGGTTGGACGGCATCGAATGCTTCCACACAAAACATTCCACCGCCATCTCCGAACGTTACCTCGAAATCGCGGACAAATACAATTTGCTCGTGACGGGCGGCAGCGATTGTCACGGTTACAGCAAGGGCAAACCGCTGATTGGCACGGTCAAATTGCCGTATGAACACATCCAAAAAATGAAGGAACACAGGGCCAAAGCAACGACTCTTCCTTCGGCTGCCGCGAGATAAAATCCGGCCGCGCTCAAATGGGATTCTTCGACAAATTCAAGGCGGGCCTGGCCAAAACCCACAGCAAGCTCGTCCACGAAATCACGCGTATCGTTACCGGTTCGCCCAAACTGGACGACGCCACGCTGGAAGAACTCGAAGCTGCGTTGGTTGGCGCTGACCTGGGCATGGACATAGCCGGGCAAATCGTCGATGCCGTCCGAAAAAATTACGAAACGCAGGGCGGCGCCGGCCTGGACGTATTTGCTGTCGCGGCCAATGAAATCGAGAAAAATTTTGCCGCCACAGATTCAAAATTGCGCGACGTTTCCGGCGGCGTCTGCGTCGTGTCCATCGTCGGCGTCAACGGAACCGGCAAAACCACAACGAGCGCGAAACTCGCCCATTTTGCCCGGACGCAAAACAAGACCGCGGTGCTTGCCGCGTGCGATACCTTCCGCGCCGCGGCCATCGAGCAGCTCAAATTATGGGGCAGTAAATTAAAGGTCGATGTGATTGCCGGCGCTTATGGAGCGGACCCCGCCGCCGTGGCCCATGACGCCGTGACCGCTGCCCAGTCGCGCAAGGCGGATTTTTTATTCATTGATACCGCGGGCCGCCTTCACACCAAGCACAATCTCATGCAGGAACTTCAAAAGCTTCATCGCGTCATCGGCAGGCAATTGCCCGGGGCGCCGCACGAAGTGCTGCTCGTCCTGGACGCCACGACCGGCATGAATGCCTTGAATCAGGCGCGCGAGTTTAACAAGGCCGTCCCGCTCACCGGCCTGATTGTGACCAAATTGGACGGCACCAGCAAAGGCGGAATGGTCGTGGCGATTCAAAAAGAACTTCGCCTGCCCGTCAAATTCATCGGCCTGGGCGAACAGGCGGACGATTTACAGCCTTTCGACGCGAAACAATTTGCCCAGGCGTTGTTTCAGGAGTAGCGCAGGTTTGGAAACCTGCGCTACGTCAAGTGACGAAAAATTAACGTTCTGGTAAATTTTTCAGGTTTCGCGTATTCTTATCCGCCGTGGCGCTACTGGAAGTCAAAAATCTAAAGGTTCATTTCCCCGTCAAACACGGGTTGTTTAGTCGTGTCCATGAAACGGTGAAAGCCGTTGACGACGTTAGCTTTGCTATTGCGCCCGGCGAAACCCTGGGACTGGTCGGTGAAAGCGGTTGCGGCAAAACCACGCTCGGCCGCGCGATTGTGCGCCTCCTGGACCCGACGGCGGGCCAAATATTCCTCGAAGGCGAAGACATTACCCGCATGGGCGGCTCGATGCTCCGCGCGCGGCGCCGGAAGTTTCAGATGATTTTTCAGGACCCGTACGGCTCGCTCAATCCCCGCATGACCGTCGAGCAAATCGTCGGCGAAGCCCTCGACATCCATAAATTGGCCGACAGCAAGGCCGCGCGCCGGGCGAGAATTGTGGAATTGCTCAAAGCGGTCGGATTGGATCCGGTTTATGCCCAGCGCTATCCGCATGAATTTTCCGGCGGCCAGCGCCAGCGCATCGGCATCGCACGCGCCCTGGCGGTCGAACCCAAACTGATTATCTGTGACGAACCGGTCAGCGCGCTGGACGTGTCCGTGCAGGCGCAAATCATCAACCTGCTTCGCGACCTGCAGCAGAAACACGGCATCGCCTACCTCTTCATCGCACACGATTTGGCCGTGGTCGAGCACATCAGCCATCGCGTTTTGGTGATGTACCTGGGAAAGATTGTCGAGGCTGCCGAAGCCAAAAGCCTTATTCGGGAGCCGCAGCATCCCTACACGCAGGCTCTGATTTCCGCCGTGCCGGAGGTGGACCCGGAAACCAAACGCAAACGAATTGTTTTGCCCGGCGACGTTCCATCTCCGATTCACCCGCCTTCGGGTTGTCCGTTTCACCCGCGCTGTCCCATCAGGCAATTGCCCATCTGCGAAGACGTTGTCCCTGAATTTCGCGAGGTTAAAAAAGACACTCGGGCGTCATGCCATTTTGCGGGGACAAAAATTGAACAGGCAGCCGTTCAAACGTTGAAAAGTTGAAACGGTTCACCGACTGAAGTTTTGCCGCTTCAACGCTTCAACGGGCTACTGCAACCTAAAATTCAGCTGCCCATGCGCCCAACCGGACGACACGAAGAGAGTGTACAATTGGTTCGTCTCCAGGTCCTGCGGTTGTTCTCCTTTATACTTTGGCCTCATCCCGTGAATGTGCTGGCCATAAACAAATAATGCGACCGGCACGGAATTCGAATCCGAGACCAGGTGCCACAACGCGGGAGCGGCGGGATTTTTCTGAAAGTCAGCAGCCGAAACTACTTTTACCTCCGTAAGACGGATTTTGCCGCCCATCATAAAGCAAATGTACGGAAGGTCGCCCCGCCTGCGCACGTCCGTCATCGGCCGGGTCGTGTAAAAAAGTTTAATCACGTGCGGCCTGAACCAGCCCGTAAAAAAAACAATATAAACCGAAACCAGTGCTAGCAGGACCACAGCCAGTAATGTACTCTTTTTATCCATAATTTTTTGTAACAAATCGGATGCGCCGGGCGTCGAACTATCAGACGCGTTTAACAATAAAGCGGTTATGAAAAAAGTGATATTAGGAAAAAATTGCCCTGGGGAAAATGTTTTTCGCCGAACGGACGCGGTTCCCTCGGCGGGGCGAGGCCGGGCCACGCTTCAACGCTTCAGCGCTTCAACGCTTCAACGCGGCTTCACGCTCATCGAATTGCTCGTCGTCATCGCCATCATCGCCATTTTGGCGGCGATGCTTTTGCCGGTCTTGAGCCGCGCCAAACAAACCGCCATACGCGTCCAATGCCTCAACAATCTCAAGCAATTGGGAATGGCGGCCCAGGTCTATTTAAACGACAATCAAAGCATTTTTCCGCCCCGTTCCGATGCCGACCGCTGGCCGGACAAATTCTACGACAGCTACGCGCATGAAGTGCAACTCCTCGTCTGTCCCAACGAAACCACCAATTCTCCGACGACCTACGGCAGCGGAGCCAACTCCAACAATGTCGCTGACTCCTCTCCGCGCAGCTATCTGATTAATGGCTGGAACGATTATTTCAACAGCGTCCTGGATTCGTCAGATTTTGCCAGTTACATGGCCGGCACTTACCCGCAGGGTATGAAGCAAACGGACATTCGGCAGCCGACGGACGTGATTCTTTTGGGCGAAAAATCCTCACAGGCCGGCGATTTTTATGCCGACCTCCTGAACGGGGACGACATTGACCAGGTCGTCAACCAAAGCCGCCACGATTCAAGCGGCCAGGCCGACTACAGCGGCATGGGCAATGGCGGTTCAAATTATCTCATGGTTGACGGCAGCGGGCAGTTCAAGAAATTTCCGTTCTCCCTCAATCCGCTGAACTTGTGGGCCATCGGCACCAACCAGGCCGCCTACGCAATTTCCTTGTCCTCCATGTAAAGGCTACTGCGCGGCAGCGCCGCCCTGCCACGATTCACGGCAGGGCAGAGCTGCTGCTCTGCCCAAACTAAATAATCAGTCGATGAACGCAGATGCCATTGACCCGCGCGTCCACATAGGCCATGTCCATCTCAAAGTGATCCGCACATGCTTAAACAATCCGTTTCGCTTTCCATTTTCATAGCCCTTGTCGCCGTCTTTTCGGCATCCGCCGACGTTCACTACGTAAAAACGATGCCGCCCGGGCGCGCGCCGGAAATAACCTATTGGTTTTGGCAGTCGAACACGCTGGCCAACGCGCATTATCTCGATGACGTCTGGAACATGGCCACGAACAGTCCCTACACCATGGCCATTATGACCGAGCGGGACAATCTGGATTTCTACGACTACAAAACCATGCACGAACCATTTGCGGAAACCGTTCGCGAAGCGCACAAACACGGCCTCAAAATCGGCCTGCAACTCTGGGAATATTGGAGTAAACCCCCGCGATACGGCAGTTCCGGTCATCCGCTCCCGCTGAATCAGGCCGCGGCTCTTGTCACCGAAGGCGAAGTCGTTTTGGACACGGCAGGTCATGCGGATTATTCCGTCACGTGCGTCAATTCCCGAAGGACTCAACCTTTTCACAGTGAAGTGCTCAAAGTCTTCGCCTTTCGCAAAACTGGCGACGGCTATTACAACCCCGATACATTGACCGACATCACCGCCGAAGCCAAAACCATAAAAACGAATGCCGGTGCCATCGCGCTGTCAATTAACGCTCCCGCCAGGCTCGCCGGATACACTGCCTATATCATGTGTGCGCATTATTGCGATTTTCCGGACCTGTTTAACAATGTGATGATCAATAAATACCGCGAAATCCTGGAGCATTACTCGGACATTCCTTTCGACGGGACCGCCCTCGACGAATTTGGGTCTCTGATGGTGACGCTGCACAATCACGAACCGTTTCGCGACCGGTTCTACGGTCGCGCATTCGCGGCTGCGTTTAAAAAGCAAACCGGCATGCCGTTGGAACGCGCGTTCTTTGATATGCGCTTTGCTCCCGAGGGCAAACCCGAAGTCCGCATCCGGGCCATCAACGAATACTTCGACGTCTTTCGCGAAGGGCCGCTTCGTTGCGAACAGGCCTTTTATAAAATGTCCAAACAAATTTTCGGTCCCAACACGTTTGCGGGCATTCACAATACTTTTCACAACGGCATGAAAACGGACGACGTCTGGCGCGTTGGCTTCAATTGGTGGAGCAATCCGCGTGAATACGGCCAAAGCGATGAAAACTGGCCGATGCCCCAGTGCATGGGCCTGAGCGTTGTGCATCCGGAACCCATCACCATTGACCAGCTCTACAGCCACAGCATGAACGCCTTCATCGAAAAAGCCTTTCGCGACGCCCCGTATGACGGCCGCATCGATTACCACGGGTGGAACGATCATACGAACCAATGGGGCATAGACCTCGCACAGACAACCCGCTATTCGCCCATTACTGCCGCTGAGCTTAAAATCCGGTTGTTGAATCAATTTGATCCTGCGGGGCCAAAACTCTCAGTGCTGGTAGTATTTGGAATGCCTGCATTGATTAATTGGTTTCCCGACGAATCCGCCCGCTCGCCATGGGACATCAACGGCAATCTCGGGATTGAGGAAAAAGCAGCCAAAATCTGGCGCGCGGGTTATCCGTGCGCGCTCTTGCCCAGCGATTTTATTGATAATGGCCAAATCACTTTCGACGCCGAAAACCACCCGGTCGTCAACGGCCATCGCTTTGACGCCATGGTATTTCTTGACCCGCAATACGCCAAAGAATCAACCCTCAAGTTCCTCGCACGCTATACCCAGGCCGGCGGCAAGCTGATGCTGGAAGGGACGGCAACACGCAATTTTTACGGCGACGATATCAGCAGCCGATTCCAAAAAATTGCCGACAGCGCCACGGTCCGCGGTTTCGACGTCGCTCGACTTCCCGAACTTGGCGCCCGGACTAATTCAGTGCCCGATGGCGCATTCCTGGAAGACGGCTCAGTGATTTTTTCCGATTACACCTCGTGGCATAAAAATCGATCAAAACCGTTTTCAATTGAACTCTCTGGGCATCAATTCTCCGGAAGCTATTTTGGCGTTTGCGCTTTAAAAGTCGACGCTTCCGGCAACGTCGAAAAATTTGCCTGCGGCGGCTTTACGAACCTGAAACGCGACGGGCAGACGATTTTCTCGCTGGAACAACCGGCAGACGTTGTCGTCCGCCGGACAGGGCAGGGGGACTACGATGCGATCGTTGTTGGTTCGGAAAGGAATCGATTCGTTGTGGATTAATGGATTGTTGGATTGTTGGGGCCACGCTGCCAACGTAGCGCAGGTTTCCAAACCTGCTGTATCGCGGGTTTCCAAACCCGCTGGTCGTACGACGTTATACGTCGCCGGATTCCAAATCGATGCGAGTTTGGCGTCGCTGGTTTTTCAGTTCGTCGGGACAACGCCGTACGGTCAGCCGATTTAGAAATCGGCGATACGGCAGGTTTGGAAACCTGCGCTACGTAATCCATTAATCCACTAATCCGCTTCGTCACGCCGCCATTGCCGGCTCCGCCTGTTGGACCAAGTGTTTGAAGGTTGGGGCGTCCATCGTTTCGTGTTCCAGCAGGTTACGGGAAATACTATCAAGCGCGGAGCGGTGCACTACCAACAATGACTTGGCTTCGATATAGGCGGTGGCGAGAATTTTTTTGACTTCCTCGTCTATCTCCCGCGCTGTTTGCTCGCTGCAATCGCGCTGCGGCGGGCCACTGGGCAGAAACGAATCGTATTGCCCGTCGCGCCGGGCCAAATACGCCAGGCCAACGACATTGCTCATGCCAAACATTGCGACCATTTGCCGTGCCATAGCCGTCGCCTGTTGCAGGTCGTTTTCCGCGCCGGTGCTGATTTCGTTAAAAACCACCTCTTCAGCCGCGCGGCCCGCCAGGAGCACACGGATCCGGTCCAGCAACGCTGAACGGCTCAGCAGATACTGCTCGCGTATCGGAAGCTGCAACGTATATCCGAGCGCCATCCGGCCTCGCGGGATGATGCTGATTTTATGCACGGGGTCGGCGTGTTTGCTGTAATACGCCGCCAATGCATGACCCGTTTCATGATAGGCCACTCGCGTTTTTTCCTCGTCGCTCAATCGGCGGCTATGGCGCTCCGGGCCTGCGACGACGCGTTCGACGGCGCTTTCCAAATCTGACTGTGTGATCGAATCGGCGCCACGCGTGGCCGCCGCGAGCGCGGCTTCATTCACGACATTGGCCAGGTCCGCCCCGGCGAGGCCCGGTGTCTGCGCCGCCAGCTTGCGCAGGTCTATGTCCGACGCCAGCCGTTTTCCTCGCGCGTGGAGCGTCAATATGGCTGTTCTTCCCTCCAGGTCGGGTACGTCCACGACCACGTGACGGTCAAATCGTCCGGGCCGCAACAACGCGGGGTCCAACACTTCCGGCCGGTTCGTTGCCGCCAGAATGATAATGCCCGCGTTCGCTTCAAAGCCGTCCATGCCAACGAGCAATTGGTTCAACGTCTGCTCGCGTTCGTCATTCACCATGCCGATCCGGACACCCCGTTGCCGTCCGACGGCGTCCAATTCATCAATAAATACGATGCATGGCGCTTTGGATTTCGCCTTTTCGAACAAATCACGAACACGCGCCGCGCCCACTCCCACGAACATTTCCACGAATTCGCTGCCGCTGATAAAAAAGAACGGCACTTTTGCTTCCCCGGCGACTGCGCGGGCCAGAAGGGTTTTGCCGGTGCCGGGCGGGCCGATGAGTAGTATTCCTTTTGGGATCGTGGCGCCAAGAGCATTGTAACGTCCCGGGTCCTTCAGAAAGGCGACGACCTCCTGCAGATCATGCTTCGCTTCGTCGCAACCCGCCACGTCGTTGAACACCACTTTTGTGGTTTGTTCAGCCATCAGCTTGGCGCGGCTGGAGCCGAAGCCCATGACCGATTGCCCCAGTCCTGACACGCGCCGTGACAGGAATCGCCAAAGGAAGAATATAATCACGATAGGCACTACCCAGGCCAGGAATAGCCCAAGCATGGGATTGGATTCCTTTCCTGTAAAATTGATGTGATTCTTTGCCAGGTCCTGAACCAGGGCCGGGTCCTCCACTCGAAACGTTTGAAAACCCGGCGATTCATCCGCCGAAAGTGCCAGCAAATTGGTGACCGATTCGAATTCCTTTGCAATGGCTGGGTTTGTTGATGTCTCGGCCTTTTTCATTGCCGGCTCGTTTGTGACGACTTCGCCAGTGATGATGTTTGGTCCGATGACGACGTTGGTGACAAGGCTTTGTGATACCAGCGACTTAAATTGGCTGTAAGGAATTGTGCGAAATAACGTTTGACCGGACGAGGCGCGCCAGACCCAAACTAACGCGCACAGGAGCAACACGTAAAAAATAAGCCATCCTTGCGGTCGTCCAAACCAATTTCCGGCCGCGGGGCGCGGGTCCCGCGGGTCGCGCTGTCCGTCTGGCGGAAGGGGAGGTGGCTTGATGCGTCGCTTTTTCATAACGGATGACCGCAGCCCGTAGACCCGCGGCTGCCGATTTTAAACCAATATTCTCCTCATTCTCCTTTCAACCATTTCCCCATCCGCTTTTCGGGCAAGGAATCCCAGTCATCATAAACATAACAGAGTTTCAGTGTTTCTCAATCTGTGGTGGACACAGTGGTTGGCATTGCCGAACGAGGAATTGTCCCTTTTGATGATCCAAAAAATGAGTTTTGAACACGGTTTTTTCACCAAAAATGCCCAAAATCACCGAAAAAGGCGGCCACGGCAATGCCATCGGCGTAGAAGATGGGCGGAAAATATGGGTTTTTGAAAGGGTTTCGGCGAATTGTCCCCCCATCAATCGGGAACGTGGGGACAATTCGGATGGTTGGATAAATGGATAGATGGATTTTTGGGAACACGCGGCTGGAAGCCGCGTTAACCGGCAGGCAGGATGCCTGCCCTACATGGGATCTATGGGGAGATTCACTAGTTCCTGGTTGATTCATGACATTGATACAATTCGAATTTCTCAGATGTACGGCGCAGTACAAGAACTACATTTGGAACCCCCAAAAAGTTCAATATTGGCGCGGGGATTTAGGGACAGAAATTTTTTTATTTCGTTTTTTGGTTGGTGGAATGGAATACAACCGTCTATTTCACCGAGGGAATTTAACGGCAAGGGTCGCGCGAAGGACGCGAAGAACGCGAAAGATTCGAGAAAATGAGGAAAGCATGAAATTGGGAAATGTTGGAAAGCCGAAAGCAGGTGGCAGCGCCACTGGCACGCAGATCTGCCCTACTGTAGTACGCGCACGTTTTTGTGTGCAGGCGGCCAGAGGCGCCGGGCGATTTCGACGAGGCGCCGCCCTTGCCCAAACCGCTTCGTTTACCAAAACGCGAGTGTAGGGTATTGAAAAGGTGAACGAAACTTTTTGAGGCCGAAAAACGGGTCTTTTATTGGGAAATTCGAAGATTTTCCCGTTCACCCCGGGTGAGTTTTGATTTGCGTTCGTTCACCGGTCTGTGAACCAAGACGGCCAGCAACTGCTGCCGTCGCGACCAAGGCGTCCGCACGCGCACTATCACATCCGTCTTCAAAATCGGTTCTTCCGTAGGGGTCGTAGTCATCGTAGCGGTTATGCTACGACGCTTACGATTTTATCAATAGAGGCGCTTCGCCGGACGGATACATTTTGACATTCTGAAGTCAACCTTAAATCAGCCGATGCTATGGGTTGACCCGAATGGCACTTAGATAAGGAATTGTGCTCGTGTCTGCCATTCCACCGGCAGACAACCTGATAAGCGGCATTGGCATTTGCGGTCTTGAATTTTTGGAGCAGCATATATGGCGGCATGGAATTAATGCGTAGATTCGGCTGGCTCACTTTATGAGACGCGGCAGGCATTGTTTCCAGAGTGAACACGCCGCTGAAACTGGTGTCTTTGAAACGATAGCCGTTGCCGTCCGTCAAGTCCCATAAAAATGAAACCACGCCGTTGGTGTCGCTGGTGGGGTGGAAGGAGCCAAGATAATTGGTGCCCTGCCCATACATATCAATTTGCACCTTTGCGCCGGGAAGCGTTTGAAAGTATATCCACATGCGCGTGCCAAATGTCATTGAAAGCTCATTCGGGAACGAAAAAAGGTTGCTCACCGTCACGCTCACCGGCTGACTGACTACGGGTTCGTTGGTGCCGTCAAAATCCAGTTCCGCTATAACCGCGTAATCGCCGTTGCCAGACATTTGTGTGTCCCAGTTGAGAAACCAGTCACCGTTGTTGGTGTCGGCAGGGATCGGGCCGTTAGTGCCGTAACGGGACATCCAATAGCGATATTCCGCAATCGAAAAGGCGTGCGCCCCAATGATCGGGCCGTTTGTGCCATAAACAGCTATGCCCACGATGTCCTGATTTGTCGCCGCAAATTGAATTGGAAGTTGAACCAAACCACTCAACACCGAACGATTGGTCAAACCAACAATCCAAACCCGGTTGCTTCCGTCATTGGCTACGCCGTTAATCGTGGACGCCAACAGGAGGGTTGCCAGCATCAATGCTGCCCGCATTTTTGGCGTCATGCTTGTATTCATTTGTGGCCGTGGCAGTTTGAGCGGCGAGCTTACTTTTCCTTCACGAAACTTTTCACCAGCGCGGCCAGCGACATGACGTAATTGAGCGTGAAAAGGACTGCGAGAATGAAGCACGCAAGGTTGGATGATTTTTGTTTCGTGGCGTAATCAATCGCCACGCACAGCGGAATGGCCGTAAGGATCAACCAGAGGATATACCAGTTGCACCAACGCGGGGCTTCCCAACGCCATAAGGATTTTGGGGTCGGTTGCTTTGGTTCAGGGGAGTTGATTAATGATGGCGCGTTCATACAAATGTTATTGACTTTTGGTTGAATTGTTCGTGTAGGGAATAAGTTCGGAATTGAGCCTTTTCAAGTCATTTGAAATGAGCATGGTACTTACCGGGTCTAATTGATGATGTTCGTAAAGCCAGAGGCGATTTGTGAGATGGCTGGCATAATCTGAAACTTCGTCCGTGGTCATGATAAATTCCCTCATTCCGGCGGTCGTTTTTAGATATTGGAGAGGCGGATTTGGCGTGTGGACAAGCCGCCATAAGGTTTTGGATGGGATGAGCATAGGCGAATTGCGGAAAAAAGTCGGGTCGCCTATATACATTTCCAGAAGCTCATTGTGTGGCCCAATTTCCAGTGAAACCGTCGGATGCCACTCGTTAGTGTGCCAAAATTGATAGGCCCAATACATGCCGTAATAATTAGTTCCCCAATCCACGAAATAGACCGGCTGCGGCAAGAGATCGCCAGGAAACTGATATTGCGCCTTGTGAACCGGATGCGGCAAACGACTTTTTTCCAGCATGTCCAAATTGACATCTGCGGCAGCGAGCCAGTTTGTGGCCAGTTGATACGCTTGAGCCGCTTCATCGGGAATAGGTTGGGATTCCTTCATGTGGTTTGCGAACCCGTCGGTGGAACGTTCACCCTGAGAGGCGTCCCGACGCGCAATATCCTGAAGTTGCCCGTTGTTAAACGAAAACTCGAAAGTGGAAGTGTCCAAAACACCCTGAAGTCCGAATTTAAGCGCGAGAATGCGCCTCAAGCGCGAAAAGTTTGTATTGTAAATGTCATGCCCAAAAACGGTGTCGGGATATGGAGACGGCATTGGTTCCCTCAATACATCCAGATACGGCTTGCCGATACACCACGTCCGAACATCTGTTGTATAGATGGGGCGTTTGATAGGCAAGTTCAAGCGGTTGGCAAGCCAGTTGGCCTTTAACAACATCGCTCGTGACACGGCAGCTTGCCAGGCAAGGCTCGCGCCGTAGTCAACGTTCATCATCATAACCTGCGACTCCTTGACTTGCGCTATTGACAAGCGTGGAGCGCTCTGCTGCCACACTTCAGCCGGATCACCAGGTCGCGGGGTAGAACCAATAAAACAAGCTACGCCCGCGCCCATTGCCAAACAAAGAATGAGTTTAAAACGGCTCATCGCTAAATTTAATACGGATTGGGATATATCATATCCGTTGCTCCGTAACTGGTAGCAGTTGTGTCCATTTGATAGAGCGTTGCATTCTGGAATGGCGGATTGTTGTTTTGCGCAAAATAGACAAGTGCCGCCAGACTATAGCCTCGTGGCTGCAAAAAATTTGTCAGAAAGATGCTCCACATTAGGGATTGTTGATCCCAACTTGTTCGGCTTCCCTGGTCATAAGAATAGTTGAATCCGATCTCATTTTTATAGCCTAGGTATGCCCGCGACATCAGGCCCGAATAAATAAAGTTGTTCGTGCTGAGGTTTAGCGCGGGAATGGCAAAGGATTCGCAGAAATTTCCTTTGGCAGTGTCACAAGATTCACACCACACAAAACGATATGGGTGAAGGGCGGCGTGAACGTCAGAAGAGCTTAAAGGCACGTTTCCCAAAGCAAGGGAAATATCATCCGCTGTGATGGTCGTGCCGCCCTCTTCTGCGCTGATTGAGTTTTCGTTGCCGTGGCCAAACCAGAAGAAATTCTCGTAACGAGGATTGAGCGATGCCAAATAAGCCAGAAGGCCAGCGCGGCTAGTCGGGTCGCTCACGATATATTCGTTGTCCCATTGGGTACTCCTGTTTCCGGGGGCCATATTAACGTGCAGGTCTTCTAGCGTTCCAATGACACCGCCGTATGTCGCCGGGCTTATTGTTCCGCCATAAACGGCCTGAAGCGCGACTTGGGTTCCAATATCGCCCACGCCTACAATCCAATAATTATTTGGTGTCCATTTTGGTTCTTCCGTCCAAAGCGTGACGGGGCCGGTGGTCGTACTGCCAGCCGGTGAACCACCCGCCGCGTTGATTCTTTTGACGAGCGTTTCTTTCGTGCTAGGGGGAACGAAGTTTGCCGATGCGGAATTGACGGTTTTTGTATTTGCGCTCTGGCTGATGACTGATTCAGAAGGGTACACAGTCCACACGCCCATGAAATTCGTGTCAGACAATGGATTGCCGTTTGCGTCCTCCAAGTTCCAGATGAAGGAAATGAGGCCGTTGCCATCGCTGATGGGATAAAACGAGCCAAGATAGTTTGTGTTCTCATCGTACATGTCAATCTCCACGTCCGCATTGGGAACAGTCTGCGCGTAAATCCACATTTGACTGCCATATAACTGCGTTAGATAGTTTGGGAATGAAATGAGATTGCTGACCGTGACAGTAACGGGAAAGCTGACAACAGGATCGTTGGTGCCGTCCATATCCAATTCGGCTTCAACGGCATAGTTGCCATTAGGCCCCAGCCCGGTATTCCAATTCAAAATCCAACCTCCACCAGGCCCCGGAACCGCTGATGCACCGATCAGTGGATTGTCGTTCGTGTCGTAAAAAGTCACTCCCACAATGTCATTGGTGGTATCCACAGCAAATTCAATCGGCTGCTGAATGCTGCCGCTCAATACTTCGCCATTGGTCAATCCAAAAATATGAACGCCGTCCCGCACGACACGGTAAAAGCCGGTTGTTGTTGATCCAAGCACAACAGGGTTATTGTTGTTCGTTGTGCCGGGAGGAATCGGCCCGCCAATGTTTGTGCCACCCCCGCTGGAATAATTCGTTGTCCAAACCGTAGGTGGCACGGCGTTCGATTGAATAAAAACGGTAAGGTTCGTATCCAACGCCGCTGGAAAGCCATCTGTCAAAGTCAGCCATGAATTCGTTGACAACAACGCTGGCAAATACTGAACGATATACGTTTCGTTGGTTGCGCTTGGCCATGACAACAGGACGTTCGACGATTGAACTGACACTTGAAGGTCTTCAATGGCGAAGGAGTGAATGGCGGAAATAAGTGAAATGGCAACTGCCCCGAAAACTGCCTGAACCGCTTTGGATATTTTCATAGTTCCCTTTCCTTGCGTTCCGGTTGCCAAACCAAAAAGGGCGCACTTTACTTGCGCCCCGCTACAGGCACTGGTATGCCTCCACAAGAACGCTTTCGGCACGCCCAATGCGGGCGTGCTTCTAACGCTGCCTCGTGGGAAAATTACCAGTTTTGTAGCGAGCAGCAGCCGAAGCCGCAAATTTTGTGTTTCGTTGTTTTAAGTCATGCGTTCTTATACTGACAGTTACGGTCTTACGCCCGTGCCACGAAACTGGCAAGCTTTTTTTCAAGAATATTTTCAGCGGTTGCCAGAATCACAACAGCGTGCCGGTCTTGCTGTGGAACGTGACTCCCGTTGCGAAAACACGGAATGATTTACCGCCAAATTCCACGTCAAAATATCCATGCGCGAACGCCTGAACTTTTGCAGCTGCGCATTCGGGCAGGCCATCCGCGAGCGGGTAGCCGCCGTGAATGCTTCTAACGGCGGCCGTGAGCGGTTGCGCGGCCTGGCGGTCACCAGAAGGGCATCGCCACTTCGCGGCAGATCAGTGCGCAAACCTGGATGATCCATGTTTCGGTATTGTCCTGGATGAAACGAACTGCCCCTATTTTTCGCTCTTCGTTTACCTCAAAAACCTTCATTTTATTAGGTTTTATTTATTCGTTGACCCGTTTACACATATATATACGTGTAAACGGGAACGAAACTCAGGAAATCACGTACCTTGGACGAGCGCGAAAATGAGTTTTAAACACGGTTTTTTCACCAAAAATGCCCAAAATCACCGAAAAAGGCAGCCTCGCCAATGCCATCGGCGTCAAAGATGCGTGTAAAATATGGGTTTTTGAAAGGGTTTCGGCGAATTGTCCCCCCATCAAGCGGGAACGTGGGGACAATTCGGCTATGACCCTTCCGAAAAACATCGAACATCGAACATCCAACGCCGAACGCCGAAGGAAAGGCCGCGAGCCATCTATT
>Ga0335075_10003443_pt1 | contig 25105 bp, 21 predicted proteins | sample Lox_Sample_24_FD_206723 | JGI IMG/M metagenome (GOLD analysis project Ga0335075, IMG submission 206723) | Soil microbial communities from Loxahatchee National Wildlife Refuge, Florida, United States - Lox_Sample_2.4 | ecosystem: Environmental > Terrestrial > Soil > Wetlands | place: USA...
TGTCGCGCCCGTCGGTGAACGCGTGCACGACCACGTCCTTCACAGCAAGCGAGCGCGCCAGTGCGATTAGCGCGAGCAGGTGGCGCAGCGAGGAGTGCACGCCGCCGTCTGAGGCCAGCCCGATCAGGTGCACGCGCTCGGCGTCCGCGAACGCCGCCCGCAGCGCCTCGTTCTGCGCCAGCTCACCGCCGTCCGGCGTGCCGTCGCCGATCGCGTCGTCGATGCGCACCAAATCCTGGCGCACGACCGCGCCCGCGCCCAGGTTCAGGTGGCCCACCTCGCTGTTGCCCATCTGCCCATCCGGCAGCCCCACCGCGCGCCCGCTCGCCTGCAGGGTCGTGTGCGGGTATGTCGCCCACAGCTCGTCGAACACCGGCGTGCGCGCCAGCGAGATCGCGTTTCCGGGGCCCGGCTCCGCGAGGCCCCAGCCGTCGAGCACGATCAAGCACGCGCACGGCGCCGGCAGTGCGGCGGGGCCCGGCGGGAGCGTCATCGCGCAGGCAGCTCGGTCGCAGTGGGCTCCCGGCGGGCCGCGCTGGCGCCCCGAACGCTCATCGCGCAGCGACGGCGACGATCTGGGCGAACGACTGGGCGTCCAGCGACGCGCCGCCGACGAGCGCGCCGTCCACGTCTGCCAGCGCCAGCAGCTCGGCCGCGTTGTCGGGCTTGACCGAGCCGCCGTACAGCACGCGCACGTGTTCGGCGTCCGCCTGGTCGCGGTCGGCGACGAGCGCGCGGATGAACGCGATCGCCTCCTGCGCCTGCTCGGCGCTCGCCACTTTGCCGGTGCCGATCGCCCAGATCGGCTCGTAGGCGATCACCACCTCCGCCAGACGCTCGCCGGGGACCCCCGCGAGGTCGTCCTTCACCTGCTGGCGCAGCTTGCGGTCGGTCTCGTCGTTGTCGCGCTCCTCCTCGGTCTCGCCCACGCACAGGATCGGCACGAGCCCCGCGTGCAGCGCGGCGGGCACCTTCAGCGCGAGCGCCCTGTCGGTCTCGCCGAACAGCTCGCGGCGCTCGGAGTGCCCGAGCACCACCCCGCGCACGTCCAGCTCGCGCAGCATCGGCGCGGAGATCTCGCCCGTGTACGCGCCCTGCGGCTCGTGGTGCATGTTCTGCGCGTACACCTCCACGCGCGAGCCGCGCGCGCTGTCGACCATCGCCTGCAGGTCGGTGAAGGGCACGCAGATCGCCACGTCCACCCCGTCCACCGCGGACACGCGCGGGAGCAGCGCCTGGATGTGCTCCTCGGCCTGCTCCTGCGTCTTGTGCATCTTCCAGTTGCCCGCGATCAGCGGCGTGCGACTGGGGCTCAGGATCCCACCCCCCCGGCCACTCCGGCGCGCCCGGCCACTCCAGCACCGTCGGCCACCTCAGCGCCCTCGGCCACCCCAGCACCGTCGGCCACTCCGGCGCCCTCCAGCGCGGCCACGCCGGGCAGCACGGCGCCCTCCACCAGCTCCAGCGTGGCGCCGCCGCCGGTGGACAGGAAGTCGACCTCGTGCTCCAGCCCGAAGTGCGCGAGCGCCGCCGCCGAGTCGCCGCCGCCGACCACCGTCAGGCCCGGCGCGCGCGCGACCGACTGGGCGATCGCGCGCGTGCCCGACGCGAACGGCTCGTGCTCGAACGCCCCCATCGGGCCGTTCCAGAACACGGTGCCCGCGCGCTGGATCTCGCGGTCGTAGCGCGCGACGGTCTCCGGGCCGATGTCCAGACCCATCCAGCCGGCCGGCACCTCCACGCCCGCCAGCACGCGGTGCTGCGCGTCGTCGGCCAGGCGGTCGCCGATCACCAGGTCGCTGGGCACCAACAGGCGCGCGCGACCGGGCTGGGGCGTGTGCGTGTCGCTGGCGTGCTCCAGCAATTTGCGCGCGTGCGTCGTGTCGTCGTCTTCGCACAGCGACTTGCCCACTTTGTGGCCCTGCGCGCACAGGAACGGGAAGCACATGGCGCCGCCGATCATCACCACGTCGGCGACCTGCAGGAAGCGGTCGATCACGCCGATCTTGTCCGCCACCTTCGCCCCGCCCACGATCGCCACCAGCGGTCGCGCGGGGTGTTCGAGGATGCCCGTGATCGTGTGCACCTCGTTTTCCAGCAGCCGCCCGGCGGCGCTCGGCAGCAGGTGCGCGACGCCCTCGGTGCTCGCGTGCGCGCGGTGGGCGACGCCGAACGCGTCGTTGACGTACACGTCAGCCAGTTCCGCCAGCGCGTGCGCAAACGCGGGGTCGTTGCTCGTCTCGCCCGCCTCGAAGCGCACGTTCTCCAGCAGCAGCATGTCCCCGTCGTGCAGCGCTTCGGTCAACGCCCTGACCTCCTCCCCCACCACCGCCGGCGCGAGCGTCACCGGCGCATGGGTCAGCTCGCGCAGGCGCTCTGCCACCGGCGCCATCGACAGCGAAGCGTCGAAATGCCCCTTCGGCCGGCCCAGGTGCGAGACGAGCACCAGCCGTGCGCCGCGCGCACGCAGCTCTTCGATCGTCTGCAGCGCTCCCACGATGCGCTGGTCGTCGCTCACCTGCGGGTGCTCGCCATCCGTGTTCAGCGGCACATTGAAATCGACGCGCACGAGCACCCTTCTTCCGTGTACGTCGAGCTCGTCAATGCTCCTCATCGACCCGTCCTTTCGGTCATCGTCGCGATCCATCACGATCTTTGCGCTCACAGGACCAACTGCGCCACGTCCAGCAGCCGGTTGGAGTATCCCCACTCGTTGTCGTACCACGCGATCACCTTCAGCATCGTGCCGTCGATCACCGCTGTCAGCAGCGAGTCGACGATCGCCGAGTACGGCGAGCCGACGATGTCGCTGGAGACGATCGGGTCTTCGGTGTACTGCATGATCCCCGCCAGCGGGCCGCTTTCGCCGGCGGCTTTCAGCGCCGCGTTGACCTCCTCGACGCTCGTCGCGCGCGGGCACTCGACCGTCAGATCGACGACCGAGCCGGTGGGCACGGGCGCGCGCACGGCCATGCCGTGCAGCTTGCCCTGCAGCTGGGGGATCACCAGGCCGATCGCCTTGGCCGCGCCGGTGGACGCGGGGATCAGGTTGATCGCCGCCGCGCGCGCGCGGCGCGGGTCTTTGTGGGGCAGATCGTGCAGGCGCTGGTCGGAGGTGTACGCGTGGATCGTCGTCATCAGGCCGTGCACGATGCCCACCGTGTCCACCAGCACCTTCGCCACCGGCGCCAGGCAGTTGGTCGTGCACGAGGCCATCGAGATCACGTCGTCCGTCGCGCGGTCGTAGGCCTCGGCGAAGTTCACGCCCAGCACCACCGTCACATCCGGGTCGGTGGCGGGGGCGGAGATCAGCACCTTCTTGGCGCCCTGCGCGAGGTGCTTGGCGGCGCTCTCACGGCTCACGAAGCGCCCGGTGGACTCGATCACCACGTCCACCCCCAGCTCGCCCCACGGCAGCGTGCCGGGGTCGCTCTCCGCGAGCACCTTCAGCTCTTGGCCACCTGCGCCCCCGAGGGGCGCCACGTCGATGGCGTGCTCGCCGCGCACCTTCACCGTGCCCGGATACGGGCCGAGGATGGAGTCGTACTGCAGCAGGTGCGCCAGCGTGGCGCAGTCGACGAGATCGTTGACCGCGACCAGCTCGAGCTTCCCGTCGAGCTCGTCAGCGCGTGCCTTGAAGGCGCGGAACACGTTTCGCCCGATTCGGCCGAATCCGTTTATTCCCACGCGTATCGGCATCCATCTGTCTCCTTGCAGCGAAAATGACGATGCCGGGTCTCAGGAGTGCTCTCCATCACCCGGCGCAGTGACCTGGAGGCTATCAGCGCGCGGATGGCCGCCGCCTGTGCGGATCTACGGATGCCGCATACCGAGCTTCTACTGACGCGCGCTCACGCGCCGTCCGGCTCCCTGCGCAGGTCGCGGTGGGCGACGCCCACGTCGAGGTCGTCGCGGTCGCGGTAGTGCGCCGCGAGGTGCTCGGCGATCGCCACCGAACGGTGGCGCCCGCCGGTGCAGCCGATGGCGATCACCAGGTGCGCCTTGCCCTCGGCGACGTATTCGCCCAGCAGGAAGTCGAGCAGCGCGTGCAGCCGCACGTACAGCTCCTGCAGGCGCCCGTCGCGGCCGATGTACTCGACCACCGGCGCGTCCAGGCCGGTGAGCTCGCGCAGCTCGGGCTCGTAGTGGGGGTTGGCCAGGAAGCGCACGTCGAACGCCAGGTCCTCCTCGCGCGGCGGGCCGTGCTTGAAGCCAAAGCTCATGAACGTCACCGCCAGGCGCCCGGTCCCCTGGCCGGGCAGCAGCTCCTCGGCAATCTTCGCCCGCAGCATCGCGGCGCTCATGTTGGTGGTGTCGATCACCAGATCGGCGCGCGCACGCAGCGGTTCAAGCAGCGCGCGCTCCGAGGCCACACCGGCCGCCACGCTGCCCTCCGGCGCCAGCGGGTGGCGGCGGCGGGTCTCCTTGTAGCGCGTCATCAGCGTCTGCTCGGAGGCCTCCAGGAACAGCAGGTGATGGTTGATGCCGAGCGCCGCCAGGTCGTCCACCACGGCGGTCAGCGCCTCGAAGTACACCCCGCCGCGCACGTCCGAGACGACCGCCGCGCGCTCGACCTTGGAGCCCTTGTGCACGAACAGCTCCACCAGCGAGCGGATCATCTCCGGCGGCAGGTTGTCCACGCAGAAGTAGCCGGCGTCCTCGAACACGTTCATCGCCGTCGACTTGCCCGCGCCGGAGAACCCCGTGATCACCACGAAGTCCTCAAGGTGCGACTTGATCACCGCACCGTCTTCTTTCCCAGGGGCCGCCGGCAGCGGGCGCAGGGGCTTGATCACAGCCATCGCACCCATTGTGTCGCCAAATCCGCGCACCGGCGTCAATTTGCAGAGAAGGTTTCAGGGTAAGCCGGCCAAGGAGCAAGCGAGACAAGGACGCAGCGAGCGCGGCGTGCTACGCACGCGAGCGAGCGAGGACGCCGTATCGCGCCGCTCATCGACCGGCTCAGCCCGCGCGGTGCAGGTAGGCGTGCAAGTCCCTGCCGACCTTCGCGGGCAGCCCCGGCACGGCCTGCAGTTCCTCGCTCGTGGCTCCAACGACCGCCTCGGGGGAGCCGAAGTGGGTGAGCAGTGCGCGCTTGCGCGAAGGTCCCACGCCGGGCAGGTCGTCGAGCAGCGAGCTCGTCATCGCCTTGTCGCGCCGGCTACGGTGGTGGGTGATGGCGAAGCGGTGGGCCTCGTCGCGCAGGCGCTGGAGCAGTTGCAGCTCGGGCGTGGAGTGGTCGAGCACCAGCGGCGTGCGCCGCCCCGGCTGGAAGACCTCCTCGATGCGCTTGGCCAGCGACACGACCGCCACGCCGCGCTCGCGGAACCCCGCCAGTGGCGCGAGGCCGGCGGCGAGCTGCCCCTTGCCGCCGTCGATCACCACCAGGTTGGGCAGCGCGGCGAAGCTCTGATCGTAGGCGCTGTCGTGCGGGGAGATGTCCGCCTGGCGCTCCCACTGGGCGAAGCGCCGGCCGAGCACCTCAGCCATCGACGCGAAGTCGTCGGGGGCGCCCTCGGTGGAGCGGATGATGAAGCGGCGGTAGTCCGAGCGCTTGGGCGCGCCGCCCTCGAACACGACCATCGAGGCGACCGTGTGCGTGCCGCCGAGGTTGGAGATGTCGAAGCACTCGATGCGGATCGGCGGCGCGTCCAGGCCGAGCGCCTGCTGCAGGCCCTCCAGCGCCTCCACGCGGCTCTGGCGGCGGCGCTCGGCGCGCAGCCGCTCCTGGTCGAGCGCCAGCAGCGCGTTGCGCTCGGCGAGCTCAAGGATGCGCCGCTTCTCGCCGCGCTCGGCCGCGCGCAGCTCGACCGGCCCGCCGCGCCTGGAGGCGAGCGCCTCGGCGAGCGCCTGCGCATCCTGCAGGCCGCGCTGGACGACGAGCAGCGCGGGGATCGACGTGTAGCCGCCGTAGTACTGGAGCATGAACTCCTCCGCCACCTCCGCCAGCTCGCGCTCGGTCTCGTTGGCCAGGTAGAAGGACTGGCGGTCGGAGAGCACGCCGTCGCGCACCTGAAAGACCTGCGCGTTGGCCTCGCGCCCGTCGAGCGCCACGGCGACCGCGTCGAACGTGCCCACCGCTTCGGCGGTCACGCGCCGGCGCTCGAGCAGCGAGCGCACGGCCTGCAGGCGGTTGCGCTCGAGCGTCGCCTGCTCGAACTCCTCCTCGACGGCCGCCGCGCGCATGCGCGCTTCCAGGTCGTGCTCGATCGCGCTGAAGCGCCCGGATAGGAAGTCGATCACCCCGTCGATGCTCGCGCGGTAGTCCTGCTTGGAGATGTAGTCCACGCACGGTGCGCCACAGCGCTTGATGTAGTAGTCGAGGCACGGGCTGCCGCTGCGCCGCCCCGGCTCGGCTCCGGTGCACGAGCGGAACATGAACACCTTCGCCAGCACCTCCAGCGTGGCGCGCACGCGCTTGGCGTTGGAGTACGGGCCGAAGTACGCGCGGCCCGCGCGGTGGCGCTCGCGCGTGAAGTACACGCGCGGGAAGTCCTCGTCGAGGGAGATCGCGATGAACGGATAGGACTTGTCGTCGCGCAGGCGGATGTTGAAGCGCGGGCGGTACTGCTTGATGAAGCTCTGCTCCGCCAGCAGCGCCTCCGCCTCGCTGGCGACGACCACGCACTCGATGTGCTCGACCGCGGCGATCATCTCCGCGTGGCCGGGGCTCGAGCGAACCTGGGTCTTGGCGAAGTGCGAGGCCACGCGCTTGCGCACCGACTTGGCCTTGCCCACGTAGATCACCCGTCCGCGCGCGTCGCGGAACAGGTACACGCCGGGCTGGTCGGGCAGCGCGCGGCGCTGCTCGCGCAGGCTCGTGCCTGTGTCCTGGGCGCTCAATAGCTGCGCGCGTGCCGGTAGACGGCCAGCAGCGCGTACACCACCATGCCGAGCAGCGCGAACCACAGGATCTCGCCGAAGCCGTCCCAGCGGTGCACCTGCACGATTTCCCCGCCGCGCACCTGCAGCGCGTACCACAGGCGCTTGCGCACCACCCACAGGAACAGCGCCAGCGCGACCGCGCCGTACAGCAGCCCGCGGTGACGGTCGCCGAGGCTGAACAGCGCGACGTGATGTTCGCGGTACATGCGCAGCCCGAGAAAGCCGAAGGCGAGCGCGAACACCGCCCACAGCGCCGCTTCCACGGTGTCCGCCGCGCGCCCACCGCCGGGGATGAAGTACACGGCGGCGGCGAGCGCCACGATGATCGCGATGTTGCGCGCGTTCTTCAGCGATTCGGACACTTGCTCACAGCCTCACAGCCTCACAGTCTCACAGTCTCACAGTCCCACAGCCTAGCTGCGGCTCACTCCACCAGCGCCTCCAGACGCGCGTACGCCGCGTCCACCGCACGCGTGGCGGCGGTGTGGCGGGCTTCGGACTTGGCCGCCTCGTAGCGCGTCGCCCACGCCGCCGGGTCGGTCAGCTCGGCTTCCAGCTCGCGCAGCGCCGCCTCCGCCGCTTCGATCGCGCGCTCGGCCTGCTGCTGCGCGCTCAAGCGGTTCTTCGACGGGCCCTTGGCCTTCGGCTTGGCGCGCGCGCCGTTCGTACTAGCGGCTGCTCGCCCAGCTTTCGTGCCTACGCTTGTGGGGGCGCCGTTGGCGCTGGGCGCCGGCGTGAGCGACGCGTGGGGCGAGGCGCCGCCCGTGCCGCGGCGTTCGTCGCGCACGCGCACGTACTCGGGCCAGCCGCCGACGTAGCTGCGCAGCGCGCCGTCCTCGACGGCGACCGTGCGCGTGCCGACGGCGTCGAGCAGCGCGCGGTCGTGGGAGACGAGCAGCAGCGCGCCGGGGAACGCACGCAGCGCGTCCTCGAGCGCCTCGCGGCTCTCGATGTCCAGGTGGTTGGTGGGCTCGTCGAGGATCAGCACGTTGGCGCCGGAGTTGACGAGCACCGCCAGCGACAGGCGCCGGCGCTCGCCGCCGGACAGGCCGCTGAGCGGTTTTTCGGCGTCCTCGCCGGAGAACAGGAAGCGCCCGAGCAGCGCGCGCGCCTTGCCGGGGGTGAGCTTGGTCGCGTGCTGCGCGGCTTCGAGCACGCTCGGGTTCGGATTGCCGCCGGCGCCGGCGAGCGTGTCGAGCTCCTCGGCGTGCTGTGAGAGGTAGCCGACCTTCACGTTGTGGCCGGTGCTCAGCTTGCCCGCCGCCAGCGGCCGGCGGCCGGCGAGCGTTTCGATCAGCGTGGTCTTGCCGGTGCCGTTGGGGCCCACCAGCGAGACGTGCTCGCCGCGTTCCAGCCACAGCTCGGCGTGTTCGAGCAGCACGACGGCGCCGGCGCCGCCCGCCCGATCGCCGCCGACCCGGTCGCCGCCCGCCCGATCGCCGCCCACCCGATCGCCGCCCACCTCGATGCGCCCGTCGAGCAGCTCGAAGATTACGCGGCCGGAGCGCTCGGGCTTGGCGAACTTGAACTCCAGGCCCTTCGCGTCCGCCGCGTCGCCCTCGATGCGCTCCATCTTCGCCAGCTGCTTCACGCGCGACTGCGCCTGGCGCGCCTTGGTGGCCTTGTAGCGGAAGCGCTCGATGAAGCGCTCCATGCGCGCGATCTCCGCCTGCTGCTTGTCGATCGCCTTGCCCAGCGCGATCTCTTTGGCGGCCTGCTCGCGCCGCCACTGGTGCCAGCTGCCGGCGAAGAAGCGCGAGGACGCAGGCCCGCCCACCCGCCTGCCGTACAGCTCGAGCACCGCCGTGCCGACGGCCTCCAGGAACCAGCGGTCGTGCGCCACGAGCACCACCGCGGCGTCGAGCTCCACGAGCGTCTGCTCCAGCCACTCGAGCGAGTCGATGTCCAGGTGGTTGGTGGGCTCGTCCAGCAGCAGCACGTCCGCGCCGGTGGCCAGCGCGCGGGCGAGCGACGCGCGCGTGAGCTGGCCGCCAGAGAACGTGTCGAGCGTACGCTCGAGGTCGGCGTCGCGGAAGCCGAGGCCGTGGGCCATAGCGTTGGCGCGGTTGCGCCACAGATAGCCGCCGCGCGCCTCCAGGCGCGCCTGCGCGGCGGAGTAGCGCGCGAGCGTCTGCTCGTCGCTGGCGCCCGCCGCCATCTTCGTCTCCAGCTCGGCGAGCTGCGCCTCGATCTGCAGCTCCTCGGCGCAGCCCGACAGCAGGTACTCGCGCAGCGCCATCGTGCGCTCGCGCGGGGGGCGCTGGTCGTGCAGCGCGATGCGCACCGACTTGGCCACGCTCAGCTCGCCGCCGTCGATCGAGGTCTCGCCGGCGAGCATCCGCAGCAGCGTGGTCTTGCCCGCGCCGTTGCGTCCGGCCAGCGTCAGACGTTCGCGGCGCTCGAGCTTGAACGAGACGTTTTGCAGCAGCGGCTGCCCGGCGATGTCCTTGTGCAGGTCCGATGCGATCAGTAGAGCCATCGGATGCTGATGGTAGGCGCCGCGCTCCGCACGCTCATGTAGCATCCCTCGGCGTGAAGCGCACACGGCTGCTGGCAACGCTGTTCACGCTCGCGCTGCTCGCGTCGCTCGTGCTCGCGCCGGTGGCGGGCGCACACAACGACGGTCGCGGCTTCTACGGCGCCACGAACGACAAGGCGATCACCAACGCGGGCTTCATCCTGATCATCTTCTTCCCCGTGTTCATTTTCGTGATGAGCATGATCCAGGGCCGCCTGGAGAAGCGCAAGCAAGCGCGCAAAGCCGCCCAGAAGGCCTTTTTGACCAACGGGCAGTGGCGCGGCGGCTGGTAGCAGCGGCGCGCCGGCCATGAGCAGCGAGCCGGACGCGAACGGGTCGGCGCCGGCGGTCCACTACGAGCGCCGGGGAGCGGCGGCGCTGATCACGATCGATCGCCAGCACCGGCGCAACGCGGTGGACGGGCTGACGGCGGCTGCGCTGCACGCGGCGTATCTGCGCTTTGAGGCCGACGCGGATGCGCGCGTGCTGGTGGTGACGGGCGCGGGCGGCGTGTCCTTCTGCGCGGGCGCAGACCTGAAGGCGACGGAGACGATGGCCGGGCGGCTGATGAACGCGGAGGGGCCGATGGGCTTCACGCGCCTGACCGCCTCCAAGCCGACGATCGCGGCGATCTCCGGCTACTGCCTGGCCGGCGGCCTGGAGATCGCGTTGTGGTGCGACCTGCGCATCGCCACCGAGGACTCCAAGCTCGGCTACCCGGAGCGCCGCTGGGGCGTGCCGCTGATCGACGGCGGCACCCAGCGCCTGCCGCGCATCGTGGGCCTCGGCCGCGCGCTCGACTTGATCCTCACCGGACGCATCATCGACGCGCACGAGGCGCTGGCGATCGGCCTCCTCACCGAGCTCGTGGCCCCCGGCGCCCACATCGAGCGCGCGCTCGAGCTCGCCGAGGGACTCGCCCGCTTCCCCCAGCGTACGATGCTCGCCGATCGCCGCGCGGCGATCGAGGGCTTCGGCATGCCGCTCGCGGACGCGCTCGCGCTGGAGGCGCAGGCGGGGCCGGAGGTGTTCGCAAACGGTGCCCAGGGTGCCGCGCGCTTCGCCGCGGGCGAGGGGCGCGGCGGGGCGGGCGCGGGGGCGTAGCCGCCTGTATGCTCGCCTAGCGATGTCCTACTTCGTCACAGGCGCAACCGGCTTCATCGGACGCCGTCTGGTCGAGCGCCTGCTGCAGAACCGCCAGGGCACGGTGTATGTGCTGGTGCGCGAGAAATCGGCGGGGCGCGTGGAGGAGCTGATCGAGCGCTGGAGCATGCTCACGGGGGCCGGCGCGCGGGACCGCGTGCAGCCGGTGCTGGGCGACCTGCGCCGCCCGATGCTGGGGGTGGAGAAGGAGAAGGTGGCGGAGCTGCGCGGCAGCGTCGAGCACTTCTTCCACCTGGCCGCCGTGTACGACATGACGGCGCCGGCCGAGCGCAACACGGCGGTGAACGTGGGCGGCACCACGCACGCGGTGGAGCTCGCGCGGGCGATCGACGCGGCACACCTGCACCACGTGTCCTCGATCGCTGTGGCCGGCAACTACAAGGGCGTGTTCACGGAGGAGATGTTCGACGAGGGCCAGCGGCTGCCCTCGCCGTATCACCGCACGAAGTACGAGGCCGAGCGCATCGTGCGCGAGCAGCCGTACGTCCCCTGGCGCGTGTACCGACCGGGGATCGTGGTCGGCGACTCGCGCACCGGCGAGATGGACAAGATCGACGGCCCGTACTACTTCTTCAAGGCGATCCAGCGCATGCGCCAGCTCTTGCCCGAGTGGACGCCGCTGGTGGGCGTGGACCTGGGCTACACGAACGTGGTGCCCGTCGACTGGGTGGCAGGCGCGCTCGAGCACATCGCCCACGAGGGCGACCTGGACGGCCGCGCGTTCAGCCTCACCGACCCGCGCCCGCAGCGCGTGGAGGAGCTGATCAACGAACTGGCGGGCGCGGCGCACGCGCCGCGCTTCGCGGTGAACGTCCCCAAAGGCGTGACCGACGCGCTGCCCACGTGGCCGCTGAAGCTGGGGCTCGCGCTGCCGCCGCTGCGCCAGGCGCGCAAACTGGTGCTGCGCGAGCTGGGCATCCCCGAGGAGGTGCTCGCGCACATGGAGCTGGTGCCGCGCTTTGACACCACGGAGGCCGCGCGGGCGCTCGCCGGCACGCCCCTGGAACAGCCGCCGGCGCTGCACGAGTACGTGGGCCGGCTGTGGGACTACTGGGAACGCGACATGGACAACCAGCTGCGCCGCGGCGCCACGCTGCGCCAGGCGCTGGAGGGCAAGCACGTGCTGATCACCGGCGCCTCCTCGGGCATCGGGCGCTCGACCGCTGTGAAGGTCGCGGCGGCCGGCGGCGTGCCGCTGCTGGTGGCGCGCAACGTGGAGAAGCTCGAGGAGGTGCGCGCGGAAATCGTCGCCGCGGGCGGCACCGCGTTCGTGTACGCGGCGGACATCGCCGACATGGAATCGATCGAGCGGCTGCTCGAACGGGTGCTGGCCGACCACCGGGGCGTGGACATGCTCGTCAACAACGCCGGGCGCTCGATCCGCCGCTCGATCGCGCTCAGCTACGAGCGCTTCCACGACTTCGAACGCACGATGCAGCTGAACTACTTCGGCGCGGTCAAGCTGATCATCGGCCTGTTGCCGCACATGCGCGAGCGCGGCTCCGGGCACATCGTGAACATCTCCTCGATCGGCGTGCAGACCAACCCGCCGCGCTTCTCCGCCTACGTCGCGTCCAAGGCCGCGCTGGACGCGTTCACGCGCGTGGTCGCCTCGGAGGTGATCGGCGACGGCGTCACCTTCACCACCATCCACATGCCGCTCGTGCGCACGCCGATGATCGCGCCGACGAAGATGTACGACGCGTTCCCCGCCATCAGCCCGGAGGAGGCGGCGGACATGATCTGCGAGGCGCTGCGCGCGCATCCCAAGGAGATGGGCACGTGGATGGGCAAGTTCGGCGAGGTCGCCTACACGCTCTCCCCCAGCGCCGTCGACCGGCTGCTGCACCTGGCGTACCGCGTGTTCCCCGACTCGGCTGCCTCCAAGGGGCACACGGACATGGAGGAACACGTGTCCTTCGAGCAGATCGCGATGGCCACGCTGACGCGTGGCGTGCACTGGTAGGGGTCTCCAGCGGTTCCGACCGGCGCATGCGGGTTTGGCCGAGCCGTGCACGAAGGGGTCTCCAGCGGTTCCGACCGGCGCATGCGCCGGTCGGGCGAGCCGGGCATGCACGGCTCGGTGAGAGTCCGCACATGTGCGGACTCTGACATCGGCGCATGCGCCGATGTCGCCATATCTTGTAATGATCGAGCGGTGACAGTTGGCAGTTGGGCGATTGAGGTGCGCGACCTCTCCAAGCGCTACGGCGACTACGAGGCGGTGCGCGGCATCGACATCAGCGTGCGCCGCGGCGAGGTGTTCGCGCTGCTGGGACCGAACGGGGCGGGCAAGACGACCACCGTGGAGATCCTCGAGGGCTACCGGGCGCGCAGCGGCGGCGAGGTGTCGGTGCTCGGCTACGACCCCGCCGAGCGCTCGCTGGAGCTGCGCCGGCGGATCGGCATCGTGCTGCAGTCGAGCGGCATCTACAGCCACATCACCCCGCGCGAGGCGCTGCGCCATTGGGCGAGCTTCTACCCGCATCCGCGCGACGTCGAGGAGGTGCTGGCGCTGGCGGGCCTGCAGGAGAAGGCCGACGTGCGCAGCCGCAAGCTCTCCGGTGGCCAGCTGCGGCGCCTGGACTTTGCGCTCGCGCTGGTCGGCGACCCCGAGCTGATGTTCCTCGACGAGCCCACCACCGGGTTCGACCCCGAGGCCCGGCGCGCCGCCTGGGAGACGGTGCGCTCGCTGCGCGACCTCGGCAAGACGATCCTGCTCACCACGCACTACCTCGAGGAGGCGCAGCAGCTCGCCGACCGCGTGGCGATCGTCAAGGACGGGCGCGTGCTCGCCATCGGGCCGCCGCGCGAGCTGGGCGCGGGGGCGGCTCACTACCGCGTCGCCTACCGCGACGCGGACGGTGAGCTGATCGAGCGCGACACCGACGACCCGACGACGCTGCTGCACGAGCTGACCGGCGAGGCGCTCGCGCGCGGCGAGCACCTGGAGGAGCTGTCGGTCGCCCGCCCAACGCTCGAGGACGTGTATCTGGAACTGACGGCCACATCGTCGGGGGACGGGGATGCCTGACGCACTCGCTCTCAGCTGGCGCCAGTACCGCCTGGAGCGCAAAATGTTCTGGCGCAACCCCAGCGCCGCGTTCTTCAACTTCGTGCTGCCGCTGCTGTTCCTCGCGGGCGCGGGCGCCGCGCTGAGCGGCAACCAGCACCAGCTCAACCGGCTGGTGCCGATGATCGCCGGCATGAGCGTGATGTCCACCACGTTCACCGCGCTCGCCTACAACGTCGTGTTCCTGCGCGAGCGCGGCGTGCTCAAGCGCATCCACGGCTCGCCCCTGCCCACGATCTCCTACTTCGGCGGCGTGGCAGCCAACGCGGTCACCAACACGGCGCTGCAGATCGCGATCATCGTGCTCAGCGGGCGGCTGTTCTTCGGCATCGGCTGGCCGGCGCACTGGGAAGCGCTGATCGTGTTCGTGCTCGTCGGCGTCGTGTGCTTCGCCGCGCTCGGCGTCGCCTTCGCGCACGCGATCCCCAACTTCGAGTCCACCGCCGCGTACGTCAACGCCGTGTTCCTGCCCGTCGTCGCCGTGTCGTTCTACGTGTTCGACTCCCACTCCGCCCCCGGCTTCGTGCGCACGATCGCCGAAGCGCTGCCGCTGAAGCCGCTGATCGACGGGCTGTCCGGGGCGATGGTCACCGGCTCGGGCCTCGCCAGCCACCTCGACCAGCTCGCGGTGATTGCCCTGTGGGGCGTTTTTGGGCTATACCTTGCCGTGCGCGGTTTCAGCTGGGAGGCGTCACGATGAGAGAGCTCGCACAGGGGGTGTACGTGTTGCGCGGCTGGCCGCCGAACGCGATCAACGTGTATCTCGTGGGCGACGTGCTGATCGACGCCGGCACCCGGCAGGCCGAGCGGCGGATCGTGCGCCAGCTCGCCGGGCGCACGCTCAGCGCGCACGCGCTCACGCACGCCCACCCCGACCACCAGGGCTCCAGTCACGCGGTGTGCGAATGGGCGCAAGTCCCCTTGTGGTGCGGCGCCGACGACGTGCCCGCGATCGAGACGCCCGGTGCGATCCACAACCCCAAAGCGCCGGCGTGGCTCAGCGGTTTCCAGGCGCGCTTCTGGACGGGACCGCCCCATCCGGTCGCACGCGCGCTCGTCGAGGGCGACGAGGTGGCCGGCTTCACCGTGCTGGAGACCCCCGGCCACTCGGTCGGGCACGTCGCCTACTGGCGCGAGTCAGACCGTGTGCTGATCGCCGGCGACGTGCTCAACAACATGAACCTCCTCACCGGCATCCCCGGCCTGCGCGAGCCGCCCGCGCTGTTCACGCCCGACCCCGAGCGCAACCGCGCCTCCGCGCGGCGCCTCGCGGAGCTGCGCCCGCGGCTCGTGTGCTTCGGGCACGGCCCGCCGCTGCGCGACCCCGGCAAGCTCGCCGACTTCATCGCGCGCATGCCCCCGCCCGCACCCGCCGCCGCGCCGGACCCGGCGTCCGGCGCCGCTCCAGCGCCCGCCACCGCTTCCCCGCCGGCCGCCGCTCCAGCGCCCGCCACCGCTTCCCCGCCGGCCGCGGATGCGCCGGGCGTCGGCGACGCTGGATGAGCGACAGCATCTTCGTCGCCGCCGACGGGCGGTTCACCCCCACCGAGCACGCCCGCGGACCGTGGGACGCCGGCGCGCTGCACGGCGGCGCGCCCGCCGCGCTCCTGACCAGTGCCTTCGAGCGCCTGCAGCCAGGCGCCGAGCTGCGCATCGCGCGCCTGGGCTTCGAGTTCCTGCGCCCGATACCGCTGGCTCCGCTGAAGCTTTCGCTGCGCATCGTGCGCCCCGGCCGGCGCGTGCAGGAGCTGGCGGGCGAGCTGAGCGTGCTCACGGACGCGCCGAACGGCGAGCAGGTGGTGTGCCGCGCGAGCGCGCTGCGCGTGCGCGAGATCCCGCCTGGGGTGCCGGCGAGCGACCCCATGCAGACGCCGCACGGCGAGGGGCCGGGCACGGGCGTGGGCACTGGCGTGGGCACCGGCGTGGGCGTGGGCATGGGCACGCCGCAAACGAGCACGCCGCTGCGCTTCGCGCTGAACGGCTCCACCGCGGCCAGCTTTGCGACCAGCGCGATGGAGATGCGCTCGCGCGGCGAGGGTGGGCGGGATGCTCATACATTGGGGCCGGGACAGGTGTGGATGCGCCCGCGCGTGGCGCTGCTGGCCGGTGAGGAGCTCACGCCGCTCGCGCGGTTGGCGGCGACGTCCGACTTCGGCAACGGCATCAGCGCGGCGCTGCCGTTCGAGCAGTTCCTGTTCATCAACGCCGATCTCACCATCCACGTCCACCGCCCGCCGCGCGGCGAGTGGATCGGCCTGGACGCGCGCACGCTGGTGCGCCCCGGCGGCATGGGCCTCGCCGAGAGCGTGCTGCACGACCTCGACGGCCCCGTCGGCCGCGCGTTTCAAACGCTCGTCGTCGAGCCGCGCTGAGCGCGGCGATCACCGCTGCGGCGAGTCCGGTGGGCGAGCGCGGCGGCCGAGCGCAGAGGCCGAGCGCGGTGGGCGAGCGCGTCCGGGAATATCGTTGTACGTGCAATTACTTTGCTACTGTCGTGGTGTACCCGCAGTTGTCAAACCCCGACCAAGGAGCACCTACGATGGCATCACCTGAGACCGTCAGCAGCACCACGAGCCTCTCCCTGCCGCTGGGCACGTGGAAGGTCGACCCCGTCCACTCGAGCGTCGAGTTCCAGACCAAGCACCTGGGCATCGCCACCGTCAAAGGCCAGTTCAGGGAGTTCGAAGGCACGCTGGAGGTGACCGCGGAGGGCGCACGCGCGTACGGCAAGGCGATCGTCGCGAGCGTCGACACGCGCGAGCCGCAGCGCGACGCGCACCTGCGCTCGGCCGACTTCTTCGACGCCGAGCAGTTCCCGGAGATCACGTTCGAGTCCACGTCCATCCGCCAGCTCGACGAGGACACGTTCGAGATCGAAGGCGACTTCACCGTCCACGGCGTCACCAGGCCGCTGAAGCTGCCGGTCACGCTGGAGGGCACCGAGACCGACCCCCAGGGCAACCAGCGCATCGGGCTGTCAGCCGCGACTCAAATTAAGCGCTCCGACCACGACATGAAGTTCAACATGGCGCTCGGCTCGGGCAACGTGGTGGTCAGCGACAAGGTCAAGATCCTGCTCGACATCTCCGCCGTCAAAGCCGGCTGAGCCGGCGGACGCCGGTCGGCTGAACGACGACGGCGGGACGGCGACGAGCGCCGCGTCGTGCCGGCGGAACGCCGGCGTCAGCGCACGACGACGTCGCCCAGCGCCGCGTCGATCGCTGCGAGCGTGTCCGCGCTCAACGTCACGCCGGAGGCGGAGGCGTTGGCGTGGACCTGCTCGGGGCGGCTGGCACCGACGATCGCCGAGGCGACGTTCGACTCGCGCAGCACCCACGCGAGCGCCATCTGGGGCATCGTCAGCCCGGCGTCGCGCGCGATCGGGACGAGCCGCTGGACGGCCTCCAGCACCGGGCGCTCGATCAGGCGATCGATGAAGCCGCCCATGCTCTGGCTGGCCGCCCTGGTGTCCGGCGGCGGCGGCTCGCCGGGCAGGTACTTCCCGGTGAGCACACCCTGGGCGAGCGGCGACCACACGATCTGGGAGATGCCCTCGCGTTCGCACAGCGGGATCACCTCGGCCTCGGGCGCGCGCCACAGCATCGAGTACTGCGGCTGGCTGGACACCCACCGCTCGACCCCCGGCAGCGCGAGCGACGCGTCGATCTTCTCCGCCGGCCACTCGCTGAAGCCGATGTAGCGCGCCTTGCCAGCGCGCACCACGTCGGTGAGCGCGCCCATTGTCTCCGCAAGCGGCGTCTGCGAGTCGAAGCGGTGGCATTGGTAGAGGTCGACGTAGTCGGTCTGCAAACGCTTGAGCGACGCGTCGATCTGCTTGTGGATCTGCGCGGCCGACAGGCCGCGGTCGGTGTCGGACATCGGGAAGAACACCTTCGTGGCGAGCACGTAGGAGGAGCGCTCGCGCCCGGCGAGCACTTCGCCCAGCAGCGTCTCCGCCGCGCCGCGCCCGTACACGTTGGCGGTGTCAATGAAGTTGATGCCCACGTCGAAGGCCGCGTTCACACACGCCTGCGCCTGCTCGCGCGCCACCCCGCCGGAGTAGGTTAGCCACGATCCGAGGCTGATCTCCGACACGTGCAGATCGCTGCTGCCGAGCTTGCGCAGGTTCATCTGTGCGCACACTACCCACCGGCGGACACGCGCGCGCCGCGCCCGTCGATACCGCGCAGCGCCGTCCGTCGATGCCGCGCAGCGCCGCTCGGCGTCCGCGCCGGCACCGGCCGAGCTAACCTCTGGCCGAGGTGGCGACGATCGATCCCAACCTGCGCATTCGCGCGTTGGAGCTGGCGGTCAGCGACCTCGCGCGCAGCTCCCAGTTCTACGAGCACGTGCTCGGGCTGCCGCTGATTGCGCGCGACGAGCACACGGCGCAGCTCGGCCCCGACGGCGAGCGCCCGGCACTGCTGTTGCGCGACATCCCCGCACCCACGCCGCTGCCGCCGGCGGCAGCCGGCCTCTACCACGTCGCCTGGCTTCACCCCACGCGCGCTGCGCTGGCGGAGACCGTCCGCAGGATCGCAGCTGCGCGCTGGGTGCTGGAGGGAGCCTCCGACCACGGCGTCTCCGAGGCGCTGTACCTCAGCGACCCGGATGGCCTGGGGATCGAGATCTACGCCGACCGCCCGCGCGAGCAGTGGCAGCGCCGAGCGGACGGCGAGGGCGTGGTGATGGTGACGCAGCCGCTCGACCTCGACGACCTGCTGGGCCAGTTCTCCGGCGCGCCCGCGCCGACGCTGCCCGCGCAGACGACCGTCGGGCACGTGCACCTGAAGGTCGCGGACGTCCCCCGCGCGCTCGCGTTCTACCGCGGCGCGCTGGGCTTCCAGGAGCAGGCGGAGCTGCCGTCCGCGGCGTTCGTGTCAGCCGGCGGCTACCACCACCACGTGGGGCTCAACTCGTGGCAGAGCGCCGGCGCCGCGCTCCCGCCGGACAGCGCGCCGGGGCTGCGCCGGGTGGAGTTCGAGCTGGGCGCCACGGACGCGCTGGACACGCTGGAGCGCGATCTCGCCGACGCCCCCTCCGCGCCCGCTTTCACGCGCGAGGACGCGGGGTCGCTGTCGCTGCGCGACCCGGACGGCGAGCTGCTCGTGTTCACGGCCGCGCGCGAGGCGTAGCGTCGCTGCTGGCGAGCGCCAAGCGCTCGAGCTCCTGCGCTGAGAGCCGCAGCTGGGTGCACGCCACGAGCTCCGCCAGCTGCTCGGGCGAGGTGGCGCTGGCGATCGGCGCGAGCACGGTGGGCTGCGCGAGCAGCCACGCGAGCGCCACCGCCGCCACCGGCGTGTCGTGCGCGGCGGCGATCTCATCCAGCACACCCAGCACGATGAAGCCGCGTTCGTTGAAGTACGCCTGGCGCACGCCGGCCGCGCGCTGGCTGTCGACCTCCGGGCCACCTGGCCGGTACTTGCCGGTGAGGAAGCCGCGCGCCAGGCCGAAGTAGGGGATGCACGCAAGCCCGTGTCGCTCGCACACGCCCGCCAGCTCGTCCTCGTAGCCGCGGCGCTCCATCAGGTTGTACTGCGGCTGCAGCGCCACATACGAGGCCATGCCCTCGCCTTCGCGGCCCATGCGCAGCGCCTCTTCCAGGCGCTCGGCGCTGTAGTTGGAAGCGGCGGCGTGGCGGATCTTGCCCTCGCGGATGAGCTCGCCAAACGCGCCCAGCGTCTCCGGCAGCGGCGTAGCGGGGTCGTCGCGGTGCGCGTAGTACAGGTCCACGGTATCGATGCCCAGCCTGCTGAGCGACCCCTCGATGCCGCGCCTGATCGTCTGCGGCGCGAGGCCGGGAAGCTCGGGGGACATCCCGACCTTGGTAGCGATCACCAGCTGCTCGCGGTTGCCGCGCGCGGCAATCCAGCGGCCGATGATGCGCTCGGACTCCCCCGCCCCGCCCGGCCCGCGCCGGCCGTAGCTGTCGGCGGTGTCGATGAAGTTGCCGCCCGCCTGCACGTACGCGTCGAGCACCGCAAACGAGCGCTGCTCGTCGATCGTCCACCCGAACACGTTCCCGCCGAGGCACAGCGGGAACACGTCGAGGTCCGTGTCGCCCACACGCGTCACGTTGGGCAGCCTAGCCGCACGCGGATGCCGACGGGCGCGGCCTCGTCCGGCGCGGCGCACACCGGCGGGCGCGGCGCACGCCGGCGGGCGCGGCGCACACGGGCAGGCGCGGCGGGCGTGGGCGGGCGACTGTGCGAAGATCGCGCGCGGTGGCTGGCCGATCTACAGTGGCGTTCAGGCTGGCCGGGACGCTGGCGGCGCTCGCGCTCGCCGGCTGCGGGGGCTCGAGCACGCACACCACGACCGCCGGACCGGGCGCCGCGGCCGCTGAGCGGCAGTTCATCGCAGCGGCCAAGGCCATCTGTGCACAGGCGGGCGAGCAACAGAAGCCGCTGAAGGCGCGCAAGGAAGCGCTGCGCGGCGAGCCGACCGCCCAGGCCACGCCCGCGTTCGCGTCGCTCGCCGACCGGGCGGCGGCGATCGCGCGGCGCGCCGACGCCCGCCTGGCCGCGCTGCCGAGGCCGCCGGCGGACGCGCAGACGATCGCACAGCTGGTGCATGCGTACGCGCTTGAGGCGACCGACGCGGGCGAGATCGCGAGCGCGGTGGCCGACAAAGACGGCAACCTCGGCGAAGCCGCATCGGAAGCGCTCGCGCGGCTGGTGCGCCAGAATCAGGCAGCCGCAGAGCGGCTGGGCATGGGCAGCTGCTTCGCGCTCGAATAGATCGTCAACCGCGCGGGATCGTCAACCGCGCGGGCGCTCGCGCGATCGCTGCAGGCACGTGCGCCGGGCGCCTAGCGGCGCCTGCCCATGGCGAAGCTCTGCACCGGCGGCGCCACCGCGCGCATGCTCGACGCGACATCCGCGCCTGGGGCGCGCTCCGCTTGGCGTTGATCCTCCCCCGTTGCCTGTTCGGAGTCGGGCAGGCGATGCACGCGCCCGCCTTCCGCCGCCGGCTCGTCGCCCCGCTCGGCGAGCAGATGGCGCTCGAGCGGCTGGAGCTCGCGCACGATCACGTTGATCACCGGGCGGATGTCCTCGACGCTCTCGTCCGGCCCCGCCGGCTGCAGCGAGCGCTCCAGGCGTCCAAAGGCCAGCAGCAGCGGCTCCGCGCGCGCCAGCGGCCGGTGGCGTTCGTACACGTCCTTGGGCACGATCAGGTTGATCGTGCCGAGCTCGTCCTCGAACAGCAGGAACATCGTGCCCTTCGCCGTCCCCGGTTTCTGCCTGGCGATCACCAGCCCCGCCACCGCCACCCGCGAGCGCGTGGGCAGGCGCGCGAGCTGGGCGCTGGTGGCGAGCACGACCGGGTCGGCGCCGCTCGGTATCGTCAGGCGCTCGCGCAGGACCTTCATGGGGTGCTCGCCGATCGTCACCCCGCTGGTGGAGTAGTCGGCGATCAGCCGCTGCCAGCGCCCCAGCTTGCGCAGCCGCGGGGCCGCCGGTAGCTCCAGCGGCAGCGCGAGCTGGGTGGCCTGTCCATCGCGCCCGTCGCCGGCGCTCTCGGCGGCCGGCGCCATCCCCAGCTGCCACAGGGCCGTGCGCCTACTCGCCTGCCAGGGGCCGGCGGGCGCCCCATCGGCGCCTGCCGGCGCCCTGGCGTCAGGCACGTCGGTCAGCGAGTCGCAGGCGCCCGACCAGGCGAGCTGCTCCAGCGTGGCGCGCGAGCAGGCCACACGCCCGGCGAGCTCGCCGAGGCTCGCGAAGGGCCCGCCGCGCTCGCGCTCCTGCACCAGCGCCTGCATCTCGGTCTTGGCGGCGCCCTTGATGTAGCTGAGCCCCAGGCGCACGGCTCCGTCCTGGACGGTGCACTGCACGTGTGAGGCGTTCACGTCCACGCCCAGGACCGCGATCGGGACCTTGCGATTTTCGGCCTCGTGCACGAGGCTGTCGGGGGCGTAGAAGCCCATCGGCTGCTCGTTTAGCAGCGCGCACAGAAACTCCGCTCCGTAGTGCACGCGCAGCCAGGTTGACTGGTAGGCGAGCAGGCCGAAGGCCGCCCCGTGGGCCTTGGGGAAGCCGAAGCCGGCGAAGCCCTCGACCATCGCCCACACGCGCTCGGCCGTCTGGGGGTCGGCGCCCACATGGCGGGCCGCGCCTTCGAGGAAGCGCTGGCGGTGCGACTGGACGCTCGCGTGGGAGCGCTTGCGGCTCATCGCCCGCCGCAGGGCCGCCGCCTCGCCGGGGCTGAAGCCGGCGAACGCTTCGGCCACTTCCATCACCTGGTCCTGGAAGATGACCGTGCCCAGGGTCTCCGCGAGCACCGGCTCGAGCGCGGGGTGCTCATAGGGGATCTCGTATTTCGATCCCCGCCCACCCTCTCCCCGCCCGCCCTCTTCACGTAGGCGCTGGCGGCGCTCGATGTAGGGGTTGATCGCCCCGCCCTGGATCGGGCCGGGCCGCACGATCGCGACCTGGATCGTCAGATCCTGGAGGTTGCGCGGGCGGGTGCGCAGCAGCGACTGCATCTGCGCGCGGCTCTCGATCTGAAAGACACCCACCGTGTCCGCCACGCTGATCGCCCGGAAGGTCTCCTGGTCGTCGAAGGGGATGCGCGAGAGGTCGATGCGCTCTCCCCGCACGCGCGCGATCTCCTCCACGCAACGCTCCACCGCCGAGAGCATCCCCAGGCCCAGTAGGTCGATCTTCAGAAAGCCCGCGTCCGCGCACGAGTCCTTGTCCCACTGGACCATCTGCCTGCCCTCCATCGCCGCCGGCACCACCGGGCAGCAGTCGATCAGCGGCCTGGTCGCGATCACCATCCCGCCGGGATGCTGGGAGAGGTGCCGCGGCAACCCGTGGGCCTGCTCGACCAGATGGGAGAGCCAGCGCCAGCGGGACGAGTCCGCGGCCTGCTCCGGGATATCGCCGGGGTCCCTCCCCCACGCATCCGCCGACCGCGCCGCCCGCTCGATCTCCCCGGCGGGCAGGCCGAGCACCTTGCCGAGCTCGCGCACGGCGCCGCGTACGCGGTAGGTGGGGAAGGCGGCGACGAGCGCCGCGCGCTCCGCGCCGTAGCGTTCGTGCACACGCGGGATCAGCCGCTCGCGGATGTCGCGGGGGAAGTCGAGGTCGATGTCCGGCAGGCCGCGCAGATCCTCGTGCAGGAAGCGCCCCAAGGCGAGCCCGTTGGCGATCGGGTCGATGTGGGAGAGGCCGGTCAGGTAGCACACCAGCGAGGACACCGAGGACCCCCGCCCGCGCCCAGGCGCGAGCAGCGCACGCACGGAGTCCGGACCGCGCACCTCCAGGGCGACCTCGCGGGCGAGCTCGAGCATGTCGTGGTGCAGCAGGAAGAAGCCGGCTAGGCCGAGGTGGTCGATCACGCGCAGCTCCCGCTCGAGCCTGGCCTGCGCCTCCGCGCGCGCTGCAGCCGCCGAGCGGTCGTCGCGCCCGCGCGCGGCGAGCGCCGAACCGTGAGCGTGGGTAGGACCGGACCCGTAGCGCTCGTCCAGGCGCGTATGACATAGCTGCGCAAGGCGGGCGGTGGCGTCGCGCTCCTCGGCGCCGGGGTAGCGGTAGCCGAGGTCCTTAAGCAGATCGAACGTCAGCCGCTCGGCCAGCGCGAGCGTCTCGCGCACGGCCTGTGGGTGGTCTGCGAAACGGCTGGCCATCGCCTGCGGCGTGCTCAGCACATGGCTGTGGTTGCCGCGGCGCAGGGGCTCTGAGGCGTCGAGCGTCAGGTGGTGGCGCAGCGCCACGAACGCGTCCTGCAGCTCGGCCCTGGCGGGCGCGTGGGCGTGGACGTCGCCGGTGGCCACGCAGCGCACGCCCAGCCGCCCGGCGGCCTGCGCGAAGGCGCGGTTGCGCGCGCGATCGTGGCGCGCGTACGGACGCTGCAGCTCCACGTACAGGTTCTCCGCGCCAAACGCCTCCAGCAACAGCCGTGCCGTGCGCTGCCCCTGCTCGCGCTCCTCAGCGCGCGCCGGGTCACCGAGCACCGAGCGCGCAGCGCAGCCGGTCAGGCACACGAGGCCCTCGGCGTGGTCGAGCACCCCCTGCAGCTCCAGCCACGGCTCCACCCGCCGACGGCGCGCGGTGCCATCGCGCGTGTGGGCGTGGGCGCGCGTGATGATCCGGCAGAGGTTGCTCCAGCCGCGCTCGTCGCGCACCAGCAGCGTCAGGTGCCGCGTGTCCGGCCGATCCTCGGATCGTCCCCGGCGGGGGAGCGCGACGTCGATCTCGGCGCCGTGGATCGCCCTGATCCCGCAGCTGGACGCGATCTGCGCGAGCTCCATCGAACCGGAGACGGAGTTGTGGTCGGTGAGCGCCAGCGCCACGTGTCCCAGCTCGCCCGCCCGCTCAGCCAGCTCCTCCGGCAACGAGGCGCCATCGAGGAACGAGTAGGCCGAGTGACAGTGCAGCTCCACGTACGGCGACCCAGAGCGGCTGATCGGCGACCCAGAGCGGCTCGGCGACCCAGAGCGGCTCATCGCTGCTGGAACCAGCGGCCCGTGCACAGGTCGTGGAAGACGATCACGTTGCGCCCACGCTCGCCCACCAGCTCCCAGTAGCGCCGGCGCACCGGCTGGGCCGTCCACCAGCGATCCTCCACCAGCCAGGACTCGCGCAGCGACTCGATCGCTTCGCCGTTCACCTGTGCGGGCATGCCATCGCGCCAGCGCACGCGCACCGGGCGGGGATGGTTGAGGGCGCGCGTCAAGCTCTCTCCCGCGCGCTCGTCACTCGGGGATCGGCGCCAGCATCATGCGCCGCTCGGGCACGCGCGAGTCGGGGTCCACGCACACGGCGCGCAGCGCCGCGTCCCGGCCGGCCACCGCGCGCACCTGCGCGATCGCTTCGCGCAGACGCGCGGCGTGCGCGGGCGAGGACCCCCCGAACAGCGTCCCCTGGTCACCGAGCGGCGGCCCGAAGCGCGCGACCGCCAGCGTCAGCTCGCCGGCTGGGGCGGGCAGCGTCTGCAGGCGCACGGACAGCGCCAGCCAGATGCGCTCGGGGTCGGCGAGCGCCTGGCGGAAGACCACCCGCTCGCGCCAGCCGCCGCCTGCGAGCAGGCGCGCGGAGAGCGTGGCCGCGCGCAGCGTGCGCCCGCGGCGCTCCGGGCGTGCGAGCAGCCGGTTGACCAGCACGCCCAGCACGCGCCTGAGCGCCTCGCCGGAGCTCGCGTCGCCCACCGCCATCGACTCCTCCAGGCTGTCCTCCACGCGACGTGGACGCAGCGGGCTGTCCTCGCCGCACGCCAAGGCGTGGGCACGCCCGCCCGGCGCGCCGAAGCGGTCGGTGAGCGCCGTGCGCCCCAGCCGCGCGAGCTCGCCCAGCGTGCGCACGCCCAGGCGGGTGAGCGGCTCGATCAGCGCCGCGATGTCCACCTCCGCGTCGAAGCCGAGCAGCTCCACCGGGCGCCCGGCCAGCCAGCGCTGCGCCTCCCTGCCCTCCAGCACCAGCGGACGCGACGAGCGCGTCGCCATCGCGGCGGCCAGCGCGCAG
>Ga0335075_10003444_pt1 | contig 25102 bp, 26 predicted proteins | sample Lox_Sample_24_FD_206723 | JGI IMG/M metagenome (GOLD analysis project Ga0335075, IMG submission 206723) | Soil microbial communities from Loxahatchee National Wildlife Refuge, Florida, United States - Lox_Sample_2.4 | ecosystem: Environmental > Terrestrial > Soil > Wetlands | place: USA...
CCAAGGATTTCGAGAACCTCACCGACAACGCTTTGGCGCTCCTCCGGCTTGCCTCGATCCGCCTCATGCTGCGGAGGCTTTGCAATCCTTCATAGACTTTCCGGACAGACTCTAAGGATGAAATCGTCAATCATCGCAGTGATCCTGGTCGGTATGGCTCTGGCGCTGGGCGGCTGCGTCGTCGAGCCCGGACCGCCGGGATGGTGCTACTATCATCCGTATCGCTGTTACCGCTGATTGCGGCAGCAAGGATGCGGGTATTGAGCTGAAAAAATCGCGGACGACCGCCTGGCGACGTCTTCTCACGGTCAGCCGGTTTCGTCGAGCCGACGCTGTGCGGGGGCGCACGGTATGGAAAAGCGGGATCGTCTTCAGGAGGATAGAAGGATGCGAAACATTCAGAGTTTTGCGCGACGGCTGGCGGTGGCTGCGGTGCTGTGCGCTTTTGCAGCGCCGTTGCTGGCCCCGACGCCTGCTGCGGCCTGGTGGCAGCGTGGGTGGGGTTGGCACGCGGGCTGGGGGTGGCATCCAGGCTGGGGCTACTGGCACGGCTGCTGCTGGGGTCCGCACGTTGTCATCGGCGTGGCACCGCCGGTCGTTGTCGTGCCGCCGCCTGTCGTTGTCGGTCGCGTCTGGGTACCGGGCTACTGGCGCGGCGGCATTTGGGTTGGCGGCTATTGGCGGTGAAGCGCAATATCTTGCCGCTCGTTCGCCGGCTGACGATTCTGACCCGGACCATTATTCCATTTCCGCGGCACGCAGTTCGTGTCCCGGCGCATCGTGATGGACCTTTTCCAGAATCCAGCCCTGGGTGTATCGAACGCCATGGAGGCGTTGCCGATCGTCCGTGCCGACAGACCATTCAATTTGTCTCTATCTGCGCGGATCTTCTTATACCTGCGTTTGGAATTTTGCTTCTGCAATGCTGCCACGACGGCGAATGCGCCGCAATCCCCGAGTCTATGTTCCGAGCAACGGAGACCGCCTGGCGAGCAAGGAATATAAAAGGGTGCGCTTCGTGCAGTGAAAATCAAACCGGACGGCCCGTGGCACAGGGCCAGCGATGACGGGGCAGCGAAGGGGTGGGGTCTGCGCGGGGCCCTCAACCCGCCGCGCTGCCGCGCGGCGATCTCTCCCGCAGAGCGGGAGAGGTGTACATATATGCCTTTCGCTGGCTCCTACTCCAGCGCCGCCCGCACCTGCTCGGGCCGCGGGATCGGGGCCACTGCGCCGTAGCCTGTGCATTTCAGCGCGGCGGCGACATTGGCGTAGCGGGCTGCGTCTTCAGGCGCGTCGCCGGCCAGGATCCTTGCGAGGAAAGAGCCGCAGAACGTATCCCCAGCTCCGGTCGCGTCCACCGCCTCGACCTGGTGCGCCGGAAGGCGCAGCCGCGCGTCCTGGGTGGCGAGATAGGCGCCGGCCTCGCCCATCTTCAGCACGACCGCCTTCGGGCCGAGGCGCAGGTAGAAGTCCAGGACTGCGTCCGGCTCGGCCAGGCCGAGCAGCGCGGCGGCGTCGTCCAGTCCAGGGAAGACGTAGTCGGCTTGTCGGATGGCGGCGTTCATGATCGCCACGGCGCGCGCCGGGGGCCACAGCCGCGCGCGGTAGTTGGTGTCGTATGCGACGATCCCGCCGGCGTTCTTGACGATCTCGATGGCAGCGAACACCGCGTCGGCGGCGCTGGTCGAAATGGCCTGGCTGACCCCGGAGACGAACAGCATCCGCGCCGCTGCCAGCGCGTCGCGGGGCAAGTCGGCGGCGGTGTAGGCGGCGGCTGCGGAATTCTGCCGGTAATAGAGAAATTCGTGGCCGCCTGGACCGTGGAAAACGAAATAGACGCCGGTGGGATGCTGTTCGCTGCGCCGCACGGTGGAAGCATCCACGCGCTCCTGGGCCCACAGTGCCATGAAGGCGTCGCCGGCAAAGTCACGGCCGAGCGCGGTGATGTAGCCGACACTCGCGCCGTGGCGGGACGCGGCGACCGCGGTGTTGGAGGTGTCGCCGCCGCAGCCTTCCAGGTAAAGCCGCCGTCCGTCGGGCTGGGGCGGGAGCTGGTTGAACTCCAGCATTGGCTCGCCCATGCAGAGCAGCTCGGCGGGCATCAGGTGATGGCCAGTACCTGCCGCGCGGCGGCCTGGATCGCGGCGCGGTCGCCGGCGGCGATGCAGGCTTCGTCAACCAGAGCGCCGCCCATGCCGACGAACGCGGCGCCGGCGGCAAGGTAGGCGGCGACATTCCCCGGCTCGACCCCGCCGGTGGGGCAGAAGGCAACGTGCGGGAAAACGCTGCGCAAGGCGCGGATATGCGCCGGGCCGCCGACCGAGGCGGCTGGGAATACCTTTACCACCTCGGCGCCGGCCGTGAGGGCGGCGCGCACCTCGGTGGGGGTCACGGCGCCCAGCACCAGTAGGGCGCCGGCGTCGCGGCAGGGCTCGGCCAGGGCGGGGTCGATCCATGGTGCGACGATGAAGCTGGCGCCGGCCGCGAGGCACGTGGCTGCGGTCGCGCGGTCGGGCACGGTGCCGGCGCCGACCAGGAGCGAGGGGTCGGCGGCCAGCTCGCGGATCAGGGCGGGGGCGTCGGGGATGGTCATGGTAATTTCGAAAATGCCGATGCCTGCTTCGTGCAACCAACGCACAGCGGTGGCGGCATGAGAGGTGGCGTGCGTGCGTACCACCGGCACAACGCGCGCGGCGGTCAGGCGGGGGATGAGCTTGTGGGTCATCGCTGCACCGGCACCAGCAGTGCCCGCATCCAGCGATCAAGAAACGACATGCAGATGGCCGGGACAAGCCCGGCCTTGACGATCGTTCGTGTCACAACGGATCCCAGGAGAACACCTCGCCGGAACGGTCGAGCGGCATGAAGGAGGGGCGCAGCGCCGGCAGCGCGTGCTCGGCGATCGCCTCCGGGCTCCAGCCTTCGGTGCGGTGCACGGTGCGGATCGGGCGTGGCGAGCTGAACAGGATGATCTCGTTCATCCTGGTGCCGAACACCTGGCCCGACACGTCCTTGGCGGCGTCGGAGGCGAGGAACACCGCCATCGGCGCGTTCTTATCGGGAGTCATGGCCTGGATTTTTGCCACGCGGGCCTGCTGCTCGGGCGTGCTGGCGGGGATCGAGCTTGTCATCCGGCTCCAGGCGAACGGCGCGATGCAGTTGGACCGCACGTTGTATCGCTTCATATCGAGCGCAATCGATTTCGACAGCGCGGTGATGCCGAGTTTGGCCGCGGAGTAGTTGGCCTGGCCGAAATTGCCGATCAGGCCGGAGGTGCTGCTGATATGGACGAAAGCGCCGCTCTCCTGCTTGCGGTAATGCTCGGCGGCGGCGCGGCTGACGAAGAAGCTGCCGTTCAGGTGCACGCCGATCACCGCGAGCCAGTCGTCGGCTGTCATTTTGTGGAAGATCACGTCGCGCAGGATACCGGCATTGTTGACGACGACATCGATGCGGCCGAAGTGATCGAGGGCGGCCTGCACGATCTTCTGCGCCGAGGCCCAGTCGGCGACCGAATCGGTGCTGATCTCGGCACGGCCGCCGCGCTGCTCGATGATCTGCTTGGTCTGCTGGGCGGGAGTGGCCGACTGGCCCTCGCCGGACAATGAGGCGCCGACATCGTTGATGATCACCTTGGCGCCGGCGAGCGCCATCATGACGGCGATCTCCCGCCCGATGCCGCCGCCCGATCCGGTGACCACGGCAACCTTGCCTTCCAACATCCCGGCCATCGAGCACTCCTTTCCGATTGCGAAGGCCGGTGAGGTTAAGGGGCGGGGGCCGGGTTGTGAACCCGACGCGGCCGCTGCCCGCGGCGGCTCTACATCCGGCTCCGCTTGCTCATAGTAACGTTCGCCTGCGGGCAGACGCGAACTACACTGCATCCTTGCTTTCGAGAAGCTCAGCCCTGTCTGCTTTCGTCTGGCCACTGGTGTCGGGTTCCGGGTGCAGGAAGGCAAAGACGTTTTCCCCGCGGGAAAGATACTCACGCTTTCGCCGCGTCAGAACGGAGAAAAACGCGTGTCCAGTACCTTGCCACGTTCCCAACCATTGCCAGTTGTTATCGTGCTGCTCGAAAACGACAAGAGGAACATCGTCCACCCAATCGGTCTGGCTTCGAAGCAATGCCGTTTCAGCGCCCTCGATATCGACCTTGACGATTACGGGCTTGAGTTTTGCGTCACTGCGCAGCAGTTCTGGAACAGTGACAGTTCTCACGATCTCCTTATGACCCAATCCCTCTTCGACACGACAGGCCCAACCGGTTCCGCCGTCGTAAACCAGGGAAAGCCTGCTTGGCCTGTCCCACAACGCGGCATTGAAAAGTGTGATATTGCTGTAACTTTCGGTATTTTTGCTCAACATCGCGAAATTCTGTTGCTCCGGCTCGATACCGAAAATCCGACAACCTGGGAAATTGACTGCGAACCAGACTGTGGAAGCACCGATGTTGGCACCTGCGTCTATGATCAGTGGTACATTTCCCTCGCGGCGAATTCTTGTGCACATTTCCTTGATGTGGCTCTCGTAAGGGGTACACCAGCCCAGCTCGTAATCCCGCGTAAGGAATATCTGGAAGATTACGTCCAGGTCACTACCCTTTGGCCGCATCCAGAAATCCGAAGGAATCCCTTCAAGCCGGATGCGTGCGGCGGCCCCGCGCTTTCGCGCGAGGAGAGCCTTCATCAACAATATTTTGGTGGCACACAGGGCCCCTGATAGCCGCAAGGCCAGAAAATACTGCCTTGCTACATTCAACAGGCGCTGCATTTTCCAGCGCTCTTTTGTGCCGAATTCAGCGACATGCGCCAGCCCGAGATCACCTTTCTAACTGCTCCTTGGACCTTGTTTATCAACCGGAGGTTTAGATGCCGTCACTTGGTTGAGTTGCATAGCAACCTCCCACACGGCAGTTTGCCATGGCCCACGACGATCTGACAAGTCCGCCACCTTCGTTGCGGATCGTTAGCATGACCGCGCTGGCACCCGCCGGCGACCACGACGATTTTTGCCTTCCAACATCCCGATATCCCTCCCCTGATCGCGCTGACGGTGTGCGGGTGTGGAACCGTTGTGAACCGCACATTGCCAGCAGCAGAACGGATCAGCGGCGGGCGGCCCCAGAGTGTCCGGGGCCGCCCGCCTGGAACTCAGATGGTGATCTTGTTGCCGTTGAAGCGTGTGAACGTCCAAGTCGCATGCTCGTTGTACGTCGACTTCTGATCGCGCAGCACGTGAATGGCGATCTCCTCTCCGAGATAGAGCGAGGTTTGATAATCCGACCGCCAATGAACGCCGGCATGGTTTCGCCCGAGCGCAATATTGGCCGCGAGTTTGTTTGCCTCGCCGCCGATGGTGAGCTTGTCGGGGCCGGTGTATGGAACCAGATGCAGGCCGTCAGCGCTGGGCATCATCGGGTTCGGAAACACCCAGTCTTCGTTCAGGATCGCCTTCAGCATCGTCGCGCACGCACCTGCCACCGTGCCGTGACCCTGTCCGTAGGAAGGATGCCACGGACAGCCTTCCGGGAACGCCTCCGGCAGCAGATAGCTACCATATTTCGAGAATATCCTTTGCACGGCATCGGAGTTCAACACCTCCTTACTCACAGGATAGTCCATGTGGAGCGGGTCGGAGGCTGGCAGCAGCGTCTTGTGAACGAGGCCGCCGTACTCCTCGGGGCGCAGCACGCGGTGGACGAACCATTTCTGGTACCACACCGCTTTCAACGCGGGCCCGGCGATCGCCGCGATCTGAGTCTTGGCGTACGGCGTCCCGAACGTGCCAAATCCCTGCTGGACCTTGGTCTGGTTGTAGGGATTCCCGACATTATACGGCGCCCCCTGGTCGATGGCGACGAGGCATCCGTTGAAGTAAGCCTCGAACAGCACATCAACGTGCACATAGGCGGCGAGGCCGCGGCCGTCATGTAGATATCGCCGGGTCGGATCAGGGATATTGGGTCCGAACGGGAGAGAGCGCAGCGAATTCGGGTCGGTCGCCTGCCCGTTCTGGACCGCCAGCCAGGAGGCAAAGTCGGTCATGTAGTCCTTACCCCCGCCGCCGACCGGCAGATAGGTCTGGAACGTCTGATCGACATGGATGGCGCCGTAATCAAACGGCTGCAGCAAGAACTGCGAGACATATGGCCCAAGCAGATCGCCGGGCGTGAAGCCGCGGAACAGCGTGTTCGCGGTGACTTTCCCACCCTCCTTCGGACCCCGGAAGTCGGAGAGCTTATTGAGGTCGGTGATCGCCGCCTGCGCCAACGCATTGGTTTCGTATGCGCTGAATGGCACGTCCCGCAGCAACGCCATCCAGTAGTCCTCCACCGCCTCGCCGGCGCGCCAGGTGCTGGCCAGTTGCGGCGCCGGTGGTAAGGCGAACGACTCCGGATCGCCGCCTTCAAGCGTGTAGGCGAGGCCAGACTGTGGATCGACCAGTGGAACGTCGCCGCCCAACTGGATATTCTCGAAATCCGCGGGGATGCCGGTACTCAGTGCAAGGAGCATGCTGGCGTAGGACTGTGGGTTCACATCGCCCTTGGCGTCATGGGCCAGGCCCTTGGAATAGTTGCCCCATTTGGCCGGATAGCGGGTTTCGTCGTTATTGCTGGCTTGCGCCTGCACATGCTTTTCGGCGTGTGCTGCGTCGATGCGGATCTTCTCCGCCTCGTCAGCGCGCGCGGTCGGGTCAAGGTTTGGCATAGTGTCCTCCGTGTATGGGATTGTCCTCTGCCGGGCTCCCGGAGCCTCTGGCGCAGCAGGAGATTTGACGTTAGTCAGATGCGGTGGGGCGCCGCTGTGAGCTACTTCACAGCACGACGCGTACGGCCGTGTGCCGTTGGACCCCGTCAAGCACTTGACGCAGCAGCCCGGACGGGCCATCTGTCGCCAATCAGGACCCAATCAGTCCTGTTAAACCGCATCGTTTGCCGCTGGGGTTCGCTGCCATGCTTAGGCTGTCGAAGCTGACCGACTATGCCGTGGTGGTGCTGGTTCGGTTGTCGCGCGGGGATGGCGTGCAGACTTCGCCCCGCATCTCGGCGGCCACCGGAATTCCCGAGCCCACCGTGGCCAAGGTGCTGAAGGCACTGGCCAGTGGCGGCCTTGTTGCCTCCCAGCGCGGTGCGCACGGGGGGTATCGGCTGATGCGGCCACTCGCCGCCGTTCCGATTGCCGACGTGATCGCCGCCATCGACGGGCCGATCGCGCTCACGGCGTGCGTGGAGGGGGCGGCCGGCGGTTGCGATGTGGAGGGCATCTGCCCGATGCGCGGCCGCTGGGACCCGGTGAACGACGCGATCCAGCAGGCGCTGACCAACATCACGCTGGCCGACATGCAGGAGGCGTCGATCCCGCGCGCGTTCCGCACGCCGGTCCGCGCCCCAATCTCCGTTGCCGAATAGGACGCAAAATGCCCGCCGTTACCGAGACGCTCGAGACCGTCCAGTCCGTCACCCAGGGCGGCTACAAGTGGGGGTTCGAGACCGATATCGAGATGGACCTCGCGCCCAAGGGGTTGAATGAGGATACCATCCGGCTGATCTCCGCGCGCAAGCAGGAACCCGCCTGGCTGCTGGAGTGGCGGCTGAAGGCGTTTGCCGGGTGGCAGCAGATGCAGGAGCCGCACTGGGCCAAGGTGTGGCATGCACCGATCGACTATCAGGACATCCACTACTACGCCGCGCCCAAGAAGAAGGCGGGGCTGAAGTCGCTGGACGAGGTCGATCCGGAGTTGCTCGCCACGTATGAGAAGCTCGGCATCCCGCTGAAGGAGCGCGCCATCCTGGCTGGGGTGGAACAGGGCGAAAGCAATGTGGCGGTGGATGCGGTGTTCGACAGCGTCTCGGTGGCGACCACCTTTCGCGAGACGCTGAAGAAGGCTGGCGTGATCTTCTGCCCGATCAGCGAGGCCGTGCAGGACCATCCGGAGCTAGTGCGCAAGTACCTGGGCAGCGTTGTGCCGATCGGCGACAATTTTTTCGCTGCGCTGAACAGCGCAGTGTTCACCGACGGCAGCTTCGTCTATGTGCCGAAGGGCGTGCGCTGCCCGATGGAGCTATCCACCTATTTCCGTATCAATGCGCGCAGCTCCGGCCAGTTCGAGCGCACGCTGATCATTGCCGATGTCGGCAGCTACGTCAGCTACCTGGAAGGCTGCACCGCGCCGATGCGCGACGAGAACCAGCTTCATGCCGCCGTGGTCGAGCTGGTGGCGCTGGACGACGCGCAGATCAAATACAGCACCGTGCAGAACTGGTATCCCGGCGATGCCGAAGGCCGTGGCGGCATCTATAATTTCGTCACCAAGCGTGGCGCCTGCCGGGGCGCGCGGGCCAAGATCTCGTGGACCCAGGTCGAGACCGGCTCGGCGATCACGTGGAAGTATCCGTCGTGCGTGCTGGAGGGCGATAACAGCGTGGGCGAGTTCTACTCGGTCGCGGTGACCAACAATCGCCAGCAGGCGGATACCGGCACCAAGATGATCCATATCGGGCGGAACACCAGCAGCACGATCGTGTCGAAGGGGATCAGCGCCGGGCGGTCGAACAATACCTATCGCGGCCTGGTGCGCGTGCTGCCACGCGCCGCCGGGGCACGCAACTTCACTCAGTGCGACAGTCTTTTGATCGGCGACCAGTGCGGTGCGCACACCGTGCCCTATATTGAAAGCCGCAACCCGACGGCGAAGATCGGCCATGAGGCGACGACATCCAAGATTGCCGAGGACCAGCTTTTCTACTGCCGCCAGCGCGGCTTGAAGGAAGAGGACGCGGTCAACCTGATCGTCAACGGGTTCTGCAAGGACGTATTGAAGGAGCTGCCAATGGAATTCGCCGTCGAGGCGCAGAAGCTGCTGGCCGTGAGCCTGGAAGGCTCGGTGGGCTGAACCGATGCTCGAGATCAGGAATTTAGCGGTCGCGGTCGGCGGCACGCCGATCCTGCACGGCATCGACCTTGTCGTGCCGGATGGCGAAGTGCACGCGCTGATGGGTCCGAACGGTTCGGGCAAATCGACGCTGGCCTATGTGTTGGCGGGCCGCGAGGATTACGAGGTCACCTCTGGTTCGATCCATTACGATGGGCAGGACCTGCTGGCGATGGAGCCGGAAGATCGGGCGGCCGCCGGCGTGTTCCTGGCGTTCCAGGCTCCGGTGGAGCTGCCCGGCGTTGGCAATGCGAATTTCCTGCGGACGGCGCTGAACGCGGTGCGGCGCGTGCGCGGCGAGCCCGACCTGGATGCGGTGCAGTTCCTGCGCATTGCGCGAGCCGAGGCGAAGCGGCTGTCGATGCCGGACGACATGCTCCGGCGCAACGTGAATGTCGGCTTCTCGGGCGGCGAGAAGAAGCGCAATGAAGTGCTGCAGATGGCGATCCTGCGGCCCAGGCTGGCGGTGCTGGACGAGACCGACAGCGGGCTCGACATCGATGCGCTGAAAATCGTTGCCGGCGGGGTGAATGAACTGCGTGGGCCGGATTTCTCGGCGCTGGTGATCACGCATCATCAGCGGCTGCTCGATCACATCGTGCCGGACCGTGTGCATGTGCTGACCGGCGGGCGGATCGTGCGCTCCGGCGGGCCGGAGCTGGCGCAGGAGCTGGAGGCGCGCGGCTATGCCGGCCTGGATGCGGAGGTCGCATGACGGCGGAGGCCTTCAGCGGCGCCGGGGGCTTTCTCGCCCGCTACGAGGGGCTGCGGCAGTATTTGCCGGGCGATCCGGAGGTGCGCGCGGCGGGTGCCGAGGCGTTCCGGCGCATGGGCGTGCCGGGCGGAAGTTCGGGCAAGCGCGAGGAGGCGTGGAAATACACCAACCTGCGCCCGCTTGCCGAAGCTTCCTTCCAGGAACCGCTGACGTCGTTGTTGGATGCCGACGCGCTGCTGAAGGAGGTGCCGCGGATTGCCGCCTCGCGGCTGATATTCATCGACGGCCGGTTCCGTCCGGAACTATCCGAGTTGCCGGCTTCCGTGACTGTCCGCGCGTTCGCCGATCACCCGCAGTTCGGCACGTTGGCGCGACCTGATCGCGAGGCGCTGGTGGCGCTGAACACGATGTTGGCCGAGGATGGCGCCGAAATCGACGTGCCGGACGGCACCGATGGCGGTCTTCTGCAGCTTGCCGGCATCGCGACCGAGGCTTCCGGGCGCGCCACCGCCTTCCATCCGCGCCATCTGATTACGCTCGGCCGCAACGCGCGGTTGACGCTGGTGGAAACATCGACCGGGCACGGCGCGTATCTACACAACCCGGTGACCGAGGTGCACGTCGCCGAGGGTGCGGTGCTTACACATGTCCGCCTGCAGGACGAGGCGCCGGCGGCGTTTCATCTCTCCACCGTTTATGCCGAGGTCGCTGAAGGCGGCATCTATGACAGCTTCGTGCTGAACATCGGTGCGCGGCTGACGCGGACCGAAATGCATGCGCGCCTTGCCGGGCCGAATGCGGCGGTGCACCTGAATGGCGCGCAATTGCTGCATGGCGTGCAGCACGCGGACTTCACCTCGGTGGTGCGGCATGATGCGCCTTCGTGTGCGTCGCGGCAGACGGTGAAGAACGTGCTGACGGGACGCTCGCGCGGGGTGTTCCAGGGCCGTATCGAGGTAGCGCGGGCGGCGCAGAAGACCGATGGCTACCAGATGAGCCAGGCGCTGTTGCTGTCGCCGGATGCGGAGATCGATACCAAGCCGGAGCTCGAGATCTTCGCCGATGATGTGAAGTGCAGCCATGGCGCGACGGTGGGGGCGCTCGATCCCGAGCAAATCTTCTATCTGCGCACGCGCGGCGTGCCGGAGGCCGAGGCGCGGTCGATCCTGGTGCGCGCATTCCTGACCGAAGCGGTCGAGGTGGTGGCGAACGATGCGGCTCGCGCCGCGCTGGAGCGCGCCGTGGAGCAATGGTGGGAAAGAGAGGCCGCATGAACGTCGAAACCCGCCCGATGCCGCTCGACGTGGCACGCATCCGCGAGGACTTCCCCATCCTGCGGCAGACGGTGCGCGGCAAGAAGCTGGTATTCCTGGACAGCGCCGCTTCCGCGCAGAAGCCGCGCGCGGTGATCGACGCCATGCGCACGGCAATGGAGACGCAATACGCCAACGTGCATCGTGGCCTGCACTGGATGAGCGAGCGCACCACGGATGCGTGGGAAGCGGCACGCGATGCGGCGGCGGCGCTGCTGAACGCGGCCGACCGGGACGAGATCGTGTTCGTGCGCAACTCGACCGAGGCGATAAATCTGGTGGCGCACAGCTACGGCCGCGGCGTCATGCAGCCAGGCCAGGCGGTGCTGATTTCCGGCATGGAGCACCACTCCAACATCGTGCCCTGGCAGTTGCTGCGCGACGACAAGGGGATCGAGCTTCGGGTCGCGCCGATTACCGATGCCGGCGAGTTGGACATGGCGGCGTTCGAGGCGCTGCTGGAAGACGGCAAGGTGGGGCTGGTCGCGATCACTCACATGTCCAACGTGTTGGGGACGTACACGCCGGCCGAGCGGATCGCGCGCATCGCGCATGCTCACGGCGCCAAGGTGCTGTTCGATGGCTCGCAGGCGGTCGTGCACCGGCGGGTCGATGTGCAGGCGATCGACGCGGATTTCTACGCCTGGACGGGGCACAAGCTGTATGGCCCGACCGGCATCGGCGTGCTGTGGGCGCGGCGCGAATTGCTGGAGCGGATGCGGCCTTTCCTGGGCGGCGGCGAGATGATCTCTTCGGTCACCTATGAGCGTACGACCTGGGCGCCGGTGCCGCACAAGTTCGAAGCGGGAACGCCGGCCATCGTCGAAGGCATCGGGCTGAAGGCGGCGATCGATTACGTCCAGTCGATCGGCTACGACGCTATCGCGGCGCACGAATTGGCCCTGACCGACCATGCGCTGGCGCGGCTGTCGGAGATTCCCGGCCTGACTATTCTTGGTCGCGCGCAGGATCGCGGCGGCGTGGTGTCGTTCGCGCTCGACCGGGCGCATGCGCACGACGTGGCGACGCTGCTCGACCGCGAGGGGATCGCGGTGCGCGCCGGCCATCACTGCGCCGAGCCGCTGATGCACCGCTTCGGCCTGGAGAGCACGGCGCGCGCCAGCTTCGCCATCTATACCACGCGCGACGAGATCGACGCGCTCGCCGACACGCTGGTACGGGTGAGGGAGTTCTTTGCGTGATGTTCGACGATCTGCGTGATCTTTATCAAGAGGTGATCCTGGATCACGGGCGACACCCGCGGCACGCTCGTCGGCCGGCGGCATTCGATGCCACGGCCAAGGGCGACAATCCGATGTGCGGCGACCGGGTGCAGGTGTTCGTGACTTATGGGCCAGACAAGGCGATCGCGGATGCGGCGTTCGAGGCACGGGGCTGCGCGATCAGCGTGGCCTCGGCGGATTTGATGGCCGAGACGGTGAAGGGACGCAGCCAGGCCGATGTGCGGTCGCTGTTCGCGGCGTTCCGTGAGCTGGCCCGTACCGGCACATGTCCGCATTGCGATGCGGCCTTGGCCGAACCGCTGGAGCGGCTTGAACCGCTTGCTGGCGTGCACGAATATCCGTCGCGCGTGAAATGCGCGACCTTGCCATGGCACGCCCTGATCGCCGCCATGGACGGGGCGCAGGAGGCCAGCAGTGAATGAAGGCGTGCACACGGCCTGGACGCCGGACGGCGAGACCATGCCGAAGCCCACCGAAGACGCGGTCATCGCGGCCTGCGAGACGGTCTATGACCCGGAGATCCCGGTCAACATCTACGAACTGGGCCTGATCTACGCGATCGACCTGCACGACGACGGCCGCGTGCGGGTGGAGATGACCCTGACCGCCCCTGCCTGTCCCAGCGCGCAGGAACTACCGGACCAGGTCCGCGAGGCCGTGATGACGGTGCCCGGCGTCACCGACTGCGAGGTGGAGACGGTGTGGGACCCGCCCTGGGACCCGAGCCGGATGAGCGAGGAAGCCCGATTGCAGTTGAACATGTTCTGACCGGACGCGATATCGAGCCAACCATGAGCGCGACCACCAAGACCCGCCGACCCCTTCGCGAGCTTCCGCCGCTGATGACACTGACCGACTCGGCGGCCGACCGGCTTCGCCGCCTGTACGAGAAAGGTGAGCAGGGCAAGCTGCTGCGTATCGGGGTGAAGACCAAAGGCTGCTCCGGCATGTCCTATGACATGAGCTGGGCGGACGCTCCGGCCGCGACCGACGAGGTGGTCACCGACAAGGGGCTGACCGTGCTGGTCGATCGCAAGGCGAGCCTGTTCCTGATCGGCACGGTCATGGATTACGAGACGAAGGCACTCGCTTCCGGCTTCACCTTCACCAACCCGAACGAGAAGGGGCGGTGCGGGTGCGGGGAGAGCTTCCACGTGTGATCCGCCGTGGTGACCGACCTTGCTCGGCCCCCTCCCCCTGCCCCCTCCCGCAAGGGGAGGGGGTTTTGGGGCTGCCTCCCCTCTGCCGCTTTCCTTGACAGCGCAGGGGGCATGCGCTTGATCCGGGCGCATTCAGGATCGGACACCATCCCAGCATGGCTGTGAGCAAGGCGAAACACAGGTCGAGCGGTCTGCTCGATAACGTCAAGACGATCGTCTATGCGGGCCTGATCGCGGTGGTAATCCGCACGTTCCTGTTCGAGCCGTTCAATATCCCCTCGGGCAGCATGATCCCGACCCTGCTGGTGGGCGACTATCTGTTTGTTGCGAAATTCAGTTATGGATTTTCGCATTTCTCCTTTCCGTTTTCGCCGGATTTCTTTTCGGGGCGGATGTTCGGCAGCTTGCCGCACCGTGGCGATGTGGTGGTGTTCCGCTATCCGCCCGATCCGTCCGAGGATTACATCAAGCGGGTGATCGGCCTGCCTGGCGATCATGTGCAGGTTACGGACGGCCAGCTTTACATCAATGGGAAAGAGGTGCCGCGCGCGGAGGTAGGCGACTACGTTACCGACGAGGACGGCATCCACATGGTGCTCCGCCAGTATCGCGAGGAGCTGCCCGGGGGTGCCAATCATTACATCCTCAAGGCGACCGATCAGGGTCCGGCGAACAACACCGGTGATTATGTGGTGCCGCCGGACGAGCTGTTCGTGCTCGGCGATAATCGCGACAACAGCGCCGACAGTCGGTTCTGGGGGTTCGTACCGATGGAGAATCTCATCGGGAAGGCGGAGGTGATCTTCTTTTCGATCAATGCGCAGGCGCCATGGTGGGAAGTCTGGGAATGGCCGCTGGAGATCCGGTGGGGCCGGATCGGTATGGTGATTCATTGATGCGGCCATGGCGGAATGCGCTTCGCTTTTCCGCCCTACGATACGGCTGTGGATCGTCTCCGCGACGGAATGCGTTCTGCCTTTACGCCGTACGACGCCGGCGGTGACCAGCCCGATCGAGGAGATCCTCGGCCATACTTTTGCGCGCCAGGAGCTGCTGCGGGAGGCACTGACGCACCGCTCGGCGGTGCGGCGGCGGGGGCGCGGGCCGGCGTCGAACGAGCGGCTGGAATTCGTGGGCGACCGGGTGCTCGGACTGCTGATCGCTGAGTGGCTGGTGGAGCGTTATCCGCGCGAGCAAGAGGGGGAGCTGGGGCGGCGGCTGGCGCATCTGGTCTCGCAGCCGGTGCTCGCGGGGGTGGGGGAGACGATCGGGCTGGGGGTCGCGCTGGCGGTGGCGCCCGGGGAGGTGAAGGCCGGGGTGCGGCAGCGGGCCACCGTGCTGGCGGATGCTCTGGAGGCGGCACTCGGCGCGCTGTTTCTCGATGGGGGATTGGAGCGGGCGCGTGACTTTGTGCGTCGTGCCTGGGCGCAGGCGATGGATGCGCAGACCGAGCCCCCCAAGGACGCCAAGACGGCGTTGCAGGAATGGGCGCAGAAACGCGGCCTGGAGCTGCCGGATTACCAGGTCGCGTCGCGGGCGGGACCGCCGCACGCGCCTGAGTTCACGGTGATGGTCTCGGTGGGCGGGCGCCAGGGCGTCGGCACGGCGCGCAGCAAGCGGGCGGCCGAGCAGCTTGCCGCGCAGGATTTGCTGCAGGGGTCGAAGTGACGACGCGGTGCGGCTTCGTGGCGATACTCGGGGCGCCGAACGCGGGCAAATCGACGCTGCTGAATCGCCTGGCGGGGGCCAAGCTGTCGATCGTCAGCCCGAAGGCGCAGACGACGCGGTTTCGGGTGCTGGCGATCATCATGCGCGGCGAGAGCCAAATTCTGCTGGTCGATACGCCAGGCATATTCCGGCCGCGTCGCCGGCTGGATCGCGCGATGGTGGCGGCGGCGTGGACTGGGGCGCGGGATGCCGACCTGGCGTTGCTGCTGGTCGATGCGAAGGCCGGTGCCACAGAGGAGGTGCGCTCGATCGTCGAGAAGCTGGCCCGGGCGAAGCGACGGTGCTGGCTGGTGCTGAACAAGGTGGACCTGATGGCTCCGCCGCGCCTGCTGCCGCTGACGGCTGAGCTGACCGCGCTGGCGCCGTTCGAGGAGACGTTCATGGTCAGCGCGGCGACAGGGGACGGGTTGGAGCGGCTGGTCGATGCGCTGGCGACGGTGGTGCCGGAGGGGCCGTACCTCTATCCGCCGGACGATCTGACGGACCTGCCGGACCGGCTGCTCGCGGCGGAGATCGTGCGCGAGCAGATCTTCCGGCAGACGCATGAGGAAGTGCCATACGCGGCCACGGTCGAGACGGAGAGCTGGCAGGAGCGGGCGGATGGCGGAGTGCGTATCGATGCGACGATCTATGTCGCCAGGCCGGGGCAGAAGGCGATCCTGATCGGGAACCAGGGCGGCCGGATCCGGGACATCGGTGCGCACGCGCGTCAGGAGCTGACGGCGCTGCTGGAGCGCCCGGTGCATCTTTTTCTGAACGTCAAGGAGCGGCCGGGGTGGGATGAGGAGGGCGCTCGGTTGCGGGCGATCGGACTGGAGGAGAAGGAGTAGGGAATCCTTCATGGCCCCGGCATACAGAGGCGACCGGCCTTTGGGGACGGAAGAGATGCCGGACACGCCTGTTGAACCGTCGAGCGGTGCGCCCTACCCTGGGAATGTGGAGGCGCGATTAGCCGTGCTGGAGCACGTCACCGAGACCAACGCTAAGACATTCGGGAGGCTGGAGCGCCGCTTCGATGCAGTCGATCGGCGTTTTGAGGTGATCGATCGGCGGTTCGAGGCGGTTGAGCGACGTTTCGATGCGTTTGATCGGCGGTTCGATGCGATCGACCGCCGTTTCGAGGCAGTCGACGCGCGTTTCGTCGCGATGGACGGGCGTTTCGAAGCGATCGAGCGGCGTCTCGATTCGATCATCCACGAACACCGGGCGGATTTCCGATGGCTGATAGGTGCCATGGGCGCCGGGTTCGGTACATTGCTGGTGGTCATGGCGCACGGCTTCCACTGGTTTTAGCCGGCAAGGCCGATACACCGGCCGAGCATCCCCTTCCGCTGCGATCGGATGCCGGACTGACTGACGGGAGCATCCGCTGATGGACTGGGATGCGCCGGCCATAGTGCTGGACGTGCGGCCGTACGGCGAAAGCGACGCTGTGGCCGCCGTGATGACAGAGCAGCATGGGCTGCATCGCGGCCTCGCCCGCGGTGGTGGCTCGCGTGCACAGGGTGCGGTCTGGCAGCCGGGCAATCTGGCGCAGGTACGCTGGGTCGCACGGCTGGCCGAACAGCTCGGCAGCTTCTCAGCGGAGCTGATCCATCCGGCCGCCGCACTGGCAATGGCTGATCCACTGGCGCTCGGCATACTGAGCTCGGCTTGTGCCGTCGCTGCCGGGGTGCTGCCGGACCACGAGCCGCATCCGCGCGTGTTCGACGGGCTGCTCCACCTGATCGCCAGGCTGCCGCAGGGTGCCTCGGTGCTGGACATGCTGGTCCGGTGGGAAGCGGTGCTGCTCGCCGAGCTTGGCTATGGGCTCGATCTTGCGGCGTGTGCCGTTACGGGTGCAACCACGGAACTTGCCTGGGTGTCGCCGAAGACCGGGCGGGCGGTGACGGAAGAGGGCGCCGGAGTGTGGAAAGCGCGGCTGTTGCGGTTGCCGTCGTTCATGGTGTCGGACGTGCCCGGCACGGCGGCCGATTGGCGAGACGGGCTGCGCCTGACCGGGCATTTCCTCGAGCGGGATGCGTTCGGCCAGCATCACCGGCCTTTGCCCCAGGCCCGCCGGATGCTCTACGACCGTGTCGCCACACTGGCCGAATCGGAGACCAGCGATGCCGGATGACATCGGCCATATCGAGGACACGCGCCTGACCGACGCGTTGTCGGAGCGCTACCTCGCCTATGCGCTCTCCACCATCATGTCGCGCTCGCTGCCCGACGTGCGCGACGGGCTCAAGCCGGTGCATCGCCGGCTGATCTATGCGATGCACCTGTTGCGGCTCGATCCCGCCGCCGGTTTCAAGAAATGCGCGCGTGTCGTCGGCGACGTGATCGGCAAGTTTCACCCGCATGGCGACGTGGCGGTTTACGATGCGCTGGTGCGGCTGGCGCAGGATTTCGCCGCGCGGTATCCGCTGGTCGAAGGCCAGGGCAATTTCGGCAACATCGACGGCGATAACCCGGCGGCAATGCGCTACACCGAGGCGCGGCTGACGGCGGTCGCGCAGGCGCTGCTTGCCGGGATCGACGAGGATGCGGTCGATTTCCGCGCGACCTACGACGGCGAGGAGCACGAACCGGTCGTGCTTCCCGGCGCCTTCCCCAACCTGCTGGCGAACGGCGCGGCGGGCATTGCCGTCGGCATGGCGACGTCCATCCCGCCGCACAATGCGGGCGAGATCTGTGCCGCCGCGATCCACCTGATCCGGGATCCGAAGGCGAGCACTGCCGATCTGCTGCGGCACATGCCGGGGCCGGATTTTCCGACCGGCGGCGTTTTGGTGGAGGACGCAGCGTCGATCGTCGCTGCCTATGAAAGCGGGCGCGGCGGATTCCGGCTGCGGGCGAAATGGACTGTCGAGAAGGGCAAGTACGGCGCCTGGCAGATCGTGGTGACGGAGATTCCGTTCCAGGTGCAGAAGGCGCGTCTTGTCGAGCAGATCGCGGCGCTGCTGGAGGAACGGAAGCTGCCTTTGCTAGGGGATGTGCACGACGAAAGCACCGAACAGGTGCGCCTGGTGCTGGAGCCGAAGACGCGTGGGGTCGAACCCGAAGTGCTGATGGAGACTGTGTTCCGCGCTACCGCGTTGGAGAGCCGGTTCCCCTTGAACATGAACGTGCTCGACGCCACGCGCACGCCGCGGGTGATGAGCCTCGGCGAGGTGCTGCGCGCCTGGCTCGATCATCGCCATGAAGTACTGCTGCGGCGTTCGCGGCATCGGCTGGCTGCGATCGAGCGGCGCCTGGAGGTGCTGGACGGATATCTGCTGGTCTATCTCAACCTCGACGAAGTGATCCGCATCATCCGCGAGGAGGAGCAGCCCAAGCCACGGCTGATGAAACGATTCGAGCTGAGCGACGTGCAGGCCGAGGCAATCCTGAATATGCGGCTGCGCAGCCTGCGCAAGCTGGAGGAGATGGAGCTGCGCAACGAGCACAAGTCGCTGTCGCGCGAACGCAAGGGAATCCAATCATTGCTGAAGGACGAGGCGCTGCGGTGGGAGCGCATCGGGACCGAGCTCGAGGAAGTCCGCACGAAGTTCGGCAGCGGTACGCTGGGGGCGCGTCGGACGGAGTTGGGTGCCGCGCCGGCGGCGATTGAAGTTTCGACGGACGCGCTGGTGGAGCGCGAGGCGATCACCGTGATCCTGTCGGACAAGGGCTGGATCCGGGCGGTGAAGGGCAGTGTCGCCGAACCCGACGAACTGCGCTTCAAGGAAGGCGATCGGCTCAAGCTGCTGCTGGCGTGCGAGACGACCGATCGGCTGTGCCTGTTCGGCACGAATGGCCGCGCGTACACGTTGAAGGCAGTGGATTTGCCACGCGGCCGTGGCGATGGCCAGCCGGTGCGTCTGCTGGTCGATCTTGGCAACCAGGACGACGTGGCGGCGCTGTTCGTGCCGGCGGAGGGGGGGCGCTATCTCGTTGCGTCCTCGTCCGGGCGAGGTTTCATTGTTGCCGCGGCCGAGCTGCTGGCCGAGAAGCGCACCGGCCGGCAAGTGCTGAATTTGCGCCCGGGTGAAGAGGCGGCACTGTGCGCGCCGGCCGAGGGCGATCATGTCGCGGTCATCGGAACCTCGCGCAAGCTGTTGGTGTTTCCGCTGGAGCAGGTGCCCGAAATGGCCCGCGGGGGCGGGGTGATCCTGCAACGATATCGGGACGGCGGTCTGGCCGACGCCAAGGTGTTCCGGCTGGGCGACGGCTTGAGCTGGAAGTCCGGCGAGCGCGTTCGCACGGAGACGAGCCTGCGGGACTGGCTGGGCGAGCGCGGTCAGGCTGGGCGTCTGCCGCCTTCCGGCTTTCCGCGCTCCTGTCGTTTCGGATGACACTGGCGAGAAAGCTCTGCGACGAAGAGAAGAAGGCATAACCACAGAGGCGCAAAGATATATTATTGATCTGCCGCTTCTCTGTGCCTCTGTGCCTCCGTGGTTATGCTTTCTTTCTTTTACCACCCCGAGGCAGCACCTTGGTCGGCACATATGCATTCCTGCTTGCGTAGGAATACGGGGCACGTGCCTTGACTGGCGCCCGGTGGTCGTACTCAGAATGAAGGCGAGCGGCTGTGGCGGCCTGCCGGGCGCACAACGGATCAGAGAGGGAGAGACTTCCATGAAGCTTTCACGACGCGGCCTGCTGGGCAGCGCAGCCGTGCTTTCGACCGCGCCGGTTCTGCGTGGCCGCGCTCAGGCAGCGCCGAAGATCAGGCTAGGGGTCCTGACTGATCTGTCGGGAACGTATCGCGACAACACCGGCCCCAACTCGGTGGCCTGCGCGCGTCAGGCGGTGGAGGAATTCAACCCTTCGTCGCACGGGTTCACGGTCGATCTGACTTCGGCCGACCATCAGAACAAGCCGGACGTGGCCTCCACCATCGCCCGGCAGTGGTTCGACCAGGGCGTCGATGCGGTGATTGACGTGCCGACCTCCTCGGTTGCGCTGGCGGTGGCGCAGGTCGCGAAGGAGAAAGACAAGATCATGCTGAACGCGTCGGCCACGACGACCGACCTGACCGACAAGCAGTGCAGCCCGAACAGCATCGTCTGGAGCTTCGACACGTACATGATGGCGGTCTCGCAGGGCGGGACGATGGTGAAGCAAGGCGGCAAGAGCTGGTTCTTCATTACGGCCGATTATGTGTTCGGCCACAGTCTGGAGGAGCAGACCGCGGCGCTGGTCGAAAAACAGGGTGGCAAGGTGCTCGGCCGGGTGCGCTATCCGTTCCCGGACACGACCGATTTCTCGTCCTATCTGCAGCAGGCACAGGCGAGCGGAGCGCAGGTGCTTGGGCTGGCCAATGCCGGGCTCGATACGGTGAACAGCGTCAAGCAGGCGCATGAGTTTGGCCTTAATCAGACGATGAAGCTTGCGCCGCTGCTAATCTTCATCACCGACGTGCACTCGCTTGGGCCCGACATGGCGCAAGGGCTGAACTGCACGACTTCATTCTACTGGAACCATAATGACCGTACACGTGCATTCACCAAACGCGTGCTGCCGAAGTTGTCGAATGGAGCTTATCCGAACATGGCGCATGCGAGCTCGTATGGCATCACGTTGCATTACCTGAAGGTGGTCGCGGCGATGGGTGCGGCGAACGCCGTCAAGAGCGGGCGCGAGACGGTGGCACGGATGAAGGGCATGCCAAGCGACGATGATGCGTTCGGCGCGGGCCGCATCCGCTCGGATGGGCGGGGCGAGTTCCCGGCTTATCTGTGGCGGGTGAAGACGCCGGCGGAGACCAAGATGCCGTGGGATGTGTTCGATGTGGTCACGGTGACCCCCGCCGCGGATGTGCTGCACCCGCTGAACACGAAATGCGAGTTCCCGGTTACGATGACGTAGAACCGCGCTGCTCGGCACCGGGCTGGTCGGATTGGGCACGGTGCGGCGCCGACGGCACGCCAGCTAAGAGGTAGCGCGGCGCTTACTCCGCTGCCGCGCGCTTTAACCGATCGGCGAACTGCTTACGGAATTTTGCTACCTTGGGTGCTACCACGACTTGGCAGTAGCCGCTCCACGGGTTGCGGGCGAAATAGTCGTGATGCTCCAGCTCGGCCGGATAGAAGGCTTCGAGCGGCTCGATCTCGGTGGTGAGCGGAGCGGGCCATAGCCTGGCTTCGGCGATCTCGCGCATCACCGCTTCGGCCGTCTGCCGTTGAGCATCCGAGCTGGTCAGGATAATCGAACGATATTGCGGGCCGATGTCGTTGCCCTGCCGATCCCTCGTAGTGGGGTCGTGGATAGCGAAGAATACACGCAGCAGGTCGCCGTAGGTAATCTCGTTCGGGTCGAAGCCGATCTGCACCACTTCGGCGTGGCCCGTCGTGCCGGTGCAGACCTGCTTGTAGCTGGGATTCGGGACATGGCCGCCGGCATAGCCGGAGGTCACGCTTTGCACACCCCGCAGATCCTTGAACACTGCCTCGAGGCACCAGAAGCAGCCGCCGCCGAGTGTCGCCAACTCCGTACTCATGTTTGTCGCTCCCTTGTGTTTGGCGGCATCATACCGGCGAGCGGCTCAGCGGCGGAAGAGCCAGAAGACCAACGTGAGCGCGAGCGACAGCACAACCGAGACGAGAATGCTGGAGCCGAACGGAAAGTCGAACGCGAAACCGGGCCGGCGGACACTGATATCACCGGGCAGGTGGCCGAGCCCGATGCGGTCGAGCCAGGGCCAGACGATGCCGAGCCCAAGCAGAACGAGGCCGACGGTGATCAGAAACTGACGCATGCCGGATATATGGTGCGCCGGTCGGGAAAAGCCGACCCCAGGCGAGCCCTCCGTGGACTTCGACTTCGGGCTCGCCGATATGGCTGCGGTGGTCGTACGGAAGGCCGTTGCGGTCACCGGAAACGGTCTTTTGGGCTGCGCGATGCTCCCTCCATCCGGTCTGTCAGCTCTGGAGTTCACCTATCGCACTGTATTGCTGGTCGTCGGTTTCACGATTCTCATCGGCGCCGCAGTGGCACTGAACCTGCTCACGGCGTACGCGCAGACAGTCGGGTTGATCCCTGACATTGTCGCCTGGATCGGCCGCGCACTGTCGTACGGGCTCCTCGCTGTTGATGTCGTATGGTTCGGCACTCCGATGGTGGTGGAGAGCTGGCGGTATTTCTGGGATATCGAACGCAGACATTAAGCGTGATGGGCAGTGCCGGCCGCTACACCGGGCGTGTTCATCGCATTCGCAGTCCATGTCGGGCTGGCTGTGCTTGGATTTTTGATTGTCTGCGCTGGCGCCATCATTCTCGAATTATCGACCAGATAATATAAATCCATCACGGGCAGCTACTCCCGACTTTCTTCGTCTGGTGCATCCAAGTCGTGGCATACGGGCTGTTCCTGGCTGACCTGATCGGGTTCGTATATTTCGTTTCCGTAGCGACGTGGAATCTGGTGGGCGACATTCGCGCTCTGATTCACTCAAGGCCGGTCCAGCAGCACGTGCCTCTGCCGACTCGCGCTGACGTACCGCGGTGGGCACGAGATGGCCGGCCCAAGGCCACGGCTGTCCGGCTTAATTCCGCTGACTGCGGCCACACCCTTTGATTTTCCTCGCTCGGCAAGCGGCCGCCGCCAGCCGAGACACGGACACGCCGCGAACGGAAGGCCATCACATCGACGGCATGGGTCCGCGTGACTCATATCACAAGGATTCAACACGGACGACGTGCGAGGACCACGGTGGGCCACGGAGGCTCAACTTTAAATCACCGCGAAGCAAGGCGATGGTCGGTCACATTGCGCTGGTAGACCTTGCCGAACACCGGGTAGCCGCACCTCCGTCGCCCACCGTGGTCCTCGCATGTCCTCCGTGTTGAATCCTTAATGAACCTGGGATCCTGCCGCGCACCGATCCGATCGAATTAAACCGGACAGCCGTGGCCCAAGGCCGGCCATGACGTTGGTCCCCAAGCTAACTCGCAACCACCTCGACGTCTTCCCAGAACCCGAAGCGGCCGCCTACTTGCTGCATGTTCGGGCGCGGAGACTCATACGACCAAGCGGCGCGTTTGTGGCGATCGCCGTCGATCACGACGTCGTAGAACTGCACGCCATGGGGGCAGGCCAGATCGGATTCAGTTTTGGCGGTTTTCTCGAGCCATTCCGTCCGTACGGACCCGGGCGGGAAATATTGGTAACCGCCGGATTCGATGACGTCGTCGCTCTCGGCAATCACGTGGCCGTTCAGGGTTGCCTTCATCGCGATCTCCTTTCCAGCTTGGTGCTGCGATCCTATCGTAGCGATGCTGCGTCTATGTAGATGGGGGACGCGGTTCGTTAAGGGCCCCTGAAAGGGCGGCCCCACCCTCGTGCGAGGAGATCTGACCCTCGGAGAACAAGCGCCATTTGCTGCGGAGCAGGGCGGCGTCCGCTTGGCCGTGCGGGTTACTCCGCGAGCCCAGCGGAACGCGCTGGTCGGCATAATTCGGGGCCGTGACGGGCGTCCCGCCCTGCAGATGCGGCTGACCGTCCCACCGGTTGAGGGAGCCGCCAACCGCGCGCTCATCGAATTTCTGGCTGGTTCGCTAGGCTTGCGCAAAGCCGATATCAGCGTCCGGTCCGGCGCGACCGCCCACCTCAAGGTGGTGCATCTCGCCGGCGACAGCGCTGTGATCACGGCGCGGCTCACACAATGGATCGGGGCAGGTCACGCCGCATTTCGGCCGCCGTAGCGCCGCACGCGGAGTTCCGCCTGCTCCTTGTGGGCGGCGAAATTCTCGATCGCACAGAGCCGCGCGCAGTATTCACCGATCATCGCGGTGGCTTCGAGGCTGACCTCCTGATAGGTCACAGTTTTCAGGAACTTGCCGACCCACAGTCCGCCCGTGTAGCGCGCCGCCCGCTTCGTCGGGAGCGTGTGGTTGGTGCCGATCACCTTGTCGCCATAGGCGACGTTCGTCTCCTTGCCCAGGAACAGCGCCCCGTAATTGCGCATCTGGTCGAGGAACCAGCGCGGCTCGCCGGTCAGCACCTGCACATGCTCGGAGGCGATGCGGTCGGCTTCCTCCACCATCTCCTGGTCGGTGTCGCATAGGATCACCTGGCCGTAGTCGCGCCACGCCACCCCGGCGATGTCGGCTGTGGGGAGGCAGGCGAGCTGGCGGGCGATCTCGGCCTCGATTGCTTCGGCGAGGCGCGGGGTGGTGGTGAGCAGAATTGCCGGGGAGGTGGGGCCGTGCTCGGCCTGGCCGAGCAGGTCGGTGGCGCACATCTCCACATCCGCGGTGTCGTCGGCGATGATCAGCGTCTCGGTGGGGCCGGCCAGCAGGTCGATACCGACGCGGCCGAAGAGCTGGCGCTTCGCCTCGGCGACGTAGGCGTTGCCGGGGCCTACCAGCATATCGACCGGGGCGATGCGGGAGGTGCCGAGCGCCATCGCGGCGACGGCCTGCACGCCGCCCAGCACATAGATCTCGTCGGCGCCGCCGAGCGCCATGGCCGCAATAGTCGCCGCCGGTGGTTGGCCGGCCAGTGGAGGCGTGCAAGCGATGACGCGCGCGACGCCGGCAACCTTTGCCGTCACCACGCTCATATGCGCCGAGGCGACCATCGGATAACGCCCGCCAGGGACGTAGCAACCAACGCTCCCAACCGGGATATTCTTGTGGCCGAGCCGGACGCCGGGCAGCGTCTCTACCTCGATGTCGCGCAGCGCGGCGCGTTGCGCTTCGGCGAACCGGCGAACCTGGGCTTGGGCGAATTTGATGTCCTCGATGACCTGCGCGGGCAGCGAGGTGATCAGCACGTCGATCTGTTCGCGCGACAGCCGGAAGTCGGGCGGGTCCCATTTGTCGAGCCGCACTGACAGCTCGCGGATTGCTGTGTCGCCGCGGGCGGCAACGTCTTCCAGAATTGATTCAACGGTCGTGCGCACCTTGCGGCCGGCTTCGAACTTATCGGCGTCGGAGAGGCCCTGCTTGAGATGTCGGATCATGGTTCGGCTACTCCGCGGTCCAGCCGCCATCCACGCGTAGCGATGCGCCGGTGACCAGCGCCGAGGCATCCGAGGC
>Ga0335075_10003445_pt1 | contig 25101 bp, 20 predicted proteins | sample Lox_Sample_24_FD_206723 | JGI IMG/M metagenome (GOLD analysis project Ga0335075, IMG submission 206723) | Soil microbial communities from Loxahatchee National Wildlife Refuge, Florida, United States - Lox_Sample_2.4 | ecosystem: Environmental > Terrestrial > Soil > Wetlands | place: USA...
CGGGTCTTGTTCATCAGGTCGACCGGGTAGCCGACCGTGGCCGTGGCCACGTAGCAGTGCGGGTGCCCCGCGGCCATCATCTTGGCCAGGTTCTTCGGCGGGAGCTTCTTCCCCTCGGGGATGGCCCTGCCGAACGGCGTGAACGTGGTCATGCCCGCGTACGGCGTGGTCGGCGAGGTCTGGATCCCGGTGTTGGCGTAGCACTCGTTGTCGTAGCAGATGAACAGCGCGTCATGGTTGCGGTACAGCGCCCCCGAGATCGAGCCGAGCCCGATGTCGGCGGCGCTGCCGTCGCCCGCCATCACGATGATGTTCGGGTACGTGCCGGGGTAGCGGCCCTTGCGGATCATCGCCTCGTAGCCCGCGGCCATGCCGGACGTGAACGATCCGCCGCTGGCGATCGGCGTGTGCGCCCAGGGCACCGTGTACGGGGTGCACAGGTACGTGGAGTTGGCCACGTACATGCAGCCCGTCGGGCCGGCGAGCACGCTGTCCGCGCCGGCGGCCTTGAGCACCCAGCGGTACTGGATCGCCGGGCCGCATCCCGCGCAGGTCCGGTGGCCTGCCGCGTACGGGTCCTCCTCCGGGAAGTCCGGCAGGTAGTGGAGATCCCGGCCGGCCGCATCGTCGCCAGCCGCGCCGCGGCCCTCCTCGTCGAACAGCGGCAGGTTGTGCCGGACGACCTCGTGTGCCATCGGTGCGCTCCTAGTCCTCTACGCCTCGAACCCGACCCAGTGGGCCGCCTTCTCGACCCTGCCCCGGGCCACCGCCTCGCCGAGCTTTTCCGCCATCCAGTCGAACTCGGCGACCGGAACGGTCTCGCCGCCCAGGCCCGCCATGAACGACGTGACCAGCGGGCGCTGGTAGTCGGCCTGGTACAGCGCGGTCGTCACGTCCAGCGACAGGATGCCGCCGTAGCTGGCCCCGCCGAGGCCGAGATTGGTCTCCACGACGCCGACCGCCTTGACCCCGCGCAGCGCCGCCCGCAGGTCGTCGCTGGGGAACGGCCGGATCCACAGCAGCCGGGCCATGCCGATCTTGATGCCCTGCTCGCGCAGCCGCCGGACCGCGGCCCGGCAGGTGACCGAGTGGCCGCCGGAGATCACCAGCGCGATCTCGGCGTCGTCGAGCAGGTACTCCTCGACGAAATGCGGGTACCGCCGGCCGAACACCGCCGCGAACTCGTCGGTCTTCTGCCGGATCACCCCGATCGCGTCCTCCATCGCCCGGGCCCGCTCCAGCTGCAGCGGCGGGCCTTGCTCGGGATGGATCTGCGGGCCGTGCGACACAGGGCGCCGCGGGTCGAGCGCGAACGGCAGCTGGTACGGCGGCAGGTAGGCGTCCACGTCCGCGGCGGCGGGCATCGCGACCTCGCCGGCGATGTGCGAGACGAAGTAGCCGTCCTGCACCACCATCTGCGGCAGCAGCACGCGGGGGTCCTCGCCGATCGCGTACGCGATGAGGCTCTTGTCGAACACCTCCTGCGGCGTGGCCGCCCAGCCGAGCAGCCAGCCCATGTCCCTCGTGCACAGCGCGTCGGTGTGCTCGGAGCCGAAGTCGCCCGGCGGGTCCAGGGTCCGGTCGGCGATCGACATCTGGATCGGGATCCTGGCCCCCGAGATGATCGAGTACATCTCGTAGGCGTACGTCACGCCGACGCCCGAGGAGCCGGTGAACGCGCGCGCGCCGCAGGACCCGGCGCCGAACGCGGCGGACAGCTGCGAATGCTCGCCGTCCGCGTGCAGGTACTCGGCGTCAAGGATGCCGTCGGCGATGAACTGGGAGAGGTTCATCATGATCGCGGTGTAGGGCCGGATCGGGTACGCGGAGATCACGTCCACGTTGGCGTAGAGCGCGGCGTACGCCGCGGCCGCGCACCCGTTCAGCCGCCGCTTCTGGCCGGCCAGCTCGGCCAGGAACCGCTCTCCGTCGGCGGTCCTGACCGCCCGGCCCAGCCGCGCGGCTGGCTCGGCACCTTCCACATGCACGCTGGTCATCGGCTCACCCCGGTGCGTGACGTTCTCGTTAATGGCCCGACTGCGCGCGATGCGGTGAGGCAGCCACCGTGCGCGCCGCATCGTATTCGGCGATGGACTCCTCGATGAGCTGCCTGGTGAACGCGGACTGCTCGGCGTGCGCGCCGTCGTAGGGCGCGAAGGCCGTCTCCATCCGGGTCACCGCGTCCGGCTCGTCGAAGTCCATCTCGGGCACCTTCTCCAGGCAGCCGGTCGGGCATTCCTGCACGCAGACCAGGCAGCCCTTGCAGTAGGTGGTGCGGATCGTGTAGTGGCCGTTCTGCCTGGCGTCGCGCATGACGCTGACGTCCGGGCAGACGATGTAGCAGTTGTCGCAGCCGTTGCACACGCCGCAGCTCATGCAGCGGTCCGCCTCGGCCACCGCCTGCTCACGGCTGTAGCTCAGCGTGACCTCCACGGCCTGGCTGCGGCGCCGCCGCTCCGGGTCGGTGACCGGCACCGGGATGCGCGGGGCGTGCCGGAAGTACGCGGCGTTGAGCCGCTCGTACGGCATGACCTCGGCCGGCGGGTCGGCGGCGAGCTGCTGCGCGGTCAGCAGCCGGTCGATGTCGCGGGCGGCGCGCTTGCCGTCGCCGAGCGCGTCCACGACCATCGACGGGCCGCGCAGCACGTCGCCGCCGACGAAGATGTTGCCGTGGACCCGGCCGTGCTGGTCCGCCGTGATCAGCCCGCCGTCGCTGAGGTGCTCCGGCAGCCAGTCCAGCCGCTGCACCTGGCCGATCGCGATCAGCACGGTGTCGCAGTCGACCTGGAACTCGGTGCCCTCGGCGATCTCGGGCCGCACCGTGCCGCCGGAGTCCCGGCTCAGCCTGGCCTCGCACAGGACCGCGCCGGTGACGTGGCCGTCCTGGCTGAGGATCTTCGTGCAGGCGGTGTTCGGGCACAGCTCCACGCCCTCGTCCGCCGCCTGCCCCAGGTCCTCGGGCACGATCGCCAGCTCGTCGGCGGCCTCGAGGGAGACGATCGTCGCGGTGCCGCCACCGAGCCTGATCGCGCTGCGGGCCGCGTCCGACGCGGTGTTGCCGCCGCCGATCACCAGCACCTTGCTGCCGATCCGCACCGGCCGGCCGAGGCCGGCCTCGCGCAGGAACTCCATGGCGCCGACGACCCCGCGGGCCTGGCTGCCGGGGACGTCAAGCCGCCTGCCCACGTCCTGGCCGAGCGCGAGGAAGGCCGCGTCGTAGCGCGCCAGGTCGTCCCAGGTGAGCTCCGGGCTGCCGGCCCGGATGCCGCACCTAATCTCGATGCCGCCCAGGCTGAGCAGCCTGGCGATCTCGGCGTCGAGGACGTCCTCGGGCAGGTGCCAGTGCGGGATGCCGCCGCGCAGCATCCCGCCCGGCTTTTCCATGGCCTCGAAGATGACGCTGGCGTAGCCGCGGCGGCGCAGATGGTAGGCGCAGGCCAGGCCGCCGGGGCCGGAGCCCACGATCGCCACGGTCGTGCCGTTCAGCGGCGGCAGGGTGCCGGCGAGCGGGCTGCGCGGCAGCCGGAGGCCGAAGTCGCCGAGGAAGCGCTCCACGCCGCGGATGCCGATCGGCTCGTCGTGAGCGGCGCGGTTGCACGCGGTCTCGCACGGGTGGTAGCAGACCCGGCCGGTGACCGCCGGCATGAAGTTGTCCTCGAGAATCGTGAGGTACCCGTCCATGAAGCGGTCGTGCTTGACGAAGTCGAGGTACTTCTGGATCTGCTCCCCGGTGGGGCAGGCGTTGTTGCACGGCGGCATCTTGTCCCGGTACACCGGCCGGAAGAAGCGGAAGTTGCCGGTGGGGAACAGCCGCTGGCCGTCCTTCTCGGTCGGCGGCGGGGTCACCCCCGCGATCGGCAGCCTGAGGTGCGGGGGAACGTGGGTGCCCCGGACGGACATGGCGCCTCCCTGGCTCGTGCCGCTGGTCAGCCGGCGGTCTGTGACGGGGTGAACTCCAGGACCCGGTGCTGCTCGGCACCCCGGTACATGGCGTCGCGGTCGGCGACCACCCCGGCGACCTGGTCCACCGGCAGCGTGCCGGTGGCGGCCACCAGCGCGCCGATGACCGGCGCGGCGATGCCCATGCCGATCGCCAGCCGCTCCACGGCGCCTTCGGTGGACATCCGGTCGAACGCCAGCTCGGACAGGTTGCGGACGAACATCCACGGGCTGTCGCCGCGCTGCTCGGCGAGGCCGACGCCGTCGACGACGACCAGCTTGGCGAGCTTGGCCCGCATCGGGCCGGGCAGGAACTTCAGCAGGTACTCGGGGTCGCGGGCCGAGTTGACCACCAGGACACCCGCACCGTCGCGGGTGCCGCGCAAGAAGTTCACCGCCTTGATGATGGTCTCCTCGATCAGCACCACCCAGTCGGGATGCGGGTTCTCGTAGATGAAGCGATCGAGGATCGGCGCGTCACCGAACCGCGCGTACCTGCGCACCAGGCAGTTGGTCCGGTCCGGGTCGTCGATGTAGTCGCTGACGTTCTCGGTGTGGTAGCCGGCGTTGCGGGCGGCGGCGGCGATGCACGAGGAGACGTCCCGTGCTTCCTTGTCCATGATGATCCCGCGGGACCAGACCGTGAGCTCGTGGTACACAGCTGCGCTCCTCGCGTGGCTCATCGGTTCGCGTGGATTGTACGGGGATTGTATACCGTCCGCAGGATACCGATATCGTACGGCCTGGGCGGCTACTGCCGTCAAGGGTTCCGGCCGTCAGGAAGCGGCCGGCAGCGCCCAGGCCCGGGCGGCCAGCACGGCGAGGTGCAGCGCGACGAGCGTGCCCTCGAGGCTCCTGACCGCGCTGGTCGTGCCGGTGCGGACCTCCGCGCGGACCAGTTCGGTGGTGGCCCCGGCGAGCGCGTAATAGGCCTGGTAGGGGACGGCAGGCCAGTCCGGGTGGGCGCGACGGGCGCGTTCGTGCCACGCCCGGTTCATCCGGGCGAAGCCGTGCAGCCCGGCCTCGATCTGCCGCACCGCCCGCGGCCCGGCCGCGGGCATCTCGATGTAGAAGGCCCGGGCAAACGTGGGCTCCTCGGCCAGGAAGCCGAGGAACGCCGCGAGGCTCGCGCGCAGCGTGGTCTCCGGGCTGGCATCCTCCGGCTGCTGCCGGGACGCCGCCGCCACCCGGTCGGCCATGAGCAGGCCACCCTGGCGCGTGGCGGCGAGGAAGCACTCCTCCTTGTCCGCGAAGTGGGCGTAGAACGCGGCCCGCGAGACCCGGGCCCGGCGGACGATGTCCGCCACGGTGACGGTGCGGAACCCGGATTCGCCGACGGCCGCGATCACCGCGCGCAGCAGGCGCTCCCGCTGCGCGCCGCGGACCGCGGTCAGCGGCAGGCCGTTCCTGCCGCGCGGCAGGCCGGGCTCGCCCTCGTGCGTCCGGGCGAGAACGCCCTCTTGTCTCACAGCGGACACGCCCATACGATAGCCACATCCTTAAAAGTACGTGATCGTACTTCTGTGGTGTGTGGGGGGTCGTCCCGGGTCCGCCCTGACGCCCCAGGCACCGGGGCGGAGGAGGACCGCATGAGTGCGACTGCAACAGATGTGGCGCCTGGTCGGGGTGTGTCGTGGCTGTGGCGTCGTCAGCTTGACAGCTACCCGAATACCGGCCCGCGGATCTTCTACCTGGCCCTCACGGTGCTGGCCACGATCACGCTCTACTACGAGCTGTACGTGGGCGGCTCGGTGTCCACGCTGATCCTGGCCAACCTGCACATGAGCTTCACGTTCTTCGTGCTGTCCCTGGCGTTCGGGGCTTTGTGCGGGGCGTTCGGCTCGCTGTTCGCCGGGCTCGCCGACCGGTACGGCCGGGCCAACATGGTCGTGTTCGGGCTGCTGTTCACCGGGGTCTTCGTTGCCTTCATCCTGTCGTCCGCCACCAACAAGTGGGCGTTCATCATCGAGAGCTTCGTGGTCGGATTCGTGGAGGGCATGTGCCTGGTGGCCACGCCCGCGCTGATCCGGGACTTCTCGCCGCAGCTCGGCCGGGGCACGGCGATGGGTTTCTGGACCATCGGCCCGGTGGTCGGCAGCCTGATCGTCTCGATCGTGGGCACGAACACCGTTCCCGCCATCGTCGTCAACGACCGGTTCTGGACCCACGAGTACCACATCTGCGGCATCGCCGGTCTCGTCGTGTTCGTGATCGCCCTGGTCGGGCTGCGGGAGCTGTCCCCGAGGCTGCGCGACCAGCTGATGGTGACCATGCGCGACCGGGCGCTGATCGAGGCCCGGGCCAAGGGACTCGACGTGGAGTCCCTGCTGCACCATCCGCTCCGTCAGCTGCTCAAGGTTGACGTGCTGGTGTCCTCCCTGGCGATCTCGGTCTTCCTGCTGATCTACTACTCGGCCGTTGCGTTCCTCGTGATCTACATGGTTTATGTGTTCGGCTTCACGGTTAAAGACGCCAACGGGCTGGGCAACTGGGAGTGGGGCTTCAACATCATCGCCCTGATCCTGGTCGGGATCGTCTCCGACCTGCTCCGGGTGCGGAAGCCGTTCATGGTCATCGGCGGGGCAGCCGCCGCGGTGATGACCGTGGTGTTCCTGCTGCAGTTCGGCCACCACCCCGGCTACTACACGATGGCGATCATCCTCGCCGCGCTGTCGTTCTGCCTCGGCATCGCCTACGTGCCCTGGATGGCCAGCTTCACCGAGACCGTGGAGGCCCGCAACCCGGCGCTGATCGCGACCGGCCTGGCCATCTGGGGCTGGATCATCCGGATCGTGGTCTTCGTCTCCTACCTGATCATCCCGCTCATCATCAACACGGTGACCCCGCTGGTCAACTACGCCCCCAGCGTGGTGACGTACGCGGCCACGTACAAGAGCGAATTCGCGTTCGCCAGCGCGCACCCGAGCATCGTGGCCACCGCCGGCAAGATCCCCCCGTCGGTCCTGGCCATCACGAAGACGGACGCCACGCAGCTCGCCAACGCGACCAAGTTCGCGCCCGAGCTGGCGGTGATTGAGGCCAACCCGGCGCTGTTCGCGCAGCTCGCCAAGTACACCAACCCGGCCACGATCCCGGCTTCGCTGGCGGCCAAGGCCGTGGCCGCGGCGGGCGGCGGCGCCAAGGGCCTGGCGATCCTGTCCACCATCGACGCCAACAGCGCCGCCATCTCCGGCGTGATCGCGGTCTCATCCCAGCTCGCGAAAGTTACCCCGTACGCGGCGGACCTTAAGACCATCGCCCCGTACTCGGCGCAGCTCACCGCGCTGTCCAAGGTCCCGCATTCGGTGATCGCGTACATGAACGCGCACGCCGCAACGGTGACAGCGGACGCGGCCAAAGACCCCGGGCAGTGGCGGACCTGGTGGTGGGTGTGCTTCGGCGGGATGATCTTCTTCCTGCTCAGCATCCCGCTGCTGCGGGGCCGCTGGCGGCCGTCGGACGCCCGCAGGGACGAGCAGGAGCATGAGGCGATGGTGCAGGCCGAGCTGGCCAAGCTCAAGGCCTGACCCGCGGGTTCGCGGCGTGCACCAGGCGGCCGGGGGCAGCAGCCCCGGCCGCCGGCCTGTCCGCGGGAAGCGGGGCCGGGCCTGCGGGGAAGCGGCCGGGCCTGCGGGGAAGCGGCCGGGCCTGCGGGGAAGCGGCCGGGCCTGCGGGGAAGCGGCCGGGCCTGCGGGGAGGCGGGGATCAGGCCTGCGGGGAGGCGGGGTCAGGCCTGCGGGTGGATGGTCTCGTGCGCGGCCAGCATCGCCACGTACTTCGCGATCCGCCTGGCACGGGTCTCCGGGCGCTTCGCGTCGCCGATGCGGTAGAGGATCGCGTACCTGTTCACACTGGACAGGCGCTCGAAAAACGCACGGGCGGCATCGTTGCGGGCCAGCTCGGCCGCCAGGTCGTCGGGCACGGCCATCGTGCGCTGCCCGGCGTATGCCGCGTCCCACCTGCCGTCCGCCCTGGCCCGCTCCACCTCGCGCATCCCGGCCGGCTGCATCCGGCCAGCCTCGATCAGCTCGGCGGCCTTCTCGGTATTGATCTTCGACCAGCGGCTGCGCGGCTTGCGCGGGGTGAAGCGCTGCAGCCAGTAGTTGTCGTCCAGCCCTCTCTTCTGGCCGTCGATCCAGCCGTAGCACAGCGCCACGGCCAGCGCGTCCACGTAGCAGACCCCGGGCTCGGCACAGCCGGCCTTGGGGATCTTCAGCCACACCCCAGGCGAAACAGCGTGCCGCTGCGCTAGCCAGGATTCCCAGTCGCCGGGGGTGGCGAAGCCGAGAACGGGAAGTTCGCTGCCAGGCATGTCGTTAGTCAAACACAGGGCGTGCGGGCTGGCCCCAAAACAGTTAGTTGTGCACAGCAAATATAGTTACTTGCTGACAGCGAATTGCGGAGGACAGCACCCTATGGAGCAGGATCTCGGCCGCGGCCGCCGCTATCTGGTGCTGGCCATCTGCTGCATGAGCCTGTTCATCGTCGGCATTGACGTCACGATCGTGAACGTCGCCCTGCCGTCGATCCAGCACGACCTGCACGCCCCGGTCTCCGGCCTGCAGTGGATCGTCGACGCGTACACGATCGTGGTTGCCAGCTTCCTCATGCTCTCCGGCTCCACCGGCGACCGGGTGGGACGCCGCCGGACATTCCAGACCGGCCTGGCCCTGTTCACGATCGGCTCGCTCGCCTGCAGCCTGGCGCCCGCCCTGGGCTGGCTGGTGGCGTTCCGGATGCTGCAGGCGCTGGGTGGGTCGATGCTGAACCCAGTGGCCATGTCGATCATCACGAACACCTTCACCGACCCCGCCGAGCGGGCCCGGGCGATCGGGGTATGGGGGGCGGTGTTCGGCATCAGCATGGCGCTCGGCCCGGTGGCCGGGGGCGCCCTGGTCTCGTCGGTCGGCTGGCGCGGCATCTTCTGGGTCAACATCCCGATTGGCGTCGCCGCGATCATCCTGACCGCGCTGTTCGTGACCGACTCCAGGGCGCCGCACCCGCGCCGCCTGGATCCGCTCGGGCAGATCCTGGTCATCGTGCTGCTGGCGACCCTCACCTACGGGATCATCGAAGGCCCCGACGCCGGCTGGGGTTCCGCCAGGATCCTGGGCTGCTTCGGGCTCGCCGCGGCGGCGCTGATCTCCCTGATCGCCTACGAGCCGCGCCGCAGCGAGCCCCTGGTCGACCTGAGGTTCTTCCGCAGCGCGCCGTTCTCGGGCGCGACCGTGATCGCGGTGTGCGCGTTCGCCGCGCTGGGCGGCTTCCTGTTCCTGAACACCCTGTATCTTCAGGACGTTCGCGGCTACTCCGCGCTGCACGCCGGCCTGTACCTGCTGCCGATGGCCGCGATGACCGTGATCTTGGCGCCGCTGTCCGGGCGGATCGTCGCCGCCCGCGGGCCACGGCTGCCCGTGGTCGTGGCCGGGATCGCCACGGCGGCGGGCGGGGTCATGCTGGCCAGGCTCACCCGTGACAGCTCGTTCGGCTATCTCGTGGCGAGCTACGTGGTGTTCGGCGCCGGCGGCGGCATGGTGAACGCCCCGATCACGAACACCGCGGTGTCCGGCATGCCCCGGTCGCAAGCCGGGGTCGCCGCCGGGATCGCGTCGACCAGCCGGCAGGTCGGCTCCGCCCTGGGCGTGGCGGTCGCCGGCTCGGCGGTGCTCTCGGCCCTGCACGGGCCGCTGCGTCTTGGCTTTGTCGACGCCAGCCACGTGGGCTGGTGGATCATCGCGGGGTGCGGCGTCGCGATCCTCGTCCTCGGGCTGCTTACCACCGGCCGCTGGGCGCGCGGCACCGCCGAACGCACCGCAGCGAGGCTCATGCCCGCCAGCACCGAAGTCCCGGTGGCGGCCTCTTCCCGCTGAGGCTTCCCGGCCGGGCGGGAGAGCCGTCCGGATGCGTGGCGACGGCCGGCCGCGGGCAGGAGACGGGCAGGAGGAGATCGGGCCGCGCAACCGGGCAGGCCGGAACCGGGCGAGCCCGACCGAGCCAAGGAGAGACATGACCGACGGCAGTGGCGACGCGACCGCAGGCTCCGGCGGATTCGCGGACGTCTGGACAGCGATCACGTCGCGGCGCGACGTAAGGCAATTCGACTCCCGGCCGATCTCGGGCGCGGACCTGGACAGGATCCTGGAAGCGGGCAGGCGGTCGCCGTCCTCGAACAACTGGCAGCCGTGGGACTTCGTCGTGGTGACCGACCGGCAGCAGCTGGCCGAGCTGGCCAACGTCTGGCGCGGCGCGGGCCACGTGGCCCGGTCCGCGGCGACCGTGGCGCTGATCACCAGCACCGGCGACCTGGAGAAGGCCCGGCTGGATCTCGGCCAGGCCATGATGAGCATCATGCTCGCAGCCGCCGGGCTGGGGATCGGCAGCGGCCACTCGGCCGTCGGGGATCAGCAGCTCGCGCGGCAGCTGCTCGGCTTCCCCGAGGACCGGACCTGTGCGTTCCTCATCCCCCTGGGCTACCCGGCCGGCCGGCCGCTGCGGCCGATCCGCGAGCCCAACCGCCGGCCGTTTGACGAGGTCGTGCACGCAGGCCGCTGGTAGCGGCCCGGCCGGCCCCGGGTCACGGCGGGAAGCAGTAGGAATCGCTTGATGCGTCGCCGCCCTGCAGCCGCACCTGGTGCGGCCGGCGGCCGCGGAACGCGTCGCCCTCGAGGAAGAAGCGCTCGTCGAACACGATCCCGCCGCCGGAGCCCACGTCGAGCTTGGCCATCCAGGCGCCGACGCCGTCCGGGTAGAACTGGTCGTCCCAGGACCCGTACAGCGAGTTCGTGAAGTAGACGCGCGTGGAGTCCCGGCTGACCTCGACCATCTGCGGGCCGCCGCTCAGCGGCTGGCCCGGCCGCGCCGGGTGAGCCTTGCGCCCGACGATCCCGCCGATGCGCACGGAGCCGGTCTCCACCGGATGGAACGGGTCGCTGACGTCGAACTGCTTGAGCTCGCCCGTGCCCCAGCAGGAGACGTAGAGCTTCTGGTCGTCCACCGCCAGCGCCAGGTCGGTCACCAGCGGGGGGACCGCGCCGAACGGCTGCAGCGCGGGCGGCAGGTCCGCCGCATCCGCGGGCTCGGCGGGGATGGAGATGACCTTCTGCGCCGCCCACCGGCCGCCGTCGCCCTCGTGCCACAGCCACACCGAGGCCGACAGGTCCTCGACGCTGACGACGACGCCGACGAAGCCGTACTTCTTCGTGGGATCGTGCGCCGGGCGGAGCTCAAGGGCCATCTGGTGCTGGTCGCCGAGGTCGACCGTCTGGACGTTGGCCCGGGTCTTCATGTCCCAGAAGTGCAGCCGGTGGCCGTACTTGCGGCCCAGCAGCAGCTCGGGCACGACCCCGTCCTCGATCATCGACGGCGTGCCCCACTCCGACGTGATGGCGATGTCGTCGTTGATGTGCCACCAGACGTCATAGGCGAGGTATTGGTCGCCGCGGTCGGCCTCCCACTGGCCGGTCACCGCAAAGGTGCTGTTGTCCAGCAGCGCCACCCCGCCGGGGCCGTCTGCGGCACCACCGCCCAGGCAGGACACGAACAGGCCGCCGGGGCCGCAGTGCACAGTATGCGGCCGGGAGTAGTTCGCCCGCTTGGTCAGCTCCTCGGGGCCGAGCACGCTGGCGACCCGCGGCGCCGCGGGGTGCGGCTGGGTGTCAAGCACGTACACCCCCGAGGACCGCAGGCCGGGGACGATCAGGTACCTGCGGTCCCCGTGGTCGTGCCCGCCGCCCGGGCACAGCGCGCTCGAGCAGGCGTTCCAGCCGAAGTGGTGGAGTTCGTCACCGAGATTGGGCAGCTCGGTGAAGCCGACGACCGAGCTGTAGCTGGCAGACTCCCGGTCCACGTCGATGACCGCCATCGCGTCGGGCTTGTCCGCCGGGCGGGCGAACGTCGCCACGTAGGCGAGTTTCTCCGGCGGCGCGGCCGCTGCATCGCGAGGGGAGCGGTAGAAGGTCGGGTCGTGATGCCGCTCGTGCTCGTGGTGCCCCTCGGTCATCCGTAGACTCCTTCCAGCCGGAACCGCCGCGATACCGGGCGCAGCTGTCAATGCGCGGCGCACCCTGGGGGCGCCGCGCCCGGGGCCGCTGCCTAGGCACAATCCGACAACCATAACCTGGCGGGTGCTGTCTCGAAGTTCTGGCACGCGCAACGGCTGTTGGGAAGGGTATGAGCACGTCACGGTCCCGGGTGGGGGTTGGCGGCGCGGTCGGCGCCGTCGTCACGGTCGTCGCGGCCGCGCTGGCGGTCGCCCTCGTGGCGAGCGCCGTCGCCGGGCGCTTCCCGCTGTGGCTGGCCGGCTCGCCGGCCCCGGCCCGGCCGCACGAGACCGCCCCCAGGCCCGCGGTGACCGCGTCGCCCGCGCCCAGCCCCAGCTCCAGCCCCAGCCCTCAGCCGGACCGGCCGGCGCTGTCGCCGGAGCAGATGGCGGGGCAGCGAGTGATCTACAGCTACAGCGGCCTCACCCCGCCGGCCCGCTTGCTGCGGCTGATCAGGCACGGCGATGTCGGGGGAGTCATCTTTTTCGGCCAGAACGTTACGAGCAGTGCTCAGCTGGCCAGCGTGATCGCAGAGCTTGACCAGGCCAATGCCAGCGCGCTGAACCCGGTCCGGGAGCCGCTGCTGCTGATGACCGACCAGGAGGGCGGGCTCGTCCGCCGGCTGCCGGGCGCGCCGCTGCTGTCCGAGAAGCAGATAGGCGAGTCCGCCGACCCGGCGGCCGCCGCAGCCAGCGCGGGCGCGGGCGCCGGGCTCAACCTGCGGGGCATCGGGCTGAACGTCAACCTCGCGCCGGTGCTGGATGTGTACCGTCAGGCCGGCGATTTCGACGACCAGTTCCAGCGGTCGTACAGCATGAACGCGGCCGTGGTCGCCGAACTGGGCGCCCAGTTCATCACGGCGCAGCAGCGCGAGGGGGTCGCGGCCACCGCCAAGCACTTCCCCGGGCTGGGCGCGGCGGCGCAGTCGCAGGACACCGACAACGTCCCGGTCACCCTCAACCTGTCGCTCGCGACGATCAGGAACGTGGACGAGCTGCCGTACCAGGCGGCGATCGCGGCCGGCGTCCGGCTGATCATGGTGTCGTGGGCGGTGTACCCCGCGCTGGACCCCGGCCGTCCGGCCGGCCTGTCGGCCAGGATCGTCGGCGGTGAACTCCGCCAGCGGCTCAAGTTCACGGGGGTGACGATCACCGACGCGCTGGAGGCCGGCGCGCTCCGCGCCTACGGCACGTACCAGAACCGCGCGCTGCTCGCCGCCGAGGCGGGCATGGACCTCGTCCTCTGCTCGGTGCAGAACGTCGGCGAAGGGGAGCAGGCGGCGGCCGGCCTCGAGGCCGGGTATCGCGACGGCGCGCTCAGCCACCAGCAGTTCGCCGCGGCGCTGCAGCGGGTGATGGCGCTGCGCGCCAGCCTGGCCGGGTTACCCGGGCTGACCCTGGCTGACCCGGGGTTGCCCGACTGACCAGCGCTTACCCGAACCGACCCGAACCGACCCGGGCTGACCCTGGCTGACCCGCCCGGCGGCTGCCGTCGCCCGCCCGGCCAGGGCGCCTCGGCCCGGTCAGGTCCCCTCGTCGGGCCGGCTCCGCCGGCTGAGGTCTATGTACGCGAAGACCCCGGCCACGAACACGAGGATCGCCCCGAGCAGGAGGGCCGCGCGCAGCCCGGAGTAGAACGCGTTGTACGCGGCGTGCGTCATCTCGACGATGAGCGTGGCCTGGCCGGCCGACCCGCCGACCTGGCTCGCGCCGCTGCCGCCGGCCAGGCCGCCGGTCTCGATGATCTTGATGGCGATCGCCTGGAAGGTGTCCGGGATGTGCAGCTTCACCATGCTGGCGGTCAGCGTCGACCGGAGCTGGGCGTTCACCAGCGCGCCCAGGACCGCGATGCCGGTCACGGCGCCGATCTCGCGGCTGGTGTTCGTGGCCGACGCGGCCATCCCGGAGCGCTCGGGCGGCACGGCCGACAGCGCGGACGAGGTGATCGGGACCACCGTGGAGCCGACCCCGACGCCGGCCAGGGTGAGGGCCAGGGCAAGCGGGGCATAGGAGGGGTTCGGGTTGAGCGTGACCGTGGTCAGCAGCAGCCCGCCGCTGAACAGCAGGCAGCCGATCAGGATCGACCGCGCGGGCCCGATCGTGGTGGTCCACCGGCCGGCCATGATCGAGGCCAGGATCATCAGCACGGTCATCGGCAGGAAGGTCAGGGCGATCTTGTAGCCGGTCTCGTTGGCCACCTCGAAGAGGTACAGCGCGGTAAAGAAGAACACCGCGAACGTGGCGAAGTACGCGCAGAACGCGACCACGTTCGCGGTGAGGAACCGCGGCACGCGCAGGTACTTCAGGTCGAGCAGCGGATGGGCCGCGCGCCTCTCCCGGTAGTAGAACCCGACCGCGGCCACGGCGCTGATGCAGAGCAGCGCGACCACGATGGGCGCGCCGAAGCCGTCGCTCTCGGCGCTGATCACCGCGAAGGCGAACGCGGTCAGCGCGCCGGCGCCGAGCACGGTCCCGGAGATGTCGACCCGGTGCGCGTCAGGGTCCGAGTTCTCCGGCAGCACGACCGCCCCGGCAATGAGCGCGAACAGGCCGAGCACCAGGTTGAACCAGAAGATCGCGCGCCAGCTGTCCGGGTTCGGCCCGGGCGGTGCGCCCGGCAGCGTGGCCGGCGCGGCGCCCGCTATCGAGGTCCACAGGCCGGTGAGCGCCCCTCCGATGACCGGGCCGCAGGCGAGCGCGAGGCCGGAGACCGCGGTCCACCAGCCCAGGGCCCGGTTCCGGACCCGCTCGTCGGTGTACAGGTGCCGGAGCATGGAGAGCGTGCCGGGCTCGCTGGCGGCGGCACCCAGCCCCATCACCGCGCGCCCGGCGATCAGCACACCGGTGTTGGGCGCCAGCGCGCACACAACGGATCCGGCGCAGAAGACCCCGGCCCCGACCAGCATGACCTTCTTGCGGCCGAACTCGTCGCTCACCATGCCGAACGCCAGCATCGCGCCGGCGAACGTGAGCGCGTAGGCGCCGACCACCCACTGCAGGGACGAGACACCCGCTCGCAGGTCGGTCTGCACGCTGCCGAGCGCCACGCTGACCACGGTGTTGTCCAGGAACGTCAGGAACAAGATCGTGCACAGCACGGCGAGCGCCAGCCGCGCGCCGCCGTGGCGGGCCACTGGCGCCTGCTCGGCCGGCGCTCCTACCGATCGGACCACGGTGCTAGGTCGCGGACTTGCAGGCCGCGGGCAGGGACTTCGTGCTGCCGCCGTTCTCCAGCGTCAGCAGGCTGCAGAAGCTGCTGACACCGACCTTCCAGGTACCGTCCTGGAGTACCGCGGAGCCGGTCTGGTTCTTCAGCTCGGGCGTGCCGGCCACCAGGATCGTGTACACGACCTGGGCCTCCGACGACGTGATCACCGTCACTTTGTTGACTTGCGCGGACGCCTCCGACGCCAGGCTCGACCCGGCCTGCGCGCTGATGACCGACGCGAACTGCGACCCGTCCTGCAGCAGGCTGACCCGCTTGGAGACCGAGGTCTTTGGGTTGAAGAAAGCCGTCCAGTTGGCCGTGATCGCCTTCTCGTCCGCGGAAATGGCCGACGAGCCCGAGGACGCCGACGGCGTGGCCGCGCCGGTCGACGGCGACGCGCTGGGGGGCGAACTGCTACTGCTACTGCCGCAAGCGGCCACCATGAGACCTGCGGCGCACGCCAGCAGAATCCACGAAATAAGCCTCCGAGTAATCACCCAGACATTCTCCAGCTTTCCGCTGGCTCTGGCGATGTTGACACTGACGCGGACGTCAGCGTCAGGCCTATCCGGGCCTGTTCCCCATGATCATGGTGGATCGGGACCATACCGGTCGTCAATCAGCCACCAGGAGGACGTCCCCGCCTTCAACCACTTCCCGAAGAACCCGCACCTCCCGGGCGACGTCCTATTACTACGATCAAGAAAGGCCGCCGACCCGCCATTCGTGCCCGGGAACGAGGGCGCCGGCGCCGCCCGGCGCCGCCCGGCGCCGCGGTGCGCTGCGCCAAGGCACGCACGCAGCGCGTCCGTCCCCCGACCGGCCCTCAGCGGACGAGCGAGGCAGCGCGGTCCGGCACGTACGTCTGCATCTCCCGCGGCGCCCGGACATATCCCTGGGCCGCAGGCCGAGCGGGAAGCTTGATCGGGACGCGCTGCACGTCGTGGTAGGGGATCGTGGACAGCAGGTGGGAGATCATGTTGATCCTGGCCCGCCGCTTGTCCTCGCTCTCCACCACGTACCAGGGCGCCTCGGGGATGTCGGTGTGCACGAGCATCTCGTCCTTGGCCCGGGAGTAATCCTCCCATCGGGTGATCGACTCCAGGTCCATCGGGGAGAGCTTCCACCGCCGCATCGGGTCGTCCAGCCGGGCGCGGAACCTCCGCTCCTGCTCCTCGTCGCTCACGGAGAACCAGTACTTCCGGAGCAGCACGCCGTCCTCGACGAGCAGCCGCTCAAAAATCGGGCACTGGTGCAGGAACCGGTGGTACTCCTCCTTGGTGCAGAACCCCATGACGCGCTCGACGCCGGCCCGGTTGTACCAGCTGCGGTCGAACAGCACGACCTCGCCCGCGGTCGGCAGCTCGCGGGTGTAACGCTGGAAGTACCACTGGCCCCGCTCGCGCTCGGTCGGCGCGGGCAGCGCAGCGATCCGCACCACGCGGGGATTCAGGTACTGGCTGACCCGCTTGATCGCGCCTCCCTTGCCCGCCGCGTCCCGGCCCTCGAAGATCACGACGATGCGGGCGCGCTCGGCCCGCACCCACTCCTGCAGCTTCATCAGCTCGCCCTGCAGCCGGTACAGCTCTTTCTCGTACGCCCTCTTGTCCAGCCGGGCGCGGCCGTCCTTCGCCGCCGCCTTGGCCCTGCCGCTCTTGCCGGCCCCGCCGTCCTTGCCAGCCATCGCCGCACCTCCCGCCGCGAGCCCTCGTTCCTATCCTGGCACCGGCGCTCCCGTGCGCCAGGCCGGCCATCGGCCGGTGTGCCCGCCGCCGCCCCGTGCGGCATCCTTGTTGGGGAGCTCATCAGCGACAGCGGCCGGAGGCATGAGATGGAGCACCACCCGGACATGCGGGCCTCGGACGCCGACCGCCAGGAGGTCGTCGACCGGTTGCGGAGCGCGCTGGACGAGGGCCGCCTGAAGATCGATGAATACCTTGAACGCATGTCCAGCGCCTATCAGGCTGTGACCTACGGTGATCTGGCTCCGCTCTGCGCCGACCTCCCGGAAACCGCGCCGCCGGCCAGGCGCGAGGCGGGCCCGCCCGCCCCGTCACCCGCGGCACAGCCGCCGGCCGCGGCGGCGCGGCACGGTGCGTTCGCCAGCCTGCCGGGCCCGCTCAAGGTGGTGTGGACGATCTGGTTCACCGCGGTGTCGATCAACGTGGTCGTCTGGGTACTGGTCAGCGCGACCACCGCCCACCTCGTCTACCCGTGGCCGGTCTGGGTCGCCGGCCCGTGGGGGGCCGCGCTGCTCGGCATCTCGGCCGGTGCCGCGGCATCGCGGCGCGGCCGCCAGCCGGCCGCGCCACGCCTGCCCGCCGGCGACGACTGAACCTGCGATGCTGGGTTCATGACCGATGAGATCCCGGCGCACGCCGGACCGCCGTCGCCGGCCCAGCCGCTGTTCATCCTGGCCATGGACCACCGGGATTCGTTCGGCCGCACCCTGTTCGGCGTGACCGGCGAGCCGACCGGCCAGCAGCTGGCCAGCATGCGCAGCGCCAAGTCAACGATCTTCGCGGCGGCGGAGCGGCTGGCCGGCACCGATCTCGGCGGTGGCCAGCTCGGCGTCCTCGTCGACGAGCGGCTCGGCGCCGACGTGGCCCGCCGGGCCAAGGCGGCGGGCTTCGTCCTCGCCATGCCGGCCGAGGTCAGCGGGTCGGACCGGTTCCGGTTCGAGTACGGCGACGACTTCGGCGAGCACATCGAGGCGTTCGACCCCGACTGGGTGAAGGTCCTGGTGCGGTTCAACCCCGCCGACCCGGCCGAGATGCAGCAGGACCAGCTCGCGGGGCTGCGCCGGCTGCACGACTGGGTCACCTCGCACCGGCGGCACTGGCTGCTTGAGCTGCTCGTCCCGCCCACCCGCGAGCAGCTCGCCGCCCACGAGGACCAGGCGCTCTTCGACGAGCAAGAGCGGCCCGGCCTGACCGTTCAAGTCATCAAAACGATGACGGATGCCGGCGTGCGGCCCCGCATCTGGAAGCTGGAAGGCTACGAGACCACCGCGGGCGCGGAGCAGGTCCTCGACGCCGTGCTGGCGACGGACCCGGCCGCTTCCTGCATCGTGCTCGGCCGCAACGCGCCGCAGCGGCAGGTCGACCACTGGCTCGACGTCGCCGCCCCGCTGCAGGGTTACGTCGGCTTCGCGATCGGCCGCAGCATCTGGGACGAGCCACTCGCCGACCTGCTGGCAGGCCGGTCCGGGCAGGACGCCACCGAAGAGACAATTTCTGAACGTTACGCCCATTTCATCGATCGCTACCTGCACGCGGACCGGGGCCCGGGGGTGAACCCGGACGTCCGCGGCGAGCCGTTCACCTACACCCATCCGCGGCTCACGCCGGACCGCGAAGCCATCATCCGCCGCGCGGCCGCCTCGGCCGAGCCGCGGGGCAGCAGCCTGCCCGCCTGGATGGTCCAGTCGCTGCTCGCCGAGGTCGACGCGCTCCGGGCCGAATCGGACTGACGCCGGGCGGTTCCGCATCCCTGAGGCCGACGCCGCGCCAGCCGCGGTAACCGCGTTCCTGCGGGCCGGCCCGGGCCCCCGCCACCGCTCCGCGCGCGCTCGCCGTCGTGACCCTGGCCGGCGAGCAGGGCGCCGCCCGCCACCGCGCCGGCGAACCCGGCACTGCGCAACGCGCCCGCGAGGCCCCCCGGCAGCTGCTCCCCGAACACGGCGAACCCCGCCGCGATCGGCAGCAGGTTGGTCAGCAGGCTGGATACCCCGGCCGTGGCCAGCACGGTGCCGCGCTGGAAGGCAAGCTGCAGGAGCACAAAGGCCAGGCCGTGGCACGCCGGCAGCAGCAGGGCGAACAGGTACACGGGGCTGATGCCGCCGACCGCTGCCTTGGTCGCGACGTCGCCCGCCGAGTACAGCAGGCCCGCGGCGATGGCGAGGCCGGCGCCCGGCCGCAGCACCCGCGCCGCCGGGAGCGCGGCGACCGCCGCCAGCACCAGGGAGCACGCTATCCAGGCCAGCGGCCCGCCGCCGGTCACCCGGGCGGCGCGGGCGACCCCGGCCGGCAGCGACAGCGCGAGCAGGACCAGGCCAGCAACCGACACCGTGACGCCCAGCCGCTCCCTGGCGGCGAGCCGGACGCCGCCCGCCCTGGCCAGCAGCGCGAGCAGCCCGACGCCGCCCGCCGAGACGGCCTGGACCAGCGACAGCGGCGCCAGGTAGAGCGCGACAATGTACAGTCCCCAGCCCGCCAGCCCGATCACGAAGCCGGCCAGCCAGCGCCCGCTTCGGAACAGCGCAGCGAGCGACGCGACCGGGCGCCGAAGGGCCAGTCGCGGCAGGCCGCCAGAAGCGGTGTGCTGCATGTAGAAGCCGGAGCTGAGCGCCGCCGCGGACAGCAGGGCGAGCAGCAGCCCGGCGGCGAGCATAACCGCCTTCCCGGTCGCGGAGGGCGGAGCGCCAGCCGGGTGGCGGGCAGGTTCGGCATCGGCCCAGCCTGCTCGCCTGGCTGATCGGGTGGCCGGCCCTGGGCCGCGGCGGGTGGCTGGCCCCGGGCGGGCGGGGATGGCCGGCCCTGGGCCGCGGCGGGTGGCTGGCCCCGGGCGGGCGGGGATGGCCGGCCCTGGGCGGCCGCGGGTGGGGGGCCCTGGGCGGCCGCGGGCGGCTGGCCGGGCGGTTCCCCGGCGCCGGCCGGCCGGCCGGCATCTGCCCCGGCCACGGGCGGCATCCATTCCGCACCCCGCACGAGGTCGGCGCGCGGCAGGTAGCCTTCGGCGGCCATGGCCGCCAGCGCGACGCGCGGCAGGTCGGCACGGCGCTCGACGACCAGGTACCGCGGCTCCCAGTCGGGGCTGAACTGGCCGTTGAATCTCACCAGGTTGTCCAGCTGCAGGGCGAGCATGCGCTTCAGGCGCATCAGGATGCCGCGTTCCAGGCGCTGCCCGGACGACAGCACGGTCCGGGCGGAGAGCAGGTCGGCGAACGGCGCGAAGTTCAGCGAGACGCGCTCGAAGCCGTTGCGCCGGGCCCAGGACACCGCGTCCACGATCAGCCAGGCGCTGAACCCGTTGGGGGTCCCCGGCCTGCGGGGAACGGAGGAGAGCGACAGCGACCGGCTCGCGGGGCACACGGCCAGGTGCAGGCACCCGGTCACGCCGCCGTTCTCGTCGCGCCCGACGATGAACAGGGCGTCGCCGCCGCCGAGGCTGAACAGGCTGTCGAGCTCCATGGTGAAGCCCTTGCGGATTCGCCCCCGCAGCCAGTCCCGGTCGACGGCCGTCAGCTCCCTGCGCAGCTCCGGTGACACGTCGCCGGCCAGCACCGCCTCCGCCCGGTACCCGCGGCGGGCCAGCCGGTGCACCGCCTGGCGGAGGGCGCGCACCCGCCGGCCCTCCAGCGAAAAGGCGCCGACGTCGATGACGGCCTCGCTGCCCTGGTACATCGGGTGCAGGCCCCGGTCGCGGTAGGCCTGCAGCAGCCGCCCCGAGGCGCCAAGCACGGCGACGTGCCAGCCTCGGCCCCGCACGTAGGCCAGGAACTCATCGAGCGCCGGGCCGGCCTCGGCCGGGGGACCGACCGGGTCGCCGCTGACCACAGCGATCCCGCGGACGGCGCGGTAGGCGATGAGGCTCTGGCCGGTGATGAAGCATTCCTTGTCCGCGCGCAGCGTGAACGGCGCGAGCGTGTCATTTCCCCACTCGCGGACGATCTGCGCGGCCCGCCTCCGCCGCCCGGGGTCGGGGGAGAAGCGCTGACGCCACGGCCTGACCCACACCTGGGCCGCCCAGATCAGCCCGATCGCCGCGATCGACAGCAGGGAGAACGGGAACCACCAGGAGAAGCTCGGGGGCAGGTACGTGTTGCGGAGCGGCCGCAGCCCGGCGAGCCCGCGCAGGGTGTCCAGCAGCGCGTCGTGCACGCTGAACGGGAGATCCGCGATCATCTGGTACGCCCAGATCGCTGTCAGGCCGTAGGCCACCGCGAGCGCCAGCATCGCTGCCAGGCGCAGCAGGGCGGACGGCTGAGCCTCCGGGTCGCCGCGGAACGTGAAGTCCTGCCGCCGGGCGACCAGCGCCATCGCGATCAGGCCGGTGACGATCGCCGCCGCGTAGTCGGGTCCCCGGACGAGGTGCAGCACCGCCGAGAGCCCCAGCAGGGCGACCGACAGCCGCCAGGCGCGCCTGCCGCGCCTGGCCAGCCCGCGGGCCCCGACCAGCAGCAGCGCTCCGGCCGGGACCAGCAGGGCGTGCGCGGCCGGGACCACGACTCCCGGCCCGAGCCGCTCCGCCACCGCCAGAGCCTGCTCGGGGTGCGGGAACAGCGCGGCGACGAGGTCGATCAGCCCACCCGCCGCCACCATCCAGGCCGCCGTGGCGGGAACCTGGTTCGGGCGCTCGCCGCGCTCGCTGCGGCCGAGCAGCGCGCCGGCGACGCCGGCCATGGCCGCCTCGAGGTATACGGGCTGCACGCCCGCCGCGGCCCGCAACGCGTCCGAAAACGGCTCCTGCCGCACGATGAACAGGGAGGCGGCGCTGACCCCGAGCAGCCAGGCCCCGACCCCGAAGGCCAGGCTCAGGCAGGCCGCCAGCCGGTCAAGCCGCAGCGCCCGCGCGACCAGCCCCAGGCCCACGGCGGCGACCCCGAAGGCCGCGATGCAGGCCAGCAGCGGGACACGGTCGTGGTGCGGCAGCTCGTCCAGCGGCAGCGCGCTGTGGACCATCGGGCCCGGCCAGTGCGCCACGGCGGCTCGCATCCAGTAAAGCCACCCGGTCGCCAGCGTCGTGATCAGGACGATGGCCAGCGCCACGCCCAGTGCCCGCGCCGCGGCGGTGATCGGTGTGCGCAGCCGGCTAGCCATGCCCCAGGTGCTCCGACGCGGTGATCAGTGCGTCCGGCAGCAGCGCCCGCCACAGCTGCCAGTTGTGGGTTCCCGGCCAGGTGAAGAACTCGTGCGCGACGCCCAGTCTGGCCAGTTCCGCGTCGAACGCGCGGTTCTGGGCGTTCAGGTAGTCATGGGTGCCGACGTAGAACCAGATGTAGGTCCTGTGGGCCCGCAGCTGCGGCGCGACCCGCCTGACCGTGTCCGCCGGGCTGTTGTTCCGCAGCAGCCATCGGCTGTGATGGAAGAGGTCGGGAATGTCGTCCGCGCGCGTGTAGCCGGACCAGCTCTCCAGCAGCCGGAACTCGGCGGGGTGGTGCAGCCCGATGTTCAGCGCGGCATAGCCCCCCTCCGACAGCCCGGCGATCCCGCGCCAGGCGCCGCTGGCCACCGTGCGGTACCGCGTGTCGATGACCTTGACGAGGTCCGTGGCCACGAACGTTTCCCAGTCGTTGCCCGGCTGGACGCTGTTCACCCACTGCTCGTCTCCCAGCCACGACCGGGCGCCAGAGGGCATGACCAGGATGAACGGGTGCATACGGCCCGCCGCGACGAGTTCCGCCTCGACGTTCTGCACGCCGCCTATCGTGATGAAGTTCCAGGGCGCGCCGGGAAAGCCGTGCAGAAGGTACAGGACCGGATAACGCACGCCGGGGTGCGCCGCGTACCCCGGCGGCAGCACGACGTAGACCGTGTCCGGGTAGCCGCCGAGCGCCGCGCTGGGCACCGTGATCTGCTGCACGGTTGCCGGGATCACCGGAATCGTCCGGATATGGCCGTGGCGGTGCACGGTGATGCTGTGCGGAAGCGTGGGGCCGGGGAAGCCCCGGTACAGCCAGAACGTGGAGACGTAGCGGATCGCGCCGAGTGCCCCGATGGCCACCAGCCCGGCGCACACCACGGCTAGGGCGGCAGAGATCAGCCGGCGGCGTGCGGATGCGGTTGCGCGCCGCCGTGGCTGGGCCGCGGGCCGCGTGCTGCTCCCGGTGCGCATGGCCCCCCTCTGTCCTCAGCACACCGCAGCTTTCTCATCCATCACATCAGAGGAGGCGGCGGGGCGGTAGGGGGCGAAGGTCCCGCCGAGCGGCCCAGATGGCGAAATGCCGCAGCTCAGACGCTGCCGAGCACCGTGATCAGCTGGATCACCTGGTAGGCCGTCGGGTAGTCGGGTGCCGCGTACCGCACCGTGCACCCGTCCTTCAGCTCCACGCCGGGCACGAGCAGCGCGCGTTCGGTCATGGCCGGGACCAGCACGTCGACCTCGACCTGCACGGGGCCGTCGAACCGCAGCGGCCGGACCGCGCCGCGGTCCGCGAGCGCCTGCGGCACCTCGGCCTCGATCCGCTCACAGGCCTCGTCGGGGTGCAGCAGGGCCGCGGCGCGGTTACCCAGTGCCTGCTTTACCACCACGGCGTGCATGCCCGGCGCCACCTCCGCCGCCTCGGCGGCGACCGTGTCGTCGCCGGACACCAGCACCACCGGCACGCCGCCGTGCGCGGCGAGCGCCGTGTTCAGGCCAAGCTCGCCGAGTGACCGGCCGTCGCAGCGCACGTCGGCGACCACGCGGCTGTTGATCGTGTGCGCGAGGACCGAGTGCGGCGTGCCCGCCTTGCCGTGGTAGCCGATGCACAGCACCGCGTCGATGCTGTCGGCAAGGCCCGCCATCATCCCGTTCGGCTTCGGCTTGCCGCGCAGCAGCACGGCACGGCGGTCCAGCAGTTCCGGGAGCAGGTTCCTGAACCCGGCATGCGCCTCGGTGACCAGGACCTCGGCGCCTGCCGCGGCGGTGTGCACGCCGCGGACCGCGGCAGAGGCCTCCGCCGTGAGCTGCCTGCGGTTGCGCTCGTACTCACCCTCGCCTGGCCGGACATCCTCACCGTCCACCACGCCGGCGATGCCCTCCATGTCGACCGAAACCAGAACCCGCATCGAGCACTCCCGTCAGCCGCCCAGCACCTCTGCCCGCACGCTACGCCACTAGGCTCTGGCTGCCGGGACCGCATGCTCGCGACCGCCCGGGGCTTCCCGCCGCCCGCCGTTTCCCGCAACCCCTTTACCCAGGAGGAACCGTGACGTCTTTGATCGCACGCTTTCAGGTGGACGGCTTCGAGCCGCGCCAGGTGACCGGCCTGGACGCCGACTGGTTCGGCCTGATGACGTTCTCGAAGACGTTCACGTCAGGGATCACCGGGACCGGGACGACGCTGTTCATGTCGGCGGGCACCCAGGAAGGCTCGCGGTCCTATGTGGCCACGGAGCGGATCAGCGGCCGGACCGCCGACGGGCGGGAAGGCTCGCTGACCGTGCAGCACGGCGGGCTGGAGTCGGATCCGGCCTCGTGGTTCGGCCACATCGTGCCCGGCACGGGCACCGGGGATTTCGCAGGCTGGTCCGGGTCGGCGCGGATCATCCACGACGACCAGGGCCCGTACTTCCAGATCGAGCTGGCCGAGGGCTGACGCCAGGCTCAGCGGTTCTTCAGGCTCCCGATGCCGAGCGAGCCGGCCTCGCTGCCGAACACCGCCTGCTCCGCCTGCCGCACGTACGCCACCGGGTCCTTGTCCACCGGCTGGACGCCCGCGTAATGCCGGGCCTCGTAGGCCGCGAAGGCCACGGCCAGGTCGTGCCGCAGCTGCAGGCTGGCGAACCTGCGGAAGTCGGTCAGGCCCTCGCGTTCCTCCTCGGCCATGTGATCGCCGTTGACCTGGTTGGCGGTGGCCACCGCGGCGAACCAGCCGCTGCTGCCCACCTCCTGCGGGGCGACCGCGGCGACCGCGTCCCTGATCTCGTTGTGGTCTCCGATCGCGTCCAGGGTCTCCTCCTCCCCGCTGCCGAGGCGGCCGGCGCTCCGGTCCACCTTGAGCAGCTCCGGGTAGAAGATCTCCTCCTCGGCCTGGGCGTGGAGCTCGAGGAACGCCGCGAGGCGAGCCCACAGGTCGCCGAGCGTGACGGTGTCGGCAGGGTCGACCTCCTCCAGCATCGCGAAGAGCCGCCGCTGCTCGTGATGGTCATCAAGGATCAGCTGAGTGATGTCCACGGTGCGCGAGCCTACCCACGCGGCAGCGCGCGACGCC
>Ga0335075_10003446_pt1 | contig 25093 bp, 27 predicted proteins | sample Lox_Sample_24_FD_206723 | JGI IMG/M metagenome (GOLD analysis project Ga0335075, IMG submission 206723) | Soil microbial communities from Loxahatchee National Wildlife Refuge, Florida, United States - Lox_Sample_2.4 | ecosystem: Environmental > Terrestrial > Soil > Wetlands | place: USA...
AGGCCACCGGCAAGACAGCCGCGTAACCACCGGAGAGCCCGGGTCACGGTTACTCGGTTCCGAATTCCTTGAGCACGGGACGTGTGTGATAGTCGCTGGCCTCGTCGGTCCACCACGCCTGAACCGTTTGCAGCCCCGTCGGCGGGTCAAGCGTCCCGGCGCAGATGGAGATCCGGTCAGGGGTGAGCGGCGACTGCCAGAAAAGCGAGGATCCGCATTTCTGGCAGAAGGCGTATCCCGCTTCCGGGACCGGATAGAACCACCGCAGATCCGAATCCCGGTCCTCGATCGTGAGGTCGGCGACATTGGCGGCCGTGGCGGCCATGTGGTGACCCGTGAAGCGCCTGCACCGGTGGCAATGGCAATTGATGACGTCCCGGAGGTCTCCGAAGACCTGAAAGGAAACCGCGTCGCACAGGCACCGCCCCGCCGCCCTGGGTGTCGTGTTCATGACGTGAGTTTCAGCCGCCGACGCAGAATTCGTTGCCTTCCGGGTCGTGCATGACCGCGAAGTAGGCCGGGTCTTCCGGGTCGTCGAGCCGGCCCCGGCGCTCCACGCTGGCGCCCAGCCCGATCAGTTCGGCAACCTTCGCCTCGACGATCTCGATCCGCCGCTGCATGGGCAGCGCGGTATCGCGGCCGGTGGGGTAGAGGTCGAGATGCAGCCGGTTTTTCCCGGCCTTCGCCTCTGGCACCTGCTGAAACCAGATCGGCGGGCGCAGCCCGGCCGGGTCGAAGAGCCGGTCGTCGAAGGCCGCGTCGTCCCCGAGCCGGGCGCGGTAGAGCGCGTGCCAGGTCGTCGCTGGCTCCGCCGGCGGCACTGGCTGATAGCCGAGCGCTTGCGCCCAGAACCGCGCCAGCAGAGCGGGATCGTTCGCGTCGATGGTCAACTGCCAGAACACCATGTCTGCACGCTAGACCCGGCCACTGACATTCGGCGCCTGGCGCGGTGGCGGGTTCGCCCGGCGGGACGCTAGCCGGCCAGCTGGCTGAACCGATGCCGGTAGGCCTGGGGCGTGATGCCCCAGCGGCGGGTGAAGTGGCGGCGGAGCATCAAGGGCGCGAGCCCGCAGTCGGCGGCTATCTGCTCGATCCCGTGGTCGGTGCGCTCCAGCAGTTCCTGGGCCACGGTCAGGCGCTGGCTGGTCAGCCACTGGTGGGGGGTGGTCCCGGTGCGCGCGGCGAACCAGCGGGCGAACGTGCGCGGCGACATGTGCACCTGCCGGGCGAGGTCAGCGACGGTGAGCGGCTCGCGCAGGCGCTCGACGGCCCAGTCGCGCAGCGTGGCCACGTCAGGTCCGTCCGGCGTGTCGTCCACCAGCACCGGGACGAACTGCGCCTGCCCGCCGTCCCGGTGCGGGGCGACCACCATGTGGCGGGCGACCTCGTTGGCCACCGCGGCGCCGTGCTCGAGGCGGATGACATGCAGGCAGGCGTCGATTCCGGCGGCCGTCCCCGCGCTGGTGATCACCGGGCCCTCGTCGACGTAGAGCACCCCGGGATCCACATCGACCTGCGGATAGCGCTTGGCTAGTTCGGCCGCGTACTTCCAGTGCGTGGTCGCCCGGCGGCCGTCGAGCAGCCCGGCGGCGGCGAGCACGAAGGCCCCGGTGCACTGGCTGAGCACCCGGCCGCCACGGTTGACGACCGTTCGCAGCGCGGCAAGCACTGGCTCTGGCGGCCTGGTGTCGATCTGGTCCCAGCACACCACCACGGCCAGGTCGGCGGAGCTCAGCTGGTCCACACCGAACTCGACGAGGATCGGCATGCCGACGTCGGTGCGGATCACCCCCGGCTGAACCGCCGTGACGAAGTATTCGTACCGGGGGATTCCCTCGCCCTTACGGTCACACCCGAACACTTCCGCCGTGACTCCGAGGCCGAACGTTGACACGCCCTCGTAGGCGAGGACCGCGACAGAGGACAGCATGCCTTTAGCTTACGGCAGGAAAGTACCGGTGGTTGTCATTCCTGCCACTGGCGCGGCTGGACCCCAGTGACACAGGCTTGAGGTATGGCACAAATGACCTCGGACACGCCCACCGGGTCTGGTGAACTGGCGCAGACGCCGGGCAACTCCCGCGCCGGCTTCTCCGCTTGGGCCGCGCTCGTGGTGGTCTGGGTGGTCTGGGGCTCGACCTACCTGGCTATCCGGGTGGCGGACCGGTCCATTCCGCCGTTCGCGATGGCCGGGACGAGATACCTGACGGCAGGGGCGGTGCTCTACCCGCTGGCATGGCTCGGCAGCCGCCGGCGACCGGCGGCGGCCCAGTCGGTGGCACCGTCAGCGGCCGGGAGTCGTGCCTCGTCGCGGCTCGCGCAGTGGGGCGGGATGGCGGTGGTGGGAACGCTGCTGCTTGCCTTCGGCAACGGCGGGGTGTCCTATGCGGAACAGACCCTGCCATCGGGGCTGGCCGCGCTGCTGGTCGCCAGCGTCCCGCTGTGGATGGCGCTAGCCGACCGGGTCATCAACGGGCAGCCGATCCCGTTGCGGGGCTGGATCGCGCTGGTCCTCGGCCTGACCGGTATCGCCGTCCTCGCCCGGCCCTCGGGGAACGGCGCGGTGCTTCCGGTCCTTGTCGTCCTCGGGGCCAGCGCCAGCTGGGGCATCGGTTCCGTGCTCGCCGGCCGGCTGCCGACGCCGGCCAGCCCCCTGGTTGGCAGCGCGATGGAGATGCTGACCGGCGGGATCGTGCTGGCGGGGCTGGCGGCGGCAACCGGCGAGCTGACGCACATCGATCCCGCGCACGTCAGCGAGCAGTCGCTGCTCGGGCTGCTCTACCTGATCGGCCCGGGGTCACTGCTGGCCCTGACCTGCTACGTGATCGCGCTGCGGCGGCTGCCGACCGCCGCGGTGTCCACCTACGCCTACGTCAACCCGGTGATCGCCGTCTCGCTGGGCGCGTTGTTCCTCGGCGAGCGGCCCACGCTCGCCACATTGCTCGGCGGCGCGGTGGTCGTCCTCTCGGTCGCGATGCTCCTCATCCGCCGCGCTGATCGCTGAGCGGCCCCTTGACGAGGATCAGTATGCGAGGTGCACTATGCGGCCATGTCCCTTAACGACTTCGAGCGTTACCCTCTGCTGTTCGGCCCCAGCCCCGTGCACCCGCTGGACCGGCTCAGCGATCACCTCGGCGGCCCCCGCATCTGGGCCAAGCGGGAGGACTGCAACAGCGGACTGGCCTTCGGCGGCAACAAGACCAGGAAGCTGGAGTACCTGATCCCCGACGCGCTCAGGCAAGGCGCGGACACCCTGGTCAGCATCGGGGGAGTGCAGTCCAACCACACCCGGCAGGTGGCCGCGGTCGCCGCCCGGGTGGGCCTGAAGGCCGTCCTGGTTCAGGAGAGCTGGGTGGACTGGCCGGACTCGGTCAACGACAAGGTCGGCAACATCCTGTTGTCGCGCATCATGGGGGCCGACGTGCGCCTGGTAGAGGCGGGGTTCGGCATCGGCTTCAAGGACAGCTGGCATCAGGCCCTGGAGGACGTCCAGGCAGCCGGCGGTATCCCGTACGCGATCCCCGCCGGGGCCTCGGACCACCCCCTCGGCGGCCTCGGCTTCGCCAACTGGGCCTTCGAAGTCCAGCAGCAGGAGCGCGAGCTAGGCGTCTTCTTCGACACGATCGTCGTGTGCAGCGTCACCGGCAGCACCCACGCGGGCATGATCGCTGGCTTCGCGGGCCAGGACCGGCCCCGCCGGGTGCTCGGCATCGACGCCTCGGCGAAGATAGCCGAGACCCGCGCCCAGGTGGCAAAGATCGCCCGCAGCACCGCCGAACTCATCGGCCTCGGCCGAGACCTGCGCGACGACGAGATCACTGTCCTGGAAGGCTGGGCCGGCGATTTCTACGGCATTCCCGTCCGGTCCACCCTGGACGCCATCCGGCTGACCGGACGCCTCGAGGGCGTCATTATCGACCCGGTGTACGAAGGCAAGTCCATGGCCGGACTAATCGACCTCGTGCGACGCGGAGACCTTCCCAGGGACTCCAACGTCTTGTACGCCCACCTGGGCGGCCAGCCCGCTCTCAACGCCTACAGCGGCGCCTTCCGCTGACCCGGGTACGAGTACGCCGAACGCCGAACACGAAGGGTTCTCATCGCATGCTGCTGACGCTTTGGCGGGTCGCCGCCGCCCTGGCGGCGACGGCCGTGGCGGCGTTGACTGTGCGTTCGGCGCTGCGCACGATCGTGGTGCCACGGGGTATCCCTGACCGTCTCACTCGGGTCGTTTTCCGGGTCCTGGATGCGCCGGTCGCGTGGCGGGCTGGGCGTGCCTCTTCGGGCCAGCTGGACCGCCGCGCCGCCGGCCTGGCCATCCGCCTGCTCCTGGCGCTCCTGGTCACCTGGCTCGCCGCGATCTGGCTGGCGGGCGCAGGGATGCAGTGGGCGCTCGGCGGTGGCTCAGCCGGGCGGGCGTTCGGTGCTTCGGCGTCGGCGCTGACCACCCTCGGCGTTACGTCCGCAGGAGGCGGCGCGAGCGCTGCTGCCTATATCGAGGCAGTGCTCGGAGTCGGGCTGCTGGCCCTGATCATCGGCTATCTGCCCAGTTTGTATGCTGCTTTCTCGCGGCGAGAGGCACTGGTCAGCAAGCTCGCGATGCGCACCGGGCTGCCGCCGGCCGCTCCGGCGATCTTGAGTCGCCTATGGCGTCCTGCCGGGCCCCAGACTGTGCTGAACGAAACCTGGCAGGCCTGGGAAGACTGGTTCGTTGATCTGAGCGAGAGTCATACCAGCTTCCCGGTGCTCGCCTTCTTCCGCTCCCCGCAGACCGCAAAGTCGTGGATTACCGCGGCGGGCGCCATTCTCGACGCCGCTGCCCTCGCGCTGGCTGCCGTCGACGGGGACTGGGGCCCCGAAACGGAAATGTGCTTGCATGCCGGGGTCGTCTCACTGCGGCACATCGCCGATTTTCATGGCATCTCCTACCAGCCCGACGCCGCCGCGACCGTCGCGGTCACCGAGCCCGAGGTGATGGCCGCCTGCCAGGAGCTCAAGGCGGCCGGCGTTTCCGTTGTCAGCGACCTCGACGCCGTCTACGACCGGTTCCGCGCCCATCGCGCAGGTTACGACCACCTTCTGCTGGCCCTATGCGCATACGTCTACGCTCCTTCCGCGCCGTGGTCATCAGACAAGGCAGTCGCTGCCCGCCACCGGCCGCCGATCATCCACGTCGGGCCGGGAAGCCTCGGCCGGGTCTATGGCCCTCCCGCCTCGCCACCCGGCGGCAACCCGCCGGCCGGCCCGGCGCGACCGCCATGACGGGTGGTCGAGGTCACGGCCGGACGGCGCGCAGCAGCAGGTAATCGATGATCCGGCGCCGCCATAGCAGGTCGACCTGCCGCAGGAGCAGCCGGGCGGCGGCCCGCTGCCCGGCCGGGGCGGCCGTGGCGCTTGCCAGCCGCTGCGCCGTCAGCCGGAGCGCGGGCGCGATCACCCGATCGCCGCAGGTCGTCACCTGCACGTCGGCCAGGCCGGCCGCGCGTGCCGCGGCGGCGATCTGCCCCGGCGTCATCGCCATCGTCCGCTGCAGCCCGAACACCCGCAGTTGCGTCAGGCCGGCCAGCACCTCGCCGGGGCTGACCGGCCACCGCCGGACCGCGATGTCGGAGATGCTCAGCGCGCCGCCTGGGCGAAGGACCCGGTAGCACTCGCCGAAGAACGCCTGCCGGGAACGGAAGTGGAACGCCGCCTCCACGCTGATCACCCCGTCGACGGTGTTGTCGGCGATCGGCAGCCGGACGGCGTCGCCGGCCACCGGCGCGGCCGCGGCCTGCCGCAGCCGGTCCCGGCCCGCCGCCAGCTGCCACTCGGTGATGTTCACCGCTACCAGCCGCCGGGGGCGGGTCGCCTCGGCGATCACCGGGTCCTGGGTCGCGAGCCCGTTGCCCACGTCGAGGATGGTTCCCCCGGCAGGCAGAGCTAGCGCGAGCGTCCGCACCATCCGGCGGCAGGCGGCCTCGGCCTCGGCCTCGCTCCCGGAACCGGGTCCCTCCCACAGCCCCAGGTTCAGCCAGCCCGGCGCCAGCGCCAGGAAACAGTCCGACCCGATGCTCTCATAGACCCGCGCGGCGGGGTTCCCGCCCTGCTTGACCATCGCGGCGGCATGCCGGGCGTGCTGTATCGTCCAGCCCATCATCGAGCCCCAGTGCTGGTGTCACCTGCGCGGCCCGGAACAGCTGCGCGAATGCTCGTCCACTCCCACCATGGCCGCGCGCCCGCCCCGGTGCCTCACTCGCCAGGGATGACCCATAACTTCGCCGCGATCGCGGGTGACAATGCTGGGGAAGCGGGCACCGGAGCACAGACGAAGGAGGACCCGATGAGCGACCTGCAGGCCATCGCCGACCGCGTTGAGATCGAGGCGCTGCGCGGCGAGTTCACCGACGCGGTAATGATGCACGACTACGACCGTCTCGCGTCACTGTTCACCCACGACGGGACGGTGCGGCTTCCCCACGCTTACGCCGGGGCCGTCGGCCGGGAGGACATGCGCGCCGGGGGCGAGCAACTGCAGGCTCTGCTGGACTACATGGTGCAAACCACGCACCCGGGCACGATCGTGCTCGACGGCGACACCGCGTCCGGCCGGGCCTACATGTCGGAGCTCACACGCTTCCGCGATGGCAGGTCGGAGCTGAACTATGGCATCTACCACGACCGTTACCAGCGCACCGCGGACGGCTGGAAGTTCGCCGAGCGCGTCTACGAGATCAGGTATCTCGACGACACCCCGCTCGCGGGCTCGGCACCCCAGCCCGCAGGGGACGCGGCCAGTCCATAGGGCGGAACATGGAAGCGTGGCCGATCACCCGCAGCGCTGGCGTTCCCCGTTCACGCAGCTCGAAATGCGCGAAATGTGGACGTACAGCGATGGCGCCCTCACGGTCAAGGGGTATTGGCGGCCGGGTGGCGCCGCCGGCGCCGGGAGCTGGGTCCTGGTCGACCAGCGGACCGGGAATGTCCAGGGTATGGAACCGGCGGGAGAATTCTCCCGCCGGTTCCGGCCGGTGGACGTCTTCGCCGATGTGCCCGGGCTTCCCGGCTATCTGGGCACGGTGACCGCGCCTGACGGCACCGCCCTCGTGGACCTGGTCCTCGACCGCAACCCCTTCATGCTGGCGAACGGGCCCCGGCGGGCGGCACGGCCCCATACGCTCCTGGTGCCCCGCCGCCATCGCGACGGATGGTCCTCGGCGACGGCTTCGGAACTGGCGGCTCGCCAGACGGCGATGACCCTGGTCGCCGCCTGGTACCGCAGCCTGGACGGCGGGCACGTAGTGTTCTGCGCCAATGACAGCGCACCGAACCTGGACTACCTGCGTGACGCGGAAGCCGCGAGCGGCATGCTGGCCGCCAGTCTGCCCGATGGGGCGATTACCAGGAATCCCCGGCAGGACGTGCAGCACGCCCACTTGCACGCCTTCTATGCCGAACACGATAGGACCGAGAACCACGAGTCGTCGGCACTTGAGGGGCATCCCGTCATCGCAGCGGGCCACCAGGCGTTCCGCGCCGCCCTCGACGGCGACGCCGTGCAGGTCGACCCGGACAGCACAAGCCTCGCCGCCGCCCTGGGCACTGCGGCGCAGCCCTGGGGCGGTAACTACTGCACCTACCAGTTGGGCGTAGACGGCCCCTTGTGGGTCATGCCGGCCTTGGGACCGTCCCAGGACGAGGTCAACCGGCGCCTGGCCCGGGCCGATGGCCTCGAGGCACGGCCGGACCCGAACCTGGGCGGGGCCATCAACCTGGCGCGGCCCAGCCTGGCCGATACCGGGCGGCTCCAGGCAGCGCAACGGGCCACCACTGACCAGCGGGCCAGCTTCGAGACCTTCGTGGCCCGGCGCGGGCTTAACGCACGGTCGCTGGCCGCGGGTCTGGCACCCGGAACACCGCGCGCTCTTTAGACCCCGGTCCGCTCCCGGATGGCCGCCCGCTAAGGTCAGGCTGTGGAGCGCGTTATGCCGCCTGGTGGCTACTCGACGGGTCTGGCCGAGCCTGAGGCGCGATCGGTCCAGGAGGTCCGCGACCAGGGTCGCCGGGTGACCTTCACCTGGTTCGATCCCCCGTTCCGGCCAGAACCGCCGCACTCTAACCAGGCCTACGGCATCTGCTTCACAGGGACCGGGATGATCGTCCTGGGCGCCTGCGATGTCGATGGCGGGCGGTACTGGAACCTGCTCGGCGGCGGGGTCGAGCCGGGCGAAACGCTGGAGGACTGCCTGATCCGGGAAGTGATGGAGGAAGGCTGCGCCCGCGTGGTCGAGAGCCGCTACATCGGCTGCCAGCGAGTTGACGATCCCCAGCACCCGGTCGGGCCCTGGCGCTACTACCAGACCCGTTTCTGGGCCCGGGTCGAGCTCCTGCCATGGGATCCGCAGCACGAGGTCGACGAGCGCCGCCTGGTCCGGCCTGAAGACTTTCTCCGGACCCTGAACTGGGGCTCCGCCCCCAGTGCCGCCATCGTCCTTGAGGAGGGCCTCAAGATCGAAGCTGAGCGCAGACCGGGCTGACGATCACTGGGCCGCGTCGTGCACGTCGTGGTAGTTCCACCACTGGTACGGCGGTGTTTGCGGGGAGCCCTCCGGCGAGTCCTCCCACGTCTCCTGGCGGCCGAGAGCGGTGATGTCGAGGTAGTTCCAGGTGTTGCCCATCTGCTCGTCGCCGCGATTGTTGATGAAGTAAGTCCGGAAGACCCGGTCGCCCTCGCGGATGAAGGCGTTGGTGCCGTGCCACTCGTCGACCTCGAAGTCCTTGTCGAAGTCGTCGGTAATCGTGTACCAGGGGATGTGATTCCACCCGTGGCGCTCCTTCAGGCCCCGGATCTCGGCCTGGGGGGCGCGGGAGGCGAAGGCGAGCGTCGTGTTCCGGGCGTGCAGGTGCCCGGGGTGCGCCACCTGATCCGCCCCGAAGGAACAGCCCACGCAGGCCCGCTCGGGGTACGAGCCGCCCTCGGCATACGTTGTCACCTCAGGTCCGTAGAAGGCGCGGTAGACGATCAGCTGGCGGCGCCCCTCGAACAGGCCAGTGAGGCTCACCCGGCCGGCCGGGCCCTCGAACCAGTACTCCTTGTCGACCGCTAGCCAGGGCATTCGCCGGCGTTCTGCTGCTAGCGCGTCGCGAGCGCGGGTCAGCTCCTTTTCCTTGACGAGGAGCTGCTCGCGCGCGGCGTGCCATTCCTCCGGCGAGACGATCTGCGGTGTGTCCATTCGGCCGTCCTCCTTCGTGGTCAGGACTTTGGGGCCATCACGAATACTGACCCCGGGGCGGCGCCAGACTAACCGGTCCTGGACCAAAGAACGCGAACTGCGCGACGGGCAGATCACCCGCGAGATCGCCTATGAGATGTTGCCGAGGAGGCCGAAGACGAGCGTGTCGTAAAGCCAGCCCGCTATGCGTTCGGCGGGCCAGGCGAGGGTGTCGGTCAAGGTGAAGTACGAGGAATTGTTGAGGTAGTACCAGAGCACGTCTGTCGCCTGCCCGGCGTCCATTCCCGGGCGGAGCGCGCCTAGGTCCGCCAGCCTGCGGGCGATGTGGGCGAGGCCGTCGTGCAGGCCCTGCTCCGCGGTCTTGAGGCTTTCCCGCACGCTCGGCTCCTGCGGGGCGGCGGCGACCACCTGCCGCATGAGAGCCGACCAGTCCGTGAACTTGGCCTGGCTGGTGGTGATGATGAAACGAATCAGGTCGCGCGGCTCCCGCATGTCCTCGATGCGCGCGTGGATCGCGGCGTTCTCCTCCGAACGGACAGCGGTTTCGATCAGCTCGCGGAGCAGGCCGCTCTTGCCTCCGCCGACCGCGTACACGGTGGCCGGCGCCACCCGCGCGGACCGCGCGATGTCCTCCACCCGGGTGCCGAAGAACCCCTGCTCCGCGAACAACTGACGGGCAGCGGCGAGGATCGCGTCCCGGGTCGCCTGCGCGTATTCCGCGCGTCGGCCGGGCGCGGCCGGGGTAGTGCGGGGTGCCATGCCGGTCATCTTACGCAACCACACTGGTCGTACTATGCTCTTATGGACAGAGTCTACTATTCTCAATATAGTCTACTCTGACGAGAAGAGAAAGCTCCTCCTCCCGAGGATCAAGGAGAACCCATGAACTTCGTTTTCGTGCCCGGGGCCTGGCACGGCGGCTGGTCCTGGTACGCGGTCGGCCATCGGGTCCTTGCCGCCGGGCACACCGCGCTGGCGCTGACCTTGCCCGGGCTGGCCATGGGTGATGACCCGGCCGGCCTGCGTCTCTCCGACGCGGCGGATCACATCGTCAAGGAGGTCGAGCGACGGGATCTGCACGATGTCGTCCTGGTCGGCCACAGCTTCGCCGGCATCCCGATGTGCGCGGCCGCGGCCCCGCTGGCCGGGCGGCTGCGGGAGATCGTCTTCTATAGCGCGTTCATCCCGCGGCGGGGTGAGTCGATGGCGGACGCGATGGGCGCCGAGACGTCGGCGTACCTGCACGCGGTGATCGGCTCCTCGCCGGACGGCAGCTTCGGCCTGGACTTCGAGTCATTCCAGGACCGGCTCATGCAGGACGAGCCGGAGACACTGCAACGGCTCGTATACGACCAGCTGGTGCCCCAGCCGGGCGGCTACATGCTGGACGCTCCCGACAGCGACGGCGACACGATCCGGGACCTCGGCATACCCGTCGCCTACGTGCTCGCCGAGCACGACCGAGGTCTCGCGGCGCCCGGCGCCGAGCTTGCCGCCCGGGTCGGCGTCACCCCGGTCATCGTCCCCGGCACGCACGAAGCGCAGCTCACCCACCCTGACGACGTCGCCAGCGCGATTCTCGGCGCACTGAACTGATGGCGGACACTACGCCGGTCTTCCTCAAGCGCACCGGGCTGATACCGGCGCCGGACCTGCGGGCCACGGGCCGCGTCGGCCTGGACCGGACGACAACGGTGTTCGGTCAGCAAGCCTGGCTGGTCAGCCGGGCCGAAGACGTCCGCACCGTCCTCTCCGACGCCACGCTGTTCACTACCGGCGACGCGATGCCAGTCCCGGAAGGTGCTGCCAAGATCGACAACCTGCTGCTCATGGACCCGCCACGGCACACGGTGCTGCGCCGGATGCTGGCGCCCGCGTTCACCGCCCGCGCGCTGCGCCGGCTAGGGCCGCGGATCCGGCAGATCGTCGCTGACCAGCTGGACCAGCTGTCGGCGGCCGGCGCTCCGGCCGACCTGGTCGCGTCGTTCAGCTGGGAAATCCCGTCCCAGGTGATCTGCGAACTGCTCGGCGTCCCGGCCGCGGACCGAGCCCGGCTCCGCGAGCTGATCGACCGCAGCTTCGACTTCAGCCTCGGCGAGGAACGGCTGCGGGCACTCAAGAGGCTGACCGGCTACATCGCCACCGTGGCCGAGCGGGCCCAGGCCGCCCCGGGCGAGGACATGTTCGGCATGCTCGTGCGCGAGCACGGCGCCGAACTCGGCGAACGGGACCTCATCGGCATCGGCGTCACCCTGTTGCAGGCCGGCCACGAGACAACCGCCGCGATGATCACCTCGGCGGTGTTCATGCTGCTGACCGCCCCCGGCCAGCTTGAGCTGCTGCGGCATGAGCCGCGCCGGATCGGCAGCGCGATCGAGGAACTGCTGCGCTACCTGGCCGTGGTCCAGATCAGCCCGCCGCGGCGCGCGACCCGCGACACCATCGTCGGCGGGCAGCCCATCGCGGCCGGCGAGCTGCTGCTGGTATCGCTGCCCGCCGCCAACCACGACCCAGGCCTCGTGGACGAGCCCGGACGCCTCGACATCACCCGCGCCGCGCCGCACCACCTCGCGTTCGGCCACGGCATCCACCACTGTCTCGGGGCGCCGCTCGCCCGCATGGAACTGGAGATCGCCCTGCCCGCGCTGTTCGGCCGGTTCCCGGATCTCGCACTCGCCATCGACCCGGAGGACGCCGACTATACGTCCGGCACGGTCGTGCACGGACTGAAAACGCTGCCGGTCACCTGGTAGCCCGGCTGTCGGTCATGGGCCCGGTGAGGCTACGCGATGACGATCAGGTAGATGCTGTCGGCGATGAACCAGAGACCGACGATCAGGCTCCCCACGGTGACCGCCTGGTCCATGTGGGAGTCGATCCAGGACCGGCAGCTGACCAGGAGCGCCTGGCTGTCGGCGGGCCTGACAACGGCGTAGATCTCCATGGCTAGATAGGACGAGGAGGCCAGGACGCAGAACAGGCCTAGGGCCAGGAAGCTTTCCCAGCTGGATAGCCTGGCCTCCACCACGGTGGCCGCGCCCGCGCCGATCAGGACCCAGGGCTGCAGCGCCGGGGCCAGGGCCATGGCGAACCACGGGGACATGCTGTCCACGTGCGCCTGCCACTTGGGCGTCTTCTTTGGTGGCCTGGGCCGCTTTCTGGCCCGGATGTGCCGGACCGCGATCCTGACCAGGACGACACCGAGCACGACTTTGACTGCCAGTGCGGCTAGCGACGGGACAGTGGCTGGCTTGGGCGGGTTATCGCCGGTCGCCAGGACCGTGACAATCACCACGATGGCCAGGGACACCAGCCAGCCGAACGTGAACGCCGCACCCTTGCGCGCGCCTCGCGTGGAGGGCAGCACGACGAGGAAGGCCGTGAGCGGCAGCGGGTCGAGCGCGACCGCCAGGCCGATCAGCATCAGCTCAAGGACCACAGATCATCACCACGAGATCATTGAAGCCAAAGCGTCCCTCGTCGGGACTCCCCTCTAGCGGGTGATAGGAGGCGAGACTGCGTTAGCTGCCGCGTCGCGCCGGGTCCTTGTTGTCGTCCGGCGCCAGTAGCCGACGGCGGCTAGCGCCAGCGCGATTCCCCACACCAGGAACCACAGGTCCCACACCCCGACGTGCCAGCGCAACGCCGTCCAGTCCACGCTTCCCGCCGGATGGATGACACCCGACAGAACGAGGGCCCCGAGCGACACGTTCAAACCGCCGTACACCACGAGCAGCGCACTGGCCGCGGCTGAACCTGCCAGCAGCCACTTGCGCGGAACTACCCGCCCCCAGGGACGCACGAGCGCCAGCGCGAGCAGGCCACCCGCCACTTTCGCCAGCGTCGCGGCGAGGGCTATCAGTGCCGGAAGTGCCCCGCCCCGGTCGGCGAACTGCTGTGCGTATCCGCCGACCGTGCTGACCAGGCCATGCCCGCCCAGCGCCCAGTACAGGCTGATCGCCGCGTAGGCGAACGCGGTCATCGCCGCCGCGTAAGCCATCGCAGTCCCGGTCCTGGCCTTCGCGTTCATGATTCAAGGCTGGCGCCGGCGGGGGCCGCCGTGGATCGGGATCAGCCCCGGTTCGCCCCTGATCCGCACTCCCTGGACATCAGGGGCGTCCCCGATCGCGGGTTCTAGCCGCGGTTCACGGCTGCTCGATCGCCAGCCGGACCCCGAGCGCGACCAGGACCGAGCCGGTCAGCGCGTCGAGTACCCGGCGGGCCGACTGACGGCGCAGCACGTCACCCGCCTTGGCGACGACCAGCGCGTAGCACGCCAGCCAGAGGAATGTCATCGCGCAGAACATCAGCCCCAGGAGCGAAAGAGAGGCGAAGCCCGAGCCGAATTGCGGCAGCAGGCTGGTGAAGAACACGGCCATCTTCGGGTTGCCGAGGTCGCTCAGCAGGCCGCGGCGGTAGCAGGCCAGGGCACCGCGCCGGGCCGGCTCGCCGGCGGCCGCCGGTGCGGTCGGCTCCCGCTTAGCCGCGGACCAGATCGCGTGGAGCCCGAGGTACAACAGGTAGGCGGCGCCGAGGTACCGCACTGTCAGGAAGGCGGGCTCGGAGGCTACCAGCAGGGCCGAGATGCCGGCGCTGGCCGCGAGGGTCCACACCGCCTGACCGCAGGACACGCCCAGTGCCGTGCACACGCCCCCGCGCCGGCCGCCGCCGAGGGTGCCGCTGATCGTTATCGCCGTGTCCGGTCCAGGCGTCGCGATCACCACGGCCGACACGCCAAGGAAGGTAACCAGCGATGCAGTCACCTCGCCAATCTAGGTCACAACCGATGTCCCTGGCATAGTGACTGGGAGCCGTCATCGGCGCCCTCAATGGCCCGGGCACAAGGAGCAACGCCATGAGTAGCGGCTTCACCAGCGAGTTGTGGGAGAGCATCGGCGACATCTACAGCGCCATCCTGGTCCACCCTTTCCTCACCGGGCTGACCGACGGCAGCCTCCCGCACGGCACGTTCGCGTTCTACGTTGTCCAGGACGCGCTTTACCTGGGACAGTACGCCCAAGCGCTGGCGGCGGTAGCCAGCCGGGCGCCGGACAACGCCGGGACCGAGATGTTCGCCCGTCACGCCGCGGACGCGGTGGCGGTCGAGCGGGGGCTGCACGGCTCGCTGCTGGCCGACCTCGGTATCGACCCCGCTAGCGTCGACGCGGCCGAGCCCGCGCCCACGACGTTGGCCTACACCAGTTACCTGCTGGCGGCTACCCACGGCGGGTCCTACGCCGACGGGATCGGCGCGGTCCTGCCGTGCTACTGGATCTACTGGGAGGTCGGCAAGGAACTGCTGCGCCGTGGCTCACCCGACCCGCGGTACCAGCGGTGGATCGATACGTACGGCGGCGAGGAGTTCGGCGAGACTGTCCGCGCGGTGCTGGCCGTGGCCGATGAGATGGGCCCGGGCCTGGCGCCCCCCGAACGCGCGCGCGTCCACCGGCACTTCCGTATAACCAGCCGCTACGAATGGATGTTCTGGGACATGGGATACCGGGAACAGACCTGGCCAATCTGACGAGCTCACGGCCCGCGGCGGGCTAGGGCATCGGCGCGGCGCAGCGCGTCGGGCAACCGGTGTCGGCCGGCCATCTGCCGGACGATGGTGGCGGCGTCGGCGCGGGGCATCCCGGCGGCGGTGACATACAGCGGCCGGGCGGAGGTTCCCCGCAGCACCGCGATGGCATGAGTCGCGGTGCGGAAGGGTGTCTTGGCCACTCCGATCACCGGGACGCCGAACTCCTCCCGTGCCCGGGCGCCTAGCCCGGGCGTGCCGTCCGGGTCCAAGTCGGCGTAGCCGTCGATCACCAGCAGGCTCAGGCCGGACAGGCCGTCCAGAACCGCCCGCAGCGGCGGGAGTTCGCGCAAGTAGAACTGGCCTGGCTGGTAGGGCGCGACGTCAGCCACCACGGCGGTGCGGTCGCCGGTCAGGCGGGAAAAGGCCGGATCGGCGGCCACGACGGCGGCCGCCCGGGCGCCGCCGGAGGGCAGGTAGTGCACGTCGGCCGCCGCGAACACGGCCCCGCCGGGACGCCCGCCAGTTTCCACGCTTCCAGGATGCGCCGCAAATTGTGGTGGTGCCGCCGGGCAGGTCGCGGAGATAATGCCGGGAGAATGATCAAGAAGAAGACACCATGGATATTCATCGACTGTGAGGCACGCGGCACCAGCCCGGTGCACGGGGTGCTGACTGAGTTCGGGGCCGTTCACTACGACACGCGTGACACGTTCCACGGGCGCCTGTTCGAGGGGACGCCGGATCCGGACAACCCCGCGATCAGTATCGTCGGCGAGCGCCTGGCTACCGATAAGGAAATCGCCGAGAGTTTCGCGGCCTGGCTCCGCGAGCACGTCGGCAGCAGCCAGCCGGTCTTTATCAGCGACAACCCTGCCTATGACTGGGAGTGGATAGCCGGCATGTTCGACCGGGCTGGCATGGACAATCCATTCGGGCACTCCGGCCGGCGAATCGGCGACTTCTGGGCCGGCCTCAACCGGGACTGGAGCGACACCCAAGGCTGGAAGCGGTTCAGGAGGACCGCCCACGACCACAACCCCGTCAACGACGCGATGGGAAACGTGGAGGCATTCGAGGAGATCCTGCGCCTGGCACAGCGGAGCCAGCCCTAGTCACGTTAGTAGGCCTCAGGTCGCGGGAACCACATCTGTCATCAGCACGACGGCTATGCGGAGATCGCCGGATTTGTCGGTGACGTCGTCCGCGAAGTGGCAAGGGAGCCCGTCATGACGCCCAGCTCGGGCCAGCCTGCGCTCGGCGCGGTGGAGTTCAGAGCCCTTTTCGAGCGGTTGCAGCGCGTGCCGTCGTGGGGCCCGGCGGACCGGCGCGGAGCACTGAACCATCTCACGCCCGAGAGGGTGGTCGCCGCGGCGGGGGAGATCAGGCTGGGCCGGACGGTGAGCCTGGCGGCGCCGATCGAGACGGAGCTGACGCCTGATCAGCCCGAGCCCGCCATCCACGACATGAAAGGGCGGCCGGGGGATGGCGCGGACCCTGACGGGCTGACGTTCGCGCAAGACCGGCTGGGCCTCAACGTGCACGGCGAGGTCGACAGCCACATCGACGCCCTGTGCCACGTCATGTACCGCAAGGCGCTGTATAACCGGGTGCCGGCGGCGGCGGTGACCGCGCACGGCGCGGAGGAGTTGTCCATCGATCTGGTCGCGGACGGGATCGCCGGCCGCGGTGTGCTGCTGGACATACCGCGGCTGCGCGGGGTTTCCTGGCTGGAGCCCGGTGACCTGGTGACCGCGGAGGACCTGACCCAGGCCGCCGCCGCCCAGCAGGTGACCGTGCAGCCGGGCGACTTGCTGTTCGTGCGGGTCGGGCACCGCCGGCGCCGTAAGGAGCTCGGCCCGTGGGACGCCACCGCGACGCGTGCGGGACTGCACCCCGAGGCGCTGGAGTTCGTCGCCGACCATGAGGTCGCGGTGCTGGGCAGCGACAGTAACAGCGACGTGTCGCCCACCGCGGCTGAGGGGGTCAGCCATCCGGTGCACGTGCTCGCGATCAACGCGCTGGGCCTGCACCTGCTCGACTACCTGCAGCTCGATGACCTCGTCCCGCTCTGCGAGACGGCCGGGCGCTGGTCGTTCTTCTGCGTCATCGCCCCGCTGCGCGTGCCCCGGGCGACCGGCTCACCGGTCAATCCAATCGCGATCGTTTAGTGCCATCTCCCTATCGCTCCTGACCAGCCGGTTATTACCAGCAGCGCAGCACCAGACGAGACCGAACATCATGCGACTGCGCGCTGAGCCGATGCGGCCGGGATCCGCGCGGTATACGGCTCTCGACGACCATCGTGCTGGGATCCGGCGTGCCGGACCTGCTGGCCGCCTCGCGGCCGTCGGTCAAGCAGGGCCTTCCCGGCTGCCTGGTCACATGACAGGCAGGCCGCAGAAATGAGAAAGGACAAGCCGGAATGGATCGGATTCACCTCCTTGCCCTCTCACCCTCCAATGACTGGCAAAATACTGGCAGCCAGGCTTTCCTGGCCGACCGGAGCGGTCACGGCCTCGGTTCTCATGGTCTCGATTCCGACGTCGTGGCTTACGTCATCCTCGCGTTCGTCGTTTTTACCGCAGTGGTCGGGGTGGCCAGTATCTTCTCGCTTCGGTGGCGTCACTTTGCTCGCCGGGCGATCATCCTGCTGGCAGTCGCGCTCGTGGCGATCTACGCTGTCGGCCGCGGCATCGCCGAGTTCTGGACAGTGGACTATTCCGACCCTGCCAGCTACGCGAAATCCTGGGGAGGTCCGAGTCTGGCCGGAGTGTTCCTGGTCCACAGCGGCCTGGCTTCGTTGTCTTGATCGCGGCAGCGGTCTGGCTGTACAGACGGCGGTCACCCGCGCGGTGAGCATCAGGCGCTTCAGCTATTCTGCGACGAGCCCGGCCAGCGCTTTCTCGAATTGCCAGCGTCGGGAACAGATACGAGCGCGATCCGGCGGCGATACTGCGGGCAGCTACTAATTAACGACATGGCCCGACAATCGGTCAAATTCCCTGCCCCAGGCTGTCATCGGCAGTTCACGAGGCTAACTCTTGATTCGCTGGTGACTCCAGCGGAGCGATCGTGTTGGTAAGAGCATCTTCGAGCTCCCAGAACATCCAGTTCGGCGCGCGGCGCTCTTATCACGCATGAGCGGATGACTAGTCGGGGTCTTCGCGATCGATCTGGTCCCAGAGCTCGCCCGGACTTGGCGCGCGCATGAGGAAATGAGCGCAGTCGCCCGGAAGCCGTCGCGGTGTCGGATCGGGGCACAGGCGTTCGTAGCAGGGGTGAGAGGCCGCCCACGAGGGGCGTCCGAAGGAAAGGGAACCGCGATCATGAAACTGGTGACAATCACGCAGGTCTCCGTCGACGGAGTGATGCAGCACGGCGCGTCGGAGGAGGACCGCGGGAACGGATTCGAGCGCGGTGGATGGGCCGCGGGGGCGGGCGACGACCAGACCCGGGCGTTCATCTACCAGACCTACCAGCGCGCCGGCGCGTTCTTGTTCGGCCGGCGGACCTACGAGCAGTTCGCCGGGTACTGGGGCGCAATGGATCCGGACAGCAATCCAGTCGCAGGTGCCTTGAACACCCGGCCCAAGTACGTGGCATCGACCACACTCTCCGAACCGCGGTGGACGGACACGACCGTCCTGTCCGGTGACGTCGCAGCGGCCATTAGCGAACTGAAGGCCAAGCCGGGCGGTGAGCTGCAGGTGCACGGCAGTGGTGTCCTGATCCGGTGGCTGCTCGCTAACGACCTTGTGGACGAGATGACCCTGATCGTTGTCCCGGTGGTCATCGGCCAGGGCACGCGGCTGTTCCCCGCTGACGGCCCGGACATAGCGCTTGACTTGGTCGACTCACGAGCCGACACGAAGGGCGTAACGATCCAGGTCTACCGTCCCGCGGGGCGCCCGCAGTATTCCACTGGCTGAAATAGCCGGGCTGACGGAACCGCAGCCGCATTCCAGCGGAATGCAATGACGTCCCGGGCAGCACATAGATAAGGAAGGACCGGCTGGAATGGACCTGATCCGTTCACCGACCGACGACCGGCAAAATACCGCCAGTCAGGCTTTTGCGCGCTTCGGACTGCTTGGCCCGCTGCTGGTAATAGATGGCGCGGGAGCGGTACGCACCGTGCCCGCGGCCAAGCAGCGGATCGTGCTCGCGACGCTGCTGCTCGGTCACGGCAGCACGATCTCGGCCGCGAGCCTGGCAGAGGCCCTGTGGGATGTGTCTCCGCCGCCGAACGCACCCGCTGTCATCCGGACCTATGTGATGCGGTTGCGCCGGACCCTTGGCCCGGTCGGTGCGCGGATAGCAGGCAGGCCGTCGGGCTGGATCGTCGAGTTGCTCCGGCCCGAGGAATTCGACCTCGATGAAGCTGAATCGCTGTGGCGCGCCGCGCGGTTGGCGGCTGGAGCCGGGCAATGGCAGGAGGTATCGTCCGCGCTGAGCAGGGCGCTCAGCCTATGGCGAGGTGAGGCGCTGACCGATGTTCCGTCGGCTTTTCTTGCCCGCAGGGAGCTGGACCGGCTTGACGAGTTGCGTCTTCAGCTCACCCAGGCCCGAATCGACGCTGATCTGCAGTTGGGCAGGCATGACGAGCTGGTAGCCGAACTGCGGCGGCTGGCTGCTGAGTACCCGCTGCGCGAGCATATCCGTGCCCAGCTGATGCTGGCCTGCTACCGCTGCGGCGATCAGGCCGCGGCGCTGGCCGTCTACCAGGATGCTTACCGCACGCTCGCCGAGGAGCTGGGCGTGGAACCGGGCCGCGAGCTGCGCGAGATGCACCAGCGGATGCTGGCCGCTGACCCGGCCCTCGCCGCCCCGGTCCTCCAGCAAGAGACGATCCAGACCACGCCCGGCCCACCGCAGCAGCTGCTGACCCGGCCGCCGGTGCCGCGGCAGCTGCCGGACGCGCCCGCCTCGTTTACCGGGCGGGCGGCCGAGCTGTCAGCGCTGTCGGCGATCGCCGGCGAACCCGTTGGCCTGGCGGGCACGGTAGTGGTTACCGCGATCGGCGGGATGGCCGGGATCGGCAAAACCGCGCTGGCCCTGCACTGGGCGCACCAGGTCAGCAACCGGTTCCCCGACGGGCAGCTGTACGCCGGCTTGCGCGGTTTTGACCCCTCCGGGCAGCCCGCCACGGCCGCGGAGGCCATCCGCGGGATGCTCGGCGCGCTCGGAGTGCCCGCCGACCAGATCCCGCCGGACCTGGACGCGCAGGCCGGGCTGTACCGGACCCTGCTGACCGGGCGGCGCATGCTGATCATGCTCGACAACGCGCGCGATGAGCAGCAGGTCAGGCCGCTGCTACCCGCCGCCGAGGGCTGCCTGGTGATTGTGACCAGCCGTAACCGGCTGACAGGCCTGGCCGCCACCCACGCCGCGCGGCTGCTTACCGTGGACCTGCTGACCACCGGCGAGGCCCGCGCGCTGCTGGCCGCCCGGCTGGGCAGGGCGCGAGCAGCCGCGGAACCCGCGGCGATCAGCGAGCTAGCGGAGCTGTGCGCCCGGTTGCCGCTGGCGCTGGTCATCGTCGCCGCCCGCGCCGCCGCGCGGCCCGTGCAGCCGCTCGCGGCGCTGGCCGCCGAACTCCGTGACGCCAGCCGCCGGCTGGACGGCCTGGACGACCGCGATCCCGCCACCAGCGTGCGCGGCGTATTCTCGCGGTCCTACCAGCAGCTCACCCCGTCAGCCGCCCGGATGTTCCGGCTCCTGGGCGTCCATCCCGGCCCGGACGTCACCGCGCCCGCCGCCGCTAGCCTCGCCGCAACCCCCCTGCCCCAGGCCAGTGCGGCGCTGGCCGAGTTGACCGCGACCCACCTGATCACCGAGCACTCGCCTGGCCGGTACGCCCTGCACGACCTAGTGCGCGCCTACGCCGCCGAGCAAGCCCATGCCGAAGAAAGCGCCGATGATCTGCACGCCGCCACTGGGCGCCTCCTCGACCACTACCTGCACACCGCCAACCCGTCGGCGCTTCAGTCCTCGGTGCCGACCCCGTGGTGCACGGAGAACAGGCCAGTTGGATCGTAACGGTTTTTCACGCGCAGGAGGCGGGCGTAATGGTCGCCCCAGAACGACGTCCGCCAGTCATCCTGGAAATAGTCGGTTTCGTTGACGTAGGAGGCATGCTGCCCCTCAAGTGCCTTGAGCGTCGCCATGGCGGACGTTACGACCTTCGCGTCCAGCCGTCCCTGCGCGACGTCCGGTTCGCGGCCGGCGACGCCGGGATAAGCGGGAGGCTCTTTGGCTGAGGCGATCGCCAGCGCGAAGGAGTCAAGGACCGCCGGGTTCATCGATGTGTCCGCCGTCCGGCGCACCGCGTCCGCGGCACCCCCGGCGAGACCCTTGTTGCAATGCCAGGTGACCGGCCAGAGCTTGCTGGCACTGACGAGCGCATCGACCAGGGCCGGCTGGCGTTCCGGGTCAAGAAGCCGCCGCGCCAGCCAGGTCGACTGGTAGGTGTGCAGTACCTGTCCTGCCTCCCCGGCGTTGACCGCCAGGTAAAAATAGTATTTCGGCGCACCCGGGAGGTCATCGAGCACGATCGCCCCGGGGGCGCGCCCAAGCACGGCCGCGTTCCAGTAGCCCTGTGCCGGAATCGCCACCACCACCGGCGTCGTGAGCGTGTAGTCGGACGGCCTGGCCATGATCCAGTCGAACAACGGAGCCCAGGTCTGCCTGGCCTGGGCCTGATCGAGGCCCTGGAACACCATGGCGACGGAGATCTGGAGCTGGTCGTCGGCGCCGAAAGTGATCTGCTCTCCCCAGTGGGGGTTCAGCAGGCGCTGGCGGTAGAACGAGACCAACCGCCCGACCAGCGTCCGATAGGCGGCTTCAGACGTGGCGGTGATCGTGGCATCCACCCCGCCGAAATAGGCCGGCAGCGCGTGGGTGCGCAGCGTCAGCCGGGTGACGACGCCGAAGGTCCCGCCTCCGCCGCCCTTGAGCGCCCAGAACAGGTCCGCGTCCCGGAACGCGTTGACAACCCGCACGGTCCCGTCCGCCGTGACGACCTCCGCCTCCAGCAGGTTCGCCGCGGCGGTGCCGAAGCCTTTCGAAAAGCTGCCGAATCCGCCGCCCTGCACCAGGCCGGCGACACCGACGGTCGTGCACCCTCCGCCCTGCACATAGCGTCCGCCGATGGTGGTGACAGCGTTGTAGGCATCGATCCAGATCGTGCCGGCGCCCAGGCTCACAGCTGGCTCGGGCTCAACCCAGTCCGGAGCGCCCTGGGGCAGGAAATCGTCATGGAGTTCCACCGCCCGCATGTTGGGCCTGGTCCATATCAGCAGCGAATCGGGCGCGTTCGAGCCTCCGGTATAGCTGTGGCCGCCGCCTTTCACGACGAGGCGGACACCGTACTCCCGAGCGAAGTTCACCGCGGCCGCGACATCGGCGCTGCCCTGGGCCAGCACCGCGTACGCGCTCGACTGTGAGGTCCAGGCATCCGTCCAGCCGAGGGTCTGGGTAAGGGCGGCATTCTCCTGGATGTAGAAGGGATTCTTCAGGTTCTGGAACAGCTCGGCTGTCGAGGGGCTGGTGGGGCCGGCCGCGGCAGCGACGAAGGGCGACACCACCTTCACCAGGCGGCCGCCGACGCTCTTGCTGAGCGCCGCCCATGCGGCTGGGCCAGGCCAGCCCGGCTCGCCGGGCCGGACACGCCGGACCGGTGGCGCGGCGACGCCGAGCGCGGAGGCGGCGAAACGATACGAGAGCGGCGACACGGCCAGCGCTTTTAGCAGCGTACGTCTGTGCATTCCCGAACCTCCGAGGTGTCGAGGCTGCTTCGGCGTGACTATCCTCCCCAGGTCGCCGCATCCGCGCCGTGTCGTGCGCGTATCTCCAGGCCTGCATGGCTATCAGCGATCCTGTTCGCCCAGGTTGCCGGGGCCCGCCCAACCAGATGATGCGGTGCCGATACGCCCGCGATGCGGCATCAAGCGACTATGGGCACGGCAGTCCGGAGTCCTCAAGATCACCGCGGTTGGTGCACACCATTGCGACGCGAACTGCGCCGCTGGCTGGCCAGGGCGACGCCGGGCGGGACTAGACGAGGAAAGCATAGAGGCGCTGTTCGCGAGCATTTTCGCGGCAGCGAGGAGGATGGGGAATGTCTGCTGTTATCGAGGCTCGTGGCCTGGGTAAACGGTACGGGCATCGGTGGGCGCTGGCGGATTGCACGCTGAGCGTGCCGGCCGGGCGGGTGACCGGGCTGGTCGGGCCGAACGGGGCGGGCAAGAGCACGCTGCTGAATCTGTCCGTCGGCTTGCTGGCCCCCACGACCGGGACCATCGAGGTGCTCGGCGGCCGGCCCGGGGCCGGCCCGGCACAGCTGCGCCGGGTCGGGTTCGTCGCCCAGGACACGCCGGTCTATGCCGGGCTGTCGGTCGCCGACCACCTGAGGTTCGCCGCCGGCCTGAACCCGGGCTGGGACGCCGGGCTGGCCCGGGACCGGATCCGCCGGCTCGGCCTGGATCCGCGGCAGAAGGCGGGGAAACTATCGGGGGGCCAGCGCGCCCAGCTCGCCCTGGCCCTGGCCGTTGCCAAGCGGCCAGAGCTGCTGATCCTGGACGAGCCGGTGGCTAGCCTGGACCCGCTGGCCCGCCATGAGTTCCTCCAGCTCCTGACGGAATTCACCGCCGAGCAGCAAGCCAGCGTGGTGCTGTCCTCGCACTTGATCTCCGACCTGGAACGGGTCTGCGACTACCTGATCGTGCTGGCCGCCTCCCGTGTGCAGGTGACCGGCCCGGTCGAGCACCTGCTCGCCACCCACTACCTGCTAACCGGACCCCGCCGCGACCCCGCTGGCCTGCCTCCCGGCCAGCACGTCATCTCCGCCAGCCACGCCGGGCCGCAGACCACCCTGCTCATCCGCGCCGACTCGCCTGTCTATGACCCGGCCAGGACCAGCAGCCAGGTCAGCCTCGAAGACCTCGTCCTCGCCTACCTCAACCAGGCGGCCGGCCCCACCGGCCCCCGCCGCACGCTGGAGACACAGCAATGACCTGGATGACCTGGCGCCAGTTCCGCACCCAGGCATGGATAGCCATCGCCGGCCTGGCCGCCATCACCATCACCCTCGCGGTCACCCGGCCATCCCTGACCGGCATGTACTCCGCCAGCGGGATCGCCGCCTGTCAGGCCCACAGCGACTGCGGGAGGCTCGCCGCCAGCTTCATCAGCCATGTGCGGGCCGACGGCGCCTACCCCGTCCTGTACGCCGCCGGCGTAGTGGTCATGTACCTGGTGCCGGCCATCATCGGCATGTTCTGGGGGGCGCCGCTGATCACCCGCGAGCTGGAAGCCGGTACCTGGCGGCTGGCCTGGACCCAGAGCATCACCCGCACCCGCTGGCTCACCGTCAAGCTCGGGCTGCTGGCCCTGGCGGCCATGGCCATCACCGGCTTGTTCAGCCTCATCATCACCTGGTGGGGTAGCCCCATCGACCAGGCGGCCGGCCTGGGCTCACCCATCCTGGGCAACCGGATGACCCCCCTGCTGTTCGCGGGCCATGGCATCGTCCCGATCGGCTACGCCGCCTTCGCCTTCGCCTTGGGCGCTACCACAGGAGCGCTGATCGGCCGCACTGTGCCAGCCATGGCCGTCACCATCGCCATCTTCGGCGCCGTCCTGCTCATCATGCCCAACTTCGTTCGCCCCCACCTCATCCCGCCCGCCCACACAACCGCGGCGGTCAGCCCCGGCTACGCCAACTGGGTCCCCGACGGCAACGGACTGCTGATCACCGGGCCGGCATCAGTACCCGGCGCATGGGTCCTGTCCACTTCCGGCCACGTGTACACGGGCCCCGCCACCCGCGTCCTCCAGACCTGCTACAACGGCCCCACCTCAACCCCGGCGTGCGGCACGGCATTCGCCTCGCTGCACGCCCAGCTGACCGTCACCTACCAGCCCGCCAGCCGCTACTGGCCCCTGCAAGCCTACGAAACGGCCATCGCCCTGGCCCTGGCCCTTGCCCTCGCCGTACTCTGCGGCTGGAAGATCCGCCGCCTCGCCTGAACCAGCCCCGACCCCGCGGCAGGGAGGATCCGCTGGAATCTCGTATCGCTCTGCTCTCTGCGCCGAGCAATCTTGGATTGCGGCCGCCTCAGCCGTCCAGCGTGCCCGGCTGTGCCAAGGCGCCGGAGGCGCTGCGCGAGGCAGGCCTCTTCCGGCGGTTCGCCGAGACCGGTGCCGCTGACGCCGGCGTCGTGCTGCCCGGCAGGTACGTGGCCGACTCTGAACCTGGACGAGTCCGCAACCAGGAGGCGATCGTGGAACACGCCCGGCGGCTCGCCAGCCGGATCTCGGCACTGCGCCAGGCCGGGCGTTTCCCGCTGGTCATCGG
>Ga0335075_10003447_pt1 | contig 25086 bp, 23 predicted proteins | sample Lox_Sample_24_FD_206723 | JGI IMG/M metagenome (GOLD analysis project Ga0335075, IMG submission 206723) | Soil microbial communities from Loxahatchee National Wildlife Refuge, Florida, United States - Lox_Sample_2.4 | ecosystem: Environmental > Terrestrial > Soil > Wetlands | place: USA...
CATGCACGGCACTCGTGCGCCGCTGTCAAAGCATGCACGGCACTCGTGCGCCGCTGTCAAAGCATGCACGGCACTCGTGCGCCGCTGTCAAAGCATGCACGGCACTCGTGCGCCGCTGTCAAAGCATGCACGGCACTCGTGCGCCGCTGTCAAAGCATGCACGGCACTCGTGCGCCGCTGTCAAAGCATCGGCGCTCGCCGGCCGGCGTCGTGCGCGCTCAGATGCCGAGCTCGAGCAGCTCGCCCAGCCGGCGCGCGGCGGGCGAGATGCGCGAGAGCGTCAGCTCGCCCGCGTCGCCCGCGCTCGCTGCTATCGCCTGCAGACCGCGGTGATCGACGAAGCCGAGCTCGCCGAGGTCGAGCGTCACCGGGGCGCCCGCTTCGAGCGCCAGGCCGAGCAGCCGCTGAAGCGCTCGCGCACAGAACGTGTCCACTTCGCCTTCCAGCGCGAGCGTGTGCGAGTCCGTGAAGAACACGCGAAACGGCAGCCCCGCGCCGCGCACGCGGCGCGCCGGGTGCACCGCCTCGAGGTCCGCGAGCAGCTCCGGCGCGACGCCGCGGCTGTCGTACGCGCACAGCGCCGCCAGGGGATGGCGGGCCATGTAGCGGTCGGCGATGCTCTCCGCGCGCACGAGCGCGTGCGCGCTCGCCGGGTCGGCGACCAGCTCGCTCACGCGCACCACCACGCGCAGGCCGGCGTAGCCGTCGGCGAGCGCTCGCTCGGTGGGCGCCGAATAGCGGGCGAGCTGCGCGTCGGGGTCCAGCCGCGCGTGCTCCGGGTAGATTTCGGCGAGCGACGCGAGCTCCAGCGCGCGGCTGCCGAGCAGCTGCTCGACGTCCCCCAGCGCAGCCAAGCATTCGCGCGTGCGCTCGGCCGGCTCGTCGGTCACGTACGCCAGCCGCTGGCCGAGGCGCAGGCCGTCGCCGAAGAACTCGAGCGCGGCCCGCTCGAAGCTCGTCTCGCTGTCAAACCCCCAGCAGACGTGTCCGCCGATGCCCACGCCCCCGGCGCACGCCACATCCCCATGCTCGCGCACCGCATAAGTATAAGTCCGCGAGCAATCCGCGGGTCCGGGCGCGCACGCCAGGCCGCCCAGCGCGCGCGCCGGTCAAGCACCGGCGTCCTCGAACGCCGGCCGCGTGCCCAGGTCGCGGTCGATCGCGATGTGCGGCAGCCGGTGTTCGAGCCAGCGGGGCAGCGTCCACGTGCGCGCGCCGAGGATGTGCAACACCGACGGCAGCAGCAGGCTGCGCACGACGAACGCGTCCAGGAACACCGCGCTCGCGAGGCTCAGCCCGAACAGCTCGAGCACGCGTTCGCCGCCGGCGACGAACGACAGGAACACGCAGATCATGATCGTCGCAGCCGCCGTGATCACGCGCCCGGTCGACGCGAGCGAGGAGCGCGCCGCGCGCCGCGCATCGTGGGTGCGCGCCCACTCCTCGTGCACGCGCGAGATCAGGAACACCTCGTAGTCCATCGACAGGCCGAACACGATCGCGAACAGCATCACCGGGATGAACGCCTGGATCGGCGCGCCCTTGACGTCGAACAGCCCGCCCAGCCAGCCCCACTGGAAGATCGCGACGACCACGCCCAGCGACGCGCCGATCGACAGCAGGTTCATGAGCGCCGCCTGCAGCGGGATCACCAGCGAGCGGAACACCACGAGCAGCAGCAGCCCAGAGAGCAACACGACCACGCCGACGAACACCGGCAGCTTGCTCGCGAGCACCTGCGTGAAGTCGATCGCGATCGCGCTCGTGCCGCCCACCAGCAGCCTCGCGCCGCTGCTCGACTCCAGCGGCGGCAGCGTGCGCCTGCGCAGCCTGCTCACCAGTTCCGCGCTCGCGAGCGCCTGCGGCGCCGAGCGCGGGTAGACGTCGAACACGGCGGTCCCGCCGCGCGGGCTCACGCGCGGCGCGCTCACCGACGCGACGTCCGCGGTCCGGTGAAGCGTGTTCGCGATCTGCGCAAGCGCGGCCGTGTCGTCGCGGCGCGGCAGGCTCGCAACTAGCAGCAGCGGCCCGTTGAAGCCCGGGCCGAAGCCCTTCGCCAGCAGGTCGAACGCCTGCCTGGTGGTCTGGTTCGGCGGATTGTTGCCGGCGTCGCTGTTGCCCAGGCGCAGCGCCAGCGCGGGCGATGCGAGCGTCAGCATGATCGCCAGCGCCGCGATCGCGCCCGGCCACGGGTGGCGTTCGACCATCTCCGACCAGCGCGCCCAGAAGCCGCCCCGAGCGCTTCCCGGGGGTGCTGCGCCGCCCGACTCCGTGCCCGCGCCGCGCGCGCGTGTGCGCGCTCGCGCCGCCCCGGGGCGCGCGATCCGCTCGCCGAAGCGCGACAGGAACGCCGGCAGCACGCTCAGCGCGGCGAGCATCGTCATCAGCACCGCCAGCGAGGACGCGACCGCGAGGCCGAACAGGAATTCGACGCCCAGCGCGAGCTGGCCGAGCAGCGCGATGATCACAGTCGCGCCCGCGAACAGCACCGCGCGGCCGGCCGTGTCCATCGCTGCGATCACCGCGTCCTGCACGCCTGCGCCCGCGAGGTGGTTCTCGCGAAAGCGCGTCACGATGAACAGCGCGTAGTCGATGCCCACACCCAGGCCGATCATCGCCGCGAGCTCGGTCGAGAAGTTCGGCATGCCGATCACGTGCGAGCCGAGGCTCGCCAAGCCGATGCCCGTGCCCAGCCCGAGCAGCGCCGTCAGGATCGGCAGGCCCATCGCGACGAACGAGCCGAACGTGATCAGCAGCACGATGATCGCCGCGAGCAGCCCGACGGCCGTCGCCGCGCCGAGCGCCGGTTTCTGCACCGATTCGATCGCCTGCCCGCCGAGCGCCACCTGCAGCCGGGGCGACGCCACGGCTTTGGCGACGCCGATCACGCGTTCGACCGCCGCGGTCGGCAGCACGTTCGCGCGCTCGTCGAACGTTACCGTCGCGAACGCCACCTTGCCGCCGGGCGAGATCGCGTGCGCCCCCTTCGAGCTGTACGGGCTGACCACCCCCGTCACGTGCGCCAGCCTCGCCACCCGCGCGAGCATCGGCGCCACACGCGCGCGCACGGCGGCTTCGCCGACGCTCCCGCGGCGCGTCGCGAGCACGATCTGATCGGAGTCGCCAGCCTGCGCCGGGAAGTCGCGCTCGAGCAGGTCCGCCGCGCGCTGGGATTCGGTGCCCGGCAGCGAGAAGTTGTTCGAGAACTTCGATCCGACCGCGCCCGACACCCCGAGCGCGCCGATCAGCAGCACGAACCAGCCGATCACGACCGCCCGGCGGTGGGCGCTCACGCGACGCGCCGCCCGTGCGACGACCCCCAGTCCCCTCCCCCCATCCAGCCGTTCTCCGGACCTTCCGACGGAGCTCATACGCAGCCTCTCATTGCACGCCGATATAATGTCTAAATATAAATAGTTCCCGTTCCAAACACTTCTAGATCAAAAGTAGCATACGACGATGGCGAGCGCCAACACCAAACCGGCGTCAGGCGTCCAAGACGACCTCGACGAGCTCACTGCGCTGCTCGGCGAGACCTTTCGCGGCCTCAAGCAGTCTAGTCCGACGCCGCGCCTGCTCCGCGAGGCCGCCGAGCGCCAGTCGCTCGGCCCGCGCCACTTGCCCGCGCTGCTCGCCGTCGCGATCGCCGGGCCGATGAGCGTCACCGAGCTCGCCCGGCGGCTCGGGCTCGGCCTGTCCACGACCAGCGCGATCGTCGGGCAGCTCAGCCGCGCGGGCCTGCTCGAGCGCGCCGAGGACGAGGACGACCGCAGGCGCACGATCGTGCGCCTGCACGAGCGCCACCGCGAGGTCATCGGCGCGTGGGCCGAGCACGCGCTCGCGCCGCTGCGCGCCACGCTCGAGCGCCTGCCTGCGCCAGCGCGAGCCCACTTCATGGACGGCTGGCGGATACTGCACGAGGAAGTCACGCGCACGGCGCCCGCCCGCGTCGACGATCGCGAGGCGTAGGACGCGACAGCGCCCGAGCCGTGCAGCGCCCGAGCCGTGCGGCGCCCGAGCCGTGCAGCGCCCGCGCCGCGCAGCGCCCGAGCCGTGCGGCACCCACGCCGTGCAGCGCCCGAGGCGTGCGGCGCCCGCGCCGTGCAGCGCCCGAGGCGCACGGCCGTCCGCGGCCGCGTACGCGCGCGCGTTCAGCGCAGCTGCGGCATGACCTCGGCGGCGATCAGCTCGAGCTGCTCGAGGTCGTCGAGGTCGATCACCTGCAAGTACGCGCGCTGCGAGCCCGCCTGCGCGTACACCGACAGACGCTCGATCACCTCGCCCGGCGTGCCCGCGGCCCCCGAGCGCCTGAGCTCCCCCAGGTCGACGCCGATGCGCTCGGCGCGCCTGCGCAGCTCGCGCTCGTCGCGCGCGCAGCACACGGTCACCGCGTGCGAGTACACGAGCTCGTCGGGATCGCGACCGAGCTGCTCGCACGCGGAGCGCACCCGTTCGAACTGCGCGCTCGTGCGCTCCAGCGCGGCGAACGGGACGTTGAACTCGGCCGCGTAGCGCGCGGCCAACGCGGGCGTGCGCCGCGCCCCCAGGCCGCCGACGATCAGCGCAGGCCCCGCCGCGCGCGCCGGCTTGGGCAATGCGGGGCAGTCGCGCAGGCGGTAGTGCGCCCCCTCGAAGGAGTAGCGCTCACCGGGGGGCGTCGCCCACAGCCCCGTGATGATCGCGAACTGCTCCTCCAGCCGCTCGAAGCGCTCCTCGATCGCCGGGAACGGGATCCCGTACGCGTCGTGCTCGCGCTCGAACCAGCCGCTCCCCAGGCCCAGCTCGACGCGCCCGCCGCTCATCGCGTCGACCTGCGCGACCGCCACCGCCAGCGGGCCGGGCAGCCGGAAGGTCGCCGACGTCACGAGCGTCCCCAGGCGGATGCCGCGCGTCTCGCGCGCGATCGCCCCGAGCGTCACCCACGAGTCGGTCGGCCCCGGCAACGGATCGCCCGCCCTGATCCGCACGAAGTGATCGGAGCGAAAGAACGCGCCGAAGCCCAGCCGCTCGGCGCACTGCGCGACCGCCAGCTGCTGCTCGAAGCTCGCGCCTTCCTGGGGCTCCGTGAAGACCCTCAGCTCCATCTCGCCGGACCATAGCGCCGCGGCCGCCGCCGCGGGCGCGCGCGCGCAGCCGCCGCGGGCGCCCGCACGCAGCCGCCGCGACCGCGCGCTCGTGCCGGCGCGCAGCTGCTGCTACGGCGCGGCGGACGCGCCTAGCGTGCACGGCGGGGGAGCGGCGCGACGGTCACCAGCGCGGCGCTGCTCGGGGGGACCTCGACGGTGATCGTCCCATGTTCGTCGGGCACGCGCGGCAGTCGCGCGGGCTGACGCCAGATGCCGTCCGCTTCGACCGCCCGGCCCCCGAGCAGCACGCCCGAGGTCGCTTCGGGCGAGGGCGCGGTCAGCGACAGGACGCTCGCGCCGTGAAAGCCCGCGCCGACGTTCAGCGCGACCGCCGCGTCGCGATCGCCCGGCGGGTCGTCGTCGACGATCACGAACCGCAGCGCCCCGTCGCTCGCGACGAACGCGCTGACCACCACGTTCGCGTGCTCGGGCGAGACGATCCGCGCCGGCGCCGGGCGCTCGCCGATCAGCGCCCGCGCGAGCAGCAGCGCGTACCACTCGGGCTGCGCCTGCAGCGCGCCCGCGGCCGCCGCCTGGGGCGTCGGCGCGCACAGCGGCGTGTAGCCCTCGCAGTTGTTCGGGTTGCCCTCGAAGTTGATCCCCGCGACGCCCATGCTCATCGCCTTCGTGATGAAGCTCAGCGCCCACAGCGTCGAGGCGAACGTGTCGCTGACGCCCGGCACGCCGCCGCAGGAGACGCTGCCGGTCTCATCCATGCGAAACGGCACTTCGCCGAGCGCCGCGACCGACATGTAGCGGCGCAGCGAGACTTCCTCGAGCTGGCGGATCGGCGGGCTGAGCAGGCGGGCGATGCTCGGCGGCGGCCGTTCGTTGCACGAAAGCGGGTAGTGGTGGCCGGTCAGCAGCGCCGGTCGCTGATAGACGACCTCGCCCACGCCCCAGCTCTCATACGCGCTCGAACCGGACGTGTCGGGGCCCGCCAGGGGGATGCCCGGGGCGAGCGCTTCGATCGCGCTGCGGTACACGCTCACCTGTTCCTCGTACTGCACGAACGACCACGGCGGCGAGCGCAGGCCGTGACGCGCATACGAGTCGGGCTCGTTGCCCAGCTCGATCGCTTCCAGCGATTGCCCGAGCGCCGCCTTCGCGGCCGCCGCCTCGCGCGCGCCCGCCTGCGGTTCATAGTGGCCCATGCCGATCGTCAGCAGCACGCGCCAGCCGCTCTCGCTCGCCAGCCCCGCGAGCGCGCGCAGGTCGCCTTCTTCGAGCACGCCCGCCGCCCACGCCGGCCGCTGTGTCTGGGCGTCCGTCCACGCGATGTCTTCGTCCGCGGTCACGCCGCCGAAGCGCAGCACGCCGTCGCCGAGCGAGCGCAGCAGCGTCACCAGGTCGCCGCCGCCGCCGTAGCCCGCGATCTGCCCGAGCGCCGCCACCTCGAAGGACAGCCCGAGGAAGTTCGCCGGCACCGGCGCCGCCGCTTGCGCTTCGTCGAGCGACACGTACAGCGGGATCGTCACCGGCTTGCGCGGGACGGCCGTCGCCTTCGCGCACGCGCTCGCGCAAAGCGCCAGCGCCAGCGCCAGCCCTATCGACAGCGCCGCGCCCGCCGCGACCCGCGCGCGCCCGCACGCGCGCGCGAGCGTCGCCCGACTGCGCTTACAGCTCGGAGCTGACCGCGTACCAGTCAGGGCTGAGCTCCGGCGCCCCCTCGCAAACCTCCTGCAACACCCGCAGCACGGCGCGACGCCCGATCTCCGCGCGTTCATCGCTGGTCATCGACACCGGAGCGTCCTGTCCCGTCCGCGCCTCGATCTGGGGGCCCATTTTCACGAACGACACCTCGCCCCAGCCGGCGCCCAGGCGCTCCCACAGCAGCTGCAGCGCGTCGGCCGGCGGCGCGGCGGCCGAGTGGGGCGTGATCCTGAACTGCACGCGGCAAGGCTAGCGCAGCAACACAACCGCCATGCGGGGCGCTCGGCCGCCTGCCGGGCGCAGCCGCACATCGGCCGCACCGGGCGCTCGGCCGCCTGCCGGGCGCAGCCGCACATCGGCCGCGCCGGGCGCTCGGCCGGCTGCCGGGCGCAGCCGCCCGACGGCGACGGCCCGCGGTGCTTGACTGCCGGGTATGGGATCGCACACACCCGGAGCGTGAGGCCGTGGCGCAGTTCTCCCCCCCGCACCTGGCCGCGCTCGCGGTGCTGGCGCTCGGCGTCGTCCTGGCGGTCTGGGCGCCCCGCCGTCACCCCGGACGCTGGACCGTGTATGCCGCGCGCGCCCTCGCGCTGCTGATCTTCGCAGGCTGGGCCGGCGAGTACCTCGCGGACGTCGTGCTCGGTACGTGGAGCGTCAAGTACACGCTGCCGCTGCAGCTCACGGACGCGATCTCCGTGAGCTCGATCATCGCGCTGTGCACGCGGCGCATGCTGTTCGTCGAGCTCTGCTACTTCTGGGCGCTGACCGCCTCGCTGCAGGCCACGATCACGCCCGACCTCGCGATGAACTTCCCGAGCGTCTACTACTTCACGTACTTCATCTACCACGTCGGCGCGATCCTCGGCGGCTGCCTGCTGGTGCTCGGCTGCCGGCACTACCCGCGACCGGGGGCCGTGTGGCGCGTGTACGCGGCCACGTTCGTGTGGACCGCGATCGCCGGGCTGGCCGACGTGATCACCGGCGGCAACTACATGTTCCTGAGCGAAAAGCCCGAACACGGCTCGCTGCTGAACGTGCTCGGGCCGTGGCCGTGGTACATCGCCTCGACCGCCGCGCTCGCGCTCGCGATGCTGTTCGCGGTCAAGCTGCTCACCGACTGGGTCGCGGGGCGGCCGTCGCGCGCGGGCAGCGCGCTCGCGGGCGCCGCGTAGGGCCTGGGCGCGACGCGCCTGTCATGAACGCGGGAGCTCGCGCCCGTGGGCGCGCAGCAGCTCCTGCAGCGTGCGGCCGCTGATCACCGACTCGGGCCGTTCGGCGAGGACGTCCGAGCCCGCCCGCGCGTGCTCGTCGCGCCGCTTGATCAGCAGCCACTGCGAGCCCGGCCCCGCGTCCGGCGGCTGGCGCGCGCCGCCCTCCCGGCCCTGGCGGCCGCTCGCTCGCGCCCGCGTGCGCTGCAGCGCGAAGCCGCCTGAAAGCTTGCGGCCGTGCAGCACGAACACCGCGTGGCCGCGCTCCAATGCCCGCGGCCAGGGCACGCGGCCGCCCTGCTCGTAGCGGCCGCGGTCCCACACGATCACGCCACCGCGGCCGCTCGCGCCCTCGAAGGAGTCGTGCTCGAGCTCGTGGTCCTCGACCTGTACGGCCAGGCGCTTGACCGCCGGGTCCAGCGACGGGCCCTTGGGCACCGCCCACGAGCGCAGCACGCCGCCGACCTGCAGGCGCAGGTCGAAGTGATGGGCGCTCGCGAGGTGCTCCCGCACGACGAACGCGCCGGCGCTCACGCCGCGCACGGCGAACTGCTCGTGGCCCTCGACCCGCGCCCGCTCGACGCCCACCTCCGCGACGCTCGCGCCCCGCGGACCGTCGCGCAAGAACGCGAGCAGCGCGTCGACCGCCGCGCGCGGCCCCTCCGCGTGCAGCGCGACCGTGCCGTCGGGCTCGTTTCGCACCCAGCCCATCACGCCCAGCTCGAGCGCCCGGCGCCTGCTCGCCTCGCGGAAGCCCACGCCTTGGACGCGCCCTGAGACACGTGCCCGGATCGCAACCTGCTCGACGCTTTGCATCGTGCGTGCCGCTGAGAATCTAGCGGGCGCGCGTCGCGACGCAAACCCCGGACGCTCACCCGGTAGGCTCGCTCACAGCGAGCAAACGGCGAGCGGAGGGAGCGAGATGGGCGACGAAGTGGTGCAGATCCGGATCGACGGCGGCGTGGCGCTGCTCACGCTCAACCGGCCCGAGCGCCTGAACGCGTGGACGGCGGAGATGGAGCACGCGTATTTCGCGCTGCTCGAGCGCTGCGGCGAGGACGAGCGGGTGCGCGCGATCGTCGTCACGGGCGCCGGCCGGGGCTTCTGCGCGGGCGCGGACATGCAGCAGCTGCAGGCGCTCGGCAACGGCACGGCGGACGCGTCGGCGCAGGCTCACGAGCGTCGCGCGCAGACGTTCCCGCTGTCGATCGCCAAGCCGATCATCGCCGCTGTCAACGGCGCGTGCGCGGGCATCGGGCTGGTGCAGGCGCTGATGTGCGACCTGCGCTTCGCCGCCGAGGGCGCCAAGCTGACGACCGCGTTCGCGCGGCGGGGGCTGGTGGCCGAGCACGGCATCTCGTGGCTGCTGCCGCGGCTGATCGGGCCGGCGCGGGCGCTGGATTTGCTGCTGTCCGCTCGCGTCGTGTACGCGCAGGAGGCGCAAGAGCTCGGCCTGGTCGACCGCGTGATCGCGCCGCAGGAGCTGCTCGAGACGACGCTCGAGTACGCGCGCGAGCTCGTCCTCTACAGCTCGCCCGCGAGCATGGCCACGATCAAGCGCCAGGTGTACGCCGACCTGCAGCGCACGCTGCCCGACGCGCTCGCCGAGGCCGACCGGCTGATGCTCGCGTCGTTCGCCGCGCCGGACTTCGTCGAGGGCGTCGCGAGCTTCCTCGAGCGTCGCGAGCCGCGCTTCGCGGGGGTCGGGGCCTCCTAGCCGGCGCGGGAGCCGACTGGCCACGCCGGAGCCGACTGGCCACGCCGGAGCCGACGGGCCTGCTCCGGCAAGCCTACGCCGTCCGGGCCGCGCCGCCCGCGGCGGTCAGCCGCTCGAGCCTCGCGACTACCGCGCGGGCGCCGTCGCTGCGGGCGAGGGCGCGAGCCATCGCCTGCGCGCCGCGCCTGAGCGAGGGGTCCTCGAGCGCCCGCGCGATCACTGCGCGCAACCTCCGCGGCGAGGCGTGCTTGCGTACCCGCACACCTGCGCCGACGGCGAGCACGCGAGCGGCGTTGTCGGGCTGGTCACGACGGTCGGGGATGCACACGAGCGGCACGCCGTCGGCGAGCGCCGCGTTGATGGTCTGCCAGCCGGCGTGCGTGATCACGAGGGAGGCGTGGGGAAAGACCGTCCTGTGGGGAACGTACGCGACGGCGCGGGCGTTGGCCGGGATCCGCAGCTCGTCGGTCTCGAGCGCGGGTCCGGCGGTGAGCAGCGCGCGTACGGGCAGCCCGGCGACCGCGTCGAGGATCCGCTGGACGAGCGCGCGCTGGTTCATGTAGCTGGTGCTCAGGCTGATGACGACCAGCGGGTCGGCGTTGGCATGCGGCCACGGCGAGCGCCACTCCCTCGGGTAGGGCTCGAAGGCGGGTCCCACGTAGTGCACGTTCGCGGGCAGCGCGCCGGCGCTGGAGAAGTCGAGCTCGTGGGCGGTGAGCATCTCGATCGCATCGGCGCCCAGGAGCTGCGCGCCCCAGTGCGCGAGCGGGGCGAGCCCGTGCTCGGTGCGCGCCCTGTTCAGGAGCGGCACCCCGATGTCGTGCACGCGGGTGGACGCGTGGGCGAGCAGACGGTCGCGCGCGCTGCCCAGGGGACCGGCCATCGGGCGCAGGCCGATGAACGGCGGCGGCGCGCCGCGGACGGGGAAGGGATACGGGCAGTGCACGAGCGCCACCGCGGGCACGCGTGCGCCCTGCGCGGCGACGCCGGCGCCGGTGAGCATCCAGTCGTAGACCACGACGTCGGCGGGCCACGAGGCGAGCGCCTCGGCGCAATCGCGGCTGACGTCGAGCACGAACGCGAACAGCGCACCCCGCAGGTTGCGCAGTCCCGCGCCGATCCTCGTCCGTGCCTGCCAGTCGCGCAGCGTGTCGCGCTCACGCCGGCTCATGTCGAGGTCCGGCTGCGCCCGCCGGTACGGCACGAACCCGGCCCCGGTGTCCTCGACGCGCCCGCGCGCGGCGCTGTGGGCGAGCACGCGCACCTCGTGTCCCCGCTCGAGCAGGCGCCGGGTGACGGCGAGCTGTGGCTGGGCGTTGCCGCCGAACGCCAGGAGTGTCTGGAAGACTCGCATCTCTAAATTTAATTTTATATAATATCAAACGAATATGTCCGCGGCCGCTCCTGCGCGCAAGCGTCCCTATCGCATGACCGCACGCGCCGACGCGGCGGCGGCGACGGGCGAGCGCCTGCTGGCGGCGGCGTGGCGCCACTTCGCCTCGCGCCCGTACGACGACGTGCGCGTGGGCGAGATCGCGGCCGAGGCGGGCGTCAGCGCGCAGACCCTGCACAACCGCTTTCGCTCCAAGGAGGAGCTGTTCACGGCGGCGTTCCTTCGCTGGGGAGCGGCTGAGGGGGCCAGGAGGGACACGGCGCCCGTGGGCGACGTGCGCGGGGCGATCGAGGTGCTGTTCGACCGCTACGAGGCGCATGGACAGGCGGTTCTGCGACTGCTCTCCCAGGAGGAGCGGATACCGGCGGTGCGCCAGATGACCGACGCCGGCCGCGCATACCATCGGCGCTGGGCGCGGCGCACGTTCGCGCCGCTGGCGGGCGGGCTGCGCGGGGCCGCGCGCGAGCGACGCCTGACGGCGATCGCGGCGGCCACCGACCTGCTCGTGTGGAAGCTCCTGCGCCGGGAGATGCAGCTCCCTCGCGCACAGGCCGAACGCGTGATGGCCGAGATGATCGAGCCCCCGCGAGGCGGCTGAGCCGAGATCATCCGCGAGCGCGCCGCTCGGCGATCAACTCCCGCAGCGAGCGGCGCTGGCAGCCGCTCGCGTCGAAGTTCTCGCTCGCAAGCCAGCGGCGAAAGCCGGCGCCGGTCGCCGGCCACGAGCGGTCGGTCATCGCATACCAGGCGGTGTCGCGATTGCGGCCCTTGACGACCTGGTGCTGGAGGAAGATCCCCTCGAAGGCGAACCCGAAGCGCTCGGCCGCCCGCCTGGAGGCGGCGTTCAGAGCGTTGCATTTCCACTCGAGGCGGCGGTAGCCGAGATCCTCGAAAACGTGGCGGGCGAGCAGGTAGATCGCCTCGGTGGCCGCGGTCGTGCGTTGCAGCGGCGCGCCGAACCAGATGTGGCCGATCTCGATCACGCCGAACTCCGGGGTGATGCGCAGGTAGGAGGCGAGGCCGAGCGGACGCTCGTCACGGACGCGCACGAGCGTGAAGTACAGCGGGTCGCGCGAGCCCTGCGCCCACGAGAGCATCTCGCGCAGGCGACCGGCGCTCTCATACGGGCCGTCGGGCAGGTAGGCCCAGATCGCCGGGTCCCCCGCGGGCGGGTGCGAGACCGCGTACAAAGGCGCTGCGTCCGCATCGGCGTCGACCGGGCGCAGCAGCACGTGCTCGCCGCGCAGCGCTCCCGGCGCGGGTCGCGCGACCGCGGCCCACTCCAGGGGCTCGCCGAGGGGAGGCCCGGTGGGCGCGCTCACGCGCCCGGCGCGCGCCTTCGCAGCCGCACGCCGCCCAGCTCGACGCCGTCCGCGCCGCCGGGCAGCTCGCGCGGGAGCTCGAGCGCGATCTCGGCGAGGCCTTCCGCGCGCTCGCTCGCCGCCGCTTGGAAGCGGACCTCGCCGCCGTCCACGCGCATATCGCAAGCCTCGCCGGCGGCGAGGCCGAGCACGTGCGCCCAGCGCGCGGCGACCGCCGCGGGGTCATCGACCGCGACGGTGATCCCCGCCAGGCGTCCCGGCGCGCCCACGCCGATGCTCCCCGTCCATCGCGGGCCGCCCCAGCGCCACGTGCCGTACGGCAGCGAACGGTCGACCGAGACGATCGCACCGCGCATGTCCGCTGGGTGCAGGTGCGTGCCCGAGATGTCGGGCAGGTCGATCTGCCAGACGACGCGCACGCCCGCGCGCGCGGCGCGCGAGCGCGCGCCCTCGAGGTCCTCGAGGTCGAAGATCACCATGTAGCCGCCGTCGCCGTGACGCGCCAGGTAGCGCCCGGCGGCGGTGTCCGGGCGCGTGGGCGAGACGACCTCGAGGAAGCAGTCGCCCACCGCGAACACCGCGTTCTCCAGGCCGAACTCGCCCACGCCCGGGTCGCGGAACGGCTCGCCCAGGCCGAGCGCCGCGCGCAGCGCCGATGCCACGGGCTCGAGCTGCGAGGCGACGAGCACCGCCTGGCGGAGCCTCACCCGTGGTCCGCCCGCGCCATCCACGCAGCGAAGGCTACCGGTGCGCTCACGGGCGCGGTGCGCTGCCGTTCGGGCTCGCTGCTCGCGCCGATCCCGCCGCCTGCCCGCGCCCGCCCGCCGGATCCGGCTGTGGCGCGCGCGCGGGCGCCGGCTGCGGCCCCGCCGCGTGCAGCTGCGCGGCCCTGCGCGCGGCGTACTCGGCTGCGAACGCGTCGACCACGCGCGGGTCGAACTGCGTGCCGGCGCACGCGCGCAGCTCGCGCAGGGCCTCGAGCTCGGAGCGCGCTTCGCCGAACGGGCGCTCGCAGATCATCGCGTCGAAGGAGTCGCACACGAACACGATCTGGCTCGCCAGCGGAATCTCCGCGCCGGCAAGCCCGCGCGGGTAGCCGCTGCCGTCGTAGCGCTCGTGGGTCGCGCCCACGATCTCCGCCACGCGCGCCAACGCGGGCGCGGCGCTGAGGATGCTCGCGCCGACGACCGGGTGGTGGCGCATCAGCGTCCACTCGTGCTCGTCCAGCGGGCCCGCTCTGTGCAGCAGCGAGTACGGGATCGCGACCTTGCCGATGTCGTGCAGCTCGGCCGCGCGCACCGTGTCCGCGAGGTCCGGGCCGCGCAGACCGAGACGCCGCGCGAGCGCATCCGCGAGCTCGGCCACGTGCGAGGCGTGACTGTGCAGCTCCGGCTCGTGCGCCGCGAGGATCTGCAACGCGAGGTCGCGCGTCTGCTTGCCCGCGCTCGCGCGGCTGGAGTCCTTGTACGCGTACATGCGCTCGTCCGCCAGCTGCAGCGCCAGCTGCGTGTCGGCCGCGTCGCTCGGCAGCATCACCGAGCCGTAGGAGGCGGTGATCGAGAAGCCGTCGCCCACCGCGCTGAGCGCCTGCAGGCAGTCGCCGATCATCGTCTCGCCCGCGTCCGCCCACAACAGCGCGCAGAACTCATCGCCGCCGAGCCGGTATGCGCACCCGCGCTCGCCGACCGCGCGCTTGAAAGCCTGCGCCAGGCGCCTGAGCAGCATGTCGCCGCCGATGTGCCCGAAGCTGTCGTTGTAGGCCTTGAAGCCGTCCAGGTCGAACAGCACCAGCCGCGCCGGGTGCTCGTCGCTGACCCGCTCCCAGGCCGCGCTCAGGTCGAACGCGAGTCCTCGCCGGTTGGCAAGGCCGGTCAGCGGATCGACCGTCGCCTCGTCGCGCTGGTGCATCTCGGCCGCCTGCAGCGCGCGCACGATCGAGACGACCGCGATCAGCAGCGCGAGCGTCGCGAACACGGGCACCGGATCGTGCAGCGTCGCGCGTGGATCGAGGCCGACTGTGACCGCGAGGATGACCGCGACCGTGACCGTCAGCGCAGCGATCACGACCTGCGGGCGAAAGCGCGCGGCGACCATCGCGGCGGGTAGGACCAGCCAGGGCAGCGCCGGGCTGCGCGGGCCGCCGCTCAGCGCCACGCCTGTCGCGAGCAGCGCCAGCGTGATCACGATCGCGTTCACGCTCACTCGCTCGGGGTGGGCGCTGCGCGCCATGCGGCGATCTACGCTCAGCAGGTTCGCAGCCGAGAACGCGAACAGGATCAGCGTCCCCCAGCCGAGCCACGGGGCCGAGAGCACCAGCGTCACGCCCACCGCGCCCGATCCGACCTTGCGAATCATGCGCACGCGCGCGCTCGCATCCAGCACTCGCGCACGATCCCGATCAGTAGGACACAACCAACCCCCTTGCATCTCACCGTCTGTGTCGTCCGCGCCATGTCCAGTCTTTAGAACTGAACCAAAAAGCTACGTCACTGTTCTAGCTTGTCGAATCCTCTGGAAGGAGCTGGTTGGAAACCGGTCATTGCGGTTTTCTAACGAACTTCTAACACTCAGACAAACAGCTGCGCAACATGGGTGCGCAAAGCTTTTCGTCGTTGTATCCGATAACGGACCATGGAGGGGACATGGACACAGCTTTGTGCGACGGCCCCGCCGCGCACGGTGGTATCGATCGCGAGGCCCCGGCCACGCCCGGGCTGGTCTCGCACGCGGTCAGACGGGCGCAGCAGGGCGACCGTCAGGCGCTCGGCTTCCTGTACGCGCGCTACGCGGACAACGTCTACGGCTACGTGCGCAGCATCGTGCACGACCCGTACGAGGCCGAAGACGTCACCCAGCACGTGTTCGCCAAGCTGATCCACGTGATCGGCAAGTACGAGCAGCGCGACGTGCCGTTCTTCGCCTGGATCCTGCGCGTCTCGCGCAACGTCGCCGTCGACCACATCCGCCGCCAGCGCGCGATCCCGGTCGAGGAGGTCCGCGCCGTGCAGGAGAGCGCCGGCGTGTCCTGCGTGCTCGGCTCCCACCAGAACGGCGAGCGCATGAACGACCTGCGCGAGGCGCTCGCCACGCTCCCGCCCGACCAGCGCGAGGTGCTCGTGCTGCGCCACTTCGCCGGCCTTTCCCCGACCGAGATCGCCGAGCACACCGGGCGTACCGAAGGCTCGGTGCACGGCCTGCACCATCGCGGCCGCCGCGCCCTGCAGGCCGAGCTGGCGCGGCGCGGGGCGGCGCCCGCGACCACCCGCCGGCGTCCGCGCTCAGTCGCCGACCCGAGCGGCGCTCGGGCGGCCGAGGCCGCCGTCTAGAGCCGTGGGCCGTCCGCGAACGGGCTGCGCGTCGCCTGCCTGGCGACCCGTCCGCTGTCGACGTCGGCGAGGTAGTACAGGACCGCGAAGGCGACCAGGTCCTCGACCGGCACGCTGGAGCGCTCGCTCTCCTGTTCGAGCGCCTCCCACGCGAAGCCTTCGAGGCGCACCACGACGCTACGCTCCTTGGCGTCCCGGCGTTGCTCTCCGGCCCGGGCTCGGCTCATCCGAGCCCTCGATCTGATGACCGCACACTCTCACTCAACGGGTGGCGGGCGGTTGCGCTCGCGCCGGAGCAGCCCTGCGCAGGGACCAAAAAAGGCTGGTTGTGGGGGCGGTGCGGCGCTTGCATCGCGCCTTCGACGGTAGCGCGTGCACGGCCGACTCTCAGATCGGCTTGCGGAGGACGCGCGCCAATGTCAGCGGCTCGGCCCCGCTCACGCAGCCTCAGCGGCTGCCCGCGACCGAGCTCAGACCCGCGCCCGCGCGAGGTCCGCGGGGGTGAACTCGGGGTCCTGGCCGAAGGTCCGCCGCATGCGGCTGCGCAGGGTTTCATAGCGGCGCACCGCGTCGCTGCGCCGGCCCCGCGCGATGTCGACTTCCATCAGCCGCCGGTGGACGTCTTCGTCGAACGGCTGCAGGCCGGCGAGCCGCTCGAGCGCGCGGGTGGCGCCGTCGGGCGCCCCGCACTCGAGGCGGATGTCGGCCAGGCGCCGCAGCGCGATGCAGGCGAGGTCGTGCAGGCGGTGGCGCTCGGGCAGCGCCCACTCGGTATACGGCAGCTCCGCCAGGAACTCCCCGCGATACATGGCGAGCCCGCGCTCGAGCTTCTCCCCGCCAGTTTGCGGATCGCTGTCGGCGAGCTCCAGTCCCGCGGTCACATATCTCTCGAACTCGTCCGCGTCGACCGCCACGTGCTCCAGGTCCAGCCGGTAGCTGCCCGAGCGCGCCACGATGTAGGCCGACGCCTCGCGCAAGCCGCGCTCGGGCTCGAGCTTGCGGCGCAGCGCGTGCACGTGGTAGCGGACGCTCGTGCCGACCGCGTAGTCGGCGCTCGCCAGGATCGACTCGCCGATCTCATCGACGCTCACCGCCCGCCGGCGCTCGGCCACCAGGTACTTGAGCAGCTGTCCCGCGCGCTGGTCCAGCCAGGGCCCGCCGATCGGCCCGGTCGTCGATTCCACGAAGGTCGTGCCGAGCGTGCGGATCGACAGGCGCGGGCCGGCGATCCAGTCGGGGTCGGTGGCCTTGCGGCGGTCGCCCACCAGCCCCGGGCGCAGCTGCAACACGACCCGCCGCCGGTCGTCGCCCAGCGGCGCCGCGGCCACCCACATCGCGCAGAGCCCCTGCGAGGTGCACAGCTCGACGCGGACCTCCGCCAGCGGACGGTCCTGGCGCAGCGCCAGCTCGGTCACGCAGCCGGCCTCCAGCGCCGTGCGCGGCGCCCGGCAGCCCAGCACCGAGCAGCAGCTGAGGTCACCCTCGGACAGGCCCAGCGACTCGATCAGGCGCGCGGCGCTCCTGTTCGCGCAGACGATCCGGCCTTCGTGGTCGAGGACCAGCTGGCCGTAGGGGAAGGCGTCGAAGGCCTCGCGCTGGAGCGATGCCTGCGCAGGGCCGCGCAGCTCGGCGACCGCACCGCGACCGTGATCCGGCGACGCACGCGCGCCGCCGTCCAGATCAACCCTCGTAGCCGACCCCGTAGCCATAAACCGCCCTAACGCTCACCTCACCGCCGCATCCATGCTGGGGAATCGGCGAAGATCAAATGACGCAACGTCCCCCGTCGTGAGAGCCGGCTCATGTAAATCACGATTTACATGAGACCGCCTGTCCCGCTGCCTGGCGCGTAACTATACGACTTTCTGGTCGAGTTGGAAAGAAGTACCGAAGATCTCACTCGAGATCTGACGAATATAGACTTGTTTCACATCAAGCTCGGGGGACTTTTGCGCGCGAGCGCGCAAGAACCGCGAGCTCGCGCGCGTTGGCCTCATCGGAGCGCTTTTGACATGCACGTGCAGATCCGCCAGCCGCCAGTCCCACTGCTAGCCGGTTGTCTGGCCGTTGCCGTCGGGGCCGGCCTCTGGCGCCTGGGGATCGAGTTCGAAAGCGTCTGGCTGCGCAGCTGCGGCGGTCCCCTGCTGGGCGAGGACGAGGCCGGCCGGCCCGTGGCGGTCCTCGACGCGACGCGGCTCGGGCACGGTCGCGCCGGCGCCGGCGAGCGGTCCCGAGCAGCCCGGGCGCGGGCGCGCTCGCTGGTCGCCGTTCGCAGCTGACGTGCGGCGGTAGCGGCAGGGAGCTCAGCGGACGCCGTTTGCGCTGACCCGCAGAGCGTCCCACTCGGGCTTGGGCAGGCCCTCGCAGACCGCGCTCACCTGGGCGCGCAGCCGCTCTTGGAAGGCAGCCACGGAGAAGCGCGCGGCGTTGCGCACGGCTCGCTGCGGGTCGAAGTCGAGCGAGTCGATGCTCTCGATCGCCCGCACGAACGCGTCGACGTCGTCCAATCGCGCCAGGCGCCCCGTCTGCCCGTCGATCACGGTCTCCCGCGCTCCTCCCGCCGCCGCGGCGATCACCGGCCGGCCGGCCGCCTGCGCCTCGACCGCGGTGATCCCGAACTCTTCCACGCTCGGCACGAGCACTGCGCGCGCGCTCGCGTACAGCTCCGCGAGGGCCCCGTCGTCGACGCGCCCGAGGAACTCCGCCTCGGGATATGCCCGCTTGATCGCGAGCAGGTCCGGGCCGGAGCCGACGACCCGAATCGGCACGCGCGCGCGCCGCGCGGCCTCGAGCGCCAGCGGCAGGCGCTTGTGACGGACGACCTCGGATACGACGAGCAGCGCGTCGCCGGGGGTCCCGGGACAGAAGCGGTGGGTCTCCACGGGCGGATGGATGACGGGCGCGTCGCGCCGATAGTTGCGCCTGATGCGTTCCCGCGAGAGCTCGGAGTTGGCGACGTAGGCGTCGACCCTGCGACTCGCGGCGAGGTCCCAGCGGCGGATCCGGCGCAGCTGCCGGCGCACCAGCGGACGCAGCGCCGGCGCGATCTCTCCGAGCGCGTAGCGTTCCTCATCCCAGGCGTATCGGAACGGGGTGTGACAGTAACAGACGTGCACCGCGCCCTCGGGAACGCGTACGCCGTGGGCGAAGGCGCTGCTGCTGCTCACCACCACGTCGACGCCGCTGAGCTTCAGCCGCTCGACTGCCAGCGGATACAGCGGCAGGGCGCGCCTGAAGCTCGCCTGGTCCATCCCCAGGAGCTGCAGCGCCGAGGTCGTGATCGGATGACCGGCGAAGCGCCCGTCGGTGGCGCGCGCGTCGTGCAGGAGCGTGAAGATCGGCGCCCGCGGGTAGATGTCGGCGATCGCCGCGAACGTGCGCTCGGCGCCGCGCATCACCAGCAGATAGTCGTGCGCGAGCGCGACCCGCTTGACCGGCGTGTCCGAGCTCGGGTGGTCTCGACGGTCGCGGGCCACGCGGCCTGCGGCGTCCGCGGGCGAGGCGCCGCGGCGTTCGCCCCGCAGCGCGACGGCGACCGGTGCAGCCGGGTGGGGTTGGAGTGTCGTGAAGCGATCCATCGCAGACTCACAGGCGGGGGGCGTCGCCGGGGAGACCTACGCTACTGCTCCGATCGTGGCTCGTTGTGAACCATTGGGGAAGCCCGGCGACCTCCCCGCGACCAAGCTCTGAATAACAATCCTACACATACGGTTGATCACTGACTACCTGCGTGGCGGCTAATGTCTGACGTCCGACCGAGCCGCGTCGTCCGGTGACTGCCCGCTCGGGGCGAAGACCGACGCGAGAACCAGCCTTTTTTCGTCCCTCGAGCGGCGGCGAGGGCGTGAGATCGCGCCCGGCGGGGGCGTTGAACGGTTGTGTGCGCGATTCGACGGATCGCATCGTGGCAGCTCGACCGTGGGCGAGGTCCGATCGGGCTCGCACGCGCCGGGCTCGGGGCCGGTGCGCGGACGGGCGCCCGCGAATGAGCGTCGAGACGCAAAAGCCCGCCGACGCCGCGACCGGACAACTCGGCCCGGGGCGCGGCATCCTCGGGCTGGCGGTCCGCCGCGGCGGTCTGTCGCCGGGAATCTCGGAGGTGCGCGGGCCGGCGGCCTGCCTGCGACGCGACGCGCTGTTTCGCCGGATGCTGCTGCTCGCCGACGTCGGCGCGCTGGTGGGCGCCTTCCTGCTCACGACGGCGCTCGCGCAGCGCTCGCTGCGGCTGACCTGGGCGTGCGTCGCAGCCATCCCGATCGTGGTCGTGTGCGCCAAGCTCGGCGGCCTGTATGACCGCGACGAGACGCTGCTGCGCAAGACCACGCTCGACGAGGCGCCGCGGCTGTTTCAGCTGGCGACGCTGTGCGCGCTCGCCACCTGGATGAGCGAGGCCCTGCTCGTCGACGGCCGACTCGACCGCCGCGAGGTGCTGTTCCTGTGGCTGGCGCTCGCCGCGTTGCTGATCGTCGCCCGCGCCGCCTCGCGGGCGATCTCGCTGCGGATCGCTCCCGCCGAGCGGTGTCTGCTGATCGGCGACGAGCTGTCGACCGAGACGCTGCGCTCGAAGCTGGCCGGCGGCGGCGGCGTCAGAGCCGAGGTCGTCGCCCAATTGGATTTGGACACGGCCTCGGCCTGGTCCACCGACAGCTTCTCCGAGGCGCGCTTGAGGGAGATCCGCGACCTCGCTCAGACGCTCGACGTGCACCGTGCCGTGATCGCGCCGCAGAGCGTAGACGGCGGCGAGATGTTGAACCTGGTGCGCAGCTTGAAGGCGATCGGCGTGAGGGTCAGCGTGCTGCCGCGACTGCTGGAGGTCGTGGGCTCCTCGGTCGAGTTCGACGACCTGCACGGAATAACCGTGATGGGCGTCAGGCGCTTTGAGCTCACGCGCTCGTCGGCCGCCGTCAAGCGCGCCTTCGACCTCGTCTGGGCCTCGGTCGGGCTGCTGGCGATCTCGCCCGTGATGATCGCCGCGGCCGTCGCGATCAAGCTGGACGGCCGCGGGCCGGTGTTCTTCCGCCAGCTGCGCGTCGGTCGCCACGGCAAGCACTTCCGCATCTTCAAGTTCCGCACGATGGTCGCCGACGCCGAGGCCCTCAAGGACTCGCTGCGCCACCGCAACGAAGCTCGCGAGGGCCTGTTCAAGATCGCCGACGATCCCCGCGTGACGCGCGTCGGGCGGATTCTGCGCAAGACCGCCCTGGACGAGGTCCCGCAGCTGTTGAACATCCTCAAAGGCGAGATGAGCCTCGTCGGCCCCCGCCCCCTGATCCTCGAGGAGGACATGCGCATCCGAGGCTGGCACCGGCGACGCCTGGAGCTGACTCCGGGCATGACCGGCCCCTGGCAGATACTCGGCCCTGCGCGCGTGCCGCTCGCCGAGATGGTCGCGATCGACTATCTCTACGTCGCCAACTGGTCGCTGTGGACGGACATGAAGATCCTGCTGCGCACCGTCTCCTACGTGCTGGGCTGCCGCGGGCTGTAAGCGTGCCGGCCGGTCGGCGTTTGCCCTAAAAGGACGTCGACTCTGCCCGCAAAGGACCTAGACAGGCGTCTAGGCGCGAGCATAAAATTTGCCACAGCCTGTCATGGCGAGAGGCAGGGAATGCAGTAGGTTCAGGTGGACCAGAGAAGCAGCCAGGCGACATAGCGAGCGGGGGACCGTCGGACGCCGCGCATCGAGGTGCACCTCAAGTCACATATGTGACTTGAGGTGGCGCAACTTCGGCGCGACACTCAGTCTTCCTCTCGCGCTCGGAGGACATGGATGAACTCGACTCGAGAGCTTGTGGAGATAGCGCACGGATGTAGGGCCGCGGTGGCCTGGCCGCCCCGGCCCGCCGACACCGACAGCCCCGACGCGCGGGCCAGCAGGCGACAATCAGACCGGCTGGTAGCGCGTGCCGTGAGACGCGCCCAGAACGGCGACCGCACGGCGCTCGGCTTCCTCTACGCACGCTATGCCGACAACGTCCACGGCTACGTCCAGAGCATCGTCCACGACGCACACGAGGCCGAAGACGTGACCCAGCAGGTTTTCGCCAAGCTGATTCGCGTGATCGACAAATACGAGGAGCGCGACGTCCCCTTCTTCGCCTGGATCCTGCGCGTGGCTCGCAACATGGCCGTCGATCACCTACGCCGCCAGCGGCTGATACCCGTCGAGGAGGTACGGCCCGCCGGCGCGCACAGCGACGAGCACGACAGCAGGGAGCGCATCGCCGACCTCTGCGACGCGCTCTCAGAGCTGCCTCACGATCAGTGCGAGGTGCTCGTCCTGCGCCATTTCGCGGGGCTCTCGCCGACCGAGATCGCCGCATTCACCGGGCGCTCCGAGGGATCGGTGCACGGGCTGCATCATCGAGGGCGGCGCGCGCTCAAGGCCCAGCTGATCGGACGTGGGGCCGCGCCCGCGACCGCGTTCCGTTCCCTGCGCGGTGTCGCCGTCGTGCCGACCAGCGCTCAGGACGAGCTGTCGGCCTAGCGGGTCTGCCTTCCGCTTAATTCGCTGGTTTATGCCTCTAGCGCCTCCCCCGTGTAGGTCCACTTGACTGGTTGGCGGTTTGGTTTAGATCTCGATGAACACGAGGATCCGCTCAGCACGGCTCTGCTCTGAGGTGAAAGCGCCGTGCTTGAGCAGCCGTTCGTGCAGGATCGAGAAGAAGATCTCGACTTGGTTCAGCCACGACGCGTGGGTAGGGGTGAACTGGAAACGCCGGCGCAGGTCAGCGCAGCGGATCGTGCAGCCCCCTCGGTCATAGCAGACCGCCAACCCCTTCGGGCCGCCGAGACGCTTGAAGAAGCGGCGGATCGCCTTCTCGGCCGTCTCGATCCTGTCGTATGCGGTTGCCGTTGCGGCCTCAACAACCGCGATTGTCAACGCGTGAAAGATGCGACGCACGAGAACCAGCCCCATGCGTCGATACTGACTAGCCTTTTTTCCTCCTCTTGGAGCGCCGGCGGGCGTGAGCGCCACGGCTCCGTGGACGTTGGTGGGCATGACCTTGGACGCAAAGGAGGCGAGCGTCGGGCGTGTCGACGAGCTGGGCAGCGCGCGTGCCGAGCGCCGCATCGGCACGGGGCTGCTGACGATCGCGGACGGCAATCTGCTCACGCGTGCGAGGCCAAGGCGCGAGATCTCCTCGGTGACAATCCCCACGCTGCGGATCCTCGACGTGGAGATCAGCACGCTGACAGGCGATCAGGCGCTCAATGCGATCGCGGGCTGGGCCGAGCGCGGCACCTGCCAGACGCTCTCGTACGTGAACGCGCACACGCTCAACCTCGCTGCCCGCGTCGAGGCACTGCACCGCTCGCTGCGGCGCAGCCGGCTGGTGATGAACGACGGCGTCGGCCTCAACCTCGCGGCGCGCATGCGCGGCGAGCGCTTCCCCGAGAACCTGAACGGCAGCGACTTCACCGTCAGGCTGCTGCAGCTCGCTGCCGCACGCGACTGGAACGTGTACTTCCTCGGCGGAGAGCCCGGCGTCGCCGAGCTCGCGGCAGAGCGGCTCGAACAACGTATCCACGACCTGTGCGTCGTCGGCGTCACCCACGGCTATACCCGCGAGAGCGACGAGGTCCTCGCCGAGCGCGTGCGCGATTCCGGCGCGTCGCTGCTCGTCGTCGCGCTCGGCAGCCCGCTGCAGGAGATCTGGCTCGATCAAAACCTCGAGGCGACCGGAGCGCTCATCGGCATCGGCGTGGGCGCGTTCCTCGATTTCACGGCCGGGCGTGTGCGGCGCGCGCCGCGCTGGATGAACACGATGGGCATCGAGTGGTGCTTCCGGCTGTTGCAGGAGCCCGGGCGGCTCTGGCGGCGCTATCTGGTGGGCAATCCGTTGTTCTTGCTGCGGGCGTGGCGAGATGCGTTTGAGTAGCAACGGCCGCCACCGAGGACGCGACCCGGGCCAGGAATCGGACAAACGTCCAAAGCGCTGGGAGATCCGTCATGCCCGCGGGGCGCCGTCCGATAACTACGCAGCAGCGCCTCCTGTAGCCACTTCACGGGCCTACCGCGGCTAGGACCTGCAGTGGGATCTTCAACGACAAGGACGCCGCGCCTATGTTGCGTGCTCACCGCCTGGCGGCCGTTCGAATCTGCCTCCTCATCGCCAGCTTCGCGCTGCTGAGCGCGACGTCTGCGCTTGCCAGCAGCTCGCATCCGTCTCACACCGTCTCAGCTTCGCGCGTGCACGATGCGTCCCATGTTGTGCTTGCCTCCCACGGGCGCCCGAAGGGCAGGACGTCGTCATCATCACGGCGAGCCAGGTGCGTCGTCATCGCGACTCGTGCCAGCAAGCACCACAAGGCGGCCAAGTCGTGCGCGGCCAACAAGCCGAAGGCGACCGGCACCCAGCCGAGCGTTGCGGGCGCGGATCGGCCGGCCCCGACTTCTGCCGTATCCGTGGGTGCTCAGATACCCGTGTTGGGTGGCCCTCTGCCCACGGAAGCGCTCGAAGTGCCCGGCCTTGAACTTGGTCCACCAGCCAAGGTGCCAGCTGAAGCCTCTCTCACCGAAGGGGAACCAACTACGACAGCCCTTTCGTCTTCTCTGGATCCGTCGACGGTCGGCCAGGCGGTGAGTTACGCGGCGACAGTCGACCCAATGGCGGCTACAGGCAGCGTCACGTTCGAGGACGCCGGGACTGCCATCTCGGGCTGCGCGGACCAGACCGTGACCTCTGGCGTCGCGACGTGCAGCCTCTCAGGCTACATCGCAGCAAGTACCCACTCGATTACCGCGACCTACAGCGGAGACAGCAACTACATCGGCTCGACCTCCTCTCTCTTGACCCAAGTAGTTAGCCGGGCGCGCACGAGCACGACGTTGACATCGTCGGTGAACCCATCGATGGTCGGGCAACACCTGACCTACACGGCGACGGTGAACCCCGCGGCCGGGGCTGGAACGGTTTCGTTCGATCAAGCCGGTACGCCGATACCGGGTTGCACCGCGCAGTCCGTCAGCTCAGGCACCGCGACATGCACCCTCTCCGGCTACGCCACGGCGGGCGAACACGCGATCATGGCGACCTACAGTGGGGATGGTAATTACCTCACCTCGGCATCATCCTCCTCAAAGCAGGTGGTCGACAAAACGGGCACGACCAAGGCTGCGATGACGCTGTCGTCTTCGCTGAATCCATCGACGGTTGGCGAAGCGGTGACTTACACGGCTACGCTCAACACCACAGCGGCGACCGGGACCGTCGAATTCAGGCAAGCGGAAGTGACGATCACCGGTTGTGCTGCGCAGCCCATCAGCGCCGGCAGCGCACAATGCACCGTGGTTAACCCTTCTTCGGGCTGGCGGTCGATCACAGCCGTCTACTCCG
>Ga0335075_10003448_pt1 | contig 25083 bp, 23 predicted proteins | sample Lox_Sample_24_FD_206723 | JGI IMG/M metagenome (GOLD analysis project Ga0335075, IMG submission 206723) | Soil microbial communities from Loxahatchee National Wildlife Refuge, Florida, United States - Lox_Sample_2.4 | ecosystem: Environmental > Terrestrial > Soil > Wetlands | place: USA...
CAACAGTACCAAAAATTTCCGGCCCCATGAAATGGGTTAACCCAAAAGTTGGTAGATGAAACATCAAACTGAAAAAAAGATTACTTTGTATGAACGTTAGCATATAACTAGTTTATGCTGATGATAGCGCTTCATGGACGTCTTTCATAGCCGAGCATGTTCTTCGTACACCTGGTCTTCTGTTGTGTCAAGGGTAGTGATGCTTGTAGTACTTTGTATCAGCTTTTGAAACATGAGACCTTCTATTTCTTCGCGACATGCCACCGTCTGTGATATAGGAGGATATGTAACTAACCAATAAACATGCTTACATGCAGGACCCCTAACAAGGCAAAGACTCAGCCACGATGTTGGAGAGGGCAAGGTAAGCGGGGTGAAGACTCTCCGTACTTGTTGTTGCCTAGATCTGTCAAATTAAAAGATAAGTAGCAAAACATCCCGTCATCGTGTACTCTTGTATTCAGTTCGTGCTTGTTTCGTGCCGATCTCGACGTCCGGATACAAAACCTCGTCTCCGTGGCCTCAATTGGAAGGTAATCTACGGGCCATTTCGTTTTTGACTACCTGATCAGACACGACATTCAGCATGGGGAACCCAAAGTTAAAGTCGAAACCGCCGCCAGTTACTTATAGGGACGAGCCTGACCACGCCAATACAGCGTCAATGTCCTCAGCTGTGCTATTGAGCGACATTGAGTACCCGGAAGAGGAGACGCCATTGTCAGAAGGCTTCCCTGAAGACGAACTTCCAGCTTACAGCGATGTTGCTCATCAACCTGAGACATCTCCACACAGCGACCCAATATCGTGAGCAAGCATCTTGTGCCAATCCGCTGTGATATAATTCTAACATTTCAACAGCTACCTTGTGCCACCACCTCTTCCACAATCCTCAGTATCCCATAATCAAAAGGTCACGAGATGCCATTACCCGCTCTACTCCCAAGATCCTGCGACCCTGGAGGCTATGATTAGAGAACAAGCAGCATACCCTCCAAACTATGCTATCCGCCTTCGAGGCACTCATACCGAGACGTTCAGGACTCGTCACAATAAGACGGAGAAAAAGACCGTTGTAGACTTTGATATTAGAGTCAACATGACCCACCTTCTCGTTTGTCCAAATCCCATTCATGCTACAGACACTCGTCCTTGCGACGTACCTCCCATTCAGCCTCAAACCCAAGAGCCACCACAAGAGTACTCAACCCCAAGCTGCAAATATATCAAACTCCTTGATCCTGGCGAAAAGGGATATCGTGGCACAATCATTAAATCTCTGAACGGTTCCTCCGACCCCGAAGTCTCTACATCACTTACTTCTTGGTGCAATGCCTATGTCTCTGATCCTAGTACTGTCAAGAATTTTGTTCTTCGTCGGCAAATCGTTCATCACGACGCCGAACGCCTCAAGGTTCTATGCCAAGATCTTGTCCACAAAACTGCTTACCGTGGTCATACATCCATCACGTTCGAAACTACTTATGAGAAGGTCGTAGTCTGCTCTCCTTGCTTTATTAACAAATGGCGATTCAGCAGCATACTATTCTGGGTCTTCCTTGTAACCTTCCTCTGGATCTTTACCTGGCCCATCCTCTTCTACTCCACCAAACGCTACGAAGTGGTGACGGCAATCTTCCCATATAGGCTGGACCCCACACAAAATCGCGCGTCAAGAGCACTTGTTCAAAGTGAACATGAGTTTTTTGAAGAATGGAAGCAGGCTATAACCAGAGCAGTCCTTGCTCAGCATCAAGGTTGGGTGGATGGGATTTATAGAGAGGAAACCACTCAGATGGCGTGTTCAGGGAATACGATGATGACAGTGCAAAGCACTCAAAATAATTTACAGGGTTTGGTGGCTGGGGCAGTAAGAGTCGCTCTAGGTATACCTGCTGCAACAGGGTGGGGAGCAGATTCTTAGATGTTTGGAATTAAGCCTGGTTCTCAATGAATCTTTTATTTATATTAGTTCCCCTGTTCACCTTTCTTTGATTGGTGTCGGGTTTGCTTTTAGCATTGAGCAATAATTTAGGAATATTTTGTACAGATGATTGAACAGGATTTTCTTTGGCATAGCAAAGAGCTAGCTAAACATCTACACATATTGCATATTTAACATTACAAGCTTCATGCATGTCTCTGACCTGGAGGTGGTAGCTTATCGTTACCAGCCACCTCGGCCATCGTCGTTATCCAAAGACGCGACTGCGCCACATGTGCTCAACGGATCACACCCCTTAATTCGGCAGTACGGTATTACATCTTTGATTTAAGTAGATATTTCGTCGAGGAACAATCACGCCGAAGATGATATTCTTCAATGACTCTCAAGCTTCTCGTAGTCTCGATATTCCGGCGGAGGATCTTGCAACGCTTCTTTCTCCGAGTACCCCGCCTATCAGCTCTGCCTCCCAAATCCGCGTCAAGGGCCCGATTCCATATCTTCGGCTTCCCTCTCAACAAATCTCAAGTCGTTGTTGATAGAATCAAGAATGAATCTGCCTATGGACAGCTCTATGACCGCCCTTGGGCGCAGCATATTAGATTAATCAGGCTCCTCCCATCAAAACATTATGAGGCACCTATACACTGCGAGATATTTCGCGCTTCATTGAACAGGAATCCTGATTATGAGGCTTTATCATATGCTTGGGGCGATCCTAAGATTACTTCGCCAGTCTACTTGGAAGGGGTCAGGAGTCATGTGACTACGAATCTAGGGCAAGCTCTGCGGCATCTTCGATATGAAGATCGTGAGAGGATCCTCTGGGTTGATGCTCTGAGTATCAATCAGCGAGATGTGAGGGAGCGGAACTCCCAAGTGAGGAAGATGCGGAGCATTTATATGAGTGCTAAGAGGGTGCTGGTGTGGCTGGGCTTGGAAGAGGATGCGAAGGTAGCCTTGGATTTCTGCAAAGAACTTCAGAAGATCCGGCGTATGGAGGTCTCGGAAGTATACGGGGAAGCGGGTCTTGAGGAGTCTGAGCATCCTTATGATCCGTGGGCGGTCTCGTCGCGATATGGTAAGGACGAGCTGAAGTGGAAGGCTTGCGAAGCATTATTTACTCACCGGCCCTGGTGGTCACGAACTTGGATCATACAAGAAGTCTTACATGGAGGAAGAGTGGACTTTCATATGGGAAAGGTTGTTGTATCTCTGGGCGAGCTCCAGGGTCGATATAGGATGTATATGACGATGAAGGCTCGCGCTGATCGAGCCGATATCTCATATTCTATAGACACTCAGCTTGACAAGGCAATAGCTTATGCTCTGAGTAAGGAAGAAAGAGAAAAATCTAGCCACCGAGAAGAGGATCCACAATCAAGAAGAGAGGGTGTGAATTTAAGGGGAGATATTGTCTCGTCTGAGAAGGCGACCAACATTTCTTCTCGACGCGCCCTAGTAGTGAAGCAGGAAGATCTTCCACTTGCGAATTACCAAGCAGTCGATAGCGAAATTAGTTCTAAAGATGCTCTTCAACGCCGTGAAGTCGCCCTCCTTTTCGACAGTAGCTTCAGATATTTCAAAGGCCTCAACAGCATCGTCAGCCTAACCCTAATCGCCGAAGCCCGTGAGACCATCGGCCCCGGCAAACAAATCTTCTCCTGGGACGGGCCTTCCAAATCCTACACTCTCGCCGAACTTCTCCGTATGTTCCGTGGCCAACAAGCCAGTGACCCGCGGGACAAAGTCTATGCGTTCATCGGCATGGCCTCCGACGGCTGCGGTATCCCTATCGACTACAAGTACTCCAAACGAGCGGTCTATCTCCGCACAGCCCGAATGCTACGTTTGCATTCCGGCCTCTTATCCATGCTCCTAGCCGTTGAGTCTCCAGATCGCCCCGTCGTGAGTGGTCCAGTTCTGCCTTCCTGGGTCCCAGACTGGACGACCAAGCAGATGCTAATCCCACGCTTCATAGAAGAACTCGCCAGCGAATTTTCCGCAAACAGGGGCCTCTCCGTCACTGATGTGCAGTACTCCTCCCCCTCTCCGTCGTCAAATATCCTTGTAATAAAAGGCCTCTACATCGGTGTCATAACAGGAATGCACGTCACCCCTCTCCTGCACGACGGCGAAGCAGACGATAAGATAAACCTCATTCGCTACGATCGTAGCCCATATAAGCGCCACAACCTCTCACCCTCCCAGCTCGAGCCGTGGCCTCCCCCTGGCGCCTCCGAGGCTGTGAATCTGTCGAATACTAGCTGGGGGCCTTGGTGGGCCGAGATCGGCGATATTATTGTCGTCGCTGCGGGCAGTGCGGTGCCACTCGTGCTGCGGCCTGCCCGCTCCACCGAGTGTAACTCGGAGCAAGGCCTGCCAACGTACCTCCTAGTAGGCAGCTCCCTGCTCATTGACTCGCAACTGCGCACCATAGGCTTGGCGGAGAAGCTGAGTGGCGAGCCTGGCTTTTCGAGGATTATGTTTGGAAGTGCGTGGGATGGCGTGTTTCGAGATGGCATTTTGAAGGAAGAGGAACTGGAGGAGTTTTCGCTTGTTTGATGTGGTTTATGCGGCTATATATTTGGGGATTTAATGCGAATATATGTAAATTCATCTGGACATGGAGAGATATAAATACCTTTGCTTCATGGTTAGATGGTGTATATATCAGCTCGAGGTGGAATGGGATCAGTGATGGGGTAATATGTAGGAGAATAGAACGAGAATGAAGGCTCAGACCTCAAAAACCAATTCGGAATGCGGTGGAATGTACCATCCTAAACACTACTATGAATTATAGCACGAGTGTACTGGCTCGCAACATGCGCATGTGCCTATAAACCAAACACCGTTCTGTCACAGTCTGAAATTCTGTTGTGTGTCTTCTTGACGTCCACATAGTTGTCCTAAGGCAGGATGTAAGTGAGCTATAAGACCGTACAAAAATCTCAAGTACTGTATTCTTGATATTTAACAGCTATCTCTACATAACATCACCCGCCATACCATAGCCAGACCTGACACAACCCGCCCAAGCCAACGAAGGGGCAAGCTCATAATTCGACATCTGTTCACTAGCGGCTTAGGGTTTCCCACATCATCGAAGCGCCTAACTTTTAGACCATCCTTCAGCCCTCCGTCCCGCTGCTCCTGAAAGCAGCGCAAAGCGCTGCATAATGATGCGTCAAATCCAGTACATTCTGCGGTAGACTCGTAGCCTGAATCATACTCCTAACCTTCACCGCTCCCTCGTCCTCAATGAGTGTCCTGACCGTCCATAGCAGCTCAGGACTAAATTCCGAATACCACCGATATTGCCATGTAACCAATCGGATAACAGCCGCAACAGTCTCCCTTATATTTTTCTCCCTTTCAAACTCACGCAAGATACCTTTGAGTGCTTTAGGGCTGAAGCGGATGGTGAGACACGCGCGGTAGGCTTCAGCTGCTTCGTCAGAATGATGCAGCCGGGCGGCAAGGGAGCCAAGTATTTCCCACTCTTCGGCAGATTTCTTGTATTGCATCGATTGGGCACGGTATTGGGCCATTTCTGTACGCCAGATTGTGTAGATACGCAGGTCTTCATAGAGGACCATGAAGAGGCTGTCAAGCCATCGCTCGCACAGGCGCTTATTATTGAAGCGCGTGAGTTGCTCTCCAGAAGCATGGGTCTAAATCTATATCAGCTCAGAAACACAAATACGTGGGAATCGTAGTCTTACTTCTTCATGAGAGCCTTTTACTTCGTCCTTATCTATGGTATTCTCTGGCTTCTCTACAGAGTCTTCTGATTCAGCTATGGTCTTCTTGTCAATCGTACTCTCCACGCCATTCATACTATCCGCAATGGTGTCTCCATCTATCGAGCCGCTTGCATTTGTGTCCTCATCTTCAGCGTTTACATCACTTCCGTTCGTTGGTGGGTCAGGAGTGCCTCTTAGAACGTCCGTACTGGCGTTCCTCCTGCTGGTCTCTTCGATCGGTTGCTTCTCACTTCGATACTCTTCCTCCATAACGAATACATTACTTCGGATCTTCAATAATTGATCCCAACCGATCTTTGCCGTCATCTCAGTAAGGATGCTGTATGCATGCTTGAATGTGCCCTTGTATTGTGCCGCCCGTAGTCCCATTAAACTTGGATGTACTTGCTCTCCATATCTCGATTCTGGCTCGCTGTCTATTTCATCAAGGCGTGTCTCTGGTAACGTGGGAAGATGGATATCTCTGGGCTCTGGCATCCTTGGCTCGTCTTTATCTTGGTATGTAAACATAGGGCATGAGTTCAGAGTCGTCAAAGCATTTTCCCAGTCCTCCATGGCAACATAGATCTCCGCAAGTCTAGCCCAGGTGCCAAATTCGCTAGGCGCAGCGATAGTGCTTCTCTCTGCACAACCCAAGGCCATCTTGAGTCTCTCCTCTTTCAGCTCCGGAAATGCAGGACTCAAAGCTTTCTTTTTGAGAAATTCAGCCTGCGTGTCGAGCATCACATAATCCATTGGCGAGTGTTGCACGGACTGATGGAGTACACGAACCCCTTGAACTTCTTCGTTGCCCATGAATAGAACCTTAGCCAAAAGAGATGAGACTTCAACATTCTTAGTTCTTAACTTCTCGAACAGATTTATGCCGGAAGCGAAGCGCCCTGTAGTGTGGAAGTACTTTAAAAGGCCGGTCGTTAGATGATTCGAAACATTATTCGGTACTTGAACCACTGAGTCTGACCCAAGTTGCCATCCTAAAATCATGTCAGTTCTGATCCATACCAGATAGCGCATACGACTATACCTCTGAAGAAAAGTTGTTCCGCTGCTTGAAGAAATTTGTGTTCTGTCTCCGTATTAGTCACCGGATTGAACCGCCGCACTCCCATAATCTTCCTGATTGTATCACCGCTTCCGTCGTCTGCGTAAGCATAAGCTCTAAGAACACTACAAAGATACGTCTCGAGCCATAATTCGTCCGTTGCATGACCTTTATCCCCTCGCTCGTCTATGTAGTAGCTTTCGACCCTTCCAGGTATCGTAGCCTGAACCCGCATGTCAAGTCTTGAAAACGCATTGTAGCAGCTATGAGTCTGTCAGCTACACCAGGTCTCCAAAGAGAGTTCTCCCATACCAGTATATGCCTTCGGTAATCTTCGTCGTCGTTCTGTCGAAAGCAGTGTATGTTAGAGTGTTGATGTAGGCAGCTAAGCTTGCTGAGGAAGAAGCGTCGACGCCTGTAACGTGATGGTAAATGCCGCTCTGCCGGTCAGCAAAAGTTAGCCAAAATTGATGATACAACCCCCTTTGTTGCCAACGTACCTGCTTGCCAGGATTCCTAGGCGCTACCTTGATCAGATGTACTAGATCTGGAGGGCCTAATTCTCGTAACGTGGACAATGCTTCAGATCGAGCTTCAATTGATTCGTGAAGGCTTTCTTCAGTGAGTCTGAGGGCATATGTTAGCTTGCTGCTTATGAGGTTGTTTTAGTAAATGCCGAAAAGTCAGGGCGCATTTGCTTGCGTGGCTTTCTTCAGATTCAGTCCCAGCATTCAAGTTGTTCTGGATGCTTATCAAGAATAGTCAACAGAAAACCGGTTAGATCTAAGTTGGACGTGTGCTCTGCAAGGCCATGAACTGTTTCAATGGGATCAAACGTACTCTGGCACAGCTGGCGCAACCATTTTGTATCAGTACGAGCTGAAAGTGTTGTGAGCATCGAAGAGGGTTTCAGCCCAGATTGAAACGACCTCAACTCAATCCTATAATCTCAAATCCATGGGATTATAGTGCTATCGAGAGCTGTTAATTACTTGTTTGTTGTGTATGTATCTCAATAGTGAGTGCCTATTATTTCCAAATATGTAGCTTCTTTGCGCACGGTCCACGGCGTGGAGGACCCTGGTCGATCACGTGGTTCTGGATGTTGAAGGCTTTTCTCCTACCACATCTTGACTTACGAAAAGCCGCGTGTAAATTGCTTGATACTGTTTGTTTTTGAGGTAAATGTGAATTAAACGAAGTTCGCTGACGTATCATGCAAATACTAACGTTGAATTTGCACTATTTCTAAACTTGCCCCGAGTTATATTACAAATGCGTGGGCCAGGCACATTCCATGATCAATTCGGGGTATCCGCCATTGTAATACGCCGCTAAATGCATATATCATACAGCACATGATCCTCACTCACACATCTTGTCCTCAACATTGCTCAGTACCTGGAGCCGGTGCGTTCCCCGTACCACCCTCTGAGCCGCTATTGGTAGCAGTATTCTTCAGATTAGGAAACATTGCTTGTGGCTCCTCTTCAACATCCGGCACATCACTCAAATCGCTTTCATCATCAGCACTATCATGAAGGCTCCCCGGTGCAGAGCTTTCAATTCCACCCTCGTTGGTCTCCTGCTCTCTCAACGCAGCGGTGGCTCTAAGTTGCACTGGACCAGTCAAAGGACTTCTAATATTTGTCCCCATTGCCATAGATTGATCATTGAGTCGTGCACGCGAGGGAGCAAAAGGCCGCAGGGCTTCAGGCGCTCGTGTGACGGCTGCTTCTGCTCGGCGCAGGATTTCACGGCGGCTGACGCCTTTGCTCCGTGGACGAGCTATTTCGGGAAGAGGTGCAAAGTGCATCATGCTACCAGCGCCATCCATATTGCTGACTAGGTTGTTGAGACTCATCGGACCATGAGTTCGAGGTTCGTTGGTAGGTGATGGCGGCGGCGGCGGCGGAGCTACGCGCGGCAGATTGACGCCCACACATAAGAATAGTGTTGCCCAAGCATCGATGATCAAGTCATCAATAGCCGCGGATTTCACCAAGTTCGCGTTGAGCTTTTTAAGCTCCGAAGCTTCTCGCAGACAATCAAGAGCTGGATGAGACGTCGAAGGGTCATTGCACCGCGTTTCAAGCGCATCTGCAATCGATGAAAAGTCTTCTGATGGAAAGGACTTTAAGGGTTCATCCTGATTGGGGGTAATGTCGCCTGCACGGCGCAGGAGTTTGATGTAAATGGTGCAACACTCGGTCCAAACTTCCGTGAAGTGATAGTAGTCGACCTGCTTCTTTCGAACTCGTTTTACCAAAGCCTCCATGTTTGACTTATCTTCCAATACCAATAATAGCTTGATCATGAATCTCACGTAGCGCTCCATGTAGACACAATGTCTCCCTGGTCGTTCGAACTCCGGCTTCCACACTTGGACTACCATTGTCTTTGTAAACATCGATTCTTTTAGCTCCGCACGGGCAGCGTTGGCCTGAGTATAATCCGGCTCATTATCAGGGCATAATATGCAAGCTGTTCGGTAGATCATGCGATGGTGCCAATTCGACTTGTCAGCGTTCCGTAGATGGCGTATGCTCTCAAGGATGAATCTTTCCCAGCTATCGCTGACATCAACGTATTCGCCTCTTCGAATTGCATAAGGCTGACGTTGAAGAAGATTAGCAGCTTCTTGAGGCTCGAGACCACCATGTATAACAAGCTTGTGTGCAATGGACATAAGCTTGTAGTGCGGCTCAAGAATTGGCTCTGAACGACTGTCTCTTGGCTTTGGGACAGTTTCAATCGCTCTCACGAAAGCGTTAATGACAGCGGCCATAGTTGGCCGAGTACGTTTTGCTTGCTCATCAAACTCGTCGTTAAACTTGTACATCTTCCAAAGGCACTTTCCAAGCAGATAGTGACTCCTGCGACGTGTCAGTGTTGGAACTATATCAGTTTATTTCGAGTACTCACGTCCAATTGTTGGGCATTTCTCTAAGCGCACGCTGCAATAAACCAGCCGCATAACGCCATGCCTTGAATGGGGTCATCTCAGGAGGCGTTTTCTTATACATTCCCTGTGGGCCACTGAAATGCCTTTCGAACTCATCCATATAGAACGCTTCCATTTTGAATGGTTCGCGTGATGACGAATAAATGCGGGTGGCAAAATCGTGGTACATCTCGGATAACTTGCTTGCTGTTTCGAAACTCGAGTCTGCCGTCCGTACGGCCGTCGATAAAGCCATGATGTAGCAATGAATGGATGAGCGTTGAAGCTGAATCAGAGGACCTCGCTCACCATTAAGTTTTTCGGCGGACCACATTATGTCTTCTTCCAACTCAGAATCAAAGCACTGTGCTAATCTATACCATGTTTCCCAGAGGTCGGATGTGAACTGCAACTGGAGCCGGAAGAATGTCGCAGCCACTTTGAGATCATCTGTGGCACCTGGCGAGAGGCGCTTCTGGGAACGAAATCTGGTTAGAGCCAACATTCCATGAAGGAAATACCAGCCCTTGTCGGCTAGTGGTGACTCCGGGGTGATGACTGGAATCGAGTCGACACGGACCTGACCCCGGAAGGCTTGCATCATACGAAGAGGTTGAAGCGGAGACTTGAGGTATTCGGTGTAGTTGCGAAGGTTGTGTTGCATTTGAGGAGTTATTTTAGCAGCTCCAATTGCTTGTTGCATCTTTTCAATTGTAGGTCGAAGCTCAGCTTTCAATAGGTCTTTCATTGCCATACCATTGGCCAATGCAATGACCCGATCTGAGATGGCAAGTGTTGTCCGCTTGTCAAGAGGTTCAGTGGGGCAAGCATGATCCAGCAGCTCACATACTCCAGCCCCTAGTCGAACACCATATAGGTCAAAGAGAACCTGGCCAATATAGTCTTCCCACCTTTCTATAGCTTTCATGCGGACTAGCTCGACCTTCATCATTTTGAGGAAGATCTTATTAGACACCTTGCAAATTTTACGGAGACCTAATGAATAGTGAACTGTTGCCATGTAGTCGGCAAGATCGCTGTCGATAGTAGGGAATGCGTCGCGGTTCTGAGCCATCCCATCCTTAATAAGAGTGTATAACAATGCCCAACTGCGAACTTGCATCTCCCGCAATTTGATTAGTGCTGTACCAAAAGTGCCCTGTGGAGAATATGCGGGAGTACGTGGCAGTTGCACCATGCCAACTCGAACGCCATCCTCGAAGATTGAGGCACTATGAAGAAGTCGCGATAGCTGTGCAACTGCTGAAGTTGTAGATTTGATATGCGTATCGTCAATGATTTCAAAAGCGGTCTGATCGTTCAGTGCAAGAGTTAATGACTTGACTAATAAATCATCGAGAGTTTTTAACCACGCAAGCAGTGAGTGCTGACGAGATTCAATAGAACCATCCACGTAAGTGGGCGATCGAAGATCAGCCACAATGATTTCGAGACTCTTGAGATGACAGGAAAAGACCTTCGTGGTGTAATTGATGCTTTGATATGCTTCTCTTAATCGTTGCCAGAGAAACAAGCGCAGAGAAGTACTGCCACCTTGTAGAAACTTCCACATGTCTCTTAGTCCGACAGGAACAGTAGGTGTCGTGTCTCCTGCAGGGCGGGGTGATTCTTCGTCATCCATTTGTGAGTTGGTTGTCTCGGTAGCAGAGGAGATGCCAACCGATTGCGGGTCAAGGACGGGCTCAAGGGTTTCGATTATTGCTAGAGGGTCGGATTTATCTGACTGAAAAAGGTTGAGGAAGAAATCCATACTAGTCAGCCTTGACATCTCGCGATCTGCAGCGGCAGCAGAGATTTCTGGCATGACAGCATTGTTCTGCAGTTCAATCCTCGGATTTCCCGACTCCAGAAGTAGCATCTGGAGATCATTCCAACAAGATATAACGTGCTCGCGACTCGTTCCATCTACCATACTTGCGAAGAATGCAGACGCCCAAAGGTACCTGAACGTTAAATTGTCTACTGATCTGTCAACTCCCTGCGCAATAAGATCAGATGCGAAAATGCTCCATCGATCAAGAGACTCCTTCTCCTTTATCCGCGTGGCAAAATTAATGACGCTTTTTGGATCGGTAATACTGGCATATATGTCCAGATGAACCTCGAACAGCATCTGTACCAGACTCTCAAGTTGAGCGCGTACATTAGCGTCATCGTTTAATAGGAGATGCTCAGCTTGATCTTGAAGCCGTTCAAATATTTCAGCATCTAGGAGATTGATGAGCCTACAAACGGTGTGCTTCAGGAGATCGGGCCACAAGTTGCGAGTATAAGTAGGGTAAATTATCGTGAGAAATTCATATGCCACGTCTTGCAGCGTTAGCCACTTTTCATTGATTCTGTCCACAAAGTCTGCCAGGCCGGCGTCCCGAGTAATTGGCGGATGTTCGCTGGGCTTTTTGATACCCATCTTAGAATGCTCAAGGAAGGCAAGGAGTCCTGCGTTCGCGCCTCCATTGGAGGATCCGAGAACATCTAGACCCCCTCCACTCATGAGGGCCGATGCTTTATTGTCGGTCCAAGATCGCATCACATCTCGGAGGTCTTTGATTGCGGTGTTTTGAAGCTTATCACTTCGGTCAACAACAGTGTCCGATGAAATGGCTTCTTGTAGGTCCTCAATGGTGCCTAGGTCGCTAATATCAAATTTTTGCAGCAATGTACTAATGTAATTAAACACATGCTCATCTGCCTGCCGAACCTCCGCAAGTTGTTCTTTGAACTGAACGGTAGAGTCGATGGGAGTGCCATCCGTACCAATTGCATCTCTGTTCCGGATTCGCTTGCTCCTCTTCTGGCCACCGGTTTCCTCGTCTGGAGCTTCTTGAATGCCAGCCACAGATTGGGAGCGCTTTCGACTGAGGCTAGATTCTGGTTCGCCATTGTTGTCATTGCTGTTTGCTGAGGAAGGTTCAGCCTGGTCATCGTCATCTTTCTGCGGATTCTGAGTAATCAACGTTGTGAAATTGCCGGCACTATTGTTGTTGGATATTTCTGCCTTTGTAGAAAATCCTGAATCGCTTCGTTGCACCTGCCGAACCTTGAGCTCTGCAGGGGAGACGAGCGTCTCAGCCATGTCGCAGTCTACGTCTGGCAAAGTTATGATAGCACTAGTGCCGCTGCTAGAATGTATCATACAAGCCATCCAAAGGGCCTCGCCAAACGCACACCATGATCGATCAGCTAGTTCAACCACTATGCGAGGTTCCTGAATATCACCTGGGTGTGTAGGCGCCTTTTCAAAATCCTGGTTGAGATCAGGAAGAAATGGATATGGATCTATATATTTCCTTAGTGCCGCGCTCATTGTCTTTTTGTTGTATGGTGCCATAATTGGATGAGATAGCGCCACCTCGTCTGACAGAACCTCCAAATGTTCTTTCAACTGCATACCAGCAAAGCCTTCCTCAATACCTGTCGGCTCTACTTCTCCCTGTGTAGGATCGTCATCAACTTCAACTGCAGCTTCAAGACAATACCTGGCAATAGTCCGACTGCCAAGAAGTGCGCCAACACGAGCCGCTCGTCTCCATAACTCTGTGTCGGACTCATCACGGGCTAAAGCTTGGCAAAATTGAAAGAGTGCTCTGTGAGCTTCAGGCAGTAGCAACTCTTTGGGCATGCTATGGCCTCCTCGCATCTGGTACTTAAGGCAATCCATGATGAACTGTCCATGGTTCTTGTATGCTAGGTATAAAATCTGTGGGAGCGTGCTTGGTGATCCATCGGAACTAGAAGCGGCGAGGTCTAACCCTATACTGTAAGAGAAATCTGGCTCGGTATCACCATGAGAGTCATCTGATCTTGTAAACTCTGTAATGCTCTCTGGATATCGGAAGATCTCTGATTTGAATAGCGCATCGTAGCTTGCGGCAGCTTGATCATAGTATTTTGGTCCTTGAGAGTGTAGTTTCAAGGCATTTTGATATAATTTCAAAGCTTCCTCGATCTAATGAAGGTTAGCTACATCCACTTTACATCCATAATATTCTATCTCATACCTGTATTTCTCTAGTATTGTCGACATCATCATCAAAGTTGTCGTCAGGTTCGACGTTCAGGGCAGTAAATGTGGACTAGTGGGACAATTAGCTGTCAATGTCTTAAGGCATTAAAGCAGAAAGACGTATACCATTCTGGCGGTTGGGTACCTCAACCCTCAGAAGGGAGATTGAGTTGTAGATGTTGGCTAGGCAAGAGGTGTTCGCCACCTGTGCGATGGTTTGAGTTGGTCGTGGCGAGAGCTGAGAGTTTACACGACAGTCCTGCTGTAGGGAAATGGCATGGGGGTATTCTGCTCCTCGATCCTTCTATTGGTTCTGGGTAAGCCTGCTGGAGCGTAAGATCCTTCTGACATTCTATGCCGACGCCGTTTCACACATAACCCTTCTTCTTTCTTGGCCTATCAACCATCCGAAATATGTTCCCTTTTCAGAAAATCCTTTCGAATCACCGAGACGACCTGTTCTCAGTCGAAGTAACAAATAGCATAGGAACCTTACCGCAGATTAATAACGGTATTGAGACTTCCAAATCCACTGGCTCTCGCCGGGAATGTATTCCTTATTGCTATACCCCGCCCACCAGTTCGAAGTTTGGATAACACTTCCCAGCGTATGGAGTTTGTCGAGGCTCGTCTTCTTCTGAGTTCCTCACCAAATATAGAGTTTCATTTTCAGACCGAATGTAAAGGTTTCTTCTTGCTTGCCTCTATTCAGTAGTTGTCTTAGGAGAGTGGGTCAAATGGGAGGTGGACGCTTCGCTCAGAACCTGTTGGTCGACAAGTCGTCTGTTCTGATTCGATAACGAGGACACTAGCAGTACAGACTGGGTATGGTTGATGACTTCATTTGAGGTGACTTTTCATAGTCATGCGATTCTGCGGCGGCGCATCTGCTTAGCCGGTGTGCATTCAAGATATTGTCCGGAGAGGATGATCGAAGGTGTAAGTTCGCAGAGAGACACTAAGAGCTCGATCCCCTTAAGCTGGTCACAGAAAGGTAGTGGGCTCTAAAAATAGCAGCCACTGATCGTAATGTCTTTAAAGGTCAATCTACAGGTAGAGATGGTTAGGACCCTTTCTATTCTGTCCGCGTCGCGCTTTTTGCATCTCCGGACGGGGATACGCGCGCTTGTCGGATATTAAATCTGTTTCATTTGTGGCGTCAAGCCTCCGCATAGTAGGGTGTTTCATTTTTAGAGTTTAGTTGTCTACGAAGCCATTCTTCAATGGTAATGTCCTGAAGGGAGATAATACTGAAGGCTGGAGATATTTGTTTCTAGGGGTGTCTGACACATAAAACATATCACTCATGCATCAAAATATCAATGATTTGAGGTGGCCGAATCTCTCATTAAACGACCCTAACGAGGGCCAAGCCTGGTAGTCCGCTGGACCACCTGTCTATCATCATCAAGACTCTAGACAGCTCAACTATAGCAGGAACCATGCATCCCAACAAAAAAAGGAGAAGAGTGGAACGAAGAGGTCGCCCAGCCTAGTAAGTGACAGCCCATCCCATCACAACGCCACATGCAACCATCAAGGCAGAGAGGCGACGAAGATCCGGAGATTAGTAAAGCAAAACGCATTCCTTTCCTTCCGTAACCGTAAGGTTTAAAACGACAAAGCGGGGGGAATTATAAAGAGTAGAGGATGATTGTTTCTCATGTTCATCGTCATGTAAGGCGGCCAACCTCGAAATGAGAAGTGGAGTTTGTGTGTGATGCGCAAAATCCAGTAAATGGTCGTTTCAATCTGATGGAGATAGCACTCGGTCCTCAGAACAATTTGAACTCCGAGCAGTGTACCTATCGCCAACTCTGCTGCAACCGTTTTAGATAGTCTTGGGAGATCGAGAGTTCCTGTAGAGAAATTCAGCTCCTGTATAATTTGTTAGAGATTAAAGTGAAAGGCCTAACTAACCCAATCTCCACAATGTCATCCACATGATTGCAAAGAGCGACGAAAAGATCAAAGAAAAGTTTACCGCCACTCTCCATTTCTGCCTGCATGGTACCGCTCCTCTTAAATGTCTTGCGACATCTGATGATTAGAGCCAAGTAGTGAGCGCGGAGGCGCTAAGATAGGGATAAGATAATTAGTATTGTGATCTATGATGTTGCTGCGGCAGAGATAGTTACTCACAGAGTCCGTGTCTGGCGTGTTGTCATAGGCATACCGCGCACTACGGAGAATAGTAGCGACCTCGATTCCACTTTGCAGACCCTGTTTCCGAAGAGCCAGGCGCTTCAGTTCTTCTAGGCCATACTTCTCCGCGGCGCAATATATGACGGTGTCCCTAAGAAGGTGTTCTCCCACGCTAGAAATGTATATTGTAGCCTCAACGGATCCGCGACCACCTCTGCTTTCTGGGTTTGGGGATTTCACTGCATCCTCGAGCTCCCAAGTGCTTCGGCGCTTGTCGTGTAACAAGCGTGGGTAGTAGTCGCCCTTGTAGAGGTATTCAAGAACACAGGAAAAGATCTCGGGTTCCTCGTCCGGAAGGTTGATCCTCTTACTCTCAGCCTCGAGAAACTTCCCCCGACAAGCCGCCGCAAAAAATGGCGACAGGCAGAGTACGTCCTCGTGCGCTGCAAAAAGTCGTCCCTCGCGACCGACCGTGATGGTGATGATCGGTGAGGTAAGAGTACTGTCATCGACTTTCGTCAGCCTTGCCTAGCCCATATACGACAAAGTAACATACCTCCCAACAGGAGGACCCCCGTCCATCGACCTTTGCAGTTTCGACAACTTTGTTTGATCCTTAAAGACCTTCTGCAACTTCACAGTCTTCTCCACGCGATCCTTCGATCTGAACGAGCGCTTGAACATGGCTGCGGTGGATAGTTGAGAAGAGGCTTATCAGAATGGTGGGGTACTGAAGGAGTGACGAAAAGAGCGTGAGGGAGAAATTGACGCACAAAAGATTGACTGGGCCCTGGAAGAGATCTCCAGAAATTCAAAGAAAGTCTAGAGATTCTTGTGGTGATTTTGCGACCCGAATGGTGTGGTAGAGAGGAAAGAAAGAAAGGTCAAGACGCGCGAAATATGGTTACTTTAAGTATGCATGGGTCGAATCCTTGGCAGAGATGCACGTGACCTTCGGTCAGCCCAATCGAGTGTGGGGGCCAGTGCGCCTGCATAGCTAGTGTTGGTCAGCACAGCCGCCTTATGGTGTGGTTTGTTGTTATTCGTCAATGTTGACCTGTAGTGAACCGCGTCAGAAGATGATGCCTGGAAAAGGAGTTCAATACGCGGGAAGGAACAATAAGCGATACCATATAGCAGGCCGTGATCTGCCGATCCCTGCTATGAGTAACCATCTATTCGGGCCTCTGCGATTCTATGCATGACTCGAAGAGCATTGGTTCATGTGAGGCCAATCAGTTTAATTTTCAACTATGAGATAAAGTCCTGCCTCGTCATCGTAGGTATACTGCCGGAAAATTGTCTTGCGCATCTCAATTCTCTGCCTCATGATAAGAGCTGATCGCCCCCCTGTCGTGACCTGTATAAGACACTTTCCATCCATCATGATGATATGAACCAAAATGAGGCACTCATTCCGGCAGATAGTCTTGACATCTCCTCACCTACTGAGGAAGGCGGGTGTATCTTGTGCTCTTATCCTCGTTTCTTTATCAGCATCTCGCAAATTCCAGTAACACCGTAGATGACAGAAAACTGCATCCATCAGTGGTATAACTAATAAGTGCAGGTTTTACGGACTCACATATATTAGTCCAGGTCAACGAAGGAACAACTGCGACCACAACGTACCCCCAGCCAATCTTCTGTAGTCTCCGGTAATAATTTTGCCAATGTACGCACACCCAACATCCCCCAAAGCGTGCCAAGGCCGACAATGTGTGTTCATATCGGACTGTGATGAATGTTAGCATGTCAAAGATATCTTTTGAAGCTTCAACCTACTTCCTGGCGTTTGATGCTGCTTAAGATGACGATTTCAATTAAAGCGATCATATTATTGATTCCATATTTGTTGAGAGTACAAAATGGCTTGAACCATCCGTTGCCAAACAGATCCTCAGCTGTTTGATGAGTGTGAGCAAAAAGAACCATTGCGAAACATCATATATTACATGCAAGGGCGACTTACGACTAGTCTACTTGTGTGGGACCAGTATGAGCCAATAGACCAGTATAATAACATGTGGGAATATTATAACGGTCGTATAGAAGATGTTGAAAATGGTACGATCGCTGGCGGGGAGGAGATAATAATACCTGTAAGCGAGTCGCATGTGAAGAAGCTCAGCTGCCAGGGTGTGGGTAATGGAGGTGCGTGAAGGTCCAACTCTGGATGATACAAGTCAGCAACGACAGCGGATGTAACTGGGTGAACATTTGAGTTTCAGATACCAAATGTAGGGTTGAAATCATGATCTCTCAATTGTGGGATGTGCATATTGCTGATGTGGTGATAATTTTCAATTCTGAAATCGGAAAAGACATTAAAGGTCGTCCAGGCATACATCACCTGCATGGTGTTTGGAAGCTCGAACGGAACATGCCATCTGTGTCCATTCTCTTTCACATCGTAATAGATGAGCATTGAGAAGACAAGGCTCATATTCATGACGATGAAGCCCAGTGCGGCCACCAAGAGCCTCTATCTAAAGCTGATCCAAGGTGAGTGGCAGACACGCCAAAAGATTAGACGGTCATCCTTTCTGCTTATTTTCGGAAAGAGAGCAGCAGAGAAAGACATATTGAAGCAAAACAAGATGCCTGTACAGAATTATAGCTTAAGAGTGAAAAGAACGAAGAAGCGTAGACTTGGCTCTGTGAATGCCTAGAGAAACATTGGTTGTGCAAAATCGGTGAAGTCGGAGTTGATTTGATAAGGAAGAAGAAGGAAAGGAAATCCCGAAGATGTTGGGAAACAGTCGAGGAGACCTCTTTCCGTATCTGGAGATAACATTATGGATGGCGCTCGATTTGTGGTGGTGAGGCATGAAGCAACTACTTTGAGTTCTGGAGGAAATTCCTTTCGAACAAGCATTTCGATATCCATCACCTATTATTATCGTTGTAAAATGATTCAGTCAGCGAGCCCTGTATTAGGAGCTATTTCCTAAATTTTTATAAGCAAATTGTGGAGAGACCATCATTCAAATGATAGGAGAGTTCGGAACGGCATTACCAATAACCCGCTTCGGAAAATAGAAAGTCCTACAATTCGCAAGATCTGGCTACATAATCATGATTGAGGTAGTCCAGAAGCTTGTAAGCTTCTACGCCCCAAGCAAGGTGAAGAGATTTACTGGAAACGCCGCTGGAAGATCCTGAAGGGGACACGTTAGCGATCCTTAAAACTCGAGATCCTCGTCTTTCCACTGACAACAACAACATCGGATAACATCATGCTTTCCATGCTCCAAAACCCTCGGCAAGCTGCCGCACAGCTTCTAAATTTTGGCTTGATTCTCTCGACGGCTTTCATGATGTGGAAAGGGCTCTCGGTTCTCGCGGACTCGCCTTCACCAATCGTCGTAGTACTCTCAGGGTCAATGGAGCCTGCGTTTCAGCGTGGTGACCTTTTGTTCTTATGGAACCGCAACTTATTTGAGGAGACGAAGGTTGGAGAGATAGTGGTGTATAATGTTCGCGGCAAGGATATACCAATTGTTCACCGAATTGTCCAGAAATTTGGGAGCGGGTGAGCGACTTGTACTACACATGCTTGACTCTACTAACTCTCTATTGCAGTTCCGAGGCCAAGATCCTGACTAAAGGCGACAACAATCCAACGGACGACACTGCACTCTATGCACAAGACCAAAAGTACCTAAACCGGAAAGACATCATTGGCAGTGTGGTCGCGTACATTCCTTTTGTTGGATATGTTACTATCCTCCTAAGTGAACATCCTTGGCTGAAAACCGTGATGCTAGTCATAATGGGCTTGGTGGTCGTCTTACAGCGGGAGTAGTTGAGAAGCACTACCTTCCCTTTAGATTTATAGAGCTGTTGCTGGTATCCTCATTGCAGGCGTTTAGGCAGGAGGACACTCAAAATCTATGAGATACGATACCAATCGCACCATAAGCTTTATATCTGTAAAGCTAAGGAAATTATATTCCACATTCTGCAATGCTTTTCTTAATGGCTACGTGCTTAACATTGGACTTACATCCTATTGGAACAGTCACCAATGCCGTAGGGTAGGCAGCTGCACGCACCGGTGCGCTTCTATATATCCAAGTAAAAAAATCAATTTGAGTTCGATACAAATAAGTTCTCCTCTACCCCGTCCCTCTTTCATATTCCTTTTGCCCGGACTCCATTGGAAGATACCAGACCTGACCATCTCGCGGGGTAGACCAGGATTTCAATAGAGTTATTTTCAAGCTTTTAAACGACTACACGGTTGAGGAACCGATCTAGTCTGAAGTGCATCCAAAAAGGAAAATAGAACTTATGAAAGGTCTTCAACTTACCAGCGATCCGATGTCCGTAGGGGCGAGGTAATTAAAAGGAAACTAGGTAAGCTCCTTTTCAGGGACAAGCATGAGATTGCCGCCTGATCACAGAGCTGCACCTTAGCGTGAGGCAGAATGTGCAGGGGTCTGAAAGGCCGATTTCGTAACCTTTTGGGTTTGTGACGTGAGGTACAGTATGGTGTATGCAGCCATTGACTTAACGGATGCCCGCAGCGCTTAAGTTATCACTGGTAACCCTCCGCCCGGAATATCATCCTTCACATAGTTCTCTTTATTTAATGTACACAAAAATCTAGCTTTTACCTCCTCCCAGCACAGCTCTTCAGCCATGGCAAGCTCTCAGAAGCGGATCACCAAGGTAAACAGCACTAGCATTCGATGGGATAGACCACCGTAGAAAAATGCTAACGCATGGTCAAATTCAAGGAGTATACAGAGATAACGACCCAACCACCTGCCGGTATCTATGTTGCTATGGATGAAGCGGATGTGCACAAATGGCACATCGTCCTAGATGGCCCAGAAGGCTCTCCATATGCCGTGAGCCTCGCCTTACTTCCTGTTCAACGATACTTCTGATACTGACTATTCCTACAAGGGCGGCAAATTTAAGCTCCTCCTCATCCTGCCTGCCGACTACCCTTTCAAACCTCCCAAGCTCAACTTCAAGACCAAGATCTACCACCCGAACGTCACCAATGATGAACATGGCTCGATGTGCTTAGGCATGCTCAAAGGAGATGTCTGGAAGCCTTCTAGCAAGCTGACATCGGTCCTGACTGCCGCTCAGCAGCTTCTGGTTGAGCCTGTCCCAGATGATGCTGTTCAGACAGATGCGGCGGATCTTTACAAAAATGACCGTAAGGAGTTTGACAAGAAAGCAAGAGAATGGACCAAGAAGTATGCAAACTAAGATAGTACTTTGGGAGGCTTACGGTTTGTTATATGGGTCATCAATGACGGGGAAGGATAAGTCGCAATCAAAACATCAAAAGATGAAGCACTTACCTAGTGGCATTATGGCGTTACGGTAACATGGCATAAATCAATATGGGACGCAAGGCTTTGCGTAAGAGCTGTTATTGACATGGAATGGAACCAATTGATTGTGGTGCTGAACCGAAATTGGCTTATGATCAGTGATTAAGCAAAGGACTTTCATTGAGCAAAGATTTACGAGACTGAGAATATGTCATCATCAAATTCTGAATCTCCCTGTAACGGCCATTTCAGAAAGAACCTAGCCACCTTCCTTCTTCCCATGATCTGATCAGCCGTACCTGTATAGACGGGCTTAAGAATTTTCCCTCGCGTCTGTGTTCAGAGGAGAGCCGAATGTGAACTGCTCTTAGCTTTGCATGAGCGAGCCTGCGCACGCATTGAAAGACATAATCTGGCCCATCTTGGGGACTCATTTTAAGACTTCAGGTATGCTAATAAGCTTCCAAAAGCCCGTCTTGCTTTGCTCAAAACATAGGAAGCGTGTCGAGAGTACGTATTGAAGTATTTGAGCAACCTCTAGCCTAAGTCAAGAGCGAAAAATGATACGGCCGCTGCCGCTATCTCAAATCTTTGATCGTTAATCGGGTAAGGCAAACTTGATAGCGCTCAGACACCATTCTCTTGCATTCTCTTTGTTCCTGAAAACCAGAAATTCAAAGCTCTTTCCTACTTCCAACCATATCTTTATAACACCGAATTAAATGTGCTGTTTAACATAATTAGCTAATAAAGTCACTTCTGTGCGTATTAATGTTTATAACAGAATTGCCCTAACAGGGGACTGCTATATGAGCGCTTTAATTACATGTTATCCATGAGTCGCCCCATTGCCGCAGTATACGGGACTTAATTTAACAAAGTTACACTTAGGTTCAAATCGGGGTTCGTATTACAAAGTGATTCTTCTTTACAAATAGACTGCAAGTTGTGGTCTCCTCGTCAGGGGTAAAATCCAGCTAACCGAGCTCGCACAACCACACCTAATTAATACGCACGTTGAAGCAGCGAAATTACGCACAGGGTGTTAAGAATGACTAGATGTAGCGGCGTTGTTGATAATTCTTCTTTTAAACGTTATACAATTGTTATATCCATAAAACTTGAAAATTACTCTTAGACCCTTCGTGCTTTGTCGCCAAATTGCAACGAAATGCATTTTGAGTACGAGTTGTAGAAGAGTTGCTGTAGCCATCGGAAGACTATTAAGGAAGGCGGGCAGGTAGTTGCCCTAGGCAACCGCAAAATAATTGACCTTTCCCATCCTCAACCGTGTGCTCGGGGTCACCGCAGTATCATATAATATTCACTGCTGTAACATCGCGGGTCATGTACTATTTACTTAGCTAACTATTTAGTCCCAAGTAGTAATCTTTCTCCGATCGTGTTGCGGTGGATTTAACACTAAGCACGCTAAAGGTGCGCGTGCTTGAATATCACTCTAGTATCAACTGAGATTAGCGAACTTCATCACAACATCAACTTTGCTTCAACACCAAAACTTTCGCACCTTTTAAGTCGTCGGCGGTGGGAATAAGATTTGGTTCTAGTAGTACTAGCAATAACTGCCCATGTTAGTAACGATTGAGAATGAAGCCAGTTCAAGAAGAAAAAATTTCGTCAAACCCTTATCAACGCGTTCTGGAGATTGGGCAGATCTCGTTCCCCGATGGCACCACTTGGGCTCTCAACGAACGACTCACCTCCGAGGAAGTCCAGGACTGGGAGTACCCGTATGAAATGAGAACAGTCTACTCTTGCACCAAGGTCGCTCGTGCGGAGAAAGATGATCGCGAAGCTGACATGAAAGCGGTTGTTAAAATAAAGATGCAGTAAGTTTAAACACAGATCTCCTACCGTTGCTGCATTGAATAGATCATACTGATCATACGGGTGCAGAGTCGACATAGAAGATTCGGACTGCTCGAATTGCTCGAGTTGCTATGCAGCTAGCGAAGGCTATGACTCGGACAACGACAGTGGACATCATGGACCATCTAAATTTGTTCACGAGTACACCTCAAATGAGATTGCTGCTCTAAGGCAACTGACAAACGCTTCTTGCCAATCCACGCCGAGACTACTTGACGTCAAGAAGGAAATGCAGAGTGAGGATGACGAGTTTCCTGGTGGCTATGTGATTTATATATTGATGACATTCCTCCCCGGAAACCCGCCATACGACTTTTGGAAGCTACCGCGGGAAAAGAAAGCCCGAATTCAGAAGGCCTTTAAAGAGGCAATCGGGTGAGATCAAGCATTCGTAATCAAATCTGCCGTCCACTAAATCCTTAACTAGTGAGGTGTACTGTTGTGGAATCATGCCAATGGACGAGGCCATTCGCAACGTATTATGGGACGAAGAGGGGGATAGATGGTCTGTCTCTCAAAGTTTTACTTAATGGCCGTGGGCTGATCAGAAGGTTGTCATAGTTTTATCGTAGATTTTGAAAATGTCCGTTTTTGGTCAAAGGCTACTCAGCATATCGATACTTGGTATGTCGACGACGACTTGCTTCCCAGTTGGCGACTAGCGAAGCGGTGCGGTCAAGGCATTGACCTCTACGGTGATGGCAGTTACATTCCTCGTCCGGCTTACAGACCGAATCCCTCTTCCTTTCAACCTAAAGGCCAAAGTTCTCTAGATAGCAGACGAAATGCATCAAAAAGTACTAAAGATCCTAGCGAAGGACCTCTTCTCCCCAACGGCACTAACAGGTCAGTTCCTTTAGAGCCTCCGCAAATTAGCGCAACTACAGTCCCCAAAGCAAATCATCAAATCGAGAGGAAGGCATCTCAGCGACGAAGGATTTGGAAACTTCTAGCTTGGCGCAGGCTGCATCGTGGAAGGCATTTGTTGAGGAATCTGTGGGCTCATTAGAAGTGACTAGTAGAGTTCTGTTCACATTGTGTCAACGTTCTCCCGCAACAATTTGTGCCTTATTCCATACTTTCTACACATCACTAGTGGAATTAGACATCTATCACTTCTGTCACTTGGAGAGATGCTTGATATTCATCACGCTGAAGCTCTCATAGCCAGCAGCGTGATGTCTGCAATCAACGCCTACTCATGTGTAGACATTCCCCGTCATCTCTCTCAAAGAGTCTTATCCCCAGTCTGGGCCACCTATACGAACAATACAGGAGGCTCAGCAAGCTCTTCAAGTACTGATTGAGTTTACAGAAGGCTCAGATGATCTTCAAGCAGATCATTTGAGGGGATTAGAGCGTCTAGAAGCTGCAATTAAGGCTATAAAGATCAACTCTGCTGTACAAAACACTTTAGATAGGTGGATTACATAATATTCAATAATACGATATTTCGTTAAGACGATATTATTTGCATGGATTGATTGGATCGTCTTAACGGGACCGGACTGTACTTGGCTTTGCTCAGACCGTTTTTGACGAAATTGGGATGGAGCTTCCGTACGCGATTCGCGTCAGCCTCGTGTAAAATGTCCGCGCTCCCCAGCAATTTTCTTTCATATCCCCATTGGGTGCTGGCAGCGACCGAAATGAACAGACTGATGACGGTAATGCAGCTATAGCGGCCTAGAGGCCTCTTTCGAGTCCTGGAAAGCTTCTTCATCTTGTGGCTGACGGGGCAACTTTACGTGCTAGCTGAGATTGCACTTCCTAGCTCTCCTTGGCTACTCCGAAGATCTAGAGCTGTGCTTTTAAGCTTCTAGTCATGATGCCACTGGCAGATTATACGCCAAAATCATTTCCTGAAGCTTCTTCTTGGTCTGCGACAGCCTCCTCGTCCTCCAACTTCGCCGATCATATTCCTGTTTTTTCCGTCCTTCCGAATCATATACGAAAGGCAGTGGTTCTACAACCATTGAAATACTCGGGGCATACTGTTTGGCTGTAGGCCTCATATCCT
>Ga0335075_10003449_pt1 | contig 25082 bp, 23 predicted proteins | sample Lox_Sample_24_FD_206723 | JGI IMG/M metagenome (GOLD analysis project Ga0335075, IMG submission 206723) | Soil microbial communities from Loxahatchee National Wildlife Refuge, Florida, United States - Lox_Sample_2.4 | ecosystem: Environmental > Terrestrial > Soil > Wetlands | place: USA...
GGCGGCGACGGGAAGGTCGCCCGCGACCCCTGCAAGGTGTGCCGGGGTCGCGGCCGCAGGGTCGAGCGGCCCAAGGTCAAGGTGGACGTGCCGGCCGGGATCGCGGACGGCCAGCGGATCCGGATCGCCGGCCGCGGCCACGCCGGGGAGCGGGGTGGGCCGCCGGGCGACCTGTATGTCCTGATCCGGGTGAAACAGGATTCGCGGTTCGTGCGCGACGGCGACGATCTGGTGACCGCGGTCGACGTGTCGGCGCCGCTGGCCGCGCTGGGCACGGTCGTGTCGGTCGAAACCGTCTCGGGTGAGCCGGTGGAGGTCGATGTTCCGGCCGGGATTCAGGCACACGAGACCCTGACCGTCCGCGGCGCCGGCATGCCGGCCTTGCGCGGGCGTCACAAGGGCGACCTGCGGGTGGTCGTGAACGTGGTCACGCCGCGGCACCTGAGCCGCGACCAGCGCGAGCTCTACGAGCAGCTGGCCGAGTCCTTGACCGACCACAACCTCCGTACCGACGAGGGCGTGTTCGGGAAGCTCAGGCGCGCTTTCGGCGGGCACTAGGCCTCCAGAGGTCTGTTAGTGATCCGCCTGGCGGTCCGGGTCCGGCGCGAACGGGCCGAGCTGGTCTTGGCCGAGCTGCTCGAGCTGGCTCCTGGGGGAGTGGAGGAGGTCGAGGTCGGGGGCGGCGACGTGATCGAGTACGCCGTGTACGGCGCGCCGGGCGAGTTGCCGGCGCTGCCCGAGGTGACCGCGGCCGCGGGCGGCGCGTTGGTCGAGGTCCGCACTTCGGAGGTGGCTGACGACTGGGACGAGCGGTGGCGGGAGTTTCACCGGCCGCTGGTGCTGACGATGCAGGACCCGTCCGCCCGACTCGTGGTCCGGCCGCCGTGGGAGCCGGCTCTGGAGGCGGACGTGGAGCTCGTGATCGACCCCGGGCAGGCGTTCGGCACCGGGGCGCACGCCACTACCCGGCTGTGCCTGGAGCTGATGCTCGGGTTGCCTCCGTCAGGCGCGTTTCTCGACCTCGGGTGCGGGTCGGGGGTGCTGGCGATCGCGGCGGCGCGGCTGGGGTGGGGACCGGTGGCCGCCGTCGACTTCGACCCCGTCGCGGTGTCGGCGGCGGCTGAGAATGCCGCCGTGAACGGGGTCTCGATCGAGACGGGCCTTCACGACCTGCGGTCCGATCCGGTGGTGGTGGCGCCCACGGTCGCGGCAAATCTGTTGCGGCCGTTGTTGCTGGCGTGGGTGGGGCGGCTGGAGGATGTTTCCGTGCTGCCCGAGCGCGTGATCGCCAGCGGGCTGCTGGTGGGCGAGGCCGACGAGGTGGCTTCCGCCTTCGCACGGGTGGGCCTGGCCGAGTCCGAGCGCCGAGAATCCGGCGACTGGGCCGCCCTCCTCCTGCACCCGCGCGCCTAACCCGAAATTTCCGCCATTCCGGACTCGGGATCGCGCTGGTGACGGATTTTTCGGGCTGGGGACGAACAATCCGGAACTAAGGCGCGGCGGGCAACCGAAATGGCGGAAATTTCGGGTTCGGGGGCCGGGTGATGGCGGGCTCGGGGGGATACGGGCGACAGCGTGGACAACCGGCGCGCGCCAGATCTTGTCCACGGGGCCGATGTTTCAAGTCCCGGCTGAACGCATCCTGTGGAGCACGTTGCGAGCCCGAACTTGTACGCAAAGGAGGTGAATCCAGTTGCCCAACCCGCTCGCGATCGGCGTGACGCTCGGTGGCCTGCTTCTCGACGTGATTGTGCCCCGGCCAAAGCCTCGGACCGGATTTCTGCGTGAACCTGTTCTCCTCTCTCCGCGCGCCGGGTCGAGGACACCGCGGCATGAAGCCGCGCACGAGGAGTACGACATTCCGCCGGCTGCGGGCGTGCGACTCAACTGAATCGAGGCGTCCACGGTGGTCGCGCTAACGTGCGGCCACCGTGGCGTCGTTCGCCGTCAAGTTCCTCGGGTGCAAGGTTTCGCAAGCCGACGCGATGATCGCCAGGCGGGCGCTCCTGGCCGCCGGTCACACCGAAGCCGCCGAGGACGAGGCCGATCTGCACGTGATCAACACCTGCTGCATCACGAGCGAGGCCGAGGCGAAATCCCGCCAGGCCGTCCGCCGCTCGCTGAGAACGGCCGATCAGGTGCTGGTGGCGGGATGCGCGGTCAACCTGAACGGGGCGCAGTTCGCCGACATCGACGAGCGCGTTAGCGCGTTCGTGGGAACCGCGGAGGAGGTGGCCGGGGCGATGGCGGCGGGCCTGGGTGCGTGCGCGGACCTCGAGCACGACGTCCAGGTCCGCCGGTCGCCCGGCGCGAGCAACGGCGCGAGCAACGGCGCGAGCAACGGCGCGTCCGGCCATAGATCCGACCGCGCGTCCGATCGCACGCGCGGCTTCATCAAGATCCAGGACGGCTGCGACTGCCACTGCGCCTACTGCATCATCCCCACCGTTCGGGGCGCCGCCCGTTCGCGCCCGGCGCAAGCCGTCCTCGAGGAGGCCCGGCGTAGGGTCGAGCAGGGTCAGCCCGAGATGGTCCTGACCGGGATCAGCGTCGGGGACTATCGCGACCCGGAACAGGGCCTCGAGCTCGGCGAGCTCATGGTCCAAGTGGCCCGCGTCCCGGGGGTCGAGCGGGTGCGGCTGTCGAGCGTCGAGGTGATCCACGTCAAGGACTCGCTGCTGGAGGCGCTGGCCACCGAACCCAAGGTCTGTCCGCACCTCCACGTCCCGATGCAGTCCGGCGACGACGAGGTCCTCAAAGCCATGGGCCGCCACTACGACGCAAGCGAATACCTGGACACGATCGCGACTCTCAGAAAAGCTGTTCCGCACGTCAATGTCACGACCGACGTGATCGTCGGCTTTCCGACCGAAACCGACACAGCTTTCGAACACACCCTCGATGCCGTCGACGCCGCCGGGATCACCAAGGTGCACACGTTCTCCTACTCGCCCCGCCCAGGGACGCAGGCCGAAGCACTTGGCGACCGGATCCCGCCGAACGAGAAGAAGCGCCGCTCTCAGACCCTGCGCGGGCTCTCCGAGGTCCGCTCACGCCACCACCGAAACGCCAAGGTGGGCCAACGCGAGCGCGTCCTCATCGACAAGACCGCGGACACCCAGTGCTCGGGGTACACCGCCGACTACACGCGCTGCTACCTCCCGCCGGACGCAGGAGAACGGGGAGAACTCCTGGACGTCGATTGCCACGAGCTCCACGCTGACGGCATCCGGTGCGGGGCTATCCTGAAGGTGTGAGTGTTATCGATCAGGTTCGCGGCGATATGACCAGCGCGATGAAGGCCGGCGAGAAGGACCGCGTCGGCGCTCTCCGGCTGGTCCTGTCCGAGCTTCAGAAGGCCGAGAAAGACGGCAATGCAGACGAGCTAGCCGTGTTGCGCCGGGAGCGCAAGCGGCGCCTGGAGGCCGCCGAGCAGTTCCGCGGCGGCGGCCGTCCCGAGCTGGCCGACCAGGAGGAGGCCGAGGCCCGGATCATCGAGACCTACATGCCGGCCGAGCTGGGTGACGCCGAGCTCGACGCGATCGTCCAGGCGGCAATCGCCGAGACCGGCGCCAGCGACCCCAAGGACATGGGGCAGGTGATGAAGGTCGTGATGGCCAAGTCCGGCGGGCGTGCCGACGGCAAGCGCGCATCCGCCCGCGTCCGTGAGGCGCTCAGTGGATAACCCAAGACGGGACCAGGTGGGTGCGTAGGCAGGTAGAGCTCGAGAACACGATCGCGGCCGAGCTCGCGGGCAGCAAGGACGCCGTGCTGCGAGCGCTGGAAGGACATCTCGACTGCGACGTCTTCCTGCGGGGCAACGTCCTGACGCTCGACGGCGAGCCGGAGGCGGTCGATGCGGCGGTGGCAGTGGTCTCAGAGCTCTCGGAGCTGATCGCGCAGGGACACGAGATCGCGCCCGGCACGATCGAGGCGGTCAAGCGCGCGCTCGATGCGCACGAGTCGCCCGGCAAGATCCTGGAGGACGTGGTCTGGCGCCACCGGGCGACCAAGGTCGCGCCCAAGACCGTCAACCAGAAGCGCTACGTCGACTCGATCCGCAACAACACGATCACGTTCGGGATCGGCCCGGCGGGGACGGGCAAGACGTTCCTGGCCGTGGCCCTTGCCGCGGCCGCGCTCAGCCGGCGCGAGGTCAACCGGATCATCCTGACCCGGCCGGCGGTCGAGGCGGGGGAGCGGCTCGGGTTCCTCCCGGGCGACCTGATGGCCAAGGTCGACCCCTACCTGCGCCCGCTGTTCGACGCGCTGCACGACATGCTCGAGCCTGAGCGCGTCTCCTCGCACCTGGAGCGCGGGGTGATCGAGGTCGCGCCGCTCGCCTTCATGCGTGGCCGCAGCCTCAACGACAGCTTCATCATCCTCGACGAGGCGCAGAACACCAGCCCCGAACAGATGAAGATGTTTCTCACGCGCCTGGGGTTCAACTCCAAGATGGTGGTGACCGGCGACATCACGCAGATCGACCTGCCGCGAGATCAGGATTCCGGGCTGGTTATGGTGGCGGATGTCCTCAAGGACGTCGAGGGAATCGAGTTCGTGCGCTTCGGCGACGAGGACGTGGTTCGCCACAAGCTGGTGCGCCGGATCGTCGCCGCCTACAACGACCACGCCCAGCGCCTGGCGCCGGAGCTGCGTCCGAGGGCGGCCACGCCGAGGGGCTGACGGGCGCGCCGACCGTGCTCGAGATCGAGGTCATCGGAATCGACCGGATCGGTTCTGGCGGCGGCGGCACCGCGAGTCTGGTCGTGCCCACCGCCACCGAGCTCGAGCGGCTGTGCGCGCTGGCGATCGCCTCGGCCGGGATCGACGAGGGCCACGTGGCCATCGAATTCGTGGACGGCGACCGCATCCGCGAGCTCAACCGCGAGCACCGCAACCTCGACGAGCCCACCGACGTGCTCTCTTTCGCGGTCGACGGGGACGGCGACAGCGCCGGCCCCCGCGAGCTGGGCGACATCGTGATCTGCCCGGACCACACGGAAGACCTGCGCGAGGCCGTCGTGCACGGGGCGCTCCACCTGACCGGGATGGACCACGAGACCGACGACGGCGAGATGCTCGCGCTCCAGGCCGAGCTCCTGCGCTGGGCGCGGTGACCCAAAACAGCGCCCGAACCGCGCACCCACGGGCGCAGACCCGCTCGGGCTTCATCGCGCTGGCCGGCCGCCCCAACGTCGGGAAATCCACGCTCGCCAACGCGATCGTCGGCGCCAAGGTCGCGATCGTCTCCGACAAGCCCCAGACCACGCGCCGGGCGATCCGCGGGGTCGCCACCGGGCCCGACTGGCAGCTGGTGCTGGTCGACCTGCCGGGCGTCCAGCGCCCGCGCGACGCGCTCACCGGCCGGATGCAGCGACGCGTCGAGCAGGAGCTCGAAGGAGCCGATGGTTGCCTGTTCGTGGTCAACGCCGAGCAGGGGATCGGCCCGGGAGATCGCTTCATCGCGAACCTCCTGAAAGCGGCCCGGGTCCCGGTCGTGGTTGCCGCCAACAAGGTCGATCGCGCCGACCGCGCGGCGACGGCCGCCGCGCTTCAGGCCGCGGCCAATCTGGATATCGCCGAGGAGGTCTTCCCGGTGTCGGCGCGGACGGGGTCGGGCGTGCGGCCCCTGATGGATTGCCTGGTGTCGCTGCTGCCGCCCGGGCCGTTCTACTTCGAGGCCCGGCAACTCTCCGACCAGCCCGAGCGCGTCTGGCTCGCTGAGCTCATCCGGGAGCAGGTCCTGGCGCGGACCCGCGAGGAGGTGCCCCATTCCGTGGAGGTGGTGGTCGAGGACATCGAGCACGGCGATCCCGTCCGGATCGAGGCCGTGATCCTGGCCGAGACCGAGTCTCAGAAGCGGATTCTGATCGGCGCCGGAGGCCAGATGGTGAAGTCGATCGGGATCGCCGCCCGCCGGGCGATCGAGCGTGAGCTGGCCGATCGCGTGCACCTCGCGCTCAACGTGCGCGTCCGGCGCCACTGGCGCGCCGATGAGGCACTGCTCGATCGATTGGGCATTGAGTAAGTACTGCTGGTCAATGCTGGCGCATTGACCGGGTTAGGATCTTCTTCCGCCAGATCTTTGGCAAGCGTACTATCCTTCAGAGCATGGCCATCGAAGTCCTCGAAGCTCAGGCTCCCATTGCGTCGGATCTGTGCTGGCTGCTATCGCGCGCCAGCCATAACCTGATGACGGAGCTGACCGCCGCGCTGGAGGACCTGGGCATCTCGCCCCGGGCCCACGCGGTGCTCACCACGGCGTTGACCGGCGAGCACACGCAGACCGAGATCGCACGGCAGGTCGGGCTCGACAAGACGACGATGGTCGTCACCGTCGACGAGCTCGAGGCGGCCGGCCTCGCCGAGCGCCGTCCGTCGAGCACGGATCGCCGCGCGCGGGTGATCGTCGTCACCGATGCCGGCAAGCGCTCGGTGAAGGCCGCCGACAAGGTGCTGGACCGCGTGCGGGACGACGTTCTGGGCGCGCTCGAACCGGAGGAGCGCCGGATCTTCCTGGATGCGCTCACCCGGTTGGCCTGCGGCCGGCTCTCCGAGCCGGTTCAGTGCGCGCACACCGTGCGCCGCCCGCGCTGACGCGGGCTTCCCCGTAGGGCAGAGGCGTCCGCGGCGTAAGGCCTTACGCCGCCACATCGGCAGCGAACGCCCGATGTGGCTTCGGTCGTCGCAGCTCACACTGGATACGCGACGATCCGAATGAAGATCATCTGTTACGAGATGATCTGCTACCGTTCTTTCTTAGACCTCGCTGGACCGACTTCCTCAGGAGACAAATCCGATGACCCAGACTTCCGAGTTATCCGAGCGCAACCGGTGGATCGCCCTGGTGGTCCTGTGCGCCGGCTTTCTGATGATCATCCTCGACCAGACGATCGTGAACGTGGCGCTGCCGTCGATCCAGACCGACCTGCACTTCACCGAGTCGAACCTGGCCTGGGTGATCAACGCATACCTGATCGCGTTCGGCGGGCTGCTGCTGCTGGTCGGGCGGCTGGGGGACCTGATCGGCCGCCGGCGGATCTTCCTCGCCGGGCTGACCGTGTTCACCCTGGCGTCGTTCGTGTGCGGCCTGGCCGATAGCCAGGGGCTCCTGATCGCCGCCCGCTTCATCCAGGGCATCGGCGGCGCGATGACCTCGGCAGTGATCCTGGGGATGATCGTGACGATGTTCCCGCAACCGGCCGAGCGGGCCAAGGCGATCGGCGTCTACGCGTTCGTCGCCGCCGGCGGCGGCGCCATCGGCCTACTGGCCGGCGGCGTGATCACGCAGGCGATCAACTGGCACTGGATCTTCTTCGTGAACGTCCCGATCGGGATCGCCACCGGGATCCTGACCACGCGACTGCTCCCCAACGACGCCGGGATTGGCCTGGAGAAGGGCGCGGACGCGCCGGGCGCGTTGCTGCTCGTCGGCTCGCTGATGCTGGCGGTGTACGCGATCGTCGAGGCGTCGAGCTACGGGTGGGCCTCGGCCCACACGCTGGGATTCGGCGCGGTCGCCGTCGGCCTCCTGAGCGCGTTCGTCGTCCGCCAGGCGACCGCCGCCAACCCGCTCATCCCGCTGCGCATCTTCCGCAACCGCACGGTGACCGTGGCCAATGCTATGCAGGTGTTCATGGTGGCGGGCATGTTCGGGGTGTTCTTCCTCGGGGCGCTGTACCTCCAGCGGGTGCTCCGCTACGACGCGATCGAAGTGGGGCTCGCGTTCCTGCCGGTCGCGCTCGGGATCGCGGCGCTGTCTTTGAGCGTTACCGCTCGGCTGATGATGCGCTTCGGCGCCAAGCCGACGTTGATCGGCGGTCTGGTGCTGGTGGCGGCCGGGCTGATCCTGTTCCGGGGCGCCCCCGTCAACGCCGGCTACGTCGGCGACCTGCTCCCGGCGATGGTGCTGCTCGGGGTCGGCGCTGGACTGGTGTTCCCGTCGCTGATGACGCTTGCGATGTCGGCGGCCACGCCCGAGGACGCGGGGCTGGCCTCGGGGCTCGTCAACACGACCCAGCAGGTCGGCGGCGCGCTCGGACTGGCGGTACTGGCCACGCTGGCCACGACCCGGACGAACACGGTGAGCGCTCACGGAGCCGCGAGCGCGGTGGCGCTGACCGATGGCTACCACCTGGCGTTCACGATCGCGGCCATCCTGTTGCTGGTGGCAATCGCGATGGGTCTGGTCTTCCTGCGGCCGACCCAGGCACTCGAGGCGATGTCTGAGTCCGACACGACCGTGGCGGACGAGATCGAGCCCGAATACCTGGAGCAGGCCGCCTAGACGACAAGCAGGCCGTGGGCTAGCAGCTCTCGCGCCGCTCCGGCCACGATGTCGGCGAGCGGCGTGAGCTGCAGCCCACGGCGCGCGGCGAGCCCTCGAGCCCGCCAACGACGCCGTGTGCAGGATCGATTGCAGGGGGCACCCTAGAATCGCCACCTCGTGGACGACTCAGAGATCGCCTTCGATGAGCGCGGGCTGGTCCCGTGCATCGTGCAGGACTGGGGAACGGGGGAGGTGCTGACGCTCGCCTACATGAACGCCGAGTCGCTGCGCCTGACCCGCGAGACCGGCGAGGTTCACTTCTTCAGCCGCTCGCGCCAGGAGCTGTGGCACAAGGGCGCAACGTCGGGCAACACGCTGAGCGTGAAGTCGATCCGCTACGACTGCGACGCCGACGCGCTGCTGGCGCTGGTGGAGCCGGCCGGTCCGGCGTGTCACACCGGCGAGCGCTCGTGCTTTCACCGAGGCGACTTGAACCCCGGGGCGCCGTTCGAGACGCTTCCGATCCTCGAGCGCACGATCGCGGACCGGGCGGCGACGCCGCCCGAGGGCTCCTACACCGCGAAGTTGCTCGACGATCCGGGGTACGCGGGCGCCAAGGTCCAGGAGGAGGCCGAGGAGGTGGTCCGGGCCGCGCGCGAGGAGTCAGACGAGCGCGTGGCCGAGGAGGCGGCCGACGTCATCTACCACCTGGCCGTGCTGCTGCGCGGCCGCGGCCTGAGCATTGCCGATGCCGAGCGAGTCCTCGATGGCCGTAGCCAGCGGCGCTGACACGACGCCGGCGGGGTTCACCCCGTCGCTGGCGCAGGCGAGAGCGCTCGCGGCCGACTACAACCTGATCCCGGTCCGGGAAACGTTCATCGACGACTGCCAGACGCCGGTTTCGGCGTTCCTCAAGCTACGCGGCGCCGAGCCGTCGTTCCTGCTCGAGTCGGCCGATCAGGGGCGGGTCGGCCGCTTCAGCTTCATCGGCTTCCGCCCTCGCCGTGTCCTTCGCTGGTCCCTCGGCGACGGCGGCGATCCGTATGCCCTGGCCGCGGCGGAGCTCGGTCCGCTCAAGGCCGCGCCGCTGCCCGATCTGCCGCCCTTCGCCGGCGGTGCCGTCGGGCTGTTCGCCTACGACCTCGTCCGCACGGTCGAGCCGCTGGGCGAGCCGAACCCCGACCCGATCGGCCTGCCCGACCTGGCCCTGATGCTGACCGACGCGCTGGTCGCCTTCGATCACCTCAAGCACACCGTCACGGTGATCGCCAACGTGTACGCCGACGACGACCTCGACGCCTCCTACGCCCGGGCGCTCGACACGATCGCCGAGGTGCGCTGGCGGCTCGCGGGTCCCGTCCCGCGCCCGCCGAGGCCGCCGGCGTCCGATCGGACGGTCGCGCCGCTGCAGCCCAACATGACGCGCGAGCAGTTCGAGGCGAACGTGGCGCGGATCATCGAGTACATCTACGCCGGCGACGCCTTCCAGGTGGTTCCCTCACAGCGCTGGTCGGGCCGGGTCCCGGTCGAGGCGTTCTCGATCTACCGCGGGCTGCGGGCCGTGAACCCCAGCCCCTACATGTATTTCCTCGACTTCGGCGACTTCGAGATCGCGGGCGCGAGCCCCGAGCCGCTGATCACGGTGGCGGGGCGGCGGGTCTCCACCCGTCCTATCGCCGGCACCCGGCCGCGCGGCGAGAACGCCGACGAGGACCGCCGGATCGCCGAGGAGCTGCTGGCCGACCCCAAGGAGCGGGCCGAGCACGTGATGCTCGTCGACCTCGGGCGCAACGACCTGGGTCGGGTGTGCGGGTACGGAACGGTCGCGGTCGAGAGCTTCATGGCGGTCGAGAACTACAGCCACGTGATGCACATCGTCTCGAGCGTCACCGGCGAGCTGCGCGACGGCGTTGGCGCGCTTGACGCGTTGCGCGCGGTGCTGCCGGTGGGCACGCTGTCGGGGGCGCCGAAGGTGCGGGCGATGCAGATCATCGACGAGCTCGAGCCGGTCAAGCGCGGCGGCTACGGCGGTGCCATCGGCTACGCCAGCTACACCGGCGACCTCGACACGTGCGTCTACATCCGAACCGTGGTGGTCAAGGACGGCGTCGCGCACGTCCAGGCCGGCGGCGGTACCGTGGCCGACGCCAAGCCCGAGTACGAATACCTCGAGTCGCAGGCCAAGGCCCGTGGGGTATTGCGCGCAATCGAGCTCGCGGCCGCCCAGCCCGAGTGGCCGTAAGAGGGAACCAAATGGCGTTCGAACAAATCACCGCTGAGCTGACCGACCACGTCCTGACCATCACGATGAACCGCCCCGAGCGCCTGAACGCGTGGACGCGCACGATGTTCGAGGAGCTGCTCCAGGCATTCGACCGGGCCGACGCCGACGACGAGGTCCGGGCGGTGATCGTGACTGGCGCCGGTCGTGCGTTCTGCGCCGGCGCCGACCTCGAGCGCGGCGGCGAGACGTTTGCCAAGCCCGAGCACCAGGAGCCCGACTCGATCCCGCGAGACCAGGGCGGCCGGCTGACGCTGCGCATCTTCGAGATGACCAAGCCGGTGATCGCCGCCATCAACGGACCCGCGGTAGGGATCGGCGCCACCATGACGCTGCCGATGGACGTGCGCCTGGCGGCCGACGACGCCCGGATCGGCTTCGTGTTCGTCCGCCGGGGGATCGTGCCCGAGGCGTGCTCGAGCTGGTTTTTGCCCCGCGTGGTCGGGATCAGCCAGGCGATGGAATGGGTGGCCACCGGCCGGGTGTTCGGGGCAGAGGAGGCTTTAGACGGCGGCCTCGTCCGGAGCCTCCACCCCAAGGCCGAGCTCCTCGACGCGGCGAATGCTCTTGCGCGCGAAATCGCGACCAACACCGCACCCGTGTCGGTCGCACTCGCCCGGCGGATGATGTGGACGATGCTGGGGGCCGAGCACCCGATGCTCGCCCACCGGGCCGACTCGCGCGGGATGTTCTACCGCGGAAGGTCGGCGGACGCCGCCGAGGGGATCGCGGCATTCCTGGAGAAGCGCGAGGCCCACTTCCCCGACAAGGTCAGCGACGGGCTGCCGGACGTCCTCCCGGGCTGGGCAACCCCCGAGTTCACCTGACCCGTCCGGACGGGGTGGATGGCCCCAGGGACGCCGAGCGAAGCGAGGCCCATTACCGTTCGCACCAGCGATGCGGGTTCTGGTCCTCGACAACTACGACAGCTTCACCTACAACCTCGTCCAGTACCTGGGGGAGCTCGGCTCCGAGGTCGAGGTCGTGCGCAACGACCGCGCGACGGTCGACGATCTGCTCGTCCGGGGATATGACCGGGTGATCGTCTCGCCCGGGCCGTGCACCCCCAACGAGGCGGGGATCTCGCTCGAGGCGGTCAAGCGGTTCCCCGAGGCCAACATCGCGACCTTGGGCGTCTGCCTGGGCCACCAGGCGCTGGTGCAGGCCTGGGGCGGCAAGGTCGTCCAGCACGAGCCCGTGCACGGGAAGACGACGGTGATCGAGCACGACGGCCGGACCATCTTCCGGGGTCTGCGCCGGCCGCTCGAGGTCGGGCGCTACCACTCGCTGGTGGTTGACCCGGCGCTGCCCGACTGCTTTGAGTCAAGCGCTCACGGGGGCGATGTCGTGATGGCGGTGCGCCACCGCGAGCTGCCCGCCGAGGGCGTGCAGTTCCACCCCGAGTCGGTTCTGACCGAGCAGGGCCGGGAATTGCTGGCCAACTTCCTCACGCGGGCCGCATGACCGGCGCGCCCGATCTGCTCACGCGGGCGATCGACACGCTCGCGTCCGGCGGGGACCTGAGCGTCGACGACACCGCGGCGGTGCTGTCGGAGATCATGGCCGGCAACGCGTCGGAGATCCAGATCGCCGGCTTCCTGATCGCGCTTCGAACCAAGGGCGAGACGGTGCAGGAGCTGGCCGGGCTCGCTCGCACCATGCGTGAGTTTGCCGCTCGGGTAAACGTCTCCAGCGATGACCTGCTCGACACCGCGGGCACCGGGGGCGGACGGCGGACGTTCAACGTCTCGACCACGGCGGCGCTGATCGCCGCCGGGGCCGGCTGCACGGTGGCCAAGCACGGCAACCGCTCGGCGACCGGTCTGTCGGGCTCGGCCGACGTGCTCGAGGCGCTGGGCGCGCGCATCGACCTGCGGCCCGAGCAGGTGGCGCGCTGCATCGACGAGGTCGGCTTCGGGTTCATGTTCGCGCCGGCCCACCACCAGGCCACCCGGTACGTGATCCCGGTCCGCCGCCAGCTTGCCGTGCGGACGATCTTCAACTTCCTGGGCCCGCTCACCAACCCGGCCGGGGCCAGTCGCCAGCTGATCGGCGTGTCCGACCCGGCTTACCTGGAGACGATGGCCGGCGCGCTGGCGCTGCTCGGCACCAAGCACGCGCTGCTCGTCTCGAGCGAGGACGGGCTCGATGAGCTCAGTATCTCGGCGCCGACGATCGTGGTCGAGGTCGTCGGAGACGAGCTGCGGCGCTTCACGGTCTCGCCCGAGGACGTCGGGCTCGAGCCGGCGCCCCCCGAGGAGGTCCCGGGCGGCGACCCCGAAGAGAACGCGCAGACCGCGCGCGCGATCTTCGCCGGCGAGGCGGGCGCGGCCCGCGACCTGGCGGCGCTGAACGCCGGCGCGGCGATCTACGCGGGTGGGCGGGCGGACACGCTGGCCGACGGGGTCCAGGCCGCGCTGCGAGCGATCGACGACGGGGCGGCGGGGAGCGCGCTCGAGCGCTTCGTGCGCCGCACGCGCGAGCTGGCGTCGTGAACCGCCTCGATCCCATCGTCGCGACCACCCGGGTCGACGTCGAGCGGCGCCGAGCCGCCGTGCCTTTGGCCGAGGTGGCGCGCGCGGTGGCGGACCGCGCCGCCGCGGGTCCGCAGGAGGAGCGCTCGTTCTACGACGCGATCGCCCGGCCCGGGCTGTCGCTGATTGCCGAGCACAAGCGCCGCTCGCCGTCGGCCGGGGCGATCCGCGAGGACCTCTCGCTCGAGGACGTGGTCGGCGCCTATGAGCGGGGCGGTGCCGCCGCGCTGTCGGTCCTCACCGACGGTCCAAGCTTCGGCGGCACGCTCGAGGATCTGCGCGTGGCGCGCCGCGCGGTCCGGCTGCCGCTCCTGCGCAAGGACTTCGTGGTCGACCCCTACCAGGTGCACGAGGCGTTCGCCGCGGGGGCCGACGCGATCCTCCTGATCGTGGCCGCGCTCACGCCGACCGAGCTCGCGGCATTGCACGACGAGGCGCGAGGACTCGGGCTGAGCGTGCTGGTGGAGGTGCACGACGAGCGCGAGCTCGAGGTGGCGCTCGAGCTCGCTCCGGCTCTGATCGGGATCAACAACCGCGACCTGAAGACCCTCCAGGTCGATACTCGGCGGACGTTCGATCTCTTGCCGCGGGTGCAGGGCTCCGGTGCGCTGGTCGTGGCTGAATCCGGGTTCACCCGGCCGGAGCAGCTCGAGGAGCTCGAGGCGAGCGGGGTGGACGGGGTGCTGATCGGCGAGGCGCTGATGCGCTCGTCCGACATCGAAGCCGCCTGCCGGGCGCTGACCGTACGCTGAGAGCCCACGACCACCTCGCGGGCGGTGAGCCGTCCCTACGATTGTTGCTGTGAGCACCAGGATCAAGTTCTGCGGGATCACCCGGCTCGACGACGCCGAACTCGCGGTCAGCGCCGGCGCGTGGGCGATCGGGCTGATCTTCTGGCCGGGCTCGCGACGGCGCTGCGAGCTCGACGCGGCGGCCGAGATCGCCGGCACGGTCAAGCGGCGGGCCGAGGTGGCCGGCGTGTTCGTCAACGCCACGCTTGACCATGTGGCCGCGACGGCCGAGGCGGTCGGGCTGACCATGCTCCAGCTGCACGGCGACGAGGGGCCTGCGTACTGCTCGGAGGCGGCGCGGCGCACCGGCTGCAAGGTGATCAAGGCGGTCCGGGTGCGCAGCGGGGCCGACGTGCGCGCCCTGGCCGCGTTCCACACCGACTATCACCTGCTCGACAGCTACACCGCGGGTGTGCCGGGCGGGACCGGCGAGACCTTCGCCTGGGAAATGGCCCGGACCCACCGCGGCCGGATCCCGGTGATCCTTTCGGGTGGGCTCAACCCGGACAACGTTGCCGACGGGATCGCTGCGGTCCATCCGTACGCGGTCGACGTGGCCAGCGGTGTGGAGCTGAGCCCCGGTCGCAAGGATCCGGCGAAGTTGACCGCGTTCGCGGAGGCGGTGCGGGCTGCGCAGCCGTCCGAGGTCGGAAGCACGGCGCGATGACCGCGGTCGAGCACCGCTTTGGTCCCTACGGCGGCCAATATGTGCCCGAGATGCTGATGCCGGCGCTCGCCGAGCTCGAGGATGCGTGGGTGGCGGCCCGCGACGATCCGGAGTTTCGCGCCGAGCTCGACGCGCTGCTGCGCGACTACGTCGGACGCCCATCGCCTCTGTACGAAGCCCGCCGGCTGAGCGAGGCGGCCGGCCACAGGATCTTCCTGAAGCGCGAGGACCTCAACCACACCGGCGCGCACAAGATCAACAACGCGATCGGGCAAGCGCTGCTGGCCCGGCGGATGGGCAAGCGGCGGATCATCGCCGAGACCGGTGCCGGGCAGCACGGCGTGGCCGCGGCCACCGCCTGCGCGCTGCTCGACCTGGAGTGCATCGTCTACATGGGGACCGAGGACATGCGCCGGCAGAAGCCGAACGTCGAGCGGATGGGACTGCTCGGCGCCCGCGTCGAGCCGGTACAGGCGGGGGCTCGGACACTGAAAGAGGCGGTCTCGGCAGCGATCCGCGACTGGGTCACGAATGTCGAGACCACCCACTACATCATCGGCTCGTGCGTCGGCCCGGCGCCGTACCCGGCGCTCGTCCGCGACCTCCAGCGTGTGATCGGCGACGAGGCCCGGGCGCAGGTCCTCGACGCCGCGGGTCGCCTGCCGGACCGCGTGATCGCGTGCGTCGGCGGCGGCTCGAACTCGATCGGGGTGTTTACGCCGTTCGTGGCCGATCCCGATGTGGAGCTCGTGGGCGTGGAGGCAGCGGGGGAGGGGATCGAGACCGGGCGGCACGGCGCGCCGCTGACCGCCGCCGGTCTCCCGGGCGTTCTGCACGGTGCGTTCTCGGCCGTCATGCAGGACGAGGACGGGCAGATCCTGGAGGCGCACTCGATCTCGGCCGGCCTCGACTACCCGGGCACCGGACCCGAGCACGCCTGGCTGCGCGATTCCGGCCGCGCCCGGTACGTGGCGATCACGGACGCTCAGGCTCTCGACGCGTTCGCCTTGACCGCGCGTCTGGAAGGCATCATTCCCGCCCTCGAAAGCTCGCACGCGATCGCGTGGGCGGTGGGGAACGGGCCGAGCGAGCTCGACCTGGTGTGCCTGTCGGGCCGGGGGGACAAAGACCTGGCAGAGGCGCTCGACCACCTCTCGTCATGACCGGGCTCGAGCGGATCGCCGAGGCGTTCGAGTCGGCGCGGGCCGACGGCCGGCGCGCGGCGCTGATGCCGTACCTGATGGGCGGCTTCCCCGACCTCGACACGTCCCGGCGGATCGGCCTCGAGTACGCGCGCGCCGGCGCGGATCTCATCGAGCTGGGGGTTCCCTTCTCGGACCCGCTGGCCGACGGGCCGGTGATCCACGCCGCCGCCACGGTCGCGCTGCGGGCTCGCGTGAAGCTGCCCGATGTGCTGTCTGGGGTGGGGCGTGCGATCGCCGACGAAGGAGTCCCGGTCGTGGTCATGTGTTACGCCAACCCGATCCTCGCCCGCGGCCTCGACAGGTTCGCCGACTCTCTGCTCGAGGTCGGGGCCAGCGGGTTGATCGTCCCCGACCTGCCGCTCGAGGAAGCGCCGGCCGTGCTGCGCGCCTGCGACGAGCGAGGGCTGGCGCTCGTGCCGCTGGTGGCGCCGACCACGCCTGAGGACCGGCTCGCGCGGATCGGGGCCCAGGCGCGCGGGTTCCTCTACACCGTCTCGCTGACTGGGACGACGGGCGAGCGGTCGGGCTCTCTTGCCGATGGTTTCGCCGCGGTTGTTTCCCGCGCGGCCGCGTGCACTGAGGTCCCCGTGGCGGTCGGTTTCGGGATCTCCACCCCCGAGCAAGCGGGGGCCGCGGCGGCCGCCGGCGCCGACGGAGTGATCGTCGGGAGCCGCCTGGTGCGCGCCGCCGGCGAGGGTCCGGATCCGGTGGCCGCGGTCGGCGTGGTCATGCGTGAGCTAGCCGCAGGACTGGCCGGGTCGGCCGTCGGTTAGCATCTCTCGCGCGATGGGCCTGATCCTGACCGCCACCGCCGGGCTGTGCCTTTGGATCATTCTGTGGTCGCTGAACATCAGCGGCTTCGACTCGATCCTGATCGCCATCGTGATGGTGCTGATCGCGATTGGCATAAGGCAGCTGCTCCCGTACCTGCCCGGCCGGCGGGAATAGCCGGGGCCGTCGTGGCAACCCGAGCGCTCGCACGCGGACGGGCGGCCTGCGCGTGCGCGCTGGTCGCTGCGGCGTTAGCCGGCTGCAGCGCGGGCAGCAGCGGGTCCGCCGGTTCGGTCTCTGTGTCGGGCAAGGTGCTCACGATCTACCTGAGCAACGCGCCGACCGATCAGCCCACCGTCGCCCAGGACGTGCTCGACGCCGAGAAACTCGCGTGGAGCCAGTCGAGCCACGACGTGGGGAGCTTCGCTCTGCGCTTGGGTGTTGTGCACGGGCAGATCTCGGACCAGGCGAGAACGGTCATCCAGGACCAGACCGCGATCGCCTACCTGGGCGAGATCGTCCCGCATTCTTCCTACGCGTCACTGGGGATCACCAACGCGCTTGACCTGCTCCAGGTCAGCCCGACCGACAACGCCGTCGAGCTGACCCAGGCCACTCCCGCCGTGCCCGGTGCGCCCAACACGTACTACGAGTCGCTCTCCTCCTACGGGCGGACATTCGCGCGGATCGTGCCCACGAGTGCGCTGGAGGCCAAGGCCCAGGTGCAGGAGATGAAGTCGCTCGGGGTCACCAAGCTCTACATCGGCGACGACGGCAGTCCGTACGGCGCCGCGATCGCGTACGCGATGAAGCAGGACCTCCCGGCCGGAATCTCCCTGGCCAGCAGTGAGGCGAACGCGGACGGCGTGTTCTACGGCTCCGCCTCCGAGGCGGGCGCGGCGCGCTTCTTCGCCACCGCCGCCGCGGCCAACCCATCGGCCAAGCTGTTCGGTCCCTCGGCGCTCGCCGACCCGTCCTTCCCGATGCAGCTCTCCTCGGCCGTGCGCAACCTGTACATCTCCTCGCCGGGCTTCCTCAAGCAGGACCTGACGCCGGCCGGCAGCACATTCGTCGCGCAGTTCACCTCGACCTACGGCCACGCGCCGGTGGCCCAGGCGATCTTCGGCTATGAGGCGATGTCCGCGGTGCTCGCGGTGCTGCACGACGCCGGAACCTCGGCGAACAACCGCGCGACGGTCGTGAAGGACTTCCAGTCGCTGCACCGCACGCAATCGGCACTCGGGCCCTACTCGATGAACGGCAACGGGGACACGAGCCTCGATGAGTTCGTGTTCAGCCGCCTCGCCCACGGCAGCCTGGTTCCGTTCGCAGAAGTGCAGGGGTGAGGCTGACCACGGCGTCGACCGGCGCGAAGATGTGGGCTCGGGCCGGGCTCGCGACTCTGGCGGCGCTGGCGGTGTTGATGGCGCTGGCCGGTTGCGGCGCCAAGGACGCCCAGCCGACGCGGATCCGGGGCACCACCCTGACGGTCTACGTCAGCGTGCCGCTGCTCGGCGCCTCGAGAGTGAGCGGTGAGGCCGTGGTGGACGGTGCGCAGCTGGCGCTCACCGAGTTGCGGGACCACATCGGCAAGTACCACATCGAGCTCCGCGCGCTCAACGACGCCACCGCTGCGCGCGGAGGCTGGGATCCCGGCCAGACCACGATCGGCGTCCGCACGGCGGTGCTCGATCCGACCACGATCGGCTACGTCGGCGAGCTGAACTCGGGCGCGAGCGCGGTCTCGATTCCGCCGCTCAACCGGGCGGGGATCCCGCAGGTGAGCCCCACGAGCTCCGCGGTCGGCCTGACCGTGGCGGCGCCGGGGGCGAACCCGGGTGAGCCGCAGAAGTACTACCCGACCGGGGTGCGAACGTTCGCGCGGGTGGTCCCGAACGACAGCGTGCAGGCGGCCGCGCAAGTCCGCGTCCAGCAGACCATGGGCTGCACCCGCGTGTACGTGCTCAACGATGGCGAGGTGGACGGCGCCGATATGGCCGCGAGCTACACGGTGGCAGCCCACCGCGCCGGCCTGAAGGTCGTCGGCATCCAGGCGTTCCCGCGCGACGCCACCAGCTACCAGGGCCTGGCGACGGGCGTGGCGAAGGTGGACCCCGACTGCATCCTGATCGCCGCCGACACCGAGTCGGGTGCGGTGCGGCTGACCACGCAGCTCGCGGAAGCGATGCCGAAGGTGAAGATCTTCGGAACCCAGGGCCTGGCCGAGAGCAGCTACTTCGATCCCCTCCAGGGTGGGATCCCACTGTCGGTCGATCGGCAGGTGATCCTCACCGCGCCGACGCTCGCGCTCGATGACTATCCCGCCTCCGCGCGTGCCTTCACCGCCGCCTACGAGCGTGCCTATGGGCCGCCCGAGCTCGATTCGATCCTCGGCTACGAGGCGATGAGCCTGATGCTGAGCGCGATCACGCGGGCCACCGACCACGGCACCGCCCCGGCGATGCGCTCGAAGGTCCGGGACGCGATCTTCGACACGCGAAACCGCCGGAGCGTGATCGGCACGTACAGCATCGACGCGAACGGAGACACCTCGCTGCGGCGCTACGGGGTGTACACGATCGCCGGCGGCCAGCTGTCCCTGTGGGAGGTCATCACCGTCTAGCGTTCGCGAACCCTTAGCTTGGGTTGGCGTGGGGCGGTGCGCGTGATTGGCGTTGCGTTAGGCCGCCGCCGATTGCTTGGCGGGGTCGGGAGCCACGATTACGCTCGTTTGAGGCCCGAGTCACGGGAGCTCGGGCCAAGACAGAGGAAGCTGAATGAGGCCCGCTACCTGCAAGGCGCTTGCGGCCTGCCTCGTGGCACTTCCCGCTCTCGCCGTGGCCGCCTGTGGGGGGAGCGGGGACAGCGCCACCGCCGCGAACGCGGCCACCAGCGCCAACAAGACAGTCGCCATCTATTCGAGCCTGCCGTTGCGCGGGCCGTCCGCCGCTGAGGCGATCCCGCTCGAGAACGGGATCGAGCTCGCGCTGGCCCAGGCGGACGATCGAGCCGGCTCGTTCACGGTCCATTACACCTCGCTCGATGACTCGAAGGGTCCCGCGGGGTGGGACCCGAGCCAGACCGCCGACAACGCCCGCCGGGCCGCGGCCGACCCGCGGACGGTGTTCTACATCGGTGAGTTCGACGACGAGGCCAGCGAGGTGTCGATGCCGATCCTCAACGAGGCGGGGATCCCGCAGGTCAGCCCGGCCAATACGTATGTCGGGTTGACCGGCATGGGGTCGGCCCACGCGATCCCGTACGCGCCGACCGGGACGCGCACCTACCTGCGGATCGTCCCGACCGACGAGATCCAGGCCGCGGCGGACCTGTACGCGATGAAGCAGGCTCGATGTGGGCGGGTGGTGCTGGCCGAGGATGGCGAGCAGTACGGCGCCAGCCTGGCCAAGCTGGTCGAGGCCCAGCGGCGCGCGTACGGCATCGATCTGGTGGGCGGTTCGGCGCTTGACCCGGATGCTTCGAGCTTCCGATCGACGGTCCTCGCGGGGAGCGAGGCGGCGCGGCCCGACTGCGTGCTGCTCATGGGAATCGCCTCCAAGGCCACCGCGGAGATGACCGAGGACATCAACGCCGTGCTCCCGACCGCGCGCATCTTCGGGCCGGGGGCAATGTGCACGAGCGCGTGGACCAACCGGCGCGACGGCGGGGTTCCGGCCAGCATCGATCCGCTGATCCAGTGCACCGAGGTGACCCTGAGCCTCGGCGCCTACCCCGGCGGCAAGGCGTTCGCGGACGCCTACAAGGCCAGCTATGGGGTGTCGAACCCGAGCCCGTACGCGATCCTCGGATACGAGGCGATGAGCCTCGGCCTAAGCACGATCGCCAGCCTCGGGCCCAACGGGGACAGCAAGTCGGCCGTGCTGAGCGCCCTGTTCTCGACCACCGACCGCCATTCGGTGCTCGGGACCTACGGGTTCGAGCACGACGGCGACACCACGCTGCGGACCTACGGGCTCTACAAGGTGGGGGCGAACGGCGATCCGGTGTTCGTGCGGACGATCACGCCGCCCAGCGTGTCGTAGAACGGGCGGGGCGGCGGGTCACGCCGGCGCGCGCGAGCCGCTTCTCCCGAGCGGGCGGGGGGGATGCAAAAGCGCGCATTCCGCGGACGCGTCGTGTGCCGTGCGCGTTTCTGCATCTGTGGCGTGAATAAGCGCTCGCGGCATGGACCGGTACGGTCGGAATGCGCGGTTTTGCAGGTGTGGAGTCAGGCCACGCTGCGGCGCGGCTCCCGGCTCACTCGCTTGGACGCGAGCAGGTGCTGGTCGGCCGCCTGGAACATCCGCTCCGTCGTCTTGCCATCGCGCGGGAAGACCGCCGCGCCGACACCCGCCCCGAGCGAGTCGGCGCCCGCGGTGACCCGCGCCACCGCCGCCTCCACCCGGCCGATGAGCCGCTCGGCGCCCGCCTCGTCGGTCTCGGGCGCCAGGATGCAGAACTCGTCCCCGCCGACCCGCGCCACCGTGTCCTGGTCGCGGATCACGCGGGCGAGCGCGGCTGCCACCTCCCGGAGGAGGTCGTCGCCGGCGGGGTGGCCGAAGCGGTCGTTGAGCAGCTTGAAGCCGTCCAGGTCCAGCATCAGCAACGCGAAGCTCCGCCGGGAACGGGCATGGCGCGCAATCTCGTAGTCGATCCGCGCCAGCAGGGAGCGGCGGTTGGCGGCGCCGGTGAGCGGGTCGGTGAGCGCCGAGGTCCGCAGCGCATCCCGCTCGCCCCCGACGCGCTCGCGCACGGCCAGGAGGATCGCGACGCTGGCGGCGGCGGTGAGCACGAGCAGCGCGATCGAGGGCCGGCTGTGGGCGGGCGCCGCGACCGCGTCCGCGCCGACGGCAGCGCCGAGCACGGCCGTCGCCGCCGCTACGCCCGCGACTCGCCCGCGGGTGGCCCCGGCGGCCAGCAGCGCGGCGGGCACGCATATCCAGGCGGTCTGTCCGTCCTTGGTGATCGCCACCACCGCCGCGGTCGCTGCGGCGATCGCCGTCGTGCGAACCAGCGTGCGCCGGGCGGCGTGGACCGACGCCCGGCGGTCGGCGGGATCGCGCCCAGTCTGGATCGCCAGGCGTTGGTGGTGGGCGTCACGCACGGCCGCGCAGTCTCACGACCCGGTCGGACGGTGGTCGCTCGTTCCGATGTCGGACGGTGGTCGCTCGTTCCGGTTGACCTTTCTCATGACTATTCGCAGTTTTCTCAGTCGGACCGGCTTCGCCGCCGGTCCGGACGGCCACAAGCGGTCCTGGCGCCACCAGCCGAGATAGCCTGAGCGTGTGGCGGCGAGCACCCCCGAGCAGCTCTTCCTGATCGACGGCAACAGCCTGGCCTACCGGGCTTTCTTCGCCCTGCCCGAGTCGATCGCCACCTCCACCGGGGTGCCGACCAACGCGATCTTCGGGTTCGCCTCGATGCTGGTGAAGATCCTCACCGACTACGGCCCGCAGGCGACCGTGGTGGTCTGGGACGCGGGGGACACGGGACGTAAGACCCTGTACCCGGAGTACAAGGCCCAGCGCGCCACCCGCCCCGACCTGCTCAAGGAGCAGTGGCCGGCGCTCGAGCCGCTCGTGGAGGCGTTCGGATACCGCAACCTCCGGGTTAACGGATACGAGGCCGACGACGTGATCGCGTCGATCGTCGAAAAGGCCCGGACCTCAGAACCGAAGATCCCCGTGATGGTCGTGACCGGCGACCGCGACGCCTACCAGCTGGTCGACGACGGCGTGGTCAAGATAATGACCACGTCGCGCGGCATCACCGACACCCGGGTCTACGACCGCCAGGGCGTGATCGACCGCTACGGCATCCCGCCCGAGCTGATCCCTGACTTCATCGGCCTCAAGGGCGACACCAGCGACAACATCCCCGGGGTCCCGGGCATCGGCGATAAGACCGCCGCCGACCTGCTCCAGAAGTTCGGCACGCTCGAAGACGTCCTCGCCCACATAGATGACATCAGCGGCGCCAAGCGCAAGCAGAACCTGACCGAGCACGCCGAAACGGCCCGGGTCTCCAAGCAGCTGGCCACGGCGAAGCGCGACATCGACGTCGAGCTCGACCTCCAGGCCTTCGCCGGCGCGCCACCCGACCGCTCCAAGCTGAGAGACACCTTCCGCAAGTTCGAGCTCAGAGAGCCGCTGCGCCGGCTGGAGGAGTCGTTCGGCTCGGCCGACGCCGCCGCGCCCGCGCCCGAGGCCGAGGAGGCGCTCACCGCGCGCCTGCGCACGGTCGCCGCCAAGGACCTCGCGAGCCTGCCCGACAAGGAGGTGTCGATCGCGGTCAGAGCCCCCGAAGCACCCCCCGACCAGCTGTTCTCGCCCGAGGAGGCGTGGCGCTTTGGCGTGCACGCGGACGGCGCGGCGGAAGTGCTCGCCGGGGCGGCGCAAACCCCCGAGGAGGTGGTCAAGGCGATCGGGCGCCGACCAGTGGTGGCGCACGACGCCAAGTCCCTGAGGGAGGTGCCGGCCAACCTGGCCCACGACACCGAGGTGGCGGCCTACCTGCTCGAGCCCGCCCGCCGCGCCTACCTGCTCCGGGAGCTCACCGAGGAACGCGGCCTCGGCACCGACCTGGAAGATCCCGCCGCCGCCGACGCGCTGCTCCTGAATGCGCTCGCCGCCTGGCAGCGGGAGGAGATCCGCGGCCGCGGCCTGACCGACCTCCTGCACGAGGTCGAGCTTCCGATCGTCCGCATCCTGAGGGAGATGGAGCTCGCCGGATCCAAGCTCGACACCGAGCGCCTGCGCGAGATCTCGAGCCGCGTCAAGGCCGAGGCCGACCAGCTCGAGCGCGAGATCTTCGGCCTATGCGGCGAGGAGTTCACGCTCGGCTCGCCCAAGCAGCTTGAGGAGGTCCTGTTCGGCAAGCTCGGTCTGTCCCGCAAGCGCCGCGGCAAGACGGGCTACTCGACCGACGCCCGGGTGCTCCAGGCGATTCGCCACGAGCATCCGGTGATCCCCAAGATCGAGCGCTGGCGCGAGCTCACCAAGCTTGCCCAAACCTACCTCGACGCGCTCCCGCTCCTCACCGACCAGAAGAGCCGGATCCACACCACGTTCAACCAGACGGCCGCCACCACGGGCCGGCTCTCCTCGAATAACCCGAACCTCCAGAACATCCCAATCCGCACGCCGCTCGGGCGCGAGATCCGCGCCTGCTTCGTCGCCGAGCCGGGCAATCTGCTGGTTTCCGCGGACTATTCCCAGGTCGAACTACGCCTCCTGGCCCACATCGCCGGCGAGGATGCCCTCAAAGAGATCTTCAGAAAGGGCGAAGACGTCCACACCGCGACCGCCTGCCGCGTGTTTAACGTCACGCCCGACCAAATCGACCCGGGAATGAGATCCAAGTCGAAGATGATCAACTACGGCATCGTGTACGGACTGTCGGCGTGGGGGATGGCCGACCGGCTCGACATCCCTCAAGAGGAGGCCGAGGAGTTCATCCAGCGCTACATGTCGGGCTTCCCCGCGGTTGCGCGGTGGATCGAGGAGACGATCACCCAGGGCACCGAGCACGGCTACGTCTCGACCCTGTTCGGCCGGCGCCGGCAGGTCCCGGAGCTCCGAGCCCGGCGCTGGGAGCTGCGCAAGCAGGGGGAGCGGTTCGCGGTCAACATGGTCATCCAGGGGACCGCCGCGGACATCATGAAGGTGGCGATGGTGCGCTGCGACCAGGCGCTGAAGGAGGGCGGGCTGCGGTCTCGCATGATCCTTCAGATCCACGACGAGCTCCTGTTCGAGGGTCCGGCGGAGGAGGCCGAGGAGGTCAACCGGATCGCGGTTGAGCAGATGGGGGGCGCTTTTGAGATGGACCCGCCGCTGGCGGTCGACGTCGGTACCGGGCCGGACTGGCTGGCCGCCAAGTGACGTTCCGCCGGGTAGTCGTATCCGCGGCCCTGGTTGCCGCGATCGCGGCGGCGGCGCTGGCCGGGTTGCTGTCCCCGCGACCTGCGGCCGCCCACCCGAAGTTCATTGGCGGAATCGTCCGCGACGTCCCCACGAGCGCATACAGCGAACAGGCGATGCCCGCCCAGATCCAGAACCAAAGGCTCCCTTATGAGGGCGGCCGGGTCCTGCACTCCAATCGAACCCACCTGATCTTCTGGCAGCCCGCCGGATCGGGTCTGGCCTTCGACGCCGGCTACGTGCAGCTGGTCGAGAACTTCCTGACCGATGTCGCCGCCGACAGCCACAAGACCACCAACACGTACGCGGTGAGCGGCCAGTACGCCGATGCCCAGGGCCTGGCCGCCTACAACTCGACCTACGGCGGCGCGGTGATCGACACCGATCCGCTGCCCCCGAACGGATGCACCGAGCCGCCCAACACCGGACCGGGTTGGACGGTGTGCCTGACCGACGCTCAGCTCGAGTCCGAGCTCCAGAACGTGATCACGGCCAACCACCTACCGACTACCAACCACGACAACTTCTTCCTGCTGACCCCGGACGGCTTTGGCAGCTGCACCGACTCGACCTCGAGCAGCTGCGCGCTCGGAGGGAGCGCCACCGGCTACTGCGGTTATCACTCCGAGACCCCGAACGGAA
>Ga0335075_10003450_pt1 | contig 25065 bp, 21 predicted proteins | sample Lox_Sample_24_FD_206723 | JGI IMG/M metagenome (GOLD analysis project Ga0335075, IMG submission 206723) | Soil microbial communities from Loxahatchee National Wildlife Refuge, Florida, United States - Lox_Sample_2.4 | ecosystem: Environmental > Terrestrial > Soil > Wetlands | place: USA...
AGCGGCTTTGGCTGTCGCGATCGTCTTTCTGCCGCTGCTCGCCTCGATCATCGCCGGTTTTTTCGGCCGCCAGATCGGCGACCGCGGCGCGCAGCTCGTCACCTGCGGCGCGCTGCTGCTGGCGGCAGCGCTGTCGATCCCGCTGTTTCTGCAAATTCTTGCGGCAAGCCACCCGCTGGTAACACCGCTCGCGAGCTGGATCGTATCGGGCGGGGTCGATGTCAGCTGGGCGATCCGGCTCGACACGTTGAGCGGCGTGATGATCGTCACCGTGACCGTCGTGTCGTCGATGGTCCACGTCTACTCGATCGGCTACATGGCCGAAGATCCCTCGATCCCGCGCTTCATGTCATATCTGAGCCTGTTCACGTTCTTCATGCTGGCGTTGGTGACCTCGGACAATTTCGTGCAGCTGTTTTTCGGCTGGGAGGGGGTGGGCCTGATGTCCTACCTGCTGGTCGGTTTCTGGTACGACCGGCCGAGCGCCAATGCCGCCGCGATCAAGGCGTTCGTCGTCAACCGGGTCGGCGATTTCGGTTTCGCCCTCGGCATTTTCACTGTCTTTGTGATTTTCGGCACGCTCGATTTCGGCACTGTCTTTGCCAAGGTGCCGCATGCCGTCGGCCTGAGCATGGATTTCCTCGGCTGGCGGGTCGATGCGCTGTCGCTTGCCGGCGTTCTGTTGTTTATCGGCGCGATGGGCAAGTCGGCGCAGATCCCGCTGCACACCTGGCTGCCCGATGCGATGGAGGGCCCGACACCGGTCTCGGCGCTGATCCATGCCGCGACGATGGTGACTGCCGGCGTGTTCATGGTGGCACGCCTGTCGCCGCTCTTCGAATATACGCCGACCGCGATCGGCGTCGTCGGCGTGATCGGTGCCACCACCTGCTTTTTCGCCGCCACCATCGGCATGGCGCAGAACGACATCAAAAAGGTCGTCGCCTATTCGACCTGCAGCCAGCTCGGCTACATGTTTATCGCCGCCGGGGTTTCGGCCTACGCCGCCGGCATCTTTCACCTCTTTACCCACGCCTTCTTCAAGGGCCTCCTATTCTTGTGCTGTGGTGCGGTGATCCATGCGATGGGCGGCGAACAGGATATGCGCCGCATGGGTGGGCTGTGGCGCAAGACCCCGGTCACCTATGTGACGATGTGGGTCGGCGCCTTATCGTTGAGCGCCATCGGCATCTGGGGTGTCGGCTTTTCCGGCTATTTCTCGAAGGATTCGATCCTCGACGCGGCCTGGGCCTCGGGCAGCGCGGTCGGCCGCTATGGGTGGGTTCTCGGGACTTTGACGGCGTTCATGACCGCTTTTTACATTTCCCGCGTGATGTTCATGACGTTTCATGGCGAATCGCGCGCCGACGAGGAGACCTTGCATCACGCGCACGAAGCGCCGTGGGTCATGCTCGTGCCGCTGATCGTGCTGGCGATTGGTGCCGCCTGTTTTGGCGGGCTCGGCTACAGCTATTTTGTCGGCGCTCAGCATGTGAGCTTTTGGAAGGACTCGATTTTTGTGCTGCCGCAGCTGAATTCGCTCGCGGCCGCCGAGAGCGTGCCGATTGCGGTTCGCTACCTGCCGCTGGTCATGGCGCTCGCCGGGATCGGTGTCGCCTATGTCTTCTACATCGTCGCACCGCGGCTGCCGGTGCGACTGGCTGCGCAATTCCGGCTGATCTATCTGTTCGTGCTCAATAAATGGTATTTCGACGAACTCTATGATTGGGTGTTCGTGCGCGCCGCCTTTATGCTCGGCGATGGGCTGTGGAAATCGGGCGACGGCACCATCATCGACGGGCTCGGCCCCGACGGCGTGTCGGCGCTGACCCGCGATCTGGCGCGGCAGGCGAGCCGGCTGCAAAGCGGCTATCTCTATCACTACGCCTTTGTCATGCTGATCGGGCTCGCGGGGTTTGTGACCTGGTATCTGCTGCGGCATTGAGCGAGGACGTTGATCCGTGAGCCACTGGCCGATCCTTTCGCTCGTCACCTTTCTGCCGCTGGTTGGCGCCGCCTTCATCCTGATGGTGCGGGGCGAGCCGGAAGCGGTGGCGCGCAATGCCCGCTGGATCGCGCTTTGGACCTCGCTCGTCGTCTTCGCCCTCTCGGTGGTGCTGTGGATCGAGTTCGACCCGGGCAGTGCGCAGTTCCAGTTTGTCGAGCGCGCCAATTGGGTCACCCTCGGCGGCTTCACGATCAGCTATCATATGGGGATCGACGGGGTCTCACTGTTCTTCATCCTGCTCTCCACCCTCCTGACCCTGATCTCGATCGTCTCGGCGTGGCGGATCATCCAGTTCCAGGTCAAGGAATTCATGATCGCGTTTCTCGTCCTGGAAACGTTCATGGTCGGAATTTTTTGTGCCCTTGATTTTATTCTGTTTTATGTTTTCTTTGAGGGGGTGCTGGTGCCGATGTTTTTAATCATCGGTATCTGGGGAGGTGAAAACCGGATCTATTCGGCCTTCAAGTTCTTTCTGTACACGCTGCTCGGCTCGGTGCTGATGCTGCTCGCGATCCTCGCGATCTATTTCAAGACCGGAACCACTGATATCGAATACGCGCTGAACCATGCCAGCCTGTTTTCCTTTGGTTTGCAGAAATGGCTGTGGCTCGCGTTTTTCGCCTCCTTTGCGATCAAGGTGCCGATGTGGCCGGTGCATACCTGGCTCCCCGACGCGCATGTCGAAGCCCCGACCGCGGGCTCGGTCATTCTCGCCGGCATCCTCTTAAAGCTGGGCGGCTACGGCTTTGTCCGTTTTTCGCTGCCGATGTTCCCGCTGGCGACGCATTATTTCACACCGCTGATCTTTACCTTGAGCGCGATCGCGGTGATCTATACCTCGCTGGTGGCGCTCGCGCAGACCGACATGAAGAAGCTCGTCGCCTATTCCTCGATCGCCCATATGGGCTTTGTGACGATGGGCATCTTCGCGCTGACCAGCGAGGCGGTGCAGGGTGCCGTGATCCAGATGCTGAGCCACGGGCTCGTCTCCGCCGCGCTGTTCCTGTGCGTCGGCGTCCTCTATGACCGGCTGCACACGCATGAGATCGCCCGGTTCGGCGGCCTCGTCCACCGCATGCCGGTCTACGCCTTTGTGATGATGGCGTTCACGCTCGCTGCGGTCGGCCTGCCCGGTACCAGCGGTTTTGTCGGCGAATTTCTGATTCTGCTCGGCACGTTCCGGGTCAGCACGACCGAATGCACGCTGGCGGCGACAGCATTGTTCCTCAGCGTTTCCTATATGCTGTATCTCTACCGCCGCGTCATCTTCAGTACGCTGACCCGCGCCGATTTGCGCGGCATCCTCGATCTCAGCCCGCGCGAGGTGGCGATCTTCGTGCCGTTGCTATTGCTGGTGCTGTGGATGGGGATCTATCCGAATTCGTTCCTGCGGCCGATCCGGGCCTCGGTCGATCACATCATCGCACAGGCGAACGCCGCCACCGACGCCGCCGGTCTGCGTCGTGCGAGCCTACCCTAGGCGCCGCCATGCCGTATCTGACCCCTCCCGACCTGTCGGCCGCCTTGCCCGAGATCCTGCTCGCGGGCGCGGCGATGGCGCTGTTGATCTTCGGCGCCTTGCGTGGCGAGCGCGCGACCCGCTCGGTCTCATGGCTCGCCGTGCTCTCGCTGATTATCGTGCTCGCGGTGGTTTTGCTGCGCGGCGGCGAGCGCCGGCTCGGCTTTTACGGGATGATCGTCAGCGACGCCTTTGCGGTGTTTGTCGACACGCTGGTGCTGGTCGGGTCGGGCGTCACGATCCTGATGGCGATGAGCTATAACGAGGAGCAGAGGATCGCCCGTTTCGAATTTCCGGTGCTGCTGCTGCTGGCAACGACCGGAATGATGGTGATGATCTCGGCGAACGACCTGATCGCCCTTTATGTCGGCCTCGAATTGCAGAATCTGGCGCTTTATGTCGTCGCCAGCTTCGATCGCGATTCAGCACGGTCGAGCGAGGCCGGGCTCAAATATTTCGTGCTCGGCGGACTGTCCTCGGGGATGCTGCTTTACGGCCTATCGCTGATTTATGGCTTTGCCGGCACCACCGCCTTCGCCGACCTGGCTCGGCTGCTGGCGGCCAATGGTGCGGCGATCTCGCCCGGCTTGATCATCGGCCTCGTCTTTGTCGTCGCCGGTCTCGCCTTCAAGATCTCGGCGGTGCCGTTCCACATGTGGACCCCCGATGTCTATGAGGGCGCACCGACCCCGGTCAGCATGTTTTTCGCGATCGCGCCAAAGATGGCGGCGCTGGCGCTGTTCATCCGCGTCATGATCGCACCGTTTGGCCCGCTGGTCGGCGATTGGCGACAGGTCGTCGTGTTTCTGTCGATCGCCTCGATGATCCTCGGCTCGGTGGCCGCGATCGCCCAGCCCAACATCAAGCGGCTGATGGCCTATAGCTCGATCGGCCATGTCGGCTATCTGCTGATCGGTGTCGCCGCCGGCACCGCCGAGGGCATCCGCGGCACCCTTGTCTATCTCGCGATCTATCTGTTTATGAATGTCGGCGCCTGGGGGGTTATTTTGTGCATGCGCCGGGAGGGGCGGATGCTCGAACAGATCGCCGATCTCGCCGGCCTGTCGCGGACCCGGCCGGCTTTGGCGCTGGCGCTCGGCATCTTCCTGTTCGCGCTGGCCGGGATCCCGCCGACCGCCGGGTTCTTCGCCAAGCTTTACATCTTCTTCGCCGCGATCGATGCCAATTTGACCGGCCTTGCGGTGATCGGCGTCGTCACCAGTGTGGTCGGAGCCTTCTATTATCTGCGCGTCGTCAAGGTCATGTATTTTGACGAGCCGGCCGGGGCGCTCGATGTGCCGATCGCCGCCGAACTCAAGGGGATCCTATTCGTCACTGCGGTCGTCACACTGTTCTTTTTCCTGCTGCCCGGCCCCGTCATCGGCGGCGCCGCCGCGGCGGCGTCTTCGCTGTTCGCCAGATGAACCCGGCATCACGACTGCCTGCCTGTTGCCGGCTCGTCTCTTACGACACGATCGGCAGCACCAGCGACGAGGCAAAGCGGCTGGCGCGGGCCGGTGCGCCGGCCTGGACGGTCGTGTGGGCGCGCGAACAGACCGCCGGGCGGGGCCGCCGCGGTCGCCCTTGGGTCTCGCCGCGCGGCAACCTCTACGTTTCGTTGGTGCTGCGGCCGGCCTGTCCGCCCGATCATGCCGCCCGGCTCGGCTTTGCCGCGGCGCTGGCGGTCGGCGATGCGCTGGCCGATCTCGTGCCGGGTCTGACCGGACTTTCCTGCAAATGGCCAAACGACGTCTTGCTGGACGGCGGCAAGGTCGCCGGGCTCCTGCTCGAATCCGAAGTCGGCCAGGCCGCTGAAACGGCCGCTGAACCGGGGAATGCCGAAAACTTCGCCTTTCTGGTCGTTGGCATCGGCATCAACCTTGCCGCGGCACCGGCCGGGACCGAGTTTCCGGCGACGAGCCTCGCCGCTGCGAGGCATGCTCCGCCCGAGCCGGCGGTGATGCTCGAATCCCTGCTGCGCAATTTTGTGATTTGGGAGCAGCGCTGGCGGGAGGAGGGTTTCGCGCCGATCCGCGCGGCCTGGCTCGAACGCGCCGCCGGCCGCGGTGAAGCGATCCGGGTTCGGCTCGAACATGCTACGCTGCATGGTACCTTTGCCGATCTCGACGAAGGCGGGTCGCTGGTGCTGCGGGCCGTGGACGGGCTGCGGCGGATTGCCGCCGGCGACGTGTTCCCGGCAGGCTGACGGTAGCGATGCTGCTCGCGGTCAACGCCAACAACACCAACACGGTCTTCGCCGTGTGGGACGGGGCGCGCTCGGCCGGTGCCTGGCGCGCCGCGACCGATGTGCGCCGCACCGCCGATGAATATGTCGTGTGGCTCGATCATCTGCTCGGGCTGCGCAGCCTGTCGCGGCGCGATCTCGATGGCGCTGTCATCGCCAGCGTCGTGCCCGAGGCGAATTTCAACCTGCGCCGTCTCTGTCGCGAATATCTCGGCAACGAACCGCTCGTCATCGGTGAGCCGAACGTGGCGATCGGCACGAGGGCGCTCGTCGATCGGCCGGAGGAGGTCGGCGCCGATCGTCTGGTCAACACGGTGGCCGCGCACGACCGCTACAAGGGGCCGCTGATCGTCGTCGATTTCGGCACCGCGACCACATTCGACCTGGTCGACGCGCAGGGCGACTACCGCGGCGGGGTGATCGCACCCGGCATCAACCTGTCGCTGCAGGCGCTGGCGATGGCCGCGGCGAAGCTGCCGAGCGTGCCGATCGCGCGCACCGAGAAGGTGATCGGCACCAGCACGGTCGGGTGCATGCAATCGGGCATCTTCTGGGGCTATGTCGGTCTGATCGAAGGTCTCGTCGCCCGGATCAAGCGTGAATATGGCGCGCCGATGCGTGTCATATCCACCGGCGGCCTCGCCCCGCTGTTCGATGGCGCCACCGCTGCGATCGAGCGAACCGACCCCGATCTGACGCTATGGGGGTTGCGGCTCATATACCATCTCAACAGCAGGCGATGAGCGGACGGCGCGATCACATTGGCGGCTCGGCCGCGTTGCGGCAACCAGCCGGGGCAGGCGGGGGGTCGGGCGATCCCGATGCGCTCTATTTCGTGGCGCTCGGCGGGGCCAACGAGATCGGCATGAATCTCGGCCTCTATGGCTGCGCCGGGCAGTGGTTGATCATCGATTGCGGGGTCACCTTCGGCGACGATGCGCAGCCGGGGCTCGAGGTCGTGATGCCCGATCCGGCATTCATCGCCGAACACCGCGAGCAGCTGCTCGGGATCATTGCGACCCACGCCCATGAGGACCATATCGGTGCCATCCCTTATTTGTGGCCGCAACTGCGCTGCCCGGTCTGGGCAACCCCGTTCACCGCGTCGCTGCTGCGCGCCAAGCTCACCGAATTCGGGCTTGCCGGCCAGGTGCGGATCAACATCGTGCCGATGGCCGGCCGCTTCACGATCGGACCGTTCGACCTCGAATTCGTGACCCTGACGCATTCGATCCCCGAGCCGAACGCGGTCGTGCTGCGCACCCGTGCCGGGACCGTGCTGCATACCGGCGACTGGAAGTTCGATCCGGACCCGCTGATCGGCATGCCGGCTGACGAGACGGCGCTGCGCCGGCTCGGCGACGAGGGTGTGCTGGCGCTGATCGGCGATTCGACAAACGCGCTCAGGCCCGGCCGCTCCGGCTCCGAGGCCGAGCTGCGCCGCTCGCTCGTCGATCTGGTCGGCCGCTACGACGCCCGCGTCGCGGTCGCCTGCTTTGCCTCCAACGTCGCCCGCCTCGAAACCATCGCCCATGCCGCAGCGGCGCATGGCCGCGAGGTGGCGCTGGTCGGCCGCTCGCTGTGGCGGATCGACAAGGCGGCGCGCGAGAACGGCTATCTCGCCGGCCTGCCACCATTCCTCAGCGAGGAGGAAGCGGCCTACGCGCCGCGCGACAAGATCGTCATGATCTGCACCGGCAGCCAGGGCGAGCCGCGCGCCGCACTCGCGCGCATCGCCCGCGACGACCATCCGAATGTCGAGCTCGAACCGGGCGATGTCGTGATCTTCTCGTCGCGGATCATCCCGGGCAACGAGAAGGCGATTGGCCGGCTGCAGAACGCCTTGGCCCGGCTCGGTGTCGAGATCGTCACCGAGGAGGACCATTTCGTGCACGTCTCGGGCCATCCGGCGCGCGACGAGCTGGTTCGCATGTACCAGCTGATCCGTCCGAGGATCGCGATCCCGGTGCATGGCGAGGCCCGCCACCTGATCGCCCATGCCAGCCTCGCCGGCGAGTGCCAGGTGCCGCAGCCGCTGGTCATCGAAAACGGCGATGTGGTCAGGCTCGCATCCGGTATGGCGGCGATCGTCGACGAAGTGCCGGTCGGCCGGCTGGCGAGCGACGGCAAGCTCCTGCTGCCGGTCGAAGGGGCGGCCCTCAAGGACCGCCGGCGCGCCGGATCCGGGGGCAGCGTGGTCGCCACTTTGGTCCTCGATCGCGGGTCGCGGCTGGCGGCGCCGCCGGCGATCGCGATGCTCGGGCTGGTCGAGCCGGAGATGGCTGAAGCAGCACTGCCCTTTCTGCGCGCTGCGGTAGTACGGGCACTCGACGAATTGCCGGCGGCGGCGCGTGGCGATGATGGCGTCGTCACCGATGCTGCCCGGCGGGCGCTGCGCCGGGTGCTGAACGAACGCTTTGGCAAGCGGCCGCTCGCCGAAATTCAGCTGGTGCGGATTTGATGGACGGCGGCAGATGATCGGGCGTCTCAACCATGTGGCGATCGTGGTGCCGGACCTCGCGGCCGCCGCCGCAATCTATCGCGATGGGCTCGGCGCCCGCGTCTCGGAACCGCACGCTTTGCCGGCGCATGGCGTGCAGGTCGTCTTTGTCGAATTGCCCAATACCCGGATCGAACTGCTAGAACCGTTGGGTGACACCTCGCCGGTGCGGGCATTTCTCGAGCGCAACCCATCGGGCGGGATGCACCACCTCTGCTATGAGGTTGCCGATATTCGGGCCGCGCGCGATCGCCTGGTCGCTGCGGGCGCGCGAGTGCTGGGTGATGGCGAGCCGCGGCCGGGCGCCCACGACAAGCCGGTGCTGTTTCTGCACCCCAAGGATTTCTGCGGCACCCTGATCGAGCTCGAACAGGTGTGAGCCGGATTGAACGACAACGCGGGGGGCGCCGGCGCTGCGATCCGAGGAGGTGGCGGGCAGTGCGGGCCTGTCGGAGATGAGCGCCGCCTATTGCCGAATGGCGCCGACCCATCCGGTGCATGCCGCCTATCACGACCGCGAATACGGTTTTCCCTCGCGCGACGAGGGGGTGCTGTTCGAACGGCTGCTGCTGGAGATCAATCAGGCCGGCCTCTCGTGGCTGACGATTCTCAACAAGCGCGCAGCGTTTCGCGCCGCCTACGCCGATTTTTCGGTCGACCGCGTCGCCGGCTTCACGACCGACGATCTCGATCGCCTGCTCGCCGATCCAGGGATCGTTCGCAATCGGCTCAAGATTGAGGCTGGGATCGCCAATGCCCGCCGCATCATCGAATTGCGCCAAACCAGCGGGTCGTTCGCCGGCTGGCTCGACCAGCATCACCCGCGCTCGCTCGAAGCCTGGACCCGGCTGTTCCGACAAACCTTCCGATTTACCGGTGGGCAGATCGTCAACGAATTCTTGATCAGTCTCGGCTATCTACCGGGTGCGCACGAACCGGATTGCCCGGTTTTCACCCGGATTGCAGAGCTGGCGCCGCCCTGGTTGGGCGGCCTCGAGTGATCCGGGTCGAGCTTTGGCGAGAGCGGGTTTGACCGTGCCGCACTTTCCTGTTACCCAGGCGGCCGATCGGGGTTCGGCGCGTCAACCGGGGGGTTGGCCACGCGTCGCGAGAGGAAATCAGGCAGTCGGGTGTAACCAAGGCGCGGCTTTACGTCGGTCGTGCCTAGCTGCGCCCGGCCGCCATTGACAACGAGGCGGGGTTTCGGCCGGTCATCGACAACGAGGCGGAATTGATGTCGCTGCGAGAGAAATATCGAGGGGTTCTGTCGGGCATGGTTCCGCTCGGAGTGGCTGGTGTTGCGCTGCTGCTCGGCACCGCCGCACCCGCTGCCGCAGACCAGGAGATGAGTGCAGCATCGGTGCGCGAAACTGCTTCGGTTCCGGTCTCGGCACGTCTCGCTGCCATTCGCGACGCCGTTTCCGATGTCGGCAGGACCGCAGCGAACTCGGCCGCAGCAAACTCGGCCGCAGCAAACTCGGCCGCAGCAAACTCGGATGAAGGGGCGACCCGGCTCGCCTGGTGGGCATGGCGCAATGGTGGCGGTGGCTGGCGCAATGGCGGTGGCGCCTGGGGCAATGGCGGTGCCCGTGCCTGGGGCAATGGCGGTGCCCGTGCCTGGGGCAATGGCGGCTGGCACAATTATTGGCGAAATTTCTGAGCGGTCGTTGCCGGAGCATGGTGAATAACCCGTCGCCGGTGCCCGTTTCTTCGCGAGCGGCGGCGGCATCGGCGAAATGGCGGATGCGTGTTGGCCGACGGGCCGAGCATTTCGGTCGGAAAAGAGGCGGCGAAGCGTCGACGATGAGGTGGCTGTGATGTCGCTGCGGCAGAAGTATCTGGAGATCCTGTCGGCGATTGTGCCGGCCGGGGTGGTTGGCGTCTCGCTGCTGCTCGGCACGACGGCGCCTGGCGCTGCCAGCGAGGAGCCGGCTGCTGCCGAGCCTCTGGCCTCGCATCAAATGCGGGTGGCCGAGCGCCTCGCGGCGATCCGCGACGCGGTGTCGGATGTGGCCGCGAATGCCGCGGCCAAGGCTGGTGATGCTGCTGAGCCCGACAGCAAGGACCTGCGGCTCGCCTGGGGCAATTGGTGGCGCAACGGCGGCTGGGGCTATCGGCCGTGGGGCGGCTGGGGCTGGCCAAACTGGAACAATTGGCACAATTGGCACAATTGGAACAACTGGTGGCGGAACTGGTAGGCGGGCGACCGCGCAAGGATGGGAATGCCCCGTGCCGGTGATTGACCTGCTGGTGGTCCAGCCGACCCCGTTCTGCAACATCGATTGCAAATATTGCTATCTGCCCGGCCGGAATTCAAAAGCGGTGGTGACGCCACAGACCCTCTGCAACCTGTTTACGCAGGTCTTCGCCTCGGGCTGGCTCGATGACCGGCTGTCGGTGGTGTGGCATGCCGGCGAGCCGATGGTGCTGCCGATCTCGTTCTACCGCGAGGCCTTCGCCATGATCGAGGCCCTGCGCCCGCGTGACGTGACGGTGGTCCACTCGTTCCAGACCAACGGCACCTTGATCGACGAGGCGTGGTGCCGCTTTTTTGCCGAGGTGCCGGTCAGTCTCGGGGTCAGCATCGACGGCCCGCAACATCTGCACGACCGCAACCGGGTGACGCGCGCCGGCCGCGGCACCTTTGAGCGCACGATCGCCGGCATCCGATTGCTGCGCAGCCATGCCGTGCCGTTCCACGTGATCTCGGTGCTGTCATCGGCCAGCATGGCCGTCCCGGCAGAGATGTTCGACTTCTACGTCGCCGAAGGGATCGAGGAGGTCTGCTTCAACGTCGAGGAAAGCGAGGGCGACCACGTCTCCGAAGCGTTCGGCGAGGAGGGCGTCGAGACCGCCTTTGCCCGGTTCCTGGGTGAATTCTGGCACCTGTCGGCGGCCTCGCCCGGCAAGATCACGTTTCTGCGCGAGATCGAGCAAGCGCTGCAGCAGGTGATCCGCCCGAAGGAAGCGGTGTTCCGCAACCAGCTGGTCGAGCCGTTCGCGATCACCAGCATGGATTGGGCCGGCAACATCTCGACCTTTTCACCCGAATTGCTCGGTCTGAAGAACCCGGCCTATGACGATTTCATCCTCGGCAACATCAATCACGACACTTTGACCGATCTGCCGCACCGCCCGGCTTTCGCCCGGATGCTCGCCGATATCGATGCCGGTGTGGCGATGTGCCGCGAGGCTTGCGAGTATTTTTCGGTGTGCGGCGGCGGCGAGCCGGTCAACAAGCTCGCCGAGAACGGCACCTTTGCCAGCACCGAGACGACCTATTGCCGGCTGACCCGAATGCGGGTGACCGATCTCGTGCTCAACGCGCTGGAGCGGGCGCCAGTTGCGGCGCTCGATCCGGCCAGGATCGTGCTGGCCGAGATCGTGCCGGCCGAGATCGTACACGACACGATGTCGGCGCGCCGACCGCCTGAGGGTGTCGGCGCCGGTGGATAAGTAGCGCGGAAGCGGAGGACAGGATGACCAAAACGTTGCGCTGGCTGGGCTTGCTCGCGCTCGGTGCCGCTCTGCAGACCGGGTTTGCGACGCTGGCCTCGGCCCAGTCGGGCGCCGGCGCTCCCGCCAGCATGTCGGCCGCCAACGCCAGCGGCCCGGAAGAGGGCTATGGTCCCGGCGCCGACCAGTCGGGCTTTGCCGAGCCGACCGAGATCGAGCCATCGACCGAACTGCCGGTGCTCTATGTCACCAGCGTCGAGATCATGCGCACGCAGACCCAGCCGCAGCTCGACATCGTGCGGGTGACGGGCCTGACCGGAGCCCAAGGGTGGAGTTCACCGGAACTGGTTCCGACGTTTGTCGGCAAGCCGCTCGACGGCATCCTCGATTTGCAGTTCATCGCGACAATGCCGCTGCAGACCGAGGAGGCGACCGGCTTTGTCCCGATCAGTGCGGTGTTCCCGCTCGAAGCCGGTCATGATTTCAAGGGAGTGCGGGTGCGGGCCTCCGAGAATGCGATCGAGGTTGACCAGATCCCCGGCACCAAATCGATCAAGATCAACGTCAGCGGCTGCAAGGACTGTGTCGGCAAGAAATTTGCCGAGCGCGGTCAGGCCGCCCCGGGGACCCCCGGTGTGGTGCGCCAGGAAGATCTACCGAAGACGCTGCGCTGGATCCCGGTCAACCACGGCATCCGGGGTATCACCCACAATCCGAACCGGCTCAATCTGATGCTCGGGGCGGACAACACGATTCTTGCTGCCTATTGGGAGTAGCTCGCGACGACCGGACTGCTCGGCTCGGCGGTGGCCAACCGTGTCGAGCGCCGGCGGCTGCGCGCCGTGCGCTCGGACTGGTGGTGCTCTGCGGAATCGCCGGGTCCGGCCTGATCGTTGCCGTCACGCTCGGCTTCCTCGCCGGAGGCACGGCGCAGGCCAGCTCGCTTGGTGTGGCAGGCTCGGATGGTGTGACAGGCTCGCTTGTCGTCACCAACAGGGTTGCGCTCGATCGGGTGGCGCGTGCCGTCCTGGAGGCCGAGTCGAGCGACGGTGCCGATCCCGCCATGTGGCGGCCCGATCCTGACGGCCCGCAGGGGCCGATGCAGGTTTCCGCCGCGGCCGCCGCCGATGTCGGCAGTGGCGATCGCTTCGACCCGGCCGAAAATTTGCTGCTCGGCCGCGCCTATCTGGCCCGGCTCTATCGGCACTATGCCAATTGGGCCGACGCGGTCGCGGCTTATGATTGGGGTCCCGCCCACATGGATAACTGGATCGAAAGCGGCCGGCCGATCGGCAAGCTGCCGCAAGCGGTGGCGTTCTATCGCATGCGCGTGCTGACGGGTGCGACCGCTTCCGGCGGCCATTTCGGCGTGGTCGGGCATCTGCAGCCGCGCCGGTCGCTGGCCGACCGCCGTCATCCGAGCCGAGACAGCATCGCCGTCGAACAGATCTACGCCGCAATCATGGCCAAGGGCCGGCCTTGAACCGGGTTGCGTCGCGGCGGGATGATCGCGCGAGGATCGGCGGTGTCGGGTGTGCAAGCGACGATCCAGGATCCAGTCAGCACGCCGCCAGCCTGATGATGGGGGAAGCGATGACCAGCCTGGTCAAGACACTGCGCTCGCTCGGCAACCGACTGCAGGCCGGTGCCAGCATATGCCAGCTTTATGGTGAACCGGTCGAACAGGGTGGCCGCACGATCGTCCCGGTCGCGCGGATGCGCTACGGATTTGGCGCCGGTGGCGGCAGCAAACATGGCGGCGGCGGCGCGGGAATCGATTTTCGTCCGGTCGGGCTGATCGAGATCAGCGACGATGGCACCCGGTTCGTTCCGCTGCACCGGCCGCTGCCGCTGATCCTCGCCCTGCTCGGCGGGTTGCTGCTCGGCTATAATCTCGGCCGCCGCGCCGGTCCTCGTGATCGCGGGAGGTAAACTGCGACGGCACCACCCGACGATCTGCTATCATGCCGTTGTCTGTGATGAGGACAGCGGATGCAATCGACCGGCCTCAGCGTGAATGGAAAGAGGGTCACCGTCACCGCCCTGGGTGATCCACCGCTCCTTGATGTTCTGCGCAATCATCTGGGCCTCACCGGCACCAAATTCGGCTGCGGCCTCGAGCAATGCGGCTCGTGCATGGTGCTGATCGACGGCCGTGCCGAAAAATCCTGTGGCAAGCTGCTATCGGCGGTTGCCGGCAAGCAGATTGTCACGATCGAAGGGCTGGGGACACCCGATCGGCCGCATCCGCTGCAGCAGGCATTTCTCGACGAGCAGGCCGGGCAATGCGGCTATTGCCTCGCCGGCATCCTGATCTCGGCGAAGGCGCTGCTCGATCGCAACCCGTCACCGTCGCGGGCCGAGATCGCCGCGGCGCTCGATGACAATATCTGCCGCTGCGGCAGCCACAACCGGATCTTGCGCGCGGTCGCCCGCGCTGCCGCGCAGCTTTACCAGGGGGGCACCCGATGAGCCTCTCTGCGGTGCCGCGGCTGCCGCCCGCTCTCGGCGACAATCCGCGCCTCGACCAGTGGGTGCGATTTGTCGAGCCCGGCGTTGTCAGCGTAGCGACCGGCAAGGTCGAGATCGGCCAAGGCGTGCTGACTGCGATGCGGCAGATAGCGGCCGAGGAGCTCGAAGTCGGTCTCGATCAGGTCCGTCTGCAAACCGGCGATACCGATCTGACCCCGAACGAAGGCTATACCTCGGGCAGCCAGTCGATCCAGTTTGGCGGCGTTGCCCTGCGTTTGGCTTGCGCCGAGGTGCGCGCGCTGTTTCTCGATCATGCAGCGGAGCGGTTCGGCTATCCGCGGGCCCGGCTGTCGGTTCGCGACGGGGCGATTTTGCACGAAGGCGAACCGACCGGGCAGGATTACTGGTCGCTGTGCGGCGCGATCGATCTTGCCCGCCACGCCAGCGGCCGCCCGCCGACCAGGGCGGTGAGCGATTATCGCATCATCGGCCGCAATGAGCCGCGCATCGATCTCGCCGCCAAAGTGTTCGGCGAGCCGATCTTTGTTCATGACCTGAAGCTCGATGGGATGGTGCATGCGCGCGTCGTGCGCCAGCCGCGCCGCGGCGCCAGGATCGGGTCGCTCGACGCGGCGGCGATCCGGCGCGCCGCCAACGGCCCGATCGAGATCCTGCGCGACGGCAATTTCCTTGCGATCATCGGCGCTGACGAGACCGTCGTCGAAGCGGCCGCCGCGATAGCTCCAGCTCATGTCGCCTGGGACGATGTCGACGCGTTGAACCCGGCGCAGGAGGAAGCGCGCTGGCTGCTGCAACAGCCGTCGATCGACCGGATCGTCGGCGCCCCGCCCGCGGCCGTGACACCAGCGGAGCAGCACCACCAGGCGAGATATACGCGGATGCACGTCGCCCACGCCTCGGTGGCGCCATCCTGCGCGATGGCACGTTATCGTGACGGGCGGCTCGAAGTGTGGACGCATTCGCAGGGGGTCTATCCGTTGCGCGCGGCACTCGCCCGCACCTTGAAGCTCGACCCGGCGGCGATTTCCGTCAGGCATGTGCAGGGCCCGGGCTGCTATGGCCATAACGGAGCCGACGATGCCGCGGCCGACGCCGCGGTGATCGCGATGCGTCGGCCCGGCGAGCCGGTGCGGGTGCGCTGGCGGCGCGAAGACGAGTTCGGTTTCGAACCGGTCAGCCCGGCAATGGTGGTCGATGTCGCGGCGGTTCTCGATGCCGCCGGCCGGCCAGTCGATTGGACCACCGAGATCTGGAGCGGGCGGCACACGAGCCGGCCGGGCAGTGGCGGCAACCTGCTCGCCGCCGAAGCGTTGCCGGACCCGCCGCCACCGCCGCCCGCGACCGAAGCGCCGGGTCCGCCTGGCGCCGGCACGCGCAATGCCGAACCGCTCTATGATTTTGCCGCGCGAAGGATCATCCACCATCTGATCCCCGAAACTCCGGTGCGAACCTCGTCATTGCGCGGGTTGGGGGCGACGCTCAACGTCTTTGCGATCGAATCCTCGATCGACCATCTGGCACTCGAAACCGGCGCCGATCCTGTGGCCTATCGGCTGTCGCTGCTGTCGGATCCGCGGGCGAGCGTGGTGGTCGCGCATGCGGCGCGCCTCGCTGGCTGGGAGCCGCGGCAGCCTGTCGGCACCGGCAAGGGCCGCGGCATCGCCTTCGCCCGGTATAAAAATCTCGCCGCTTATGCGGCAGTCGTCGCCGAGGTCGAGGTGGACGAGGAGGTCCGCTTGCGGCGCGTGTGGTGCGCCGCCGATGCCGGGCTCGTCATCAACCCGGACGGCGCGCTCAACCAGCTCGAAGGCGGCATCATCCAGGCAGCGAGCTGGGCGCTCAAGGAGGGAGTCCGGCTCGACCATGGCGGCATCAGCTCACGCGACTGGGAGAGCTACCCGGTCTTGCGCTTCAGCGAAGTGCCGGAGATCACCGCCGAACTGATCGGCGCCGCTGCCGACCAGCCGCCGCTCGGCATCGGTGAAGCTGCCGGCGGGCCGACCGTGGCGGCGATCGGCAACGCCGTGGCACATGCACTCGGCGCACGGATCCGCGATCTGCCCTTGACCCGCGAGCGCATTATGGCGGCGTTGCTGCAACCGTGACCCCGATCCGGTCAGGCACTGCGTTTGGCACGCGGGATCGCCGCGGGAACCGCCATGTCGAGGCGGGGCCACCGGCAGCTCGACCGGAGCGGCCAACGCGCGGCAAAGGCGAGGATGATCGCGGCAAGCCCGGCGATCAGCCACCACCATAAGAGCTCGCGGCCAAGCCAGAACAGTAGGTCGATGCGTAAGCCTATCCCGCCCGTGAAAATCGCGACGGCGAGCCGGTGCACGGCGGCGCGCACCGGCGCTTCCCAGGCCACGAACAGTACAGCGACAATCATCTGCGCCAAAAATCGCCTGACCGGAGGACCTTCGGCCAGCCGATACAGGCGGATGAGCCCCGGCATGATCAGGACGAAAAAAATGCCGCGGTAATCGACGTTCTGTCCGGCGAAAAAGCACGCAGTCATCAAGAGCGCGCCGGCCAGCAGGCATTCCTCTTCCAACGAACCGAGGTTGAGAACGCTCACATCGAGCAGACGTGCGGTGCGCCGCGCCCGGCCGGCGGCGACTATCGCGAGCAGGGCCAGCAGCAGCAGCCCGGCCGCGCCGCGCAGGCGCGGACCGAAGAGGTTATCGGCGAGACCGAACGGCAGGTTGCGGGCCGAGAACGAATCGGAAAAATAGGAAAACGCAGGAATGTTCGCCAACGCCTTTCGCAGCTGCGTGTGATCGAAGCCAGCGAGCCCGACGAGGATCAGGGCGGCGAAGCCCGCCAAGATCAGCGCATCCCGGCGGCGCTCGCGAACGATCAGGGCCAGCAGAACAAGCGGGTAATATTTGAGCAGGCCGGCAAACAGAAAAATCGCATAAGCACCAAAACGCCAAGGTCGCGCCATGCGAGCGAGGACACAGCCGGCTACGACCAACAGAAAGATGACCAGGTCGCAATTGGCGCGTTCGAGCGCATAGACCGTCATCGGCGACAACGCGATAAGACCGCACAGCAACGCCTCGCCCGGGCCGGTCGGGCGGATCACAAAGGCGAGCGACAGGATGAATATCAGATCGAGCCCAAGCCCGACCGCGGTCGTCGCACTCGTGTCGAGGACATGCGGGACGATCGCCAGCCACAGCGGCGAATAGACGTGCACGCGGCCCAGTACATCACAGGGATCAAAACGGTAGACGTCGATGCCAAGCCGGTGGCATTGCACTGCAGCAAGCACTGCGTGAATGTCGAGAAACGGGAAGCGGAACGGCACGAACCCGAGTCGGTCAAGCATGGCGAAATAAAGGGTGCGCGGTCCCCGATGCCATAACATCGCGAGTACGGCGAAAATCATCGCGGCCACGCCCGGAATCACCAGGCGGTATAACCATCGCCAGGGCGCTCGCCGGTCGGTCGATACGGGTCGGATCGCGGTCATTGTCAGCACCGCGAGCCTATGCATCCCCGGTTAATTGCGAATAAAGTGCTCGCGGTTCAAGTTTCGGCCAGCTCGGCTTGCGCACCCGCTACGCCGGTTCGCCCCGGCCCCTGCGATCATTTTCCCGGCGTCTTGCAATATCGTGCCCAAGACAGCGGCGCGCAGCCGACCTTTGGCGCGAGTTGCTCCCGGCCCGGCGCGTCGGACAAGAGCACGACCACATCGCCCGGCCGGCTGTCGTGCCAAAGCTCCTCGCGCTCGTGTCGGCAATAGCGGGCGCGGCGCGCGTCCAGCAGCCGCGCATAGTCCGATGGTGAGCGCAGCACGTCACCCCAGTCGAGGCCGTAGCTCTGCCGCGCCAGATAGACGGTATTGGTCGGAACATTCGCCCGTGCCGCTGCGAGCATCAGCTGCATGTTTGCGGAAAATTGCCTTTCGCGGCTGCTGCATTGAAAGCTCGGCACGATTTCAAGCCGCCGAGCCCCGGCGACGAGATTGGCCACCTGGCGGGCGTTGAGCGGCGCCCGGCTCGGCGCAGCGGCGACGCTGGTGATGATATGCGCTCGCAACGGCTGGATATCGAGCAGCTGCAACAAAGCTGCGGCGAGCAGAAAGCTGACCATCAGCGGCCGCGGCCGGCGAAATCCCAGCACGATGACGATCGCGACCTGCGTGTAACCGATCGGCCAGAAGAACCGGCCGCTCGACCGGAAGATTCCGAGTACCGCACTGAAATCATGCGGGATCGGCAGGTCCAGCAGCAGACGATGACCGAAGAAGACACGGTTTGTAATCGCAAACGCTGCCAGTGCGGCAAAGGCCGTCAGCAACGCCGCATGCCGCTTTGCGTTCTGCCGCATCCATCCAAACTCGGCCGGCAGCAGCAGCAGCGAGGCCAGCAGCAATCCCGCCCCGAGATAGTTGTAGCCTTCATACTGACCACCGGTCGCGTCGATGACCCCGCCGAGCCTGGGAAAGACGCCGCTGAGCTGCGGCGCGAACGGCGAGAGCAGGTTCATCGAGTAGTAGCCATAGCGAGCGAAGGGCAGACCCCCGCCGGCGCCGAACTGACCGCCAATTGCGATCAGCATGACGATTGGCAATATCGTCCCGAACCCGATCGCGATCGCCCGACCGGTTGTCACTTTCCGGTCGAGCCGCCGCTGCACGAGGGCGCTCAGCCAGATGCTCCCAACCATCGCAAACAGGTAGATGTTGGTGAGATAGGCGAGGGCGAGATAGCCGGCCCAAACCATCGCAAGACCGCGCCAAGTGCTACGGCGGAGTGAAAACAGGTAGAGCGCCAGTGCGCCGATCAGCAGAAACTGTGCTTCGAGCGCGATGTCGCCCCAGCGCCACAGCAGCGCCGGCATCGTGTCGGCGAAGATCGCTGCGATCATTGTCGCCAGCGCGTATCGCATCCTGGCGGCGATCAGCACGCGGCTCATCGCGACACCGGGAAGCATAAAACAGAGAAACAGAAAAACACCGTAGGGATTGACTGTGACACAGGTGACGTTACGGAGCAATTTTCCCGCGAGTGCTATGATTGGCACCGGATCAGTGAAGATGATATTGGTGCCGGTCGGAATACCCAGACTGGCTACATAGAACAGCGGGAATCGCCAAGGGCTTTGGACATAGTAGAAATAAGAGCCGAGCACTGTCTGCATATCGACCCCCATTGGGAACCGCCAGAAGTCATCCCGACCGGTGATGAAGTTGCAGTCGAACAGACTCGCGTCGCAGCAAAGGCCCACCACCGCAGCCAGCCCGAGCAATTGCCAAGCCGGCAATTCTGCCAAGGCGATACGCCCCACTCGCCGAGCCAGTTCGTCGCGGCGGCTCGCCACCCTCGTTACCCCGGTCATGCCGAACCTTTGTCATTGAGCGCGGGTGGGAATTGGCATCGGCTGCTTTCTCCACAAAACGCACTGCCTTGATCCTATCGGGATCGCGGTTCATTCATCGTTAAGCGGTGCCGGGGCACAGTTGCCCGAACATGATTGGGCGCTGCTTACCATGGCCGACAAGATCGCGATCGTGATGCCGGTCCTCGACGATTGGGAATCCTTCACCGCGCTGGTGCACGAAATCTCCGAAACGTTCACCGGGTCCGATCTCGATTTTCACATCTGTGCGATCGATGACGGCTCGACCACGCCATTCGACTCCGCGACACTCGACCTGACGCCGGGGTCGTGCGTCGGCTCGATTGCGATCATCCGCCTCGCCGCCAATCTCGGCCATCAGCGCGCGATCGCGATCGGCTTGTGCGCAATCGCCGAAACCGGCGATGCCGACCGGGTGCTGGTCATGGACAGCGATGGTCAAGATCGACCGGCCGACATCGCTACTCTGCTCTCGATGAGCCGGCGCCAGCCAAGGCATGTCGTATTCGCCGCTCGCGCCGAGCGCGCTGAGCCGCGCATGTTTCGCTTTTGGTACGGCCTGTACCGGCTGCTGTTTCATGGGTTGACCGGACAGGCGATCAATTTCGGCAATTTCTGTGCAATGCCGATGGCGGCGGTCCGCCGGCTCGTGCACATGCCGGAGTTGTGGAACCATCTGGCGGCCTCAGTCATGCGCTCCCGGCTGCCCTATACGAGCGTGCCGACAGCGCGCGGTCGCCGCACCAGCGGCCGTTCGCGGATGAATCTGGTCGCGTTGATCGCGCACGGGTTCAGCGCGATGTCGGTCTATACCGACCAGATCTTCATTCGCGTCCTGCTCGCCGCAGGGCTCGTTGCCGGGCTCGCCGGCCTTGCCATCGCCGCCGCGGTCACGATCCGCGTCGCGACCCATCTGGCCATTCCCGGCTGGGCTACGACCGCGATCGGCGACCTGTTGATCATGCTGCTGGAAACCCTGGTCGTCATGGTCGCATCGAGCCTGACCATGCTGGCCCGGCGCAGCTTGCGGCCGATCCTGCCGATCGCCGACTGCCGGTGCTTTGTCGCCGGGCGCGAAGAATTCCGCTTTGGCTCGCGACAAGCCATCGTCGCGGCGGTGCGGCCTGCGGCATGAGCTATCATTACGTCGGTTCCGAGCTCGAGCTGTTTGCGACGGCAATCAACTGGAAATCCTATCTCGCCTCGGTGCTGGACCCGTTCGTCACCGGGCGGGTGCTGGATGTCGGCGCCGGCATCGGCACCAACCTCGCGTATATGTGCAACCCGCGTGTCGTCGAATGGACCAGCCTCGAACCCGATCCGGAGCTGGCTCGCCAGATCGGTGCCGCTGAGCCGCGCCGACGGTTGCTCACACCCTGCCGCGTCGTGACCGGCACGATCGGCGACCTCGACCCGGCCTTATGCTTCGACACGATCCTCTATCTCGATGTGCTCGAACATATCGCCGATGACCGGGCCGAGCTGGCGCGCGCTCGCGACCATTTGGCGCCGGGCGGCCGCCTCGTTGTCGTCGCGCCTGCACACCCGTTTCTGTTCAGCGGGTTCGATGCGGCGATCGGTCATTATCGGCGCTACGACGACGTGAGCTTGCGCGCGCTGAGCCCTGAAGGGTGCCGCCTCGATGCGTTTCTGCTGCTCGACTGCGCCGGGTTCTTTGCTTCGCTCGCCAACCGGCTGATCTTGCGCAAGGTGCTGCCGTCGCCGCGGCAGATCGCGGTGTGGGACCGGTCGCTGGTGCCAGCCTCGCGCCGTCTCGATCCGTTGACCGGCTACAAATTCGGCAAGACCGCGCTCGCCGTGTGGCGCGCCGCCGCGTGAGTTTCCGCCGCCCCCGGAAGCTGGTCAGCCCGGCCGCGCCGCTGCTGTTCGGCCCGGCCGGGGCGAATGTCGGCCCGGATCGCCTGATCGCCCTCGCCATGGGGGGCATGGGGCCGCGCCGGTGGTTGCCGCCCCCGGAGATCGCCTGACACGACGCGGAGGGACGCAATCGACGCAACCCGGTGCGGCACCCTCTTGCACTGCGGCCGCGCGAGGCCACAATCTGTCGCATGCAGACGACCAACGATATCCGCACCGCGTTTCTCGACTATTTCGCCAAGCACGGCCACGAGGTGGTGGCGTCGAGCCCGCTGGTTCCGCGCAACGATCCGACCCTGCTGTTCACCAATGCCGGCATGGTCCAGTTCAAGAATGTCTTTACCGGCCTGGAGAAGCGGCCCTATGCGCGCGCCGCCACAGCGCAGAAATGCGTGCGCGCCGGCGGCAAGCACAACGATCTCGAAAATGTCGGCTACACCGCACGGCACCACACCTTTTTCGAGATGCTCGGCAATTTCTCGTTTGGCGATTACTTCAAGGAGCGGGCGATCGAGCTGGCCTGGAACCTGATCACCCGCGAGTTCGGCCTCAGCCGCGACCGGCTGCTGGTGACGGTCTATGCCGAAGATGACGAGGCCGCGGCGCTGTGGGCCAGGATCGCCGGGTTGCCGCGCGAGCGCATCATCCCGATCGCCACTTCGGACAATTTCTGGGCAATGGGTGATGTCGGGCCGTGCGGGCCGTGCTCGGAGATCTTCTGGGATCACGGGCCGGCGATTGCGGGCGGGCCGCCCGGCAGTGCCGACGCCGATGGCGACCGTTTTGTCGAGATCTGGAACCTCGTCTTTATGCAGTATGAGCAGTCCGCCCCGGGCAAACGCAGCGCACTGCCGCGGCCGTCGATCGACACCGGGATGGGGCTCGAACGCATCGCCGCGGTGCTGCAGGGCAAGCACGACAATTACGATATCGACCTGTTCCGCGCCCTGATCGAAGCGTCGGCCGAAGTCTCCGGGGTGGCGGCGGACGGGCCGCACGCGGTCTCGCACCGGGTCATCGCCGACCATCTGCGCGCCGCCGCTTTTCTGGTCGCAGATGGCGTGCTGCCGAGCAAGGAGGGCCGCGGCTACGTCTTGCGCCGCATCATGCGTCGGGCGATGCGCCATGCCCACCTGCTCGGCTGCAAGGAGCCGCTGCTGTGGCGGCTGGTTCCGGCCCTGGTGCGGCAGATGGGTGCGGCCTATCCCGAACTGGTGCGCGCCGAGCCGCTGATCGGCGAGACGCTGCTGCTCGAGGAGACCGGTTTCAAGCAGACGCTGGAACGCGGCCTGCGCCTGCTGGCGGAAGAGACGGCGCGGCTTGGTCCGGGCGAGGCAGTCTCCGGCGAGACCGCGTTCCGGCTTTATGATACATACGGGTTCCCGCTCGACCTGACCGAGGACGTGCTGCGCGGGCAGGGCCGCAAGGTGCAGATCGAGGGCTTCGAGGCGGCGATGGCGCGACAGCGGGCGGAGGCGCGCCGGAACTGGGTCGGCTCCGGCGAGGCCGCGACCGAGGCGGTGTGGTTCGAGCTGCGCGAAGAGCTGGGCGCCACCGAATTTCTCGGCTACGAAACCGAGGCCGCCGAGGGGGTGGTGCTGGCGCTGTTGCGCCACGGCGCCCGCATCGACGCGGCATCGGCAGGTGACGAAATCGCATTGATCGTCAATCAGACACCGTTTTATGCCGAGGCCGGCGGGCAGATGGGCGATACCGGCGTGGCGTTTTCGGCGACCGGGGCCGAACTCGCGGTGCACGACACGATCAAAAAGGCCGGCGACCTGCATGTCCACCTCGGCCGGGTGTCCCGCGGCGTGCTGAAGCCGGGCGATACGGTCGAGCTGCGCGTCGATGTCGCTCGCCGGCGCCGTCTGCGCGCCAATCATTCGGTCACCCACCTGCTGCATCAGGCATTGCGCCGACGGCTCGGCGAGCATGTAACGCAGAAGGGTTCGCTGGTCGCTCCGGACCGGCTGCGGTTCGATTTCAGCCACCCGAAACCGCTGACGCCGGATGATTTGCGCGCGATCGAGGCGGAGGTCAACGAACGCATTCGCGCCAATGCCGCGGTCGGGACCCGGCTGCTGACGCCGGAGCGGGCCGTGGCTGAAGGTGCGCTGGCGCTCTTTGGTGAAAAATACGGCGACGAGGTTCGCGTCGTCTCGATGGGCGGGATGCTCGACGGCGACACGCGGCCATATTCGGTCGAGCTGTGCGGCGGGACCCATGTGCGGCGCACCGGCGATATCGGCCTGTTCAAGATCGTCGCCGAGACCGCAATCGCCTCCGGGGTGCGGCGGATCGAGGCGCTGACCGGTGCCGTGGCGGAAGCGCATCTCGCCGAGGAGGAAGGGATTCTCCGGCAGGCCGCGGCGGCGTTGCGCACGAGCCCCGCCGAATTGCCGCTGCGCATCGGCATGCTGGTCGACGAGCGCCGGCGGCTCGAGCGCGAACTGGCGGATGCCCGACGGGCTCTGGCAAGCGCCGGTCCGGCGACGCGATCCAGCGAAAAGCGCATCGGCGAAATCGCCTTTGACGGCCGTGTGGTAGACAACGTGCCGGGCCGCGAGCTCAAATCCCTGGCCGACGAGCTGAAGCGGAAGATCGGCTCCGGCATCGTCGCCGTGGTGTCGCGCGCCGACGGCAAGGCGGCGATCGTGGTCGGGGTGACGCCGGACCTTGCCACCCGCTTCAACGCGGTCGAACTCGTCCGGCGCGGGGCCGAGGCGGTGGGTGGCACCGGCGGCGGCGGCCGCGCCGAGATGGCCCAGGCCGGCGGTCCTGAACCCGCGAAGGCCGAGGCTGCGCTCGACGCGGTCGAGCGGGCGGTTGCCGCCAGAGCGACGACGGCACCGGCGGCGGTCACCGAGTAGCGCCGATTCGAAGGCTCGTTATCCCTTTTGATCGTGAGGGTCCGGCGCAAGTCGATTGAATTCTCTGCGATCTGGCACCCAGGACGAAATTTTGACGTTCGTTACCTAACCAGCCGCAACCAGGTTTGGTTGACGGATCCGGCATGGACGGGAACGAGCGGAGCGATCGGCGCAGCAATCGTGTCTCCGTCTTGGCACGGACGGTTGCGGTGATACTGGCCATGCTGGCAGCCGCGTGTGAGCCATTCCCAGTCCATCTCGACCCGTTGAGCGTCAATGGGCGCGATGGCGGTGGTGCGCCCCCATCCTATGGTGCGCTGATGCGGATCGCCGCCGCGGCCCGCTCCGGCGGCGATTATGCGAATGCGCTCAGCGTGTACCGTCGCGCTGCCGCGATCGCGCCCGCGGCCCCGGCGCCCTTTGTCGCGATCGGCGACATGCTGCTTGCAGATGGCGCGGTCAACGAGGCGATCCTTGCCTACAATTCGGCGCTGGCCCGCGATGCCGACAGCCCGTCGGCACTGCGCGGGTTGGCCAAGGCATATCTCGAAACCGGCCGTCCGCAGTTGGCGCTGGTTCCGCTAGCAAGAGCCGAGAAAGCGAGCCCCGACGATCCGCAGTTGATGGTCCTGCTCGGCGTCACCGAGGACCTGTCGGGTCGTCACCAGCTGGCCCAGGCCGATTATCGGCGCGGTCTCACAAAATCGCCCGGCGACCCCGCGC
>Ga0335075_10003451_pt1 | contig 25059 bp, 19 predicted proteins | sample Lox_Sample_24_FD_206723 | JGI IMG/M metagenome (GOLD analysis project Ga0335075, IMG submission 206723) | Soil microbial communities from Loxahatchee National Wildlife Refuge, Florida, United States - Lox_Sample_2.4 | ecosystem: Environmental > Terrestrial > Soil > Wetlands | place: USA...
GCGACCACTCTGCCGGCTTGGCCCTCCACCGGGACACCATGGCCGCGATGCGGGAACTCTCGTTTCCGGGAGTCATCAGGACCGGCCTGGAGCCCTGGTCGCTGTTTGGCACGTCGGTGGCGCTCACTGCGCACGCTCACTACGCGACGCAGGCCGAAGAAACGTACGGGCATGCCATGTTCCGCCGCTGCCGGGATGATGCGCTCCTGGTCCTGTCCGCCGGGGATGCGGATCTCGACTATCCCGTCCTCGGACTGCTGCTATTCGCGCTCGGGACATGGGGCCTGCTGCGCCGGGCAGCTCCCGCCGTCGACGCAATAGAGCTGCTCGTGCTGGCAGAAAGGTTCGCCTACAACCGTTCGATCCCGACAATGATCTGGGAGCGGATCGCGCCGGCGGCCGAGGAAGCGGCACCTGGCCAGATTCCCGAATTGCGGGCCCAGTCCGCCAGCGACCGCCCGGCGGACCTGTTGACACAGGCCTGCCGGGCGGTCGAACGGCTCCCCGGCTGACACCGCATGCGGTCCGCTAGATGTGCCGCTTGTAGCTGTACACGGACAGCGGCGCGAAGATCGCGATCACAACCAGCCCGGCCAGTACCGTCCAGCCGGCCTCGCCGCTGATCACGCCGAGGTTCGCGAGGTCGCGGGACGCCGATACCAGGTGCGACACAGGGTTGACCCTGACGAAGTCCGCCAGCGCTCTGGGCAGTGTGCTGACAGGGACGAACGCGTTGGACAGGAACGTCAGCGGAAACAGGATCAGCATGGAGATCCCCTGCACGCTACGGGCGTTGCGAGCGATCGTCCCGATGAAGGTGAAGACCCACGCGAGAGCCCACCCGGTGAAGATCGCCAGCACGATCGCGCCCAGCACGCCGAGCACGCCGCCGCCGGGGCGGTAACCGATGATCACTCCCATGACGAACGTCAGCCCGGCGGCGATCAGATAGCGCACCAGATCCGCAACCATGGGGCCGGCCAGCGGCGCGATCCGGGCGATCGGGAGGGCCTTGAACCGGTCGAAGACACCCTTCTCCATGTCCTCGCGAAGCTGCACCCCGGTGGACATGCAGGTGGTCAGCACGGTCTGAGCCACGATGCCGGGGATCAGCATGGGCAGGTACTTCGTGGGACTGCCGGAGATGGCGCCGCCGAAGATATACGCGAACATGGCCGTGAACAGCAGCGGCTGAAGGGTAACGTCGAAGAACTGCTCCGGGTTGCGGCGCATCTTCTTCAGCGCCCGCCAGGCCATCGAGAACGTCTGGCTGACGGTCTCGCCGATGCTGACGTGCGGACGCGCGCGGGCAACTGCGGTGGCGGCATCGACGGCCGGCGTCCGCACTTGGATGCCAGCAGGCGCGCCTGCGGTGGCTACGGTGCTCATCGGACCTCCAGGAAGGGCTCGTCGCGGACGGTTTCGCCCGCCTCATCTGCGTCGCCGGTGTCATGGCCGGTGAGGGTGAGGAACACCTCGTCGAGACTCGGCTTGGCCACGCTGACCGCAGTGATCGTGACGCCGGCCTGCCGGAGCCCGATCAGCACATCGGCGGCTCCGTCAGCGGTTTCCAGGGGCACGTTCATCCGGCCAGACTCGGGTGTCAGCACCGGCTCCCTGCCGACGACGCGCCACACGACTTGTCGCGCGAGATCCTGGTCCGCACCCGGAGCGAGCTCGAGCTGCAGCGTCGAGCTGCCGACCGAGGTCTTCAGCTCGTCCGGAGTGCCCTCGGCGACCTTCCGGCCGTGGTCGATAACCGCGATGCGGTCGGCCAGCTGGTCGGCCTCGTCGAGGTACTGAGTGGTGAGCAAGATCGTGCAGCCGTCGGCGACCAGGCCGCGGATGGTTTCCCACATCTGGCCCCTGGTACGCGGGTCCAGGCCGGTGGTCGGCTCGTCCAGGAAGATCAGCGGTGGCCTGGTGATCAAGCTGGCCGCCAGGTCGAGGCGCCGGCGCATGCCGCCGGAGAACTGGGAGATCGGCCTATTCGCGGCCTCTTCCAGGCCGAATTGCCCCAACAGGTCCTTCGCGGTGGCGCGCGCGTCCGCCGCTCGCAGACCGTGCAAGCGGCCGAACAGCCACAGGTTCTCGGTGGCCGTCAGGTCCTCGTCGACCGATGCGTATTGTCCGGTGACCCCGACCAGCTGACGGACCCGATGTGGTTCGCGGGCAACGTCCACTCCGAAAACGCGGGCCTGGCCGGCATCGATTCGCAACAGCGTGGCGAGCATCTTCAGCATCGTGGTTTTCCCGGCCCCGTTCGGGCCGAGCACGCCGAAGATCTCCCCCTGGCCGACCTGCAGGTCGATGCCGTCGACGGCGCGGAGCTCCCCGAATCTCTTGACCAGCCCGTGAGCATAAACGCAGGCTTCTTTCGTCATCATGCTTCCTTCGAAGACTGGATTAGCGGTTCGCGGCAACCGTAAGAGGGCACGGTTTCGCCGGACCTACATCGCGGTTTCATGTCCAGGTGCGGCTGTAACCGGGGTTGTCAGCCGGGTCTGGCGGGCGAGGTTAGCGCCCAGGGTGACTAGTCCGCTGGCAACATCGAGCCCGTCACAGCCAGCCCTTCTCGCGGGCCGCGACGCCAGCCTGAAACCGGCTGGTCACCCCGAGGTCGGTCATCAGCTGTCGCACTCGGCGCTGCGTGGTCCGCATGGACCAGGACCGGGACCTGGCAATCGCCGCGTCCGTCAGGCCGGCGGCGAGCATCGCCAGCAGGATGGCGGTCTCCGGGTCTGGCATGCCATCCGAGGCGGCGCCGGGCGAGGCCGTTATGCCGGGGATAGGGATTGCCCTGGCCCACTCGGCTTCGAACAGCGCCATCAGCGCGTCCAGGATGGGCGACCGGTGGATGACGAACGTCGTGTCGATCGAGCGCGAGCTGACCGCAGCCGGGATCAGCGCTAGCTGGTCGTCGGAAATGATCAGCTTAATGGGCAGCTCAGGCAGGGTGCGGGCCTGTTCCCCCGCGGCTGAGCTCGGGATTATGTCGTCGTGCATCCGGCCTGGGGCCGCCAGCGCCGCGCTGTCGTAGATGACACGGTAGGTAACGCCGGCCGCGAGGCGGCTGCTCTCCAGGGAGTAGCTCGCGCCCGTATCTTGCGAATAGGGCGGCCGGTCGAAGCCACGCAGCTGACGCTGCGTCTGCCCGTGGACGCGGCCGACAAGCCGGGCAATGTTCGGCGTGCCGTGCACGACCTCGACGTGCGCGTCCGGGTGTCGTGCCCTGGAGGTCTCGAGAAACATCTCGGTAAGCCGGTGCATGGTAGCCCGAGCGTCCCGTAGCTCATTCTCCCGGTGGGCGATCAGGGTGCTGATCGCAAGGTCGGGAGCAACGGCCCGGTACCGGACAGGACGTCCGGCGACCCGGAATGCCAGGCCGAGCGACGCGAGGCTGTGGAGTTCTGCCGCTGCCTGCCGCGCCGAGATGGCGCAGCGCTCGGCGACCTGTGCCGCGCTCAGCTGGTCAGTCTCAACGAGTTCGGAGTAGACCTGCGCGGCCGTGCCGGTGATACCGACAGCGTCAAGCACTCCGCAGCGCCTTCGCTCCGGCTCGCAAGCGCGCGCTTCCTGCAGACGCCGTCACCGGCGTAATTCTGCCATGTGGCAACTACTCGCCACATGCAACTCATTGTCCCGACTGACCCCATCTGCGATGTTGTGCCCAGTCAGTCATGTGCCGCGCGAAGGCGCGCGGCAGCAGAAAGCTCCGGGCGGAAGGACATTGATGAGGGCGACAGGGTGGATGCGGCCGAAGGTAGTCGCCGCAGCATCGGTCACAGCCATGATGGTCGTGGCATTGGCGGCCGGGCAGGCTAGCGCCGCCGGAGCCGCGGGCAGCGGGTCGGGGGCCGCCCACGGGCGATCGGCCCTGAGTAATGCATCCGACTTCAAGCTCGCGAAGTCCACGCAGCGAACCGGCGTCGTGCCGGGCTCGGTGATCGCCGTACTGTCCGGCACGTCCCTCACCGGGAGCAGGCTGCGGCCCGGCAGCGAGGTCCGAGCACCGAGGACGTCGAGCGCTGTCGTCAACGCAACGCTGTCCCGGCTGGGTGCCACGTCCGTCGAGCCGCTGTTCAGCGACCTTTCGTCGGCCGCCGCACACGTGCTGACCTCGGCCGCGCGGCAGCGGATCGGTGACGACGCGCTCAACCTCGGCGATATCGTCGTTATCCACGTTGCCAAGGCCAGCACCGTCGCCGCCGCCCGGGCACTCGCAGCCACGAGGGGTATCTCCTTCGCCGAGCCCGACCGGTATGTCGAGACCATGGACACCGGTGGCCCGGTGCTGGCTAAGGAAGCGACGGCTACGCCGCTGAGGGCCGCGGACGTCAGGGCAGCCACGCCGGGATCATCATTGCTCCCGGCCAACTACGGGCTTGCATCGTCGCTCGATAGCTACCTGAACGCGCAGGGTGTCGACGTCGGCGGCGCCTACGCAACCCTGAAGGAGAAGTACGGGCAACTGCCCGGCACCGGCGAGACCATCACGAACGTCTCGGTCGGCGACCTTACCGACGCCGCCATGGACGACGTCGAAGTCAGGGATTACGGTCCTACCACGATCCTGCGGAACGGCCAGCGCTACCTCGACCTGCCGGCCATGTCGCTCATCCCGGCCTACGTCGCGGAGCCAGACGGCTCCCTGAGCAGCACCGCTTCGGTCGAAGGGAGCGGAGACCCGGTACTCGGGGAGATCGGACTGGACTTCAGTGTGATGGCGCCACGGCCAGATGGCGACCAGCGCGCAGGCGACACCGGAACTGGCTTCACGGACCTGCTCGGCATGGCGCCCGGCGCCAGATACCGCCTGATAGTCCCCGCCACGCCGACGACGGGCCAGCTCGCGCAAGCATTCCTGGCTGCGGCCACCCAGCAATCTCCGCCCGATGTGATCACCGCGAGCCTGGGGTTCGGGACCGACGTTCAGGGCTTCCCCGGGCGTTACCTCGAGGACGACCCCCTGATGCAAACGGTCATCGCGGCGATCGTGCAGCACTACGGAGTGACCGTGGTGGATTCCGCCAACGACGGCACCCGCCTGTTCACGCCAACCGCGATCGGGCCGGACGGCGGGGCCACGCCCACCAACGTCGCGCGGACACCAGCCGAGGCCACCAACATCAACGACGACCAGTACTCCACCACGCCTAGTGAGGTGCGGGCCACCGGCTCTATCGACGCCGGCGCGACCACCACGGACGACACGCTAGCCATCCCCCCGCAGGACGGCGGCTCCGCCTGGCGGAACCCGACGTTCGCCGAGATCCGCACGGATGGAAGCGGGAACTTCGCCAGCGGCTGGGGACAGCGCGTCACACTCTCGGCTCCTGGCGACAACATCCCCGCCTTCGAGCACGACGGCCCCGATGCAAACTCCGTCGCGGTGGTGCTGAACGGCGGGACCTCCGCGTCCGCACCGGAGGTCGCGGCCGCCGCCGCGGACGTACTGCAGGCCGCGCGGCTCACGCACCAGAAATACGGTCCGGCGCAGGTGATTAAGGTTTTGCAGGCGACCGGTCACGGCGTCGCTACGCCACCGCAGGCGGACCAGCACTTGACCGTCGGCCCGCAGATCGACGTCACTGCGGCGGTCGACGCGGTGCTACGGGCCGGACACGCATCGCTGCCGGCGACGAGAATCGTCCGGCTGTCCGTGGCGCACCGGGTCGACATCAACGGCACGGGCGCCGCGTTCACCGACTACACCGACCCCGGCACGATCGACCTCCAGGACCCGACCGCCGGGTCCGCCAACGGCATGACCGGCGCCGGCGCGACCGGGCCGGTGACGTTCGCGGCCGACGTGACCGGTGCACGCGGGAACAACTACGTCCTCCTCGTTGGCCACACGAAGTTCGTCAATACTTCGGACTACATCCGGGTAACGCCCGCTGAACTGCTCGCGGCAGTTGATCAGCACCTGGTGTCGGCGACCAACAGGACCGTAAGGGTCACCTACCAGGTGCGGCAGGGCAGCCGCGTGCTGGCGCAGGTCAGCGACAAACTGACGATCGGGCCATACAACGGCACCTCCAACGTGGCGCCAGCCCCGGTGGCTCCCCGGGTCGTAGTGTCCGGTCAGTCTGTGACGGTCCGCTACAACCTGACCGGCGTGAGCACGGTCACCGACCCCGAACTAGTCGTTTCCACGGCAGGTCACTGGAACCCGGCCCTCGGTCCGGTCTTCAACCCGGCGTACTCGGTACCGTTGTCCCGCCTGAGCGGCAGGGTGACGCTGCCGGCGTCGGCCTTCGGCGACGGCGGCGGCATCTACGGGATCGGCATCGAGCAAGACAGCGACAGCGGGCTGTACGGAATCTTCGCCCCGGTGCGGGTGACCGGCTTCCCGGCCGGGTTCGCCGCCCTAGCCCGCCCGTCCGCGCCGCTGCTGGCCACGCCCGGCACGTTGCCTGGCCACGCCGCCACGGTCAGCCGCGCCAAGCCCGATTTCACGCTGCGGTGGAACGCCGGGCGCGGGGCAGCAGGCGCCATCCTGGAGATCTCCGCAGCTGGTCCCACGCTCTACGGGTCCTACAACACCGTCAGTAACCCGAACGGGACCGAGCGCGATCGGGACGGCGTCAACGCCGGTTCTGTCGTTTACAAGAAACTGCCGGCCGCAGCGGGATCGCGCACCTTCAGCGCCCTGGCGCTCGGGCTGCCCACTTCGCTGAGCTACGACGTCCGCATCCTGCCGACCGGCGGCTCGGGCGCCGTCGCCGGGCAGGCCTCACCGACCTCGCTGCTGACGGTGAACGACGGCCTGGCACCTAACGGTGACATCGTCGATAACTTTGCTATGGCCGGGTCGAACTCGGTCGTCTCAATTGTCGGCCCCGGCGGCGCGCAGGTGGTCAACTACCACCCGGCCAGCGGCACCTACGGCTCGATCATCGCGTCAGACACCTCGGGCGGCCAGTTCTATGTCTTCGGTGTCGACCCGTCGGCCCATACCGTACTGGTCGACGACACCGGAGTCGCCAGTGACGGCAGCCGGACCGACGACGTCGAGCTCTACGACACGCAGACCGGAGCCGTGGTCGGGACACCGGACCTGGCCGGGTACACGCTCAAGGGCGGAGTAGTAGACGCGGCGCACAGCCAGGCCGATCTGCTTGCCAGGGACGACTCGTCCGGGGCCGACACCGTCATCGCCGTCAGCATGGTGACCGGCGCGGTGACCACGGCGACCGACGCGGACGGCGGCACCGTGCCGACGGGCTCACTGGAAAACATCGTCGCCGACGACACGACCGGCGAGGTATACGCCACCGTTGCATCCGGACCCGTGCTCTGCCTGGGCGGCGGAACGGCGCTGGCAGAGGTGGACCCCACCACTGGTGCAGTCACTACTACCACCGGCGGCACTCACTGCGACGACGGCCTGGCAGTCGACTCAGGCGCAGCAGACCTGGTCTCGGTCAACTACCGGTCGGTCTCCTTCAACATCGCGGGCACCAGCTCGCTGGTGGTGATACCCGAGTCGGACCCCTCGAACGACTCGGTCTACTCACTGCGGACCGGGGAATCACTGCAGCTTGCCGCCGATCCGGTCCACCACCTGGCGCTGGTCTTGTACGGCTCGCCCCCGGTCGCCGCGAAGTTCGGTGCGGTGTCATCCGACAGCAATGCGATGTCGGTGATCGACGTCGTCGACACCAGCACCGGGCACATCGTCAAGACGATCGAGGACTTCAGCGCCTCGGCCGACTATGGCTACCCGTTCCCGGCCAACGACGGGATCCAGCTGGACCCAGCCACCCGGACGGGATACATCTTCGCCACGGGTGACGACCAGGTTCAGCAGTTCTCCTACTGACCGGGGCACGACTGCCGACCGGTCGCGGCTCAGCGACCGGCCGGCAGCAGCCTCGGGCCGATCTGGCCCTCGGTTACGGAACGAGCACGGTGCGCACGCCCGGCGGATCGGCTTGAGTCCAGGCCGTCTCCACGTCCGCCAGCGGGACCGGGTTCGCCGTCACCGCGATCGCGCCAGCGTCGATCTCAGCCGCGAGCGACGGGAGCTCGGCACGGTACACGCTGGCCGAGACAGCTCCCTGACCGTTGCCCAGGATGCGGAGATCGGCGGACCGCAGGACCACCGAGGGCAGCTCAATCGCCGGGCCGGCCAGCGCCCCGATCTGTATCCAGCTCAATGTCCGGCTTCGGTCAGACCGCGCGGTAACCAGCGCCGAGATGGCCAGCTGGGCCGGCTCGCCCCACAGGTAATCGAGGACGATGTCGACCTCGGCCGCGGCGGCAGCAAGCGCCCTGCCGGTGGCCTTCGCATCGGCGGTCAGCCGGACGATGTCATCAGCCCCGACCGCTGTCAGCGCGCTCAGCCGGCCCTGGTCACGTCCGGCGCCAATCACCGGCCCGGCACCGAGCAGCTTGGCTACCTGAATTGCCATCGTGCCGGCGTTCCCGGTCGCGCCGAGGACAAGGACAGCCTGGCCGGGCTCGATCGGCACGCGGCGGCGCAGGGCGACCCACGACGACATGGCCGGGTTCATGGCGGCAGCGATCCTCGCGACGTCGACATCGTCAGGCAGCTCGATCGATCGGCGAACATCGGCGAGAGCCTTGTCCGCCATCGTCCCGACCACGTCGTGGTCGGTTATGAAGTAGATCCGCGTGCCGTCTGGCCGCTGCCCGACTGCATCGACACCCGGCACCATGGGCAGTGTTCCGGTGCTGGTGTAATGCGCGCCGGCCGCGCCGGTGCGGACCCGCGGGTGCAGGCCGGCCGCGAGCACGTCGACGAGCACCTCGTCACCGGTCCCTGGCTGCGGAACGCCGAACTGGCGGTAGTGCGGCGGTTCGCTGAACGACGTCACGACCGCCGCGTTCATCTTCTCCATCGGGTCATCTCCCGTGCCGGTGCACGTCTAATTTAGTTGGTGCCACGTACTAAATTAGTTGATGCCACGTACTAAGTCAAGTACGCTACCGGCGTGGCAGATGGATCAGCGAGCCCGCCCGGGCCGTCGTCGGCGGCCGGTGTCATCACCCCGGTCGACGGGCTGGCCCAGCTTTCCTTCGTCATCCACGGCATCCTCGAGCGCCGGGCAGCTGACCGCGATCTCTCGATCACCCAGGTGCGCCTGCTCGGCGTGCTGCGGGACCGGCTGCCGACCATGAACGAGCTCGGCAAATTGCTCGGGCTCGACAAATCCAGCATTAGCGGACTGGTGGACCGTGCCGAGCGCCGTGGCCTCGTGACCCGAATTCCGTCGACCGAGGACAAGCGCGCCGTGCTCGTCAGCCTCACTGATCACGGTCGTTCACTGGTGTCCCGCGCCGCAGCCGGCTTCGGCGCGGACGTCTCGGCAGTACTAGACCTCCTGCCGGCAGCAGACCGCGACACGCTATCCGGGATTGTCAGCCGGCTGCTCGTCGCCCATGCGGCCAGCCAGGGGGTCGATCTGCTCGAAGGCCTAGCCCCGGATGCCCGGGCCGGCGGCGGGCATCTCGCACAAGGCGACTGAACATCGTGAGACTCGTCACAATCCGGCTGGATTACCAGGCTCCCGGCCCGGCGTTTTAAGTGAAGGTGACGATGTCTATGCCCAGAGTGGTAGATTTCCTACTTAGGTTAGGCTTACCTTAGTTGCCGTGACATGGGCAGACAGTGTTCCTAACCTGCTGATCGGGCTTCGCGAGGGCCTGGAAGCCGGCCTCGTTGTGAGTATCCTGCTCGCTGCAGTGCGCAAGGCAGCACCGGCAGGCGCTGACGCCGGCACGGACCCGGGCGGTCAGCCCGCGAGGATATCGGTAGCGCCGATCTGGCTTGGCGTACTGGCTGCGGTCATGCTCTCCGGCAGTTTCGCGGCTGTGCTGACCTTCTCTACCGATGCCCTGTCCAGCCGGGCGCAGGAGGCGGCGGGCGGCCTGCTCAGCGTGCTCGCGGTGGGCCTGGTCACAGCGATGATCTTCTGGATGCGCCGTACCGCGGCCAACCTGACCGCTCACCTGCGCGGCGAGGTAGCCCGCGCGACAGCGATCGGCGCAGGAGCACTGACAATCACCGCGTTCCTGGCAGTTGGCCGGGAAGGCCTGGAGACCACGCTGTTCTTGTGGACGGCTGCTCGCGCGTCGGGACAGACGGCCGGACCGCTCACCGGCGCGGCCGCCGGGCTGGCGGCCGCCGTGGTGCTCTGCTGGCTGCTGTACCGCCGGGCGGTCAAGCTGAACGTGGGAGCCTTCTTCAACCGGACCGCGGTCGCTCTGATCGTCATCGCTGCCGGGGTGCTGGCCTACGGCCTCGGTGACCTTCAGGAAGCTGGCCTGTTGTCAGGACAGCGCTGGATTGCGTTCGACCTGACCGCGCACGCCCAGCCAGGCTCGTGGTGGGTCTCGCTGATCACCGGGGTCACTGACCTGTCGCCGAAGATGACCGTGCTTCAGGTGGTCGCCTGGATCGCCTACGTCGGGGTGGTTATCCCGGCGTTCGTGACGGCCGGCCGCCCCGTCACGTCGCGGCAGCGGGCAGCCGGCCGGCGGGAACGGCGGACGGAACGGCGGTGGGAGGAGATGGCCGGCCGTCGGCCGTGGACGGTAGCCGGGGTGCTCGTCGTGATCCCCGCCATCGCGGCGGGGGCGACGATCGCCGCGCTTCCGGCCGCCGGCGCGGCCGGGGCTACCACGGTTACCGCGACCCGCACGGCGTGCGCGCCCGGCTGGACCTCCGCCGACGCGGGAACCCAGACGTTCACCGTCGACAACGAGTCCGGCCTGCCGGGTGAGATCAACCTCGACGACACCTCTGGCGACATCGTGGCCGAGATCGAGACCATCGGTCCGGCGACCAGTGCCCAGCTCACCGCGACGCTCAGCAGCGGAACGTACATATTCAAGTGCTTCATGGGAGCGCTGCCGGCCACCGCGTCGGAGCCCGTCCAGGTGACCGCGGCCGCGAACACCACACCGCCGAGCCGCACCGCTAACAGCCCGGTTTCCGCCGGGCCGGTCGCCGTCAAGCCAGTGACCGTCAGCGAACTAACTGGCCCGAACAAGAAGTACCAGGCCTATGCGGCCGGGCAGCTCGCGGACCTCGCGCAAGCGGTCACCAGGATCCAGGCTGACCTGCGCCGCAACGACCTGGCTGCGGCAAAGGCAGACTGGCTGACCGCCCAGCTGGACTGGGAGCGCGTCGGCGCGTCCTACGACAGCTTCGGCGACCTCGGGCAGGCGGTCGACGGCCTGTCAGACGGTCTGACAGACGGGGTGAAGAGCAAGAACTTCACCGGGCTGCACCGGCTCGAATACGGCATGTGGCACGGCCAGAACGCCGCCACCCTGCTGCCAGTTGCCGCGACATTGGCTAGCGATGTGGCGACGGTGCGGAAAGACCTGACCTCCGACGACCTGGCGGGCGACCCCACCAACCTGCCGGTCCGCGCGCACGAGATTCTCGAGGACGCGCTACGAGACCACCTGTCCGGGATCGACGACCAGGGCGGTGGCGCAGCGTTCGCGGAGACTTATGCCGACCTGCAGGTCAGCGAGGCTGTGCTTGGCTACCTGACACCGCTGCTCAACGCCCGCCAGCCCGGCCTGACCGCCATCGCCGAGAACCAGATGAGCATCCTGAAGCAGGCGCTGCTCGCAACCCGCGTCAACGGCCAGTGGGAGTCGCTGACGACAGCTTCCCTCTCGGCGCGCGAGCAGGTGGATGCGGCGATCGGCGCGCTGCTGGAGACCCTCTCCGCCGTTCCTGACCTGCTTGAAGTCCCCCCGACGCACTGACGCCGTCCCGGCCCCTGTTGTAGATCCCGCCTAAGGAGCGAAACCTCTGTGACCGTCAACCGCCGCAAGTTCCTCAAGGGCACCGTCTCCGGGGCAGCCGGCACCGCCTTGGCTGGCGGCCTGCTCATCGGCGGCGAGCGAGCGGACGCCAGCCAGGCCAAGAGCAGCGGTCCGGTCACGCAAGCGACGTACCCGTTCCACGGCACGCACCAGTCCGGGATACTCACGCCCGGACCGGCGGGCAAGCAGCATTACGCGTGCGTCGCGGCGTTCGACTGCACCGCCGCTAACAAGGCCGACCTGACGCTGCTGATGTACGAGCTGACGAACCGCGCCTACTTCCTCACCACCGGTGGTACTCCGCCCGACCTCGGAGTCGGCCAGCCGCCCTCAGACAGTGACGTCCTCGGGCCGGTAGTTCCGGCGGACGGGCTGACCGTCACGGTATCGGTCGGGACCAGCCTGTTCGACGACCGCTACGGGCTCGCCGCACGCAAGCCGCTGAAGCTCACCGAGATGTCGCCGTTCCCGAATGACTTCCTCGAACCCGCCTGGCTGCATGGTGACTTCCTGCTCCAGTTCTGCGCCAACCATCCCGATACCGTCCACCACGCCATCCGGGACATCACCAAGCACACCCGCGCCAGCATGCAGTTGCGCTGGAAGATGGAGGGCTACGCGTCGCCGCCACGGCCGTCCGGGACCGCCAGGAACCTGCTGGGGTTCAAGGACGGCACTGCGAACCCGACCGGAACGCTGGCGAGCGACCTGGTCTGGGTCGACGATCCCGCCGAGCCCGACTGGGCTCAGGGCGGTTCCTATCAGGTCGTACGGCTGATCCGCATGCTCGTCGAGTTCTGGGACAGGGTGTCCATCAACGAGCAGCAGAACATGTTCGGCAGGCGGCGCGACAGCGGGGCGCCCCTGGATGGCACGAGCGAGTTCGACACCCCGAACTATGCCGCCGATCCGCACGGGTACGTCATCCCGCTGGACTCCCACATCCGGCTCGCTAACCCCCGCACCAAAGCGACCGCCGACCAGCGGATCATACGGCGCTCCTACAACTACGACCTCGGCGTAGACGAGAACGGGAACATGCAAGCGGGACACATCTTCATCGCCTATCAGCAAGACCTCCAGCGGCAGTTCGAGACGATCCAGAAGCGGCTGATCAACGAGCCGTTGGTTGACTACGTGCAGCCATTCGGTGGCGGGTATTTCTTCACACTCCCCGGCGTGCGCGACGCCAACGACTGGTACGCGCGGGCCCTGCTCACCTGACGCCACCGGCCACCGGCGCGACTCGCCGCGGGAAACTCAGAAGCATTCCCGGCCGGTGCTGTGGTTGACTGCCCGGAGCAGTCAGGTACCAGCCAGGGAGGGTAGCTATGCGCCAGGCGTCCATGTCCATCGTGATGGCCTCACCGACCTCGCCGAAGGGTATGGCGCGTGCCGCGCAAGACACTCAACCTGGGAATCCTGGCGCATGTAGACGCCGGTAAGACAACACTCACCGAGCGGCTGCTGTACGCCGCCGGTGCCATCGACAATCTCGGCAGCGTCGACGCCGGGACAACGCAGACAGATTCGCTCGCGCTGGAACGGCAGCGGGGTATCACGATCAAGTCGGCTGTTGCCTCATTCGGGATCGGCGACGTCACGGTCAACCTGATCGACACGCCCGGCCACCCGGACTTTATCGCCGAGGTGGAGCGCGCGCTGAGCGTGCTCGATGGCGCCGTCCTGGTGATCTCGGCTGTCGAAGGCGTGCAGCCGCAGACACGCATCCTGATGCGCTCCCTGCGGCGGTTGCGGATCCCGACGCTGGTGTTCGTCAACAAGGTCGACCGGGCAGGCGCGGACCCGCACCGGGTACTGCAGGACATCCGCGACCGGCTCGGGCTGGCTACGGTCGCGATGGGCTCGGTACACGCTGCCGGAACCCGCGAGGCGAGAGTGGCACCCTCCGGGCCGGATGACCAGGACTTCCTGCTCCGGCTGACCGAGTCGCTTGCCGACCGTGACGAGATACTGATGGCCGCCTACGTGGCGGGCGATCAGGCGGTCGGGTATTCGCGGCTGCGCGCGGAACTTGCCGCCCAGACCGGACGCGCGCTTGTGTACCCGGTGTTTTTCGGTTCGGCTATCACTGGCGCAGGCGTGGCCGCGCTCACCGCAGGAATCGCCGAGTTGCTCCCAGCCGCCGCGGGCGCTCCGGACGGGCCGGTGGCCGGCCAGATTTTCAAGATCGACCGCGGCAAGAGCGGAGAAAAGGTGGCATACGTCCGCATGTTCTCCGGGACCGTACGCGTGCGGGACCGGCTCCCGATCGGTGCTGATCGGCAGGGCGGTGGTGGGCGGCAGGGCGGTGGTGGGCGGCAGGGCGGTGGTGGGCGGGAAGGAACGGTCACCGCGCTGGAGGTCATCGACCGCGGGCCTGCCACCGCCCGGCCGTCGGTCACGGCTGGCCAGATCGGCAGGCTCTGGGGTATGGCCGGGATACAAATCGGCGACCGGATCGGCGAGCCAGATACCGGCGGGCTCACCAGGCAGTTTCCGCCGCCGACCCTGGAGTCGGTCGTCGTAGCGTGCGATCCCGCCGACCGGGGCCGCATGCGCGCCGCGCTTGATCAGATCGCCGAGCAGGACCCGCTCATCAACCTGCGCCAGGACGACGAACGGCAGGAGATTTCCGTCTCGCTTTACGGCGAGGTCCAGAAGGAGGTTATTCAGGCGACGCTCGCGGACGACTACGGCGTCCGGGTGACCTTCAACCAGACGACCACCATCTACGTCGAGCGGGTCGCCAGGCCCGGCAGCGCGATCGAGGTGCTTCAGTCCGACGATCATCCGTTCTCGGCCACCATCGGGCTGGCCATCAAGCCCGCTCCTCCTGGTTCGGGCGTGCGCTTCCGCCTGGCGGTGGATCCGCGGACCCTGCCGCTGTTCATCTACAAAAACGCCGGCAGCTTCGCCGAGGCGATGAGCTCCTACGTCCGCGATGCATTTCGCACTGGCCCCTACGGCTGGGAGGTAACCGACTGCCAGGTCACGATGACCCGGTGCGGCTACTACGTCGGCGACGGGCCGAGGAAGCCGACCCTCAGCACGCCGAAAACGACGGCAGCCGACTTCCGCAAGCTGACTCCCGTCGTGCTGGCGCAGGCACTCGCCCGCGCCGGGACCGTCGTCTGCGAGCCGATGGCCGGTGCTCGGCTCGAGGTTCCGGCCGGACGAATCGGGGCCGTACTCGCCGCGGCCGCGCGGCTCGGCGCCGCCGTGGACGCGCCGCAGCCGCGCGGCGACCTTTCGGTACTCGAAGCGGTACTGCCGTCCGCAGCAGTGCACGTACTCCAGCAGCAGCTTCCCGGGCTGACCGGCGGCGAGGGCATTCTGGAGTCCTCGTTCGCCGGCTACCAGCCGGTGCGCGGCGCCCCGCCCGTGCGTGCGACGCCGCCGAAGGGATAGAAGCCAGGCTTATGGGCCCCAGCGCCAAGTGCGCGAGCCGGATCGCAATACCGGTCCAGCGGTCTTAGTTGGAGCGACCGGCCGGGCAAGGTGCCGACCATCTGCCACGGGCGACTGACCCGCGAGCAAGATCAACCGCTCGACCGGCTAGCGAGCCGGTCGTCAACGCGAAGGACGCATCTCGTGACTGCAACACTCCATGGCTCTACGGCTCTGGTCACTGGCGGCAACAGCGGCATCGGCCGGGCCACGGCCGTCGACCTGGCGGCGCGCGGAGCGCACGTCATCATCGCCGGCCGCGACATCGTCCGCGGCGAGGAGGTCGTCAATAAGATCCGGGCGAACGGCGGCAAGGCTGACTTCGTCGCCGCCTCGCTCGGGGACGAAGCGAGCGCGCGTGACCTAGCGCGCCAGGCCGTTGGCCTGGGCGGCGGACACGTGGACATTCTCGTCAACAATGCCGGAATCTTCCCGTTCGGCCCGACCGCAACGGCGACCGAGACCGACTTCGACTCGGTCTACGCCGTCAACGTCAAGGTGCCGTTCTTCCTGGTAGCAGAGCTCGCGCCGGCAATGGCCGCGCGCGGCAAGGGCGCGATCATCAACGTCACCACGATGGTCGCTGAGTTCGGCCAGGAGGGCATGGCGCTCTACGGCTCCAGCAAGGCCGCGCTCGTCCTGCTGACGAAGGCCTGGGCGGCCGAATACGGCCCGTCGGGGGTCCGTGTCAACGCCGTCAGCCCCGGACCGACGCGTACCGAGGGCACCGCAGCGATGGGCGAGGCTCTGGACCAGCTTGCCGCCACCACCCCGCATGGCCGGCCAGGCACGCCGGAGGACATCGCTGCCGCGATCACGTATCTCGCCAGTGATGACGCCGCCTACGTCCATGGCGCCATCCTGCCTGTCGATGGCGGGCGGATCGCGGTCTGACCGGTGCAGCTACTCGGGAACAGGCCGGCCGGCAGCCGCCGGCCGGCCTGCTCGCCCAGGGCTCGCGAGTTGTCCTAGCCGCCTGTGGCATCCAGCGCCGCAACGAGAGTGGCGAGATCGCGCCGCCGCGAGTCGGCGTGCCAAACGGCCCAGGTCCGGCGGACGATGGGGTCACCCACGAGCGGATGCCAGCGGATGCCGTCGGGCAGGCCCTGTGCCCAGGTCGGCGAGGCTAGTGCGAATGCCCGGCCCGTTCCAACGGCGGCGAGCTTCACTTCGGAGGTAACGGGGCCCTCGTCATCGGAGGCCGGAGTGTCGATGCCGTGCCCGCGAAGGATCGCGGTGACCTGGTCGTGCCAGGCCGGCGCGTTGGAGCGAGGGAACCCGATCCAGGTCAGGCTCGAGAGCTTGTGCAGCTGCACGCCGCCCGGCTCTGCTATCTCCGCGGATCGGGCCGCGGCGATGATGACGCCCATGGCGTCGATGACCGCGAGGACGGCATCAAGGGCCAGGTCGGCCGGGCGTTCCCGGACGAGCGCGAGGTCCAGGTCGTGCTCCCGCAGTGCCGCGAGCTGTGCCGCGCTGGCGGAGTGGCGGACCTCGACTCGCGTGCTCGGATGAACGGTTGCCAGTTCGGCCAGCGCCGCCGGAAGCACGTCCGGCGGGAACTCCAGCGGCACGCCAATCCGCAGCGTCGCAGCAGCGACCGCCGGGCCGGAGATGGCGGCTAGCGCCCGGTCATGATGGTCGAGCAGCGCCCGAGCCTCCTCCAGCAGTGCCTTCCCGGTTTCAGTCGGCCGTGCGCCCGCATAGTCCCGGACCAGCAACTGCACGCCGAGCTCCCGCTCAAGTGACTGGACTGTCTGCGACAAGGCTGACTGGCTGACGTGCAGTCGCCGTGCCGCGGCGGACATCCCGCCTTCGTCGGCAACTGCCACGAATGCGCGAAGCTCCCGGATCTCCATCCTCTTATCGCATCACGCCCGGCCGGCCAGCCGGGCGCCGGGCGCGACCGCCCTGATGTTCCCGCTGAGGTTTCGGCCACGGGATCAGAACGCTGAGATGCGGTGCGAGGGAGCCCGCTCGGGCCGGGACAAAGAGCGGATAACGGCCAAGTCGCCGTGGCGCTTCCGCGAGATCCGGCTCAGCGTCACCACCACGATGTCAATGACCGGCTCGCTGAAGGCTACGGGCTCCAGTCCCAAGCTCACTGTGAGGTCATCGGCGTGAACGACAAGTTCTAGCAGGCATGCTGTGGCGCAAGCATCGATGGTCAGGACGCGGCCGAACATCTCCACCGTCGTCGCTGCATCTAGCGGCAGCGCGCGTTCCCGCAAGAAGGCCACGCTCGCCACGAACCGGCCCGCCAAGGAAGCCGCACCGCCAGCGGCCTCCTGATCACCAAGTTCGCGAATGCGCTTGCCGACCGCGGAGCTGGCTGGCTGCGGAGCCGAAGATGCGTAGTAGGCGACAGCATCATCTGCGGGCGCCCGGCCACGCTGCTGGCCAACGGCCCGTTCCAGATTGAATGCCGAGCGAGCCAGATGCCCGGCAAGTCCTCCGTTTGACCACTGCTCCAGAGCACTCGGCTCAGCCCAGCGCTCGCTCAGTGCGGGCGAGTGCAGCAACGGAAGGACGCGCTCAAATCCATCTAGCAGAAGCCCCACGACGCGCATGAAGCACTGTATTGCCATATGGCCCTGGCGCTCAGCGGCGCCCCATGAGTTAACTACTCGGGATCTCGTGGATGGTTGCGCGAGGAAATGGCGGGCTCAGGGAAAGGTGATCGTGATCTCAAGGCCGCCCGCGGGCCGGGGATTCGCTGTCAGAGCTGCACCGTGGACGCCGACAATAGCGCTGACGATGGCCAGGCCGAGTCCGTGGCCGCTGGGCCGGCTGAGCCGCTGAGTCCCAAGTCGCTGGAAGGGCTGGAGGAGCCGTTCGACCTCGCCGGCGGGGACCACCGGTCCGGTGTTGCTGACAGCTATCACTGCCAGCCCCTCGGCGATGCCGGTGCTGACCTCGACCAGGCCCCCGTCCAGGTTGTGCTGAATCGCGTTGCCCAGCAGGTTCGATATCAGGCTCTCGGTGAGCGCCTGATCACCAGTGACCGGGGCCGAGGAGAGGGTGGCGTCGATGCGGATGCCGCGGCGCTCCGCCTCCTGCTGACAGCTCAGGATGGCCTTACTAGCACTGTCAGCCAGATCCAAGGGTTCCCAGCGGTCGATCTCGCGTTCGCTGCTCGCCAGCGTGAGCAGCGAGGCGATGAGGCGTTCCTGCTGGTCGTTCCACTCCAGCGCCTTCTCGCAGGCCGATCGCAGGGTGGCAGTACTGGCGTCCGGGTCGGCGAGCGCGACCTGAAGCACGGCCTTCTCCGCCGTGACCGGGGTGCGCAGCTCGTGCGAGGCGTTGGCCACGAAGTGCCGCTGCGTCTGGAACGACGCCTCCAGCCGACCGAACAGGCCGTCAAGCGTCTCACCAAGCTGCCTGAACTCATCGTCGGGGCCGTCAACGGCGAGTCGCCGGCTCAGGTTCGTCGCCGAGATGTCCTGGGCCGCTGCGGTTATGGTGCGCAACGGCCGCAGGACCCGGCCGGCAATCAGCCAGCCCACGCCCAGGGCGAGGACGGTCATGACCGCGGCCACGGCGACGCCCGCCACGTTCTGGCCTGCATCGTGCGCGATCGTGCTGGCAAAGGACAAGCCCCCGTACCCCCCGCACGGCACCGGGACGCTCGGAGTGCCGGGGGCTGCCTCGCAGCTAGTGTGCACCAGAAAGTTGGGCTTGAAGATCACCGCGACCGCTCCCACTGCAACGCAGGACAGGCCGAACAGGGCAGCGTAGAGCACGGCCAGCTGCGCCCGCAGCGTGCGCCGCGGCAGGCGGAGCGCTGACGTGACAGCGGCGAGAACGCGCATCAGAACTCTCCGATCTGGTAGCCGCCATCTCGGACGGTGCGTATGACGGGCGGCTCGCCCAGCTTGACCCGCAGCCGGTGCATAGCCTGCTTGACGGCGGTGGTGAACGGGTCGGCCGCCTCGTCCCAGACTTGGTCAAGCAGCTCTTCGGCGGAGACCACCCGGCCACCCGCCGCGAGCAGGTACTCAAGCAGCGCGAATTCCTTGGTGCTCAGGACCAGGCGGTGTCCGGCGCGGACTGCCACCCGGCGGCTGGGATCGAGTATCAGCTCGCCGTGCTCGAGCACTGGCGGCAGCGAGGCCGCCGGGCGGCGGCCAATGGCACGGATGCGCGCGACCAGCTCGGCGAAGTCGAAAGGCTTGGGCAAGTAGTCGTCAGCGCCGAGACCGAGGCCCTCCACCCTGTCCCGTACCGTACTGGCCGCTGTCAGCATCAGCACCCGGCTTCCCGACCGCTCCGCAGCTAGCTTCCGGCAGACCTCGTCCCCGTGCACTCCCGGCAGATCCCGGTCCAGCACCACCACGTCATAGGGCGTGATGGCGAGGTGGTCGAGCGCGGCGGCGCCGTCAAGCACGACATCGACAGCCATGCCCTCACGGCGCAGCCCGGCCGCGATCGCCGTGGCCAGGTCTTCGACATCTTCCGCTACCAGCACCCTCATTGCCTGCGCCTCTCCCTTCACCTGCCTCGCAGAATGCCAGACCGCGGGTCTCAATCAGGTATCAGCTGCTGGCACCGCGGCGAGACCGGCCCGGGCGTACAACCGGCTTGCGAAGCGGCAATGACCGATCAGGAAGGACATGTCATGGGCGATGCGGCCATCGAAGTCGCCGGGCTCCGCAAACGGTTCGGGCCGACGCTGGCCCTGGACGGGATGACGTTCTGCGTCTCCCCCGGCGAAGTCACCGGTTTCGTCGGCCCCAACGGGGCCGGCAAATCCACCACGATGCGAGTGATCCTGGGACTGGACGCACCAGCCGCAGGTTACGCGCTGATCGGCGGCAGGACGTACCAGCGCCTGCGGCGCCCGCTCACCCAGGTGGGCGCGCTGCTCGACGCCGGCGCGCTGCAGCCGAGCCGGAGCGCACGCGGCCACCTGCTCTGGCTGGCTCACTCCCAGGGCCTGGGCACCCGCCGAGTCGATGAGGTCATCGCACGCTCGGGCCTGGAGAAGGCAGCCCGCCGCAAGGCGGGCGGCTACTCCCTCGGCATGCGGCAGCGGCTCGGCATCGCCGCGGCGATGCTCGGTGACCCGCCAGTGCTGATGCTCGACGAGCCGTTCAACGGCATGGACCCCGAGGGAACGCGCGAGATGCGCGGGTTCCTGGCCGGGCTAGCCGCCGAGGGCCGGGCGGTGCTGGTGTCCAGCCACCTGATGAGCGAACTCCAGGAGACGGCCAGGCACCTCGTGATCGTCGGTCGAGGCAAGGTCATCGCCGACACCAGCGTTGCCGAGTTGCTCGCCGTAGCGTCGGGTGACCGGGTCACACTGCGCACCACCACGCCCGCCGGGGCCTTGGCGGTGCTAGAGCGCTCCGGCGCGGCCGTCGCTGATGCCGGCGGCGGCAACCTCACCGTCTCCGGGCTGGCGGCCGAGCGCATCGTCACTCTGCTCGCTGCGAGCCAGGTGCCGTTCTCCGAGGTGACGCCGCACCGCTCGACGCTGGAGGAGGCCTATCTGGAACTCACCAAGGACGCCGTCGAGTACCGCCCGGCGCCGGCCAGGGAGGCGGCGCGATGACCGCCTCGATGCTGAAGCCGTCACTGCCGGGCGCCACGGCCGCACACGACAGTTTCACAAACCTGCTGCGCGCCGAGTGGACCAAGTTCCGGACCGTCCGCGGCTGGGGCATCGCCGTCGTCATCGCGACTCTGCTGACCATCCTGCTCGGCGTGTGGACCGGGGCCAAGAGCCACAACGAATGCCCGACTGGACCGTGTCACTGGGTTCTGCCGACCGGACCTGGCGGCGAGGCGGTGACCGACACCTTCTACTTCGTGCACCGCCCGCTGACTCGAGGCGGCAGCATCACCGCGGAGGTAACCTCGCTCAGCGGCGTGATCGAGACAGACCTGACCCCGCAGGGACCGGCCAGCACCGAGCCGGCCGTGGTGCCGTGGTCGAAGGCAGGGCTCATCATCACCGCGAGCGGCCGGCCGGGATCGGCGTACGCCGCGGTCATGGTCACCGGCAGCCACGGCGCGGCTATGCAATGGAACTACACCGGCGACGCCGCCGGCTTGCCAGGGCGAGTGTCCGCGGCCTCGCCCCGCTGGCTGCGGCTGGTCCGCGCGGGTGACGTGATCACCGGTTACGACTCCGCTGACGGCGCCCGGTGGGCCAAGATCGGCACCGTCACGCTCCCCGGACTCGCCTCGACCGTGCAGGCCGGGCTGTTCGTCACCTCTCCCCCGGGCTCGGTGACGACGAGCTCGGGAATCACCGGCGGATCCGGCAGCGGCGACCCGACCGATGCCACCGCCGTTTTCACCCGCGTCAGCCTGCGGAGTGGCCGGCCTGGCGCGGCCTGGACCGGCACCACCGTCAGCGGCGGCGGCAATTCCCCGTTCGAAGCCGGTTCAGAGCATGGCTACCGCCGGGCTGACGGGTCTCTCATCGTCACCGGCACCGGCGACATCGCGCCAGACGTCACTGACGGTACGCCCATCGACGGCTCGCTTGCGGGCATGTTCATCGGCCTGATCGCGATGGTCGTGATCGGCGCGCTGTTCGTCACCGCCGAGTACCGGCGGGGCCTGATCCGCGTCACGCTCGCCGCGAGCCCGCGACGCGGCCGGGTCCTGGCCGCCAAGGCCATCGTTCTTGGCGCCGTCACGTTCGCCGCCGGGCTAGCCGGCGCCGCGGGCGCGATCTTGATCGGGACGCCGCTGCTACGCGCTAACGGCAACACCATCTATCCGGTGACGATGCTCACCGAGGTGCGGGTGATCGCCGGGACCGCAGCGCTGGTCGCTGTCGCGGCCATCTTCGCTCTCGGCCTCGGCGTGATCCTGCGGCACGGCGCTGCCGCGGTCACCGTCGTGATCACCGCGATCATCGTGCCGTACCTGCTGGCCGCTGCCTTTCCGGTGCTCCCGGCCGGCGCCGCGGACTGGCTGCTGCGAGTCACCCCGGCGGCCGGATTCGCCATCAAGCAGACCATCCCGCAGTATCCGCAGGTGGCGGCCAGTTACACGCCGTCCCAGGGCTACTTCCCTCTTGAGCCGTGGGCAGGCTTCGCGGTGCTCTGCGGGTACGCGGCAGTCGCGCTGGCCCTGGCCGCATACCTGCTGAACAGGAGAGACGCGTGAGGTACGCGCTGCACGCGGAGTGGACGAAACTGCGCACGCTCGCCAGTACCTGCTGGCTGCTGCTCGCCGCCGTGGCGCTGACCGTGGCCGTCAGCGCGGCGGTGGCAGCCGCCACGAGCTGCCCGGCCGGACATTGCGCTGAGGATCCGGCCAGGATCAGCCTCACCGGGATCTACCTCGGCCAGGCGGTCGTCGCGGTCATGGCTGTCATGGTGATCAGCGCCGAGTACGGCACCGGCATGATCCGCCTGACCCTGGCGGCGATGCCAGGCCGGATCAGCGTGCTGGCAGCGAAGGCGGCCATCCTCGCGGGCCTGGTCCTGGTTACCGGGGCCGTCGCAGTGACCACATCGCTGCTGGCCGGGCGGCTGATCCTGCCCGGCCGCGGCATCGGGCCCGCGCGCGGCTACCCGGCGCTGTCAGTGGCTGACGGGCCGGTGCTCAGGGCGGCTACCGGGTCCGTCCTCTACCTGGCGCTGATCGCCCTGCTCAGTCTCGGCGCGGCGGCCGCCCTGCGCGAGGCCGCAGCGGCGATCGGGATCGTGCTCGGGCTGCTCTACCTGTTCCCGGTCATCGCCGCCATGGTCGGCAGCCCGGACCTCGCGCGGCATCTCCAGCAGATCGGGCCGATGACTGCCGGCCTTGCTATCCAGGCCACCACGAGCCTGAGCAGCCTGCCTATCAGCCCGTGGGCGGGCCTCGGCGTGACGGCCGCCTGGGCAGCGGGTGCGCTGCTACTCGGCGGGCTGGTGTTCCGCCTCCGGGACGCGTGAAGGTACGTCATGGCGGAGCCGCGCAACCGGGCGTTCCCGCCGTTACATGGCAAAAGCCATGGATCTGGCGGCACGGGGCGGGCTTTTCGTAAGCGCGGCGCAGGGAATGAGGACGTGCGGGGCGGGAACGGGCGCTGGCCGCTGACATCAATGGGGAGAGGAGCGGACATCGTGGACATGGACCTTGAGGTAGTGGTGCTGCCAGTCGCCGATGTGGACCGGGCCAAGAACTTCTACAAAACGACGATGGGCTGGCGAGAAGACGCCGACGTCGCCCGCGAAGATGGTCTCCGGGAGGTGCAGATGACACCACCGGGGTCGGCGTGCTCGGTCATCTTCGGCACCGGGGTCACCTCGGCTGAGCCAGGCTCGGTGCAAGGCCTGCATCTGGTAGTGCACGACATTGACGCCGCCCGTACCGAGCTGACCAGGCGCGGCGCCGAAGTGAGCGAGGTGTTCCACGACTCGGGCGGAGTCTTCCATCACGCCGGGACTAAGGCCCGGGTGCCTGGCCCGGCTCCAAAGAATAGTTACGGCTCGTTTGCCTCGTTCAGCGACCCGGACGGCAACGGCTGGTTCCTCCAGGAAATCACCAAGCGCCTGCCCGGCCGGTGACAGGGCTTACCCGCACCTGAGCGACTGTGAGGTCATCGCACCCCCGGCGGCAATGCGAGCGTGATCATGCGCCCGCGGTCCGGCGGAACAGGACGGCGGCAAGCGTGAAGGCGACGACCACGATGCCGCCGAACTCCGCGAGCGCAAGCAAGAGGTGAGTGCCGGGCGACTGGTTCAGCAGCAGCGCCCGGAGGGTGTCAACTGCCTGGGTGACGGGCTGGTTGGCAGTGATCACGCGCAGCCAGGAGGGCATCGTGCCAGCCGGGACGAGAGCGCTGCTGAAGAAGATCGGGATGATGATGATCGCAGCGAGTTGCTGTGCGACCTCGACGCTCTTGCCGAGCAGTCCGATCAGGGCGGCGAGCAAGGACAGGGCGAGCGTGACGACGAGGTAGACCCCGACGACCGCAACCCATCCGCCAGCGCCCGCAGCGGGGCGGAAGCCTACGGCGTAGCCTGCCGCGATCGCCACGGCCAGGCCAAGCAGGCCGCGGGCAAGGTCAGCAATCACGTGGCCGCTGATGACAGCGGACTTGGCCATCGGCAGGGTGCGGAACCGGTCAATGACACCTTCCAGCATGTCGGCGGCGACGCTGATCGTGGTAGTGACGGCGGCGAAGGCCGCCGCTACGACGAAGATCCCTGGCATCACGAAGTCGATGTAGCTGCCGGGCGTGCCGGTCCTGATCGCGCCGCCGAACAGGAAATTCACCAGGACCACGATCAGCACGGGTTGCAGCGTGACATTAACGAGCTGCTCAGGATCGTTGCGGATGTGCCGGAGGCTGCGCTTGACCATCTCCCAGTAGTCGCTCGCCACCCACGCCAGACCGGTGCGGGTGGCGCGCGCCGACCCGGCCGTCATGCCGCATCCACTGGTACCGCGGCGGACGCGGCAGCGCGGGCACGGCCGGTGAGGTGCACGTACACATCGTCAAGATCCGGCTCACGCAGCGCGAACCGTTCGATGCGGACGCCCGCGCGCAGGGCTGCGTCAGTGATGGCGTTCAGCTCCCTGATGCCGTCCAGGCCGCTGCGCTGGACGGTTACCCGCACCGCCCGGCGCGCTTCGTCGGTCACCACGCCACGGGCGCCGAGAGCGCCAGTCAACCGGGTAATGTCTGCCTCGGTGACGCCGATGAGGTCGAACTGAGCCTGTCCGGCGCGTCCCTTGAGCTCGGCTGGAGTTCCGGTCGCCACGACGGTGCCGGCGTCGATGAAGACGACCGAGTCGGCCATCGCGTCCGCTTCATCCAGGTACTGAGTGGTCAGCAGCACG
>Ga0335075_10003452_pt1 | contig 25057 bp, 20 predicted proteins | sample Lox_Sample_24_FD_206723 | JGI IMG/M metagenome (GOLD analysis project Ga0335075, IMG submission 206723) | Soil microbial communities from Loxahatchee National Wildlife Refuge, Florida, United States - Lox_Sample_2.4 | ecosystem: Environmental > Terrestrial > Soil > Wetlands | place: USA...
CTACTTTACCTACTAGCACATGCACATGGCATGAGCGCCCTGTGATCTGAGCGAAAAAATGACCCGCGGGCGGTGGGGGCCGCCCGCGGGTCGAGGGAGGAGAGGGTGCTACTACTGCCGGCGGGATATGAGGCCGGCAGACCGTCCCGACCGCTCGCTGTGGCGGTGTCCCCGTGGTGCTGGCGGGGAGACCCGGCCCCTCTCAGGCCGGGCGGGGGAAGCTCTCTGCTTCTACACGAGGCTCAGTATTCGCTCCTGGATCTGGCTGGCGAGCTCGGGCACGCGGTTGGCGAGCTGGCTGCCGCTCTTGGCGAGCGCCTCGCGGCGCTCTTCGAGGTCGCTGACCGTGCTCTCGATGCCGCGTCGACGCTCACGCAGACGGCGCTCCGCGCGCACGCGCGCTTTGCGCACCTCGCGTTCGAGGCGGCTGCGGGCGGTGGCGCCGCGGCGCTCGAAGCGGCGCAGCTGAGCCTGCGTCTTGCTCGGCGACGAGTAGGTGGCGAGGGTGTCGCTGACGCTGTCGATCACGCGGTCGCGCGCGATCAGCGCCGCGCCGACGGGGATCAGTACCGCGCGCTCGGTGTAGTCGCCAAGCGCGCCGGCCGTCTCGCGTGTGGCCGTCTGCGCCTGCTTGACCGCTGCTTCGCTCTGGTGCAGCGCGCGTGCGCGCGGAGCCTTCGCCTGGGTGGTGCGGCGTCCGCTCGCGCGCGAGCTCGCGGCACCTTTCGTGTTCGTTCGTTTCTGCGCGGCTTTCGCTCGCGGCTTCGATCCTGAAGTCGGAGGGGTCTGTGTGGTTGGCATCGTGGGGCAGTTCTCCTATCTAGTCCTCGCAGGCCGCAAGGAGGGGGGCTGGCTTCTCTTATGCATTTCGGCTCGCAAGAAGCCGAACACCTGTTTGTACCCCCAAACGAAAAGATCGTTACACGCGCATCCTAGCAGGCTCCGAAAGCCCAGTACTCAACGCCGGCACGCATCGCCCACTTTGTAACAGGAGGAACGTGCGTTCGTCCGCCAACCGCGCTCACGCCGCTGCCGCCGCGTCGACGACGCGGGCGATCCAGCGCGCTGGATCCTCGAGCTCGGCGGTGCAGGGGATCGCCTGCGGTCCGCCCCATGCGAGCGCCAGCGCCTCCTTGCCGCGCGCGTGCACGACCGCGTCGCAGAAGTCCTTGCCGAGCTTGTACTGGCGCATCTTCAGCTCGAGGCCCAACAGCCGCTCGAGTACTCGCCACGGCAGGCCGCGGTGCTCGCGCCGACGCGTCATCGCCGCGCGCAACCGCGGCAGCGACGGGAGCGCCGCGGCGCCTACGGCGTCCATCGTGTGCTCCGCATGCCCCTCGATCAGCGACATCGCCGCCTGCATCCGCTCGACGAGCGCCCAGCGCTCCTCGCCCAAGGTCAGCCGCAGGAGCTCGCCGCGGCGGGCGCGGTCGAGGAGCTGGCGCAGCTCGGCGAGCTCTGGCCGCTGTCCCCCCAGCTTCGCTGCCCACTCGCCGAGGCCGGCTACGCCCGCGGTCCATCCGCGCCATCCGGCGTCCGCTTGGGTGCCTTCGCCGTCACCGGCCAGCGTCACCTGCAACCCCTCGATCAGCTGCTCGAGCATCCCCCCCAGATATGCCCGCAGCCACGGTGCCCCAGCGAACTGCACCGCGTGGGTGATCTCGTGGATGCTCACCCACAGCACGAGCTCGTCGCGGTCGACCTGCAGGCTGCGCGCGGCCTGCGCCAAGTTCGGTGCCAGCAGCAACAGCCGTGGCGCCACCGCGGAGTCGAGCAGCGCCAGGTCGTACTGACCCAGCACGCGCTGGGAGAGCATGCCCGCGAGCGCCCCCACCTGTACGCCCAGCATCGCGCCCGAGACGGCGCGCAGCGACCCCGCGAACGGGCCGCCGGCCGAGCGCATCGGCTCGGTCAGGCCAGCCAGCAGCGGGCGCATCGTGCGCAGGTTGGCCGCGATCCAAGCGGGGCGATCGACCAGCTCGAGCGCCGGCAGCTCGCCCGCCACCTCCAGCCCGCTGTACGCGCCCACCCGGCCCGCGAACTCGCGCACCAGTGGCTCCACCGCCGCTGCGCGTACGCCGCCGAACGGCGGCGAGCCGGCGACGAGCTCCCCCACGCGCTGCGCCGTGCGCCAGTCGACCACGTCCATCCCTTGAGACTAGCTGCGGTGGTCCGCGCTCCCGAGCGCATGGCCGCGTATGCTTGGATTCGTGCCTGCGTCTGGGATCGTCCCTGCGCCGCCCGAAGGCCTGCCGGACGAGGAGCCGCTCGCGGCGTTTCTGAAGCGCGCCGAGGTGCGTGACGTGCTTGCCTGGCTGCGGCTGCTCGCGGACCCCAACGACGCCGCCGCCGTCGTGCGCGCGCTCTCCCGACCGCCGATCGAGCTGCGCCAGGTCGAGCTCGCGCGCGTCATCCAGGTCGCCCGCCGCCACAAGCCGGACCTTGTGCGCGGTCTCGCCGCCGCCGCCGAATCACCGCACGTACCACCCGAGGCGCGCGAGCGCATCCAGCGCTTCGTGGCGCTGCACGCGAGCGCCGCCGCCGAGCTGAGCAGCGCATCGCCCGACGCGTCGCTCGCGCGGCTGATCGAGCTGCTGGACGACAATCGCGGGCTGCTGTTGCTCGATGCCCCGGAGCTCGCCGCACGCCGCGCAGCGCATGCACGGCTGCAGCGCCTTGCCGACGACTATGTGCGCAGCACGCCGCGCGCCGGCGCGCGCGAGCTCGTCCGCCACCTCGCCGCGGTCGCGCCCGACGCCCAGGGCGAGCGCCACGGCAAGGACGACTCGCCGGTGGGCGACGGCGAGCTCCAAGGCGTGCTCGCAGCGCTGCGCGAGGAGGTACTCGACGGCATCTCGCGGATTGGCGGGCGGCTCGGCGAGCTGCGGCTCGACACCGACCTCGACATCTCCCACGGTGTCGTGCGCTACCTCGAGCTGCTGAAGCTCTCGGCGCTGTTGCAGCGCCCAGCGGGTCAGAGCGTCGCAGACGCCCTGATCGACATCAACGCGCGTCTGGCTGCCGCCGTCACCCCGCTGCAGCGCGAGATCCTGCTCACCTCCACGCTCGACCGGACGCTGCTCGACACGGACGCAGCCGACGGCGCTCCCGGCCGTGCACTCGTGCCCCGCGAGCAGCACTCGCTCGTTCCCTTCCTGCCGCGTAGAGGGGTTGGTCTGGCGCTGTCGGCCTCCGACATCCACACCTACCGCAGTTGCCCTCAGCGCTACAAGTTCGCGCGCGTGCTGCGCATCCCCACCGAGCAGACGGACCAACAGCGCTTCGGCATCCTCGTGCACCAGGTGCTCGAGCGCTATCACCGCGGCGGCGGGCAGACGCTCGCGCAGCTGCTCGGCATGCTCGAGGACGGCTGGCGCCGCGCCGGCATCCCCCTCCGGGGACGATGCGGCGAGAGCGCTCGCGCGCAGGACCTCTTGCAGAAGGCGCGCGCTGCGCTTGCCAGCTACCACGCACGGCTGCAGTCCGAGGACGCCCGGCCGGTGTGGTTCGAGCGGCCATTCTCCTTCCAGCTCGGCCCGCACCGCCTGCGCGGCCGGGTGGACCGGGTCGACCAACGCGGCGAGGGCCCCGGCGCGCAGTATGAGCTGATCGACTACAAGACGTCCCGTCCCAAGAGCGCTACCGAGCTGCGCACGGACATCCAGCTGTCGCTCTACGCGCTCGCCGCGCGCGAGGACTGGCAACTGCGCTGCACACGCCAGAGCTACCATTACGTGCTCGACGATCTCAAGGTGCCGCTCGCGTACAGCGAGACGGGCACGGAAGCGGTTAGGGATGTCGTGCTCGCGGTCGGCGAGGGAATCCTTGCACAGGAGTTCGCCCCTACGCCTTCGCCCGGTGTTTGCTCCAGCTGCGACTACCGGATCGTGTGCCCCGCCGCCGCGGGGTAGCGGTGCTCACTCGAGCGGCGACGGGGTTTCAAGCGAGGCCACCGGAGGGTCGCGCGATTGCCGGCAATCGGGCACCACATCTGCCGGCGCGCAATCCGTTCGTGCGCGCCAGGTCGCCCGCCAGCGCGCTTGGAACGCGGCGAGCGCCCGCTGCTGACGCGGTCGCGTGAGCGTGCGGCCGATCGCGGCTTGCACGGTCGCCAGCGGCTGCTCACGTTCTGCGACGATGCTCGTCACCCGGAAGACGAACCAGCCAAACCAGGTGTCGATGGGGCCGACGAGTACCCCCGGCTTGGCGGTGAAAATGGCTTCGTTCAGGTTCGGCTCCCCGTAGTAGTGTGGCTGCAGGTTCTGCACCGCGCCCGCGTAGCTGTCAGCGGGTTGCCCGGCGGTCTGCTTCTGCGCCACGCGCGCAAAGCTCGAACCGGAGGCGATTTCGGCTCTCGCCTTGGCGGAGGAGACCCGGCTCGCACTGCGTACGATGTCGAGATCGCGTTCACCGCGTGCGAGGTAGTGGAAGCGATGTTGCGTGTAGTAACTGAGGATCTGCTTCGTGCTGGCTGGGCGGACGCGGCCCACGAGCACGCTGCGGAGTGACACAGACGCGAGCCTGGCCTGTGTGGTGAGGGAAGGCCTGTCATCGACCGGTGCGCCCACTTCCCGTGCGCCGCCGATCAGCCACTCGTCTGCGATCAAGCGCTCGAGCGCACGCTGCAGCAATTCTCCATATCTGCCCCTGCATTCACGCCTGAGTTGGGAGGCGCCCAGCGATGCCCCCCCGACGAGTGCCGCTTCCGAGCGCAAGTGCGCCACGCACGCAGTGAACTCGGGGGGGACCAGCGCTTCGCTGCCGGGTTCACCGGCCTGTGCTTCGCGCATCAGCTGGGTGACCATCGCGGCGGTGATCGAAGCGTGCCCAACGCGGGCGAGAACCTGGCTCGGACTGACCGGCAGGGAGAACCCGTCCGAGGCAGGGCGGGGCGTTGAGCTGACGCGCGTACGTGCGGCCGTGCCGCACGCCGTCAGGGCCATAGCGAAGAGCACAGTGAGCGCCAAGGCGACGGATTTCCCTCGCCTTGTTTCTCTCTGACGCCGCTCAGCCGCGCCGCTCTCTCCTCGCGAGGTTCTCGGCAGGCGAGAGCGAGTCGTTTGCCGCCAAGTCACAGGCTGGCCGGCGTGCTCGTACGGGAAGTGAGGCTTCGACATATGCCGATCGTACGTCGCTGACAGGGGTCGGCGAGGGGATTCATGTCAACTCGATTTTTCAGAACGCCCTCGTAGAGCCACGGTGGCGCTGCTCTCGCATCCTCCAAACGGTGTTGAGGGTGCAACCATCTAGGCAGCAATCGGCTTATTATCTTGACACACAGAGCCACTCACTCTTGACAGATCGCTACGGTATAGCTTAGAGTTTTCTGCGATGCACATTCTGTGTCGCGGGAGAGGATGGACGAGGGGAAGCCGATGCCGGAAGAACAGGCATTGCCTGGAGGGATCGCGCGAACGCTGTGGCGGTTCGCGTCTGTGCGCTGCTCGACGGAGCGCTTGGGTGAAGGAGCCCGGTCACCCCCTCGCGGCCAATGCTCGGAAGCTCGTATGCAATTGAGCTTTCGCGCGGATGTCACACGCGGCGGGCGGTCGGCGGTTCTCATCGCATAGGACCGCTCGCTGCTGGCTCAGAGGGAGCCAGCGATCGCCGTTGGGCGCCTGAAGTCGCAATTGCCATCGTGGCTTCGCCTCAGGCGGCCAGCGTATTCACAACAAGACAAGGAGCAGTCAACAACATGAAACGCACCATGATCGCACTATGCCTCGTTGCTCTCTTCGCAGCGAGCGCCGTCTTTGTAGCGAGTGCTTCAGCTGCAGAAGCACCCACGTACAAACTGTGCGTCGCGAAAAAGGGCGGCAACTACACCAAGGGATGCGCGAGTGAATCGGCACCTGGGAAGGGCAAGGCCGAACTCGAAGAAGTCGAAGAACCGGCTAGCTTCACGGGCAGCGGCAAGAAGCCCACGATCACGATCGGCAGCAAAAAGGTGTCGTGCAAGGACGCGAGCGTCGAAGGCACGATCCAGTACGGTGACGGTAGCGCCGGGGCTCACTACACGTTCACCAGCTGCGGGCTGAGCAAGAAGGAACCGTGCACGACGGCAGGTGAAAGCTCCGGCACGATCAAGACCCTCCGCCTCGACACGCAACTCAACTACCTCAACCCAGGCGAAACGGAACTCGGCATCTCCGCTGGCCTAGTTGGTGCGCCTTTCGCGAAGTTCAGCTGCGGTGCGGGAGAAATCGAAGTCAAAGGCGAGGTCGAGGGCACGATCGCGAACGGCAAGAAGGGGACCACCGTCACCTACGCGGTAAGCGGCGGCACACAGGAGCACGACACGGCGTACCTGGAAGGCGAAGAATTCACAGTCGGTCTGGAAGCCGGTGGTGAACCAGTTACCCTGTCGGCCACCCTCACCGATGGGCCAAAAGGTGTAGTTGCCATTGGGGGGTAGCGTTGGTGTGAGCTAGCGTCACACTATTGAGCTGGCTTTACACTGTGCATGTCGGTCGGGGGACCCCACCAGAGGGTCCCCCGACTGCGTTCGGATCACTGCTCGCTGCGCCCCCGCTGCCTGAGAAACCGCTGGAATTCGCTGGCGATCGCATCGCCCGACGGGACGTTCTCGGGAAGTACAGGCTGCTCGCTGTCGGCCGCCTGCTCGAGCCGCTCCACGAACGCCTGGATGTCCGGGTCGCTGCGCACCGCGAGCCCCACCTGACGTTCGTAGTCCGCCGCCGAGCGCTCGAGCTCGGACATGTCCACCGACACGCCGATCAGCACTTCGAGCTTGCGCAGCAACGCGAGCGCGGCCTTCGGGTTGGCCGCCGCCGCCACGTAGTGCGGCACCGCCGCCCACAGGCTCGCCGACGGCAGGCCCGCCTGCGCGCACGCCGTGTGCAACACGCCCACGATGCCCGTCGGGCCCTCGTAGCTCGAGGGCTGGATGCCCACACGCTCGAGCAGCCCGGCGTCCGAGGCGTGGCCGGTCATCGCCACCGGGCGCGTGTGCGGCACGTCGCCCAGCAGCGCGCCCAGCGTGACGACCACCTGCACCCCCAGCGCCTCCGCCAGGTCGACCAGGTGGCTCGTGAACGCGCGCCAGCGCATCGACGGCTCCACGCCCTGGACCAGCACCAGGTCGCGCGGGGCGCGCGGCGCGCCCGCCGCCGAGATCTCAACCGTCGGCCACTTGATCTCGCGGCGCTCTCCCTCGCCGAAGCGGATGGACGGCCGGTTGGCCTGGAAGTCGTAGAACTCCTCCGCGTCGATCCGCGCGAACGCCCGCGCGTGCAGCGCGCCCGCCAAGAACGACACCGCGCCCGAGGCCGCATCGCCGGCGTCGTTCCAACCCTCGAACGCGCACACCATCGCCGGGGCCCGCAGGCCGTCCGGGCGGCGCTCCCAGATCAACGGTTGCATCCGAATCACCGTACATCATGAGGCCGTGAGCACCGCCACGCCCACAATCCCCGCCGCCAGCGCCGTGCAGGACGAGCGCGAGCAGACGATCGCGACACTACGCCCGGAAGAGGAGGTCGACGCAGTCTTCGCCTGCACGCGCAAGGAACGCCAGATCTCGCGCGCGGGCACCCCCTTCTTGACCGTCGAGCTGCGCGACAGCAGCGGGGCGATCGTCGGCCGGGCGTTCCGCGACGCCGACCTGCTCGCCGGGCGCTTCGAGCGCGGCGAGCTCGTGCGCGTGCGCGGGCGCGCGCGGCGCTTCCGCGGCGAGCTGCAGGTCGAGCTGCGGGCCATCGCGCGCGCCGAGGAGGCGGGCGCCGACCCCACGCGCTTCCTGCCTACCGCCTACCGCGACCGCGACGAGCTCGAAGGCTTTCTCGAACACCTCGCGCGCGAGGTCTACGACCCTGGGCTGCAGGCGCTGCTGCAGGCGCTGCTGGGGGATCGCGAGCTGCGCGCGCAGCTGCGGCTCGCGCCGTGCTCGCTGCCGGGCAGCGCCGCAAGCCCTTTCGCCGGTGCCGCTGTGGGCGGAGTCGCGGCTGGGCCGGCGCGTTCCTCGCGCGTGCAGGGCAGCCACCACGCCTACCTCGGCGGGCTGCTCGAGCACACCGTCGCCGTCGCCACCTTGGCGCTCGAGCTGTGCACGCTGCACCCGCGGCTCGACCGCGACCTGCTGCTGTGCGCGGCCATTCTCCACGACATTGGCAAGACGCGCGAGTTCACCTACGGGGCCGAGATCGCGCGCAGCCGCGAGGGCAAGCTCCTCGGGCACGTCCAGCTCGGCCTGCGCGTGCTCGCCGCGCACGCCCCCGCCACCCTCGGCGGCGAGCGCAGGCTCGCGCTCGAGCACTGTGTGCTGCTCCACCACGGCCCCGAGCAGTCCTCCGGGCAGCGCTTCGCCTCCGCGGAGGCGCTCGCGCTGTACCGGCTGAACGCGCTCGACGCCCAGGTCAAGGGCGCGTTCGAGCACGGCGCTTTCCAGGCTGGAGCCTGAGCACTTGCGCTGGTGTGCGCGCAAAGTGCGGCGTGTGCGCACGAGCGGCAGCTGACGCTCCGGCGCGCGGTCAAGCGGGCTTACCGCGGTGCCGATAAAGCTATGTAATGGGCGATCTCGCCGTGCCAACAGTCGCTTCGCCCGCGGACGCCGCGCCGGGGGAGGAGGCCGGCCCGCGCCGGCAGGCTGGGCAGGAGCAGAAGGGCCTGTACCCGCCGCGTCACCCCGGTCGCTCGCAGCGGATGATCGGCGAGGTGGTCGTCGACCTCGGCCTGGCTGACCCCGAGACCGTCGAGGAGGCCGTCTCCGCCTCGCGCGCCCAAGGCCGCCCGACGGGGGTGGTGCTCGTCGAGCGCGGCATCCTGCGCCACGACCAGCTCGCGCGCGTCGTCGCCGAGCGCTTCGGGCTGGACTTCGTCGACCTGTCCGTCTACGACATCGACATGGGCGCGGTCAACCTGATCGGCATCCAGGCCGCCAAGCGCTACCAGGCTGTGCCCGTCGGCTTCACCGAGGACGGCGCCGTGCTGTTGGCGATGGCCAACCCCACGAACGTGCTCACGATCGACGACGTCGGCATGATGACCGGGCGGCGCATCCGGCCCGCGGCCGCGTCCGTCGAGGACCTCAACCTGCTGCTCGCGCGCCTCGCGCGCCTGGACGACTCGATCGAGGACATCGTCGACGAAGACGCCGAGGACCAAGCCGACCGTGAAAGGTCGATAGACGAGGCCGACAGCGACGCGCCGGTCATCAAGCTCGTGCACTCGATCGTCGCGCAGGCCATCCAGCAGGGCGCCTCGGACATCCACGTAAACCCCGAAGAGGGCGACACGAAGGTGCTGTTCCGCGTCGACGGCGTGCTCGCGCCGGCGGCGACCGTCAAGCGCAGGATGGCGATGGGCGTCGTCTCGCGCATCAAGATCATGGCCGACCTCGACATCTCCGAGCGGCGCGTGCCCCAAGACGGCCGTTTCGGGCTCACCGTCGACGGGCGGCGGGTGGACATCCGCGTCGTCACGCTGCCGCTGGTCAACGGCGAGGGCGCCGTCATGCGGATCATGGACAAAGGCGGCAGCAAGAACGTCGGCGAGCTGGGCGCGCTCGGCATGCAAGGCGACGATCTCGAGCGTTTCGACAAGGCCATCCACCGTCCCAACGGCGCGGTGCTCGTCACCGGCCCCACCGGCTCGGGTAAGTCGACCACGCTGTACGCGGCGCTGCACGCGCTCAACGACGGCGAGCGCTCGATCCTCACGATCGAGGACCCCGTCGAGCAGCGCATCGCCGGGGTCAAGCAGATGCAGATCGCCCCCAAGGCCGGCGTCACCTTCGACGTCGGGCTGCGCTCGATGCTGCGCGCCGACCCCGACGTGATCATGGTCGGCGAGATCCGCGACCGCGAGACCGCGCACATCGCGATCGAGGCCGCCCTCACCGGGCACCTCGTGCTCTCCACGCTGCACACCCGCGACGCGCCCAGCGCGCTCGGGCGGCTGATCGACATGGGGATCGAGCCGTTCCTCGTGTCCTCCGCCGTCGACTGCATCGTCGCCCAGCGGCTCGTGCGCGGGCTGTGCCGGCACTGCAAGCGCCCGCAGAGCGTCTCAGACGCGGTGCTCGCCGAACACGGGCTCGCCGGCGTGCAGCCGTATGAGCCCGTCGGCTGCTCGCGCTGCGCCGGCACGGGCTACCGCGGGCGGCTCGCGCTGTACGAGGTGATGAGCGTCTCCGAGCCGATCCGCGCGCTGATCCTCGAGCGCGCCGCCGTCGATGACATGGTCGAGGTCGCCATGCGCGAAGGCATGCGCCGGCTGCGCGACGACGGCATGCAGAAGGTCCGCGAGGGCGTCACCTCGATCGCCGAGATCGAACGCATGACCTCGAGCCTGTTGTAGGAGACATTCACGCGCGCCGTTGCGCGGTGGCTGCTCCCGCTCGCGCCGACGTCGCTCGCGGGGGCAGGAGGGCTGCGAGCATCCCCCGTCGGTGAGCTCCGGGCCACACAGATTCGCGCGCCCGCGCACGATCGCGCCGCCGGCCGGCGCGGGCGCACGCGTCGCGGCACGCCCCGCGCTCATTGCGCGGGCGCGCAGCACCCGCACGCGTGCTCTGGCCGAGGTGGCGGCGGGGCTGATCGTCGTCGCGGCCGTCTCCTGGCCGCTGGTGTTCACCGAAGCGACCTTCAACACCGATTGGCTGAACCACCTGTGGTACATGTGGCACCAGAGCGTCAACATCCGCGAACACCTCGAACCGACGCTGTACCTGAACTACGCCGGCGGGGTCCTGTACCCGTTCTACGCGTTCTACGGCGGCACCCTGTACGCGCTCGCGGGGACGCTCTCGCTCGTGCTCGGAGACGCGCCGCTGCGGACGTACGTGCTCAGCTACCTGCTCGGCTTCGCCGCCGCGTACGGGGGCTTCTACTGGGCGGCCCGCCAGTTCGGGGTGCGCGGCTGGCGAGCCCACGTTCCGGGCATCGTGTTCGTCACCTCCTCGTCGTATCTGATGACGATCTACGCGTTCGGCGACTGGCCGGAGTTCCTCGCGACCTCGGCCATCCCGCTGATGATCGCCGCCGCGCTCAGCGTGCTCCGCGCCCCGCAGCTGCGCTTCTGGCCCGCGCTCGCGCTCGTGCTCAGCAGCGTGGTGTTCTTCGGCAGCCACCTGATCACGCTGATCTGGGGCTCGACCATCCTGGCGATCGCCGCGGCGCTCCTGCTCGCGTGTGTCCCTGGGGTGCGTCGCAGCGTGAGCAGGGCCGGGGTCTTGCGCGTGGTGGCGCTGATGCTGCCCGCCGCCATGCTCTCCGCGTGGTTCCTGTTGCCGACCGTCGCCTACGAGGCGCACACGCTGGTCGCCCACGCCTACCCACATGAGCGCGCGTTACTGCGCGAACTCATGTACACGGTCGCCGCGCGCAACCTCTTCACCCTCTCGCACAAGCCCGTGCCGGGAACGATCGCCTCGACCGCGCTGCCGGTGGCGGCGATCGCCTGGGTGCTCGTCGGCGGCGTGCTGCTCGCCGTAGGTCGCAGGCGTTCGACGCAGATGCGGGTGCTCCTGGTGCTCGCCGCGGCGACCGTCGCGGTCGCGGTGGTCATGACGCACGCGGGCTTGATCCTCGCGCTGCCCCGCATGTACGCGACGCTACAGTTCAGCTTCCGGCTCGAGGGCTTCGTGCTGCTCGGGCTCGGCGCTTCGATGGTCGTGCTGCTGGTCGCCGCGCGCGACGGCGGCGCGCAGCTACGCCGCTGGACCTGGCTGCTCGTGCCCGTCGCCGCGCTGTCGCTGGCCGGGGCGATCCAGCAGACGAGCCTCCACCACGAAGGCGATGACCGTAGCAGCGCGCTGAGTTATCCCAGCCCGCCCCCGGAACGCTTTGGGCAGTACGACTACGTCGACGACCGCCTGCCCGAAATCAACCGGCCGCTGCCCAGGGTCGAGTTTCCGCTCGCCGCGATGACGCAGACGGGGCACGCCACGGAGGTCGTGAACGTGCCCGCCGGCCGGCTGCTCGCGACGAACATCCGCGGCGACTCCGACCTGTTGCGGGTGACGGGTGCGCGGATCGTCGGGCTGGACACGGAGCTCGACGACGTTATCGAACTGCCGGCGAGCTCGGGCGCGCGCGGCGCGAGCAGCGCCGCGCCGGGCGCGTCGACGCGCACCGACACGGTCACCCTCGCGCCGGCCGAGACCACGCCGATGCTCGCCGGACGCGCGATCAGCCTGGCCGCGCTCGCCATTCTGGTCGGCGAGCTCGCGCTGCTCGCCGTGCGCGGTATCCGCGCGCGCTCGTCCACGCGATCACCGCGACGAGCACCAGCACCGCCAGCAGGCTGAGTATCCAGCCGACCACGATCGGGGCGCCGTGGGCGACTTCCAGCACCACGTGGACGGGGCCGCTCCCGCTGCCTTCGCGGCGCACGACCGCCAGGCCTTCGGCGCTGCGCCCGATCCGCCGCAGCCCCGAGATGTGCACGAGGTACGGGCCGGCGGCGATGTTCGTCTGGATCGGCGCGGGGCCGGGCGGCACGTTCATGAGCGCGGCAAAGCGATCGCCGTGCACGCTCGCCGGCGGTATCGTCAGCGTGCGTCCGGCAGGCACGGCTACTACCGGCGCCTGCACGTCCCTGTAGGAGATCGGGTCATACCAGGTGTTCGGCGGGGTGTTCACGCTCGCGAGCGCTTGCGCCCGATTGGTGTAGGAACGTTCGGGGAAGAGCGTGTTGGGAACCCATTGCTGCCAGACGCACAGCCCGACGCTGACCGCGCACGCGCCGGCGAGCGTACAGCGAAGCCACGAGCCGGCCCGCGGCGCCTGCCCCGCGGCGGCTGCGCGCTGCAAGGCGAGCGCGCTCACCAGCACCAGTCCCGCGGTCGCGTAGAACACGTAGCTGTTCAGCCGGTAGGGAAACTGGATCTCATCGAACGGGAACGGGATCGCGCGCCAGATCGGCGTCACCATGATCATCGCGAGCAGGACTCCCAGCACGACCAGCAGCGCGAGCCAGGCCCGGCGCAGCGGCTTGGTCGAGCTCCGCCGCCACAGCAACGCGGACCCCGCGAGCAGGCCCCACGCCACGAACCAGACCGGAGCCTGTACGAACAGCGCGGGCGTCGTCGATTGCCTGGGCACGTGCCGCAGGGGGTCCAGCAGCACCTGCGGCGTGTCGAAGAACGTCGCAAACGCACCGTTGGACGAAACCGCCAGGTGCGCGAAGACTTTCTGCGCGTAGCTGACGTCGGGCAGCAAGAACCACGCGTTCACCGCCAAGCCCGTCACTCCCAGGCCGGCGAGCATCGCCAGCCTTCTCAGGTGGAGCGCGGGGGTTCCCAGCGCGAGCCAGAGCGCTACAGCCGCGACGACCGTAACCGTGGTGCCCCACAGCAGGGTTATGTTGTGGCTTCCCGAGAACACGACGGCCGAGACGACGAACACGATCACCGGGCCGACACGCCACGCGGGCGCGCGCGCAAGCCACAGGCCGCCGGCGAGCAGCGGCGGGATCGCGGCGACCGCCATGAACTCCGTCCAGGCCCCGCGCCCGTAGAGGTTGGTGATGTAGTAAGCGCTCGTGACCACCGTCAGCGCCGGCGCGTGTGCCAGCGGCCCGCGCAATCCGAGCTGTCGCGCGAGCCACAGCACGCCGCCGTATGTGCCCGCGATCGCCAGCGTGATCGCGATCACATACGCCGCGACCGGCTGACCCCCCAGGAGGTCGGAGATGCCGCCCACGAGCGTGTACAGCGTGCCGCCGTAGAAGGCGAAGAACGGATAGAAGACCCCGAGGCCGTGCGCGTTCAGGAAATAGCTCGGGTAGCCCGAGTGGGCGATGGCTTCGCCTTGCACCCAGCTCAGCCACAGGTGGTTGGTGAAGTCGAGCCCGAAGCCCGAGCTCGTGAACAGCAGCGGCGCTGCGACGAGCAGCACAGCCGCGGCGGATATCAGCAGGTCGGTGCGTCGCCTGAGCGAGCTGAGCAGTGGCCGGGTGGCGGCGCGGTCGGGCACCCGCTGTTGGGTGATCGCATCGAGCAAGGCGGGCCGAGGCTAGCAACGGCTTGCGGCCACGCCAGGCCACGATCGCGCGTGCAGCCGCTGGCTTCGACGCGCCTGCCGAGCGTCGTCTCCGACTCGTCGGTTCGTCCGCGAGGTCCGCGTTGGCCGGTGGACCGCTACGGCTACTGGACCGGTCGCGCTACTGGACTTGCTGGGCCTGCTGGACGGGCTCGGCCTGGGTCTCTGCCGTGGCTACCGTCGCGGGCTGCGCCACAGGCACGGACGCCGCCTGCGCGGCGACCGGCTGCGCGGGGGCCTGCGGCTGCTGGGCGGCGACCGGCTGAGCAACCGGCTGCGGCTGCTGCACGGGGGTTTGCGTCAGCATCGGCGTCTGGCCGCTGATCGAGTCCTTGAACTCGCGCATGCCGGCGCCGATCGAGCGGCCGATTTCCGGCAGGCGCTTCGCCCCGAACACGAGCAAGAGGACGATCAGCAGGAAGGCTATGTGAAGAGGGTTATCGAGTCCCATAGCACGCCAGTCTACCCCTTTTCTGGCTGTCCCCTTCCGCAGTCGTCCTCAGCCGACGGCCGGACGGCGGGGATCGCCATACTAGGTGTCGTGTCCCCAGCCGCAACGCTCGTTGAGGCGCTCGAGCCGGTCCGGTCAGACCCCTCGCGCGCGGCGGTGCTGCTCGACATCGACGGCACGCTCGCGCCGATCGTCCGCCACGCGGCCGACGCGCATGTGCCCGAGGCCACGCGCAGCCTGCTGATCGAGATCGCGCGCCGCTACCGGGTGGTGGGCTGCGTCAGTGGGCGCCGGGCGAGCATCGCGCGCCAGATCGTGGCGATTGGCACGATCGCGTATGTCGGCAATCACGGTGGCGAGCTGCTGCGCCCCGGCGCCACCCGCCCTGAGGTCGACCCCGAGCTGGCGGCGTGGACGGCGCGCGTGCGGGAGTTCGCGGAGGGGGCGGACACCCCCGAGTACCAACGCCTGCGCGTGCGCAGCGAGGACAAGGACGCGATCGCCGCGTTCCACTGGCGCGGCGCACCGGACGAGGACCTCGCCGAACGCGCGGTGCAGGAGATCGCGCGGCGTGCCGAGCAGGCGGGCCTGGCGGTGCACTGGGGGCGCAAGGTGCTCGAGGTGCGCCCGCCCGTCGCGCTCGACAAGGGCCTGGGGATCGCCACGCTGCTGCGCGGACACCCGCTCAGCGCGGCGATGTACGTCGGCGACGACACCACCGACCTGGACGCGTTCCGGTGCCTGCGCTCGCTGGTGGACGCGGGCATGCTCACTAGCGCCCTGTGCGTGGCGGTCAGCTCCGACGAAGCGCCCCCTGGTCTCGCGGCGGAGGCCGACCTGACCGTCGACGGTCCCGGCGGCGTGCGGGAACTGCTGGAGGCGCTGCTGTAGCGCCGTGCGCTTCGTGGACTTCCTCAAGAGCACCGTCATGCTCAGCGCGGGGGCGGCCACCGCGCTGGCGGCGATCACCGTGCTGTCGGTGAGCTCAAAAACCGACGCCACGCTCGCCGAGCTCGCCGTTGGATGGTGGGTGATCGCGGGGGCCACCGGCCTGTGGATGGGACGCCACGCGCAGACGAACCCGCCGATCGCGCGGCTGCTCGCCGGCGCGCGCGCGAGCAGCTCGCTGCCCGAGCTGCACCCCGGCGCGATCCTCGTCAACCGCCTGTGGCCGCTGGCGCTGTTCACGCTGCTGTCCGGCGGGCTCGGGTTTCTCGCGCCGCAGATCCCCGGCATCGCCGCCGGTTTCGCGATCATCTGGGCGTTCGCCTGGCGCCGCCAGGACGCCGCCGTGGCCGCCATCGAGGAGCGCGACGGCGCCTGCTTTTATGTGCAGCGCACCTCGCCGTGGCGGCCGATCGCCCTCATGCGGACGCCAGGCTTCAGGGCAGCGCGCCCGCAGCACGCCGACGGCGCCGTCAGCTGAGCGCCCGTGCTCGACGTCCTGATCGTCTCGCTCGGCTCCACCCACGGCCTGCGCAGGGCCGACGAGGAGCTGCGCGACTCGCTCGAGCGGGCCGGCGCACGCACGGCCATCGCGCGGGCGCAGGCCCCTCCGTCGACGAGGACGCTGATGCTCACCGACCTGCTCTGGGCGCGCGCCGCGCGCGCCGCCGCTACGCGCGCGCTCGCGCAGACGCCAGGTGCGCGCCCGCCAGCGATCGCTTCGCACGCGCCGGCGATCGTCTACTCGAGCACCACCGCCGCGCTGCTGTGGCCGCGCCCAGGGGCGGTCCGCTTCGACGCCGCCGCAGCCGGCAACCGCCCCGGACGCCACGGTCTCTGGCAGCGTCCGCTCGAGCGCCGCAGGTTCGCCCAGGCGCCGCTGCTGCTGCCGTGGAGCGAGGGCGGGCTGCGCGAGGCGTGCGCCGGCGCACGCGAAGGCGCGCGGGCGCTCGTGCTGCCCGTGCCCGTCGCGCCATCGGCGCCGCCGCGCGAGGGCGGCGAGGACGCGGCGGGTGCGCCGCAGGCGTCAGCCAAGGTGCCCGGAAGGCCCGACGCGGAGCGGGACATCGCCGCGATCACCTACGCCGCGAACCCGGTCAAGAAGGGCCTCGACCGCGTGCTCGCCGCCTGGCGCGGCGTGCGCGCCGAGCTCTCGCTCGCGGGGGAGCTGGTCGTGGCGGGCATTACAGAAGAGCGCCTCAGAGCATGGGGCGGACCGACCGCGATGGAGGGCGTGCGGGCGGTCGGCGCGCTGGCGCCTGACGACTACCGCGCGCTCGTTCGCCGCGCACGCGTGTTCGTGTGCGCGCCACGGCGCGAGGACTACGGGATCGCCCAGCTCGAGGCGCTGGCCGACGGCTGCCTGCTCGTGACCGCGCCCGCGCCCGGGCCGTACGCGGCGCTGCCGATCGCGCGCGCGCTCGACCCCCGCTTCGTCAGCGCGAACCTGCAGGAGGCGCTGCGCACCGCGCTCGCCGATCCGCGCCCCGACTACGCGCTCCGCGCCGCGGAGGCGCTGAGACCGTTCACGCGCCAAGCCGTCGATCGGCTGGTGGCCGAGCAGGTGCTGCCGCGCCTGCTCGGCTCCGCGCGCGCGAGGACATAGGCCGCGTAGGCCGCCTAGCGAAGCCGCCGCGCCAAGAGACGGAGACACAACTCTCAGAATCGGTCCGTTCACTGGAAATGGCGTGCCGGCCCGGATACGGTCGGCCGGTGTCGGCCGCAGAACCCCTCGTCACACGCCCGACCACATCCGCGCCGAGCGCGCGCAGCAGCGTGCCCGCAGCCGCGATCGGCCGCTGGGGCACGCCAGCTTGGGTGGTGATGGGCGCGACGATGGCGTTCGTCGCGATCACCTGCTGGTGGCTGACGCAGGATCGCAGCATCCCCATCTACGACGCCGGCGACCAGCTGAGGACGGCGCTCGAATACCGCGACATGCTGGCGGGCGGAAACCTGCTCGGCCCGCTCACGCACCCCTCGCTGTATCCGCCCCTCGCCCACCTGGTGGGCGCGCTCGCGGCGTTCGTCGGCGGCGTCAACGTCGCCGCGCCGATCATCGGCGAGAACGTCGTGTTCGTCTCGCTGCTCGCGCTCGGCTGCTACCAGACCGGGCGGCTGGTCGCGCTCGGCTCGCCGCTCGTGATCTCGCTGTTTCACATGTTCCTGCTCGACGGCCCGCTCGCGGCGCTCGTCTCCGTTGCGGTCTGGCTGATCCTCGACAGCGAAGACTTCAGCCGCCCGCGCGTGTGCGCCCTCGCCGGTCTGGCGGTCGGGCTCGGCATGGACGTCAAGGTGCAGCTCGCCACGTTCGTCGTCGGCCTGATCGCGGTCGCGCTGCTGCACGGCGGCTGGCGCAACCGGCGCGGTTTCGCCATCTTCACGCTCGTCACCCTGGCGGTCGGCCTGCCCTGGTATCTGATCCACGCCGGCGAACTGGGGAGGCTGCTCGAAGAGGCCAGCGGCGGCTACGGCCTCAATGCATCGCGCATCCCGGCCACGCTCTCGATCGACAACCTCACGTGGTATCTCTGGAGCGTCCTGAACTCGCAGCTGTTCCTCCCGCTCTTCCTCCTCGCGGCGGTTGGAACGGTGTGGACGCTGGCAAGCGTCGTCCGCGACCGCAGGGCCCACGCCGCGCGCCTGGAGTTCATGGCCGCGGCGTTCCTCGCCTGGCTGATCATCACGTTCGTCACGCCCAAGCACGACATCCGCTACGGGGCTCCGCTGATCGCGTTCGTGGCCGTGACCGCCACCGGCTGGATCCCCCGCGCGCCACGCGCCATCCGCGTCCCGGCGCTGGCTCTGCTGGCGCTCGGCGTGTGCGCGAACACGCTCGCGATCAGCTTCGGCGTCGGCCCCGAAGCGATCGCCAAGAGCAGCTCGCTGCCCGGCAGCGAACAGGTCATCGCCTTCTCGCGACAGGGGTTCCTCGTTTCTGCGCCCAGCCGCGACGGCGACGTGATCGGCCTGCTGAAAGCCATCCGGCGCGAAGGCGTGCGGACGGTCGCGTGGAGCTACGGGCAGAGCACGGGCGCCGACTTCTCCTACGAAGGGCTGTATCCGCTGGCGCGGATCGCCGGCCTGACGCCGGCGTTCACGCGCGAGCTCGCGTTCAGCTCCTCGGCGAGCACCGTCACGCTGGTGCACGAACCCGTCACGGCGAGCGCCCCTCCGCCGTGCACGCGCTTGAGCGACGGCACCGGCGTATGGATCGTGCGCTACGACGCCGCCGCCGGCAGGCTCGCGCTCTACTGTCCAACGCGCCGTCCGCGCTTCTATGCTTCCGGCGCCGTCAGCTGAGCGCAGCAGCCCGCCGCCCGCGGTGGCACCCACCGCGCGGCTGGGCGCCCACGCTTGGGCCGTGGTGGCCGCCGCCGCGGCGTTCTTCGCCATCACCTGCTGGTGGCTGAGCGAGGATCGCAGCGTGCCGATCTTCGACGCCGGCTACCACCTGCTGACGGCGGTCGAATTTCACAACATGCTGCAGGCGGGGAACCTCCTTGGCCCGATCGACCACGAGAACGTGTATCCCCCGCTCGCCCAGCTCGTGGGAGCGCTCGCGATGTTCATCGGCGGCGTCAGCGTCGCCGCGCCGATCGTGGGCGAGAACGTCGTGTTCCTGTCGCTGCTCGCGCTCGGCGTCTACCAGACGGCGCGGCTGCTCTACGGGCCGACGGAGGGGATGCTCGCGGTCGTGTTCGCGCTCGCCGCGCCCCTGACCATCTCGCTATTTCACGTGTTCATGCTCGACACCGCCCTCACCGCCCTCGTAGCCGTGTCGATCTGGCTGATCCTCGCCAGCGAGGACTTCGCGCGCGTCGGCACGTCCGCGCTGGCCGGCCTGGCTGTCGGGGCCGGCATGAACGTCAAGGTGCAGCTCGCCCTGTACGTGGCCGGCGTCGTCGTCACCGCCCTGGCGCACGGCGGCTGGCGCAACCGGCGCGGGTTCCTCACCTTCGCGCTCGTCGCGCTCGCGGTCGGCCTGCCGTGGTATGTCGTGCACCTCGGCGAGCTCGGCGAGCTCGCCAGCCTCGCGGGCTCGGGGCCCGGCGTGCCGGCGAGCGACCTCCCGCCGCTGCTCTCGATCCACAACCTCCTGTGGTACTTCTGGAGCGTCCTCAACGTCCAGCTGCTAGTGCCGCTGTTCCTGCTCGCGCTCGTCGGAGTCGCGTGGGCGACCGTCGCGCTCGCGCGCGCACGCGCCGCCCACGCCGCGCGGCTCGAGTTCCTGGCCGGGGGCGCCGGCGCCTGGGTGCTGCTCACGTTCGCCACGCCCGTCCACGACCCGCGCTACAGCCTGCCGCTGCTCGCGTACATCGCGGTGATCGCCACAGCCTGGATTCCGCGGGCGCCTCGTCCGGCGCGCGTGGCCGCCGGCGCCCTGCTCGCCTGCGCCGTGTGCGCCAGCGTGCTCGGCCTCGACCTCGGCGTCGGGCGCGAAGTCGAGCTCACGCTCGGCAGCGATCACTTCGTGCTGTACACGACCAACGGGTTCCTCGCCTCGGCGCCCGAGCGCGACGGCGATGTGCCCGCACTGCTGAGCGCGCTGCGCCGCGAGGGGGTGCACACGGTGGCCTGGGGGCTGCGCCAGAGCGAAGGCCCGGACTTCTCCTATCAGGGGGTGGACGCGCTGGTGATGGTCGCCGGGCTGACGCCGTACCTGACCGAGGGCGGCGAGTACCTCAGCCACTCGCCGGGCGTCGCCACCCTGCTGCACGAGCCCGTGAGCGCGAACGCGCAGATTCCGTGCACGCGGCTCAGCGACGGGACCGGCGTATGGGTGGTCCGCTTCGACCGCGCGCGGCACGCGCTGGCCATGTACTGCCCGACGCACAAGCCGCGCTTCTACGGCTCGGTCGCCGTGAGCTGACCGCCCGGCGCCGCGAGCTCGCGCCAGGGGCGCGTGTTCGCGACCTGCGCGCGCGTCAGCCACGCGCGGCGCGCGGTGGCCACGCCCCAGCGCATGTTGGCGAGCGTGCGCGTGCGGTGGGCGTCGGAGTCGATCACCAGCACGACGCCCGCGCGCGCCGCGGCGCGGGCGGGCACGTCTGAGAGGTCGCGGCGGTCGGGGTTGGCGTTGATCTCGAGCATCGTGCCCGTGCGCGCCGCCGCCGCGAACACCGCGTCGAGGGCGATCGCATACGGCTCGCGGCGCTCGATCAGCCGGCCCGTGGGGTGGCCGATGGCGCGCACCAGCGGGTGCTCCACGGCGGCGATCACCCGCTCGGTCATCGCCTGCTCGCCCATGCCAAAGGAGGTGTGCACGCTGGCGATGACCCAGTCGAGCTCGGCGAGCAGCGCGTCCTCATAGTCCAGCGAGCCGTCCGGCAGGATGTTGACCTCGCTGCCCGCCAGCAGCTCGATGCCCGCGATGCGCGCGTTCGCTTCGCGTACGCGCTCGATCTGGCGGCGCAGCTGCCCGGGCGGGACGTCGTTGCCGAAGCCGTGGCTCGCGGAGTGGTCGGTGATCGCCAGGTACTCGTAGCCGCGCGCGCGGGCCGCCAGCGCCATCTCCTCGATCGTGTCATGGCCGTCGGAGGCGACCGTGTGGCAGTGCAGGTCGCCGCGGATGTCGGCCAGCTCGACCAGCACCGGCAGCGTTCCCGCGCGCGCGGCCTCCAGCTCGCCGCGGTCCTCGCGCAGCTCCGGCTCGATGTAGGACAGGCCGAGGCGCGCGTACACCTCGCGCTCGCTGGCGCACGTGTCGGTCGCGCCGGCGGCGTCCACCTGCGCGTCGTCATCGAAGGTGGATGACGATGCGTCGAGAATGCCGTACTCAGACACGTGCAGGCCGCGGCGCACCGCCGCCGCGCGCAGCGCCGCGTTGTGGGCGCCCGAGCCGGTGAAGTGCTGCAGCAGGTTGCCGAACTGTGCGGGGGCGGCGATGCGCAGGTCGACCGCGATGCCCGCGTGCGTGCGCGCCCGCGCGCCCGCGCTGCCGGCCGAGCTCACGCTCTCGATCTGCTCGAGCTGCGCCAGGCTCGCGGCGAGCTCGCTCGCGTGCGCGGTGGCGGCGACGATGTCGATGTCCTTCACCGAGTCCGCCTGGCGGCGGATCGAGCCCGACAGCTGGACGTGGGCGCCGTCGCCCGCGTACGCCCGCAGGCCGTCCACGAGCGCCGTGCCGATCTCCAGCGCGCGTGGCAAGAGAAGGCGCGGGGTGCGCGCCACGGTCGGATTGGCGTACGTCCCGTCCAGCGCCGCGAGCACGCCTTCCTCGAGCTTCGGGCCGAGCCCGCGCACCGTGCGAATCCGGTGCGCCAGCGCCGCCTCGCGCAACGTCTGCAGCGAGTCCACGCCCAGCGCCGTGTACAGCAGCTGCGCGCGCTTCGGGCCGAGCCCCGGCACGCGCGTGACGGCGATCAGGCCGGGCGGGAACTTCGCGCGCAGCCGCTCGGCCGCGGGGATCGTCCCGGTTTCGACGAGCGCGAGGATCTTTTCCTGCAGCGTCTTGCCGATGCCCGGCAGCTCCGTCGCGCGCCCCGCGCGCGCCAGCGCCGCGACCGACACGCTCGCCTCGCGCACGGACCTCGCGGCCGTCCGGTAGGCGAGGACGCGGTGGACGATCGCGCCGTCCAGCTCGTACAGGTCGCCCAGTTCCTCCAGCGCATCGGCGATGAAGGAATTGGAGAGCTCAGGCTGGGGCACCCTCCAATAGGCTACCCCGCCTGTGTCCGGCGAGCCGTGGCTGATACTGCCCACCTACAACGAGGCGGAGAACATCCAGGCGATCGTCACGGCAGCCGGGGAGGTGCTCGCGCGGGCGGCGCCCGAGGGCTTTCGCGTGCTGGTCGTCGACGACGGCTCGCCCGACGGGACCGGGCAGCTGGCCGAGCGCATGGCCGGCGAGCACGAGTGGGTGCAGGTGCTGCACCGCAGCGAGAAGAACGGCATCGGCCCCGCCTACCTCGCGGGCTTTCGCCATGCGCTCGACCACGGCGCCGGCTACGTGATGGAGATGGACTCCGACTTCTCCCACGATCCAGCGGACCTCGCGCGCCTGCTGGCGGCGGTGCGCGACGGCGCCGACCTGGCGCTCGGCTCGCGCTACGTCCCCGGCGGGGGCGTCGCGGAATGGGGGCTTTTGCGACGCTTCATCAGCGAGGGCGGCTCCACGTATGCGCGGATCGTGCTCGGGCTGCACGTCAAGGACCTGACCGGCGGCTTCAAGTGCTTTCGCCGCGCGGTGCTCGAGGCGATCGCGCTCGACCGCGTGCGCTCGCAGGGCTACGCCTTCCAGGTCGAGCTCACCTACCGCGCCGTGCAGGCCGGCTTCCGCGTGGTCGAGGTGCCGATCGTGTTCCGCGACCGCCAGCGCGGCACGAGCAAGATGTCCTGGCGGATCGCCGCCGAGGCGATGTGGCTAGTGCCGCTCCTGCGCCTGCGGTAGCTCGGGGGGAGCGTCGCGGGCGTCGGCGCTGTTCTGCGCTTGGTTCGATTCCGCTGCGCTGTCGCGGAGCTCACCGCGCAGTAGCCACCAGATGGCCAGCACTGAGAAGAGGATCACGATGGCCATCAGCGCGTCACCGCTGGCTGCGGCTAGTGGGAGCATGAGGTACAGGATAGCCATCCTTCATTTTGTATAGTGATGAGCAAGCGACCAAGGAGACGATCATGGCAGGCACCCTCACGCAGATCACCGACACGAACTTCGACGCCGAGGTGCTCGAGGCCGACGGCCCCGTGCTTGTCGACTTCTGGGCGCCCTGGTGCGGTCCCTGCCGCGTCGTCGCCCCCGTGCTCGAGGAGATCGCCGCCGAGCGCCCAGACCTGCGCATCGTCAAGCTCGACATCGACGAGAACCCGCAGACGGCCGCGCGCTTCCAGGTGCTCTCGATTCCCACGATGATCCTGTTCAAGGGCGGGCAGCCCGTGAAGACCGTCATCGGCGCCTACCCCAAGCGGAAGCTCGAGCAGGAGCTGGAGCCCGCGCTCACGGCAGCCTGAGCGCCGGCTTGAAGTCCCGCGCTCACGGCAGCCCTGAGCGCCGCGGCGTCGCGCCGGCGGCCAGGATCAGCCGGTAGTCGGGATGCGTCGTAGGCCGATCCTCAGCGCCAGGCCGTCGAGCTGCGTCTGCTCGGAGTAGTCGAGCGCGGCGGCGCCCGCAGAGTCGAGGAGCTCGAGCTCCACCGCCAGCGTCTCGCCGGCGACGTACGCGCGGTGGACGCGCGCCGCGTCGAGCAGCGCGCCGTCGCCGTCCAGCGCCAGCTCGATGCGATCCTCCACCCGCAGGCCCGCCGTCTTGCGCGCGTTCTGCACGGCGTGCACGATCTCCCGCGCGCGGCCGTCACGGACCAGGTCCTCGTCGAGCGTCAGGTCGAGCGCCACCGCGTGCGTGCCCTCGCGCTCCACGCTGTAGCCCTCGGGCGCGCGCAGGCTCAGCAGCAGGTCCTCGGCTGTCAGCGTGTGCTCGCGATCGCCCACCGCGATGCCCACACGGCCGCCGTCGCGCATCTGCGCCGCGACGTGCGCGGGGTCCAGCGCGGCGATCGCCGCCGCCGCCAGCGGCATGTCCTTGCCGAACAGCGGGCCCAGCGTGCGGTAGTTGGGCTTCACCTCGTAGCTGCCCAGCTCGTCCGCCGCCGCCACGAAGCGGATGCGCCTGACGTTCAGCTCCTCGCGCACGACCTCCGCCAGGTCTTCGATCGCCGCGCGCTCGCGCCCGGCGGCCACCACCACCGCCTCGCCCAGCGGCTGGCGCACCTTGATCCTCGCCTTGCCGCGCGCGCCCAGCCCCAGCCGCACGGTCTCCCGCGCGAGCGCCATCGCCTGCTCGAGCGCCTCCTCGCGCGGCGCAATCTCGTCCGCCGCGGGGAACGCGCACAGGTGCACGCTCGCCAGCTCCCCGTCGAGGTTCTCGTAGATCTCATCGGCGACGAACGGGCAGAAGGGGGCCAGCAGCTTCGCCACCGCCAACAGGCACATGCGCAGCGTCGCGAACGCGCCCGCCTCCGCGTCCCAAAAGCGCCGGCGCGAGCGGCGCACGTACCAGTTCGACAAATCCTCCACCAGCTCCGCGATCGCGCGCGCCGCCGTCGTCGCGTCGTACGCCTCCAGGCGCTCGGCCACCAGCTCCGCCGTGCCCGCCGTGCGCGACAGCGCCCATCGGTCGAGATCGTCCAACTGCTCGCCGGGCGACCCCGGTGCCGCGCCGTCCAGCTGCCGCGCCGACGCCTGCGCGTAGAGCACATAGAAGTAGTACGTCGACCACAGCTGCTTCAGGAACAGGCGCACGCCCTCGCCGATCGTCTCCGTCGAGAAGCGGTAGCCATCCCACGGCTGCTTGGAGCTGAAGAAGTACCAGCGGAACGCGTCCGCGCCGTAAGCGTCCAGCACCTGCCACGGCTCCACCGTGTTGCCTTTCGACTTCGACATCTTCTGGCCCTCCTCGTCCAGGATCAGGCCCAGGCACACCACGTTGCGGTACGGCGCCCCGCGCTGGGCGCCGACGTCGCCGACGTTGGTCAGCGTCGCCACCGCCAGCAGCGAGTAGAACCAGCCGCGCGTCTGGTCCTGCGCCTCGCAGATGAAGTCCGCCGGGAACGTCTCCGCGAACAGCTGCTCGTGCTCGAACGGGTAGTGGCGCTGGGCGAACGGCATCGCCCCCGAGTCAAACCACACGTCGATCACCTCCGGCACGCGGCGCATCGGCTCG